>WNGE01002942.1_pt1 | contig 20379 bp, 17 predicted proteins | sample 5400651 | NCBI WGS metagenome assembly WNGE01 (sample SAMN13153370, study PRJNA577476) | soil metagenome | isolation source: 60 cm soil or saprolite under grassland replicate 2 | place: USA:California | collected 2016-06-15 | reverse complement strand
CCAACCGCGGGACGCGCGGGTGCGGGAGGGGGTGAAATAATGGCGAAGAAGAAGAAGGCGGCCAAGAAGAAGAAGAAGTAAGGCGCTCTTCTGGCGCTCGGCCCTGTCGGCCCCATCCCGACAGGGCCGATCCATTTCTCGAGCTAGAATCGACTGATGAAAGTCCCGGTCCTGCCTTGGCGTCCCCTCCGACTCATCACGCTCGCCGGTAATCTCCTCGGCGCTATCCTCACCTTCTTCTACTTCCGCGTGGTGGATCCCGAGAGCGCGGCCACCGCGGGCGCCGTCGGCGTCAGGGACATCGCGATCTCCGTGGCGGCTTTTGGCGCGCTCGTGGGTATCGGCTATTCCTTGGGGCGGCGATGGACCTTGCCCCTCGTGGATTTCGACGGTAACGGACTGGCCGCCGCATCGACGCTGGTTCGGCGCCGCGCGCTCCAGGTACCGTACATGTTCGCCTGCCTCACCCTCGCCGGGTGGGTGCTCGCTGGTCTCATCTGGGGTGTGCTCTGGCCCACCGTGAGCGGCCGCGTATTCGACCCGCGCCTCTCGCTTCGCCTCTTTTTCGGCATCACGGGCCTCGCGGGCAGTGTCGCCACCGTGTTCTCCTTCCTCGCCGCGGAGCACTACTGGCGGCGCGCCATGCCCGTCTTCTTTCCCCGCGGGGACGTGAGCGACGTGTCGGGCGCCCTCCGGCTGCCCGTGCGCCTGCGCCTACTCGGCATCTTCCTCCTCATCAGCATCATTCCCCTCACCATCCTCGGCATCCTCGCCTACAACCGGGCGCAGGCCCTGCTCCACGCCGATCCTGCGCGCGCGGTCGTCATCGTCGGCGGCCTGGGCCCCCTCATCCTGTTCATCGTGGCCGTGGGCATCCTGGCCGCGATCGGGCTCGCAATCTTCGCCGCCAACAGCGTGGCCGCCCCCCTCAAGCGCGTGGGAAAGGCCATGGCCGCGGTGGGGCGGGGCGAGCTGGAGACGGGATGCCCCGTGCTCGCCAACGACGAGATCGGCGCGGTCGCCGAGGGCTTCAATCGCATGCTCGGGGGGCTGCGGGAGCGCGAGCGCATCCGGGAAACCTTCGGCCGCTACGTGACCCGCGAGATCCGCGACGAGATCCTCGCCGGGCGCGCCAGCTTCGAGGGGCAGCTCGAGGAGGTGACCATACTCTTCGCGGATTTGCGGGACTTCACGCCGTGGGTCGAGCGGACGGAGCCGCGCGAAGTGGTCCGCGACCTCAACGAGTACTTCACGGAGATGGAGGCGGCCATCCGCTCCGAGCGCGGCCTCGTGCTGCAGTACATCGGGGACGAGATCGAGGCGGTGTTCGGAGCCCCCCTCCGCGCCGCCGACCATGCCGACCGTGCCCTCGCCGCCGCCCTCAAGATGCGCGCCCGCCTGGAGCGCCTGAACTCGCGGCGCGCGGCGGTGGGCAAGCCGCCGCTCAGGAACGGCATCGGCATTCACACGGGCACGGTGCTCGCGGGGAGTATCGGCAGCGCGGAGCGGTCGAGCTATGCCCTGGTCGGCGACGCCGTCAACCTCGCCTCGCGCATCCAGGCGCTCAACAAGGAGCTCGGCACGGAGATCCTGGTCAGCGACGCCACGCGAACGCGGCTCCAGGACGAGGTCGCCCTGGAATCGCTTCCCGCGGTCCGGGTGAAGGGAAAGTCGGTCGAGGTCAGCGTCTATCGCGCGGGGTGAGCTCCCGCGTTACTTCTTGGCCGCGGGCTTCGGAGCGGGCTTACCGCCCTTGGACTTGTCGCCGTCCTTGATCAGCCCCTTGACCTCGTCCATGAACTGATTGATGTCCTTGAACTGCCGGTACACGGAGGCGAAGCGCACGTAGGCGACCTGATCGAGCTTCTGGAGATGCTCCATGAGCACTTCGCCCAGCTCGAGGCTCGTGATCTCCTTCTCCGCCCGCTCGTGCAGTTTGGCCTCGATGTCGGCCACCACGTCGTCCACGGCCTGGACGCCGACTGAGCGCTTCTCGCAGGCCTTGAGGATGGAGCCGCGGAGCTTCTGCCGGTCGAAGGGCTCGCGCCGGCCGTCGCGCTTGACCACGTGGGGGAGCACGTCCTCGATGTACTCGTAGGTCGTGTAGCGCCGGTGGCATTTGAGGCATTCCCGGCGGCGCCGGATGAACTCCCCTTCCCGACCCACGCGCGAGTCCACCACGCGGTCCTCGGTGTGGCCGCAAAACGGGCATTTCATTTCAGGCGCTCCGGGTAGAGCGGAAAGCGGCTGGTGAGCTCCTGCACGCCGCCGCGCACCGCGGCTTCCACCGAGCCATTGCCGAGATTGGTGAGGACGCGGTCCATGAGGGTGGCGATCTGGACCATTTCTGCCTCGGCCATGCCGCGGGTGGTGACGGCCGGCGTCCCGATGCGCACGCCGCTCGTGACCATGGGGCCCTTCGTGTCGAACGGGATGCCGTTCTTGTTGACGGTGATCCAGGCCCGGTCGAGCGCCTCCTGGGCGTCCTTGCCCGTGATGCCCTTGGCCGTCAGATCCACGAGGAGGAGATGAGTGTCCGTGCCCCCCGAGACGAGCCGGTAGCCGCGCGCGAGCATGGCGTCCGCCAGCGCTCTCGCGTTTCTCACGATTTGCCCCTGGTACGACCGCCACTCCGGCGTTTGTGCCTCGCGAAACGCCACCGCCTTGGCCGCGATGACGTGCATCAGTGGCCCTCCCTGTATCCCGGGGAGCACGGTCCGGTCGAGGTCCTTCGCGTAGCGGTCCCGGCACATGACCATGCCGCCCCGCGGGCCACGCAGCGTCTTGTGCGTGGTCGTGGTGACGAAGTCGGCGTAGGGCAGCGGGGAGGGATGCAGCCCCGCCGCCACGAGCCCCGCGGGATGGGCGATATCGGCGAGGAGCGCCGCGCCCACCTCGTCCGCGATCTCGCGAAAGGGCTTGAAGTCGATCGCGCGGGGGAACGCGGAGCCGCCCACGATCACGAGCTTGGGCCGGTGCTGCTTTGCGAGATCCCGCACCTGGTCGAGATCGATGCGCTCGGTGTCCTTGGTGACGCCGTAGGGGACGATCGTGTAGAAGCGGCCGGAGAAGTTGATCGGGCTGCCCGCCGTGAGATGCCCGCCGTGCGCCAGGTTCGGCCCGAGCACGGTGTCGCCCGGCTTGAGGAGGGTGAAATACACCGCCATGTTGGCCTGCGAGCCCGAGTGGGGCTGAACGTTGACGTGCTCGGCGCCGAAGAGCTCTTTGGCCCGGCTGATGGCGAGGTCCTCGGCGATGTCCACGATCTCGCAGCCGCCGTAATAGCGCTTGCCCGGATACCCTTCCGCGTACTTGTTCGTCATCACCGAGCCCACCGCCTCCAGCACCGCCTCGGAGACGAAGTTTTCCGACGCGATGAGCTCGAGGTTGCGCGACTGGCGGACCGTCTCGTCGTGAATGACCTTGGCGATCTCGGGATCGACCTGCTCGAGCCGGCTCATCGGCCGGTCTCGCGCGCGCTGCGGCGGGTGTCCATCTCCGTGATCTTGTCGATGCGCCGGGCATGACGTCCGCCCGCGAAGTCCGTCTCCAGCCAGACCTTGAGGATGGCCCGTCCCATCTCGGCATCGGTCAACCGGCCCGCCAGAGCGAGGACATTGGCGTCATTGTGCTCGCGGCTCATGCGCGCGGTGAACGTATCGCCGCAGAGGGCGGCCCGCACGCCCGGAACCTTGTTGGCGGCCATGGCCATGCCGATGCCGGTCCCGCAGACGAGGACACCGCGATCGACCTTGCCCACGGCCACTGATTCGCCTACCTGCTGCGCGTAATCGGGATAGTCCACGGAGCCGGGCGAGTGGGTACCGAAGTCGAGGACCTGGTACTCCCCTTCCAGGAGCCAGCTCTTGAGCGCTTCCTTGAGCTCCCAGCCGGCATGATCGGCCCCTAGGGCGACGGAGAGCATTGCGGCCACACGTTACGCTCTGTCGGGCTCGAGTGTCAAGGTGGCCCTATATGTGGGGCCTCAGCCCGCCGATGCGACGCTCCTTACGAGCGCCCGTCGCACTCTTACCGCCCCTCACCCTGCCCTCTCCCCCTTCCGGGGGCGAAGGAATCGAACCTCTCTCTCCCTCAGTGAGGGAGAGAGCCGGGGTGAGGGTGGGTGATGCATCCACAAGGAATCCACGCGAGAGGAGCTGCTCCATGATGAGCACGTTCACCCATTGGCCGTCGAGGCGACCCTGCTCCCGATAGACGCCGACAGGGACGAAGCCCATCCGCTCGTAGAGCGCGACGCCGGCTTTGTTGGTGGGGAAGCACGCGAGCACGAGCTTGTGGAAGGCGAGGCTCCGGCCGAGCTCGATGAGACGGGCGAGGAGAATGCCGCCGATCCCCTTGCCCCGCTGGCCCCGCTCCACGTAGACCGAGATGTCGGCCACGTGGTCGTAGCAATGGCGAGGGTTGAAGGAATTGAGGCTGGCCCAGGCCACGATCTGGCCCCCCGCCTCCGCCACCACCACGGGATAGCGTGGGCCCCGCGAGCCCAGCCAGCGGCGACGCTCGTCGGGATCGCGCAGCTCGGTCTCCAGGGTGGCCACACGGTCTTCAATGCCCTGATTGTAGATCGTGCAGATGGCGGCGGCATCGACGAGCGAGGCGAAACGGACGGCGATGAGCTCCATGAAGTGATTCCTCCCGCCCCCATGATCGCCTGAGGACATCCATAAGTAAAATAGATTGTAATTATAACTTCCATGAGAAATTCTGATGGACATGTCCATCAACCCCGTCCACCTGCGCACCCTTCACGAGATCGCGAGGCTCCAGAGCTTCTCGCGGGCCGCCGAGGCCCTCCACCTGAGCCAGCCCGCGGTGAGCCTGCACGTCCGCCAGCTCGAACAAGCTTTCCGCATGCCCCTTCTCGAACGCGTGGGCAAGCGCGCGGAGACGACACGGGCCGGGGCGCTCCTTCTCGAGCGCGCCGGCCGCGCCCTCGAGGCCCTGGACGCGGCGGCGGCGAGCATCCACGCGCTCCGGGGAGTGGTGGCCGGACGGGTCCGGCTGGGCACGGGGGCCACCGCGAGCATCTATCTCCTGCCGCCCATCCTTCGCCGGCTCCGGGCCCGGTACCCGGAGGTCGAGCTGGTCATCGTCACCGGCAATACGTCGGACATCGCCAAGGCGGTGGCCGAGAACTCCCTGGACGTCGGCGTGGTCACCCTGCCCGTGCGTCCGCGCCAGCTCGTGGTGACGCCGTTCTACACGGACCGGCTCGTGGCCATCGCGCCACGGGAATGGCCGTGGCGGACCCGGCGGGGCCGCGGCCGGCCGCCGGGCAGGGGCAGGCGGCGCTCCCTCACCCCCGCCGACCTCGCGGCAGAGCCGCTCATCCTCTACGAGCGGGGCGGCACCATTCGCCAGGTCATCGAGGGCTGGTTCAAGCGCGGCCGAGTGACGCCGCGCGTGGCCATGGAGCTGGGCAACAGCGAGGCGATCAAGGAGCTGGTCTGCGCCGGGCTCGGCCCGTCCATCACGTCGTGGGCATCGGTGAGGGCCGAGGTCCGCGAGGGCGAGCTGCGGGTTATCCCGCTCTCCCCGCCCCTCGCTCGCCGGCTCGGCATCATCAAGCGGCGCGACAAGCCGGAAAACCCGGCGCTCCGGACGCTGCTTCGCGCCCTCGAACGGCGCGCGGGCCGCCGCGTCAGTTGACCTTGCGCTCCCGACCCGCCCAGTAGGGCTCCCGCAGCTTGAACTTCTGCAGCTTGCCCGTGGCGGTGCGGACCAGGGCATCGCGCAGCTCGATCGAGGTCGGGCACTTGTAGTGCGCCATGCGGCTCCGGCAGTGCTCGACGAGATCCTTCTCGCTCGCCGACGCGCCGGGACGCAGGACGACCAGGGCCTTGATAGTCTCGCCCCATTTCGGGTCGGGCACACCGATCACGGCGGCTTCGGCCACCGCAGGGTGCTGGTAGAGGCAGTCCTCCACCTCGATCGACGACACGTTCTCCCCGCCCGTGATGATCACGTCCTTCTTGCGGTCGGAGATGGCGACGAAGGCCCCCTCGCCGAAACCGCCGTCGCCCGTGTGGAACCAGCCGTCCACGATGGCCTTGGACGTCTCCTCCGGCTGATTCCAGTACCCCTCGAACACGTGGTTGGAGCGCGCGAGCACTTCGCCCTCGGGGTCCACGCGCATGCGCACACCCACCGCGGGCACGCCGGCGCGGGCCAGCCGCCGCGCCCGTTCCGCCACCTCCAGTCCATCCCACTCCGCGGGGGCGCGGTTGATGGTGAGGAGCGGCGAGGTCTCGGTGAGGCCGTAGATCTGGATGAACTCCCAGCCCAGCTCCGTCTCGATGCGCTCGATGGTCTTCGAGGGTGGCGGCGCGCCCGCGATGACCACTCGCATTCGCCCGCGACCCGGCACCTCGATGCCCTTGGCCCGACGCGCGGCCGCAGCGTCGAGCACGGCGGCGATGACGGCGGGCGCGGCATTGAAGAGCGTCACCCCTTCCGCGGCGATCCGGCGCAGGATCTCCTCGCCGTCGATCTTGCGGATGATCACCTGGCGTGCCCCGATGCCCGTGACCGCATACGGCATGCCCCAGCCATTGCAGTGGAAGGTCGGCAGGGTATGGAGATAGACGTCGCGATCGGTCAGGCCGAGGTGCCAGCCGAAGGTCACGGCATTGAGCCAGAAGTTGCGGTGGGTGAGCTGCACCCCCTTGGGCCGCGCCGTGGTGCCCGACGTGTAGTTGATGGAGACAGTGGCATTCTCGTCCGTCACCTGCAGGCGAGGCTTCGCTCCCTTGCGGAGGAAAAGCTGCTGGTCGGTGGCGGATCCGAGAACGAAGCGATGCTTCACCGGGATCTCGCGCAGCGCCTCATCGAGCTCGGGATCCACGAGGAGGACGGACGAGCCGGAATGCTCGATGATGTAGCGGACCTCCTCCGGGTGGAGGCGGAAGTTGACGGGCACGAGAGTGCGCCCGAACACGCTCACGCCGAAGAGGCTCACGAGGAAGCGCGCGGCATTGGGGGACACCATGGCCACGCGATCGTTCTCGCCCACCCCGAGGTCGTCGAGGGTCGCCGCGAGACTCCGGGCCATCTCCGCGAACCGACCGTAGCTGAAGCGCCCGAGGCCGCCCCCGGGCGGATGGGGCTCGTCGACCACCGCCTCGCGGTCACCGTAGACCAGCTCGGCGCGGTCGAGGAAGTCACTCAAGGTGAGGGGTACGATCATGGCCGAGCTCCTTCGGTGAGATAGCGCCACGCGCCCCCGTGGCTGGCGATGCGGCCGGCGGTGGGCGCGCCGAAATGGGTGCCGAGAACGGTGATCTCGCGGTCTGCATAGCGCGCGCAGAAGGCGCGTCGGGTCGCCCGTGCCATGGCTTGATCACCGCAGAAGTTGCTGTTCCAGTCGGGCTCGCCGCACTGGACCGGGTGGTGCATGAGATCGCCCGTGATTACGGCCTGGTACCCCTGGGAGCTCACGCGAAGGCTCACGTGGCCCGGCGTGTGGCCGGGCGTGGGCTCGAGGGCCAGCTCCTCGCTGATCCGATGATCGCCCTCGACGAGGTCGGCGCGGCCCGCTTCCACCACCGGCCGGACACTGTCCGCGATGATGGGCCCGTACTCATCGCCGTCGCGCGTGGACCAGTGCTCCCATTCCTTCCGCGCGAAGAGGTAGCGGGCGCGAGGAAAGGTGGGTACCCAGCGCCCGCCCTGGAGCCGGGTGTTCCAGCCGATATGGTCCACGTGCAAGTGCGTGCACAGCACGAGATCGATGGACTCCGGAGGGAAGCCGGCCGCGCCCAGCCGCTCGAGGAAATCCGTCTTGAGCATGTCCCAGGTCGGGTTCTCGCGCGGCTTGTCGTTGCCCACGCAGGTATCTACGAGCACGGTGAGGCCCGGCGCCTGGACGATGAAGCTGTGGATGCTCATGAGAAATCGCCCGCGCTCGTCGAGAAAGTGGGGGGCGAGCCAGTCGCGGTGCCGCTCGACACCCTCCGTGGTCGCCTCGGGCAAAACCCAGGTGGGACGAGTGGGGCCATACCACTCCACGACGTTGCTCACGCGCACGCGTCCGATCTCGAGGGGCTTCATGGCATCGCTCCGGGGCCCGATAGTGGGCCGACGGTGGCCCATCCGTCAAGAGCGAGGGCTAGTGGAGACGGTAGTCCTCGATGACACCGAGGATGCGCTGGCGGGCGGTGCTCCGGTCCGGTTCGACCAGGTCGCGGCCGACATAGTCCTCTTCGATCTCGAACATCCTGACGAACCGCGGGGGGGCCCCGGCCGGCGTCTTCTCCACGAAGGACCCTTGGCCGTCGAGGACGCCATCCCACGTCTGACGGAGGAGGGTCCAGAAGGCCTTCCGGGGCTCTGCGAAGGCCCTGGCGGGCGCGCACTCGGCATCGGGCAGCCTCACGTACCAGTTCTTGCCGGTCTCCCGGGCCAGCCGGGTGCGCCCGGTATCTCCGTGGAGGATCTTGATATTGTCCTGTCGCTCGAGCCAGCTATTGCCGTAGGCGACGATGCGCGTGAGGCGGTCGAGCGTGTTGTAATCCGTGCGGCTCATGTCCCGACTCTCCCGACCGGGAACGGGCGCGTAGTTCTGGCACGACCAGTCGGGATAGGCCGTGTCCACGGACCAGGGCGCCGCGCACTGATAGCGAAGCCCGTCGTCCAGATTGGTCACCCGCCTCGTCCACCGCCCCGGAGTCGGCCTGAGGTCTTTCACCTGCCAGGTCTGAGGCGCCACGAAGTCGTAGAGAAACGCCGCGTCGAACGCCCAGTCTTCCGACTGGTGCCGGATCTCCGTTCCCGCCCGGGGGACGCCGTTGGGGTCGGCGAAGAACAGGATGCGCTGAAGCCAGATTCTCCGGGGCGAGAGCACCTCGGCGGTGATCCATTCCTTCACCGATTTGTCGCGATTGACGTCGTAGACGCGCGAATCCTTCACGTAGCCGGGCTTGAGGCTCTCCGTCTCGACGTAGCTATAGTCCACCAGGTAGCAGCCGGTCAGGCTGAGGATGGCGTTCCGGCCGCGCTCCAGCTGTCCCTCGGCCGCGTCCGCCCCCCCACTGAGGGCGGCCAGCAAGATCAGCACCGCGCACGCTCGACATGCCGCCATGCCCGTCAGGATGCCTTCGGTCGACTCACGCGTCAACCGTTCGAGTCAGACCGCGAGCACGATGCCGTCGTGGCCGGGATCGGCGCCGCCGTCGAGGCCGTCGGGATGCACCCGGATGGCGTGCACCGCGGCGAAACCGTACGTCTGGGGATTGCGCACGACCTCGTAGCCCCGGCCCTCGAGCTCGCGCTGGACGCCGCGCGGTATGCGATTAGACAGGTCGATGGCATTGCTGGTGGCGGAGAAGCGCGGCGCGCTCACCGCCTCCACCATGGTCATGTCGAAATCGATGGCGTTCAGGAGCACCTGCAAGACCCCCATGGCAATCTGCGTAGCCCCCGGCGCCCCGATGATGATATGCGGCCGGTCACTCTCGTACACGATGGACGGCACCACCGAGCTGAAGCGCGCCTTGCCGGGGGCGAGACTGCCCGCCCGTCCCGGGCGAGGGTCGAAGACGCCCATGCAGCCGTTGTACATGAAGCCCAGCCCCTCGGTGACCACTCCGGAGGGCATGCCGAGAGAGTGCGTCATGGTCACGCAGTTGCCTTCGGCGTCGATCACGGAGACATGCGTGGTGTCCCGGCCCGGCGCGCCGCCCGCGTTGAAGCGCGGGACCTCAGCCCTGCGCTCCGCGCGAATCTCTTCGGCGAGGGTGGCCGCGTATGCCTTGCCGGTCAGGCGCTCCACAGGTACGTCGACGAAGCGCGGGTCCCCGACATGGCGGTCCTTGTCGATGGTCGCCCACTTCATGGCTTCGGCCACGATCCGGATGTACTCGGCGGAGTTGTGCTCGAGGTCGCCGAGGGCGAAGCGCTCGAGGATATTCAGCATCTCGATGAGCATGACCCCGCCCCCCGGCGGTCGGTTGCTCGTCACGCGGTAGCCGCGGTAGGTACTCGAGAGCGGAGCGTTGCGCACCGTCTTCCATCCGCGAAGATCCTCGGCGGTGAGGAGGCCGCCGTGACCGCGCATGTCCTCGACCATGGCGTGAGCGATCTCTCCCTCGTAGAAGACCTCGTCGCCGTGCTTGGCGATGAGGCGCAGGGTCTGCGCGAGGTCTCGGTTCACCACGCGATCGCCCACGCGCTTGGGCGTCCCGTCGGGGCGGCAGTAGAGCGTCCGCGAGGCGGGCGTGAAGGCGAGGCGCTCCGCTCCCGACGCCCGCCCCATCTGCCCTTCTTCGGCCCACCAGTAGGCCACGTGAGGCCGCACCGTCCAGCCTCCCTCCGCCCAACCGATCGCCGGCTCCACGATCTGCTCCCACGGGAGACGTCCGTGCTCCCGGTGGGCGTCGCGGTAGGCGCGCAGGCTGGCGGGAACGCAGATCGACTGGTAGCCGAGGTCGTTCACCCGCCCGCGCAGGACGAAGCCGTAGCCGTCGCGCGCCTCGGATTCGATCAGGTTCGCCCACATCTCCGGGCGAACGCCGAGCGGAGCGGGGGCGTGGAAGTCGATGTAGCCGTGAAAGCCCGTCCCCGGCATCGCGATACCGCAGCTCCCGAAGCCGGCGATGCCGCACATGAGCGGGTCGACCACCCCCTGCACGAGCGCGCAGGCCATGGCGGCGTCGACCGCGTTGCCCCCGGCCTTCAGGATGTCGGCGCCCGCCTCGGTCGCTTCGGGCTGCGCGGCCACGATCATCGCCCGCTTACGGTATCGCATGCAGCCTCCCTGGGATGTGGTGCGCCAAGGGTAGCAGAGGCGTGCCGCGCTGTCTTGACTCGCCCCAGGGAGCGGGCCATGCTACGGCGGCGATCAGCCAGGAACTCTTCGTGCCCCCAGGGAGGCGTCCGTGAGCGAGCGGTACGACCCATGACCCAGGCACTGTCGGGCATTCGAGTGGTCGATCTCACCAACAACCAGGCGGGTCCGTCGTGCGGTCAGATGCTGGCCTGGCTCGGAGCGGACGTCATCAAGGTCGAGGAGCCGGATCGCGGCGATATCGCGCGCCACACCCACCGGGACCGGCCGGACTCCGATAGCCTCTTCTTCCTCTCGTTCAACGCCAACAAGCGCAGTCTTCCCTTGAACCTCAAGCATCCGCGCGCCAAGGAAGTCCTCCGCACACTTCTCGCCACCGCCGACGTGCTCCTGGAAAACTTCGGCCCGGGCGTCATCGATCGGCTGGGCTTCGGCTACGAGGCGGTGAAAGCGATCAATCCGCGTCTCGTGTACGCCTGCATTAAGGGCTTCGGGTCCTACGGGCCGTACCGCGACTACAAGAGCTACGAGCCGATCGCTCAGGCCATGGGCGGTGGCATGAGCGTGACGGGATTTCCCGAAGGCCCCCCCACGTTCGTCTGGCCGTCCATCGGCGACTCGGGCACCGGCATGCACTGCGTGATCGGTATTCTCGCCGCCCTCATGCAGCGCCACACCACCGGCCACGGCCAGCAGGTCGAGGTCTCCATGCAGGACGTGGTGGTGAACCTCATCCGGGTGAGCCTCCGCGATCACCAGCGCCACGGCCGGCCGCCGGGACGGACGGGCAATCAGCTCGGGACCACCGCCCCGGGCACCACGTACCGCTGCCATCCCGGCGGTCCCAACGACTATGTCTTCATCTTCGCCCAGCAGCAGATGTGGCATCCGTTCCTTCGCGCCATCGGCCGCGACGATCTCGTGGGTGACGCGCGCTACGAGACGGCGGAGGCCCGCTGGCTACGCAAGGACGAGGTGAATGCCCTCGTGGAAGGATGGACGTCGGAGCGGTCGAAGCACGACGTCATGAAAGTCCTCGCGGGCGCCGGAGTACCCTGCGGCGCCTGCCTCGACACGGGCGAGGTACTCGCCGATCCGCATCTCCTCGCCCGCCACATGATCGTCGAGGTCGAGCATCCCGTGCGCGGGCGATACGTCACCGTCGGGAATCCCATCAAGCTTTCCGCGTCGCCCACGAGCATCACGGCCGCCCCCCTCCTCGGTGAGCACCGTCACGAGATCCTGAAGGAGCTGGGCTATGACGACGCGGCCATCCGGGCCCTCGGAACCGACGGGGCAACCTGAGGCGTCCAGAGAGCGCGGCGCGAGCGTTGACAACAGGGGAATCACCGCCGAGACTATCGCCCCATGGAGGGCCTGACCATGCGAGCCACTGACGAACACGTCCTCGTCCCCACCCTGAAGCGCCAGCTCGTCGAGCGCCAGATCGACCGGCGCGAATTCGTCCGCTACGCGACTCTGCTCGGCATGGCCGCGCCGGCCGCCTATGCCTTCGTGGCCAAGGTCACCGGGGCGCCGCTCGTGGCGCCGGCCGCGGCCCAGGGAACCCTCCCCAAGGGCGGAACCCTGCGGATCGCCATGCGCTGCCAGGACCTCAAGAGTCCCCACACGTACAGCTGGGTGGAGTCCTCCAACTCCGCGCGTCAGGTCGTGGACTATCTGACGGTGACGGGCGTGGACAACGTCACCCGCCCAAGCCTCATCGAGAAGTGGGAGCCGAGCGCCGATCTCAAGACCTGGACCCTTCGCGTGCGCAAGAGCGTCAAGTGGCACAACGGGCGCCAGTTCACCGCCGACGACGTGATCTGGAACTTCAAGCGCGTGCTCGATCCCAAGACCGGCTCCTCGGTGGTCGGCCTCATGAAGGGCTTTCTCCTCGAAGACGTCGACACCGGCGAGAAGGACGACAAGGGCAACCCGAAGAAGTCCTCCCGTCTCTGGGACGCCGGGGCCATTCAGAAGGTCGACGACTTCACGGTGCGGCTGAACGGCAAGACGGCGCAGCTCGCCGTTCCCGAGCAGCTCTTCCACTACCCGTTCCTCATCCTCGATCCCGCGGAGAACGGCGAGTTCAAAGTAGGCTCGAACGGCACCGGCGCCTTCACGCTCGTGGAAAACGAGGTGGGGCGGCGCCAGGTGTTGAAGGCCCGCAAGCAGGGCTACTGGGGCGGTGGACCGTACCTCGACCAGCTGGAGTTCATCGACCTCGGCGACGATCCGGCCGCCTCGGTGGCCGCGCTCGCTTCCAAGCAGGTCGATGGGCTCTACGGCGCCGACATCGTCCAGCTCGAAGCCCTCCAGAAAATCCCGCACGTGCAGATGTACCAGGTCACCACCGCCTACACGGCCACCGCGCGCATGCAGCCGGTGAAGCCCTTCGACGACAAGCGCGTGCGTCAGGCCATGCGCTACGCCATCGACCCCAACGTCGTGCTGCAGGTCGCCCACCGCGGCCTCGGCCAGCCGGGCGAGCATCACCACGTGAGCCCCGTCCATCCCGAGTACGCCAAGCTCCCTCCGCCCGCGCGCGACGTGGCCCGCGCCAAGAAGCTGCTGGCGGAGGCCGGCTTCCCGAACGGCATCGATGTCGAGATCATCTGCCGGCCTCAGCCCGCCTGGGAGCTCCTCGCCGTGCAGACCATGGTGGAGCAGTGGAAGGAGGCGGGCATCCGGGTCAAGATCAACGTGATGCCCTCGACCCAGTACTGGGAGGTGTGGACCAAGGTGCCTTTCGGCTTCACCACCTGGGCCCATCGCCCCCTCGGCATCATGAGCCTGGCCCTCGCCTATCGATCGGGTGGGCCGTGGAACGAGTCGAAGTATTCCAATCCCGAGTTCGACCGCCTGCTCACCCAGGCGGAGGGCACGCTGGACGTGGCCTCGCGGCGCGAGATCATGTCGAGGCTCGAGGCCATCCTCCAGGAGGACGGTCCCATCGTGCAGCCGGTGTGGCGGGCGATCTTCACCTTCCACGACAAGCGCGTGCAGGGCTTCAAACCGCATCCCACTCTCTACATCTTCGGCCATCAGCTGGCCATACAGGCGTGATGTCCCGCGCGTCGCGCCCGAGGGGAAGGAAGCGCACCACCGCGTCCAAGCCGCGCGGACTGCTCGGGCGGCTCGCCGAAGGGCCCGTCATCTGCGCCGAAGGGTATCTCTTCGAGTTCGAGCGGCGCGGCTATCTCCAGGCCGGCGCCTATGTGCCCGAAATCGTCCTCGAGCGGCCGGACCTCGTCGAATCGCTCCACCGAGAATTCGTCCATGCGGGATCGGACGTGGTCGAGGCATTCACCTACTACGCCCATCGCGCCAAGCTCCGGATGGTCGGCCGCGAAGCGGACCTCGCGAAGATCAATCGTACGGCGTTGCGCATCGCCAAGAAGGTGGCCCGGAGCACGGGCACCCTGCTCGCCGGCGACATCTGCAACACCAGCATCTACGATCCTCACGACGCCAAGGCGCAGAAGCAGGCGCGCCGCATCTTCGACGAGCAGATCGAATGGGCGGTCGAGGCGGAAGTCGATTTCATCGTGGCGGAGACCTACGCCTTCGGAGCCGAGGCCCTCCTCGCCCTCGAGGCGATCAGGCGGGGAGGCAAGCCCGCCGTCATCACCCTCGCCATCCCGCGCGACGGCACCACCCGAGAGGGCTGGAGCGCCGCCGATGCGTGCCGGCGACTCGAAGCGGGGGGCGCCGACGTCGTCGGGCTCAACTGCGCCCGGGGCCCCGCCACGATGTTGCCGCTCCTCCGGGAGATTCGGGCCGCGGTCACGTGCCAGGTGGCGGCCCTCCCGGTGCCGTACCGGACGACCGAGGCTGAGCCGGTCTTCCAGAGCCTCAGTGACTCGTCCCGTCCGGACAATCGCGCCTTCCCGACCGCCCTCGATCCTTTTCTCCTCAGTCGCTACGAGATCGCCGAGTTCGCCGAGGAGGCGCAGGCGCTCGGCGTGCGCTATCTCGGCGTCTGCTGTGGCGCGGGGCCGCATCACATCCGGAGCCTCGCCGAGGCCTTGGGCCGGCGGCCGCCCGCGAGCAGATTCTCGCCGGACATGTCCAAGCACATCCTGTTCGGTTCCGACAAGCGCCTCTGGCAGAGGAATCTCGAGTACGGCCGGCAGACGTACGGCCCGGCCCGCTCGACCTCCGGATAGCCGCGCCCGATGGAGAAACCCAAGGGGGCGGCGGTGGTCATCATCGGCGGTGGTGTCACCGGGCTCAGCGCAGGATGGTGGCTGGCCCGATCTGGCGTGGACGTGCTCGTGCTCGAGAAGGGCATCGTGGGTTGGGAAGCCTCCGGACGCAATGGTGGCGGCGCCACCCACGTCTACAGTCCCTTTGGCCTCGAAGAGCAGCGCCTCTGGCCTCAGATGGACGAGCTTCTCGGCTATCCCACGGAGCACCAGCCCTATCGGATCGGCATCGCGCTGAGCGACACCCAGCTCGCCCTCGCCAGGCGCTGGGCCGAGATCGGAGAGACGCGGGGCTTTCGGTGGGAACTCCTCGATCGACAGCAGCTCAAGGAGCTGGTGCCCATCGCCGGCGACAATGCCATCGGCGGCACCTATCTCCACTTCGGCGGCCACGCCAATCCCCAGCGCACGGTGCAAGCGTATGCGTGGGCGCTCCAGGACCACGGCGGCCGAATCCTCCAGCACACGACGGTGACCGGACTCACGCGTCGCGGCGACCGCGTCACCGCTGTCGAAACTACCCACGGCTCATTCGGCGCTGACACCGTGATCGTCGCGGCGGGCCCGCAGACCGGGCTCTTCGCCGACATGCTCGGCATCTCATTGCCCCTCGCCCCCGCCCGGGTCGAGATGATCGCCACGGAGCCTCTTCCCCTCATGCGGCACGGTGGCGTGGCGGGCAATGGCCTCTACGGCCGGCAAACCCTGCGGGGCAACCTCGTCTATGGCGGCGGGCCTCACGAGTGGATCAACGTCCCCGACATGGCCGCCCCCGACCATCCCAACACTCCACTCGTGAGAAACCTCGCGCGCCGGCTCGCCGAGCTCCTGCCCGGCGCCGCGCACCTCCGGGTGATCCGGTCCTGGGGCGGCGTCGTCGAGAACACGCCCGACGGCCTCCCCGTCATCGATCGCCTCGCTTCTCCCGACAACGTCGTGGTGGCCACCATGTCGAGCGTCGGCTTCGGTCTCTCGCCCGCCGTGGGCAAGGCGCTGAGCGAGCTGGTCGTCCACGGGCGCTGCCTCTTCGCCGATCTCTCGGCCCTCGCCCTGAGTCGCTTCGCCGACACGCCTCCGGACTGGCGCGAGTTGGTCGGCTGGATACCCGCGGGCCCTTCCGCCGTCGAGGCCACGGCCGGAGGCAGGCGGTGATCCGCGAAATCGATCCCCGCTCCGTGGCCGACAAGCCTCCCCGGGTCGAGCGTCACGTGCCCGTGGTCGTGGTGGGGGCCGGGCCGGCCGGGGTGGCCGCGGCGATTGCGGCGGCGCGCAGCGGCACCCAGGTCCTGCTCGTCGACGAGAACCCCGTCGACAACGACATGATGGCCATGGACGTGCCGCTCTACTTCGGCCAGCGCATGCAGGCGTCGGTCAGGAACCGCGCCCTCATGATGGAGCGTGTGGTGGAGGCGAACCCCGCGCTGGCAGAGGCGCACGAGGCCGGCGTCGACGTCCAGCTCGGAACCTATGTCTGGGGCGCCTTCGTCAACGGGCCGGCCGTGCGCGAGCTTCCGGGTCCCCTGCTCGGTCTCGCGGACGACCGGCGCTCATGGCTCGTGGGCTATGATCGTCTCGTCGTCGCCGCCGGCGCCCGCGACGTGGCCATGGGCTTCCCGGGCTGGGAGCGGGCGGGCGCGATGGGAGCGAGCGGAGCCTGCTCCCTTCTCACCCGCTATCGCGCCCTCGCCGCCGATCGCATGGTCATTGTCGGGTCGGGAAGCCTGGGCCTCGCCACCGCCGCGCTCGCGCTCCAGCATCGTGTCGAGATCGCCGGCGTGGTCGAGGTGGGAGACGTGGTCCGCGGCGAACCCGCGGTGGCGGCCGCCCTCACGGCACGCGGCGTGCCGATCTGCACTTCCCATACGATCCGGGAGGCTCGCGGCAAGGTCGGCGAGGTCGAGTCCGTGGTCGTCGTCCAGGTGGACGGCGAGCTCAAGCCGGTGGCGGGCAGCGAGCGCGAGATCAAGTGCGATACGATCTGTCTCGCCCTGGGGCTTGCTCCCAACGTCGAGCTCCTCCCCCTCGTCGGCGCCCGCCTCGAATTCGTCTCTCCGCTCGGTGGCTGGGTGCCCCAGCTCAACGAGCTGATGCAGACCACCGTCCCCACGGTCTTCGCCGCCGGCGACTGCGCGGGCATCCACGACGGGATGCTCGCCGATCCGGATATCGCGCGCGCCCAGGGGCGCGCCGCGGGCATCGCCGCCGCCGAATCCCTCCGCGCCGAGCCCCCGATCCCTCTCCCCCACCGGGGGAGAGGGCAGGGTGAGGGGGCGAACCTCCACGCATATTGGCAGACTTGGCTCCGCTCCCTCGTCCACGCTGGAGGTCTCGAGGTCAACATCTGCCAGTGCGAGGAAGTCACGAGACGCGAGCTGATCGAGGTCAAGCCGCCTCGCTATCTCAAATGGGAATCCCCCCAGATGGCGGCCCGGAGTCTCGACACCATGCTGCGCGACGGGCCGGTCAACCAGGACCAGATCAAGCGGCTCACCCGCGCGGGCATGGGACCCTGCCAGAGTCGCCGCTGCCGCGAGCAGGTCTCCTTGCTCCTGGCCCAGGCTGCCGGCACCTCGGTCGACAAGATTCCCCTGCCGAGCTTTCGCCCGCCTCTCCGTCCCCTGCCCTTGAATGTCCTCTGGCCCGCAGACGAGCCGCCCGCGATGCGCGAGCATTGGGTGAGCTGGTTCGGCATACCGACCCAGTTCAGCCCGCACTGGGAGGCGGGCATGGCCGTGGCGGAGCCCACGGCTCAAACTCCCCTCATCCTGAGCGACGAGTGAGCGAGCACGACGCAGGCACGACCGCCGCCCCGCGCGCCGCGGACATCGTGGTCATCGGGGGCGGCGTGCACGGAGCCAGCCTCGCCTACCATCTCGCGCGCAAGAAAGCCGGGCGCGTCGTCCTCGTCGAAAAGAAGTTCATCGCCTCCGGTCCCACCGGACGCTCGACCGCGCTCGTGCGTGGGTTCTACGCCATGGATTTCTTCACGCGCACGGGCAGCGCGGCCGCCGAGGTGTTCCGCCACTGGCGAGACGTCATCGGCGGTGACGGTGGTCCCGGCTTCCAGCAGGTGGGCATGCTCGTCCTCGCCGGCCCCGAGCATGCCCCCCATCTCCGCCACCATGCCCTGCGCGCGCGCGAGATCGGAGCCAAGGTCACCCTCCTCTCCGCCGCCGAGGTCAAAGCCCTCGTCCCCTCCGTCAACGTCGACGACATCGCCCTCGCCTCGTACGAGGCGGAATCCGGCTATGCGGACCCTTCCTCCACCGCCAATGCCCTGGTGAACCGGGCCCGCGAGCTCGGGGCGATCATCATCCAGTACGAGCGCGTGGACTCGATCCGCACCGCGGGGCAGCGGGTGGTCGGCGTGCGGACGGAAACGCAGGACATCGACGCGCCGGTGGTCATCAATTGCGGCGGGCTCTGGGCCGACCGGCTCCTCCGTCCCCTCGGCATCGAGATCTCCATCACTCCGACCCGACACCAGATGTGCTTCTTCCGGCGCCCCGCGGGCTTCGGCACGCACCCGGCCATGGCCGATACGGTCTCCATGACCTACATGCGACCCGAGCACGGCAATCTCACCATCCACGGCCTCCTCGCCTACGACGAGGTGGTCGATCCCGACGCCTACAACGAAGGCGCCGATCCCGGCGAGATCCTGAGCAACGCCGAGCGGATCGCCCACCGTTTCCCGATCATGGAGCATGGTCTCGCCATGGGAGGGTACTCGGGCGTCTATGACGTCACGCCTGACCATCAGCCGGTGCTCGGCGCCATCCCCGAATACGAGGGGCTCTATGCCGACTTCGGCTGGAGCGGTCACGGATTCAAGCACTCGCCGGTTATCGGCGACATCCTCTCGGACGTGGTCCTGCACGGGCGGTCGGCCGACTTCGACCTCACGCCGTTCCGCTGGAGCCGCTTCCGCGAAGGCGATCTGCTTCCGCGGGCCGGCTGGATCGCGCCCCCGCACGCCAAGCACCGGCTGCAGACGGCATCCTCCCGCTAGCCCCGCGCGCTATCCCGACCGTCGGCGCTCTGGATCCCCGCCGGATCTTGACAGGGCGCGAGGGGTGCAGTCTCATGGCCCTCAACCGGAGGCGTCTATGCGATCCGATCGCGTGATCGGCACCATCGACTTCCACACGGCAGGAATCGGGATGCGGCTCTTGACGAGCGGCCTCGGCCGGCTGCCCGGGAGCACTATCGCCGAAAAGCGACGGTGGTTCCAGGAGCATCTCGACGATCTCCGGACAGGCCTCTGCCTCGAGCCGCGCGGCCACCGCGGCCTCCTCATCGCGGTCATGACCGAGCCGGTCACGCCCACCGCGCACTTCGGCCTCTTCTTCATCTACCCCGGCGGCTACTACGTCTCGTGCGGCGAGGGCACCATCGGGGCGGCAACGGTGGCCGTCGAGACCGGGCTGGTGCCCCGGACGGGGCGCGAGACCGCGGTCGTCATCGACACGGAAGCGGGGGTGGTGGAGACGATCGCGCGCTCGGACGGCGAGTGCGTGCGCGACGTCACGCTGCGGTGGACGCCGTCCTTCGTCGCGCTGCCCGGGCAGGCGATCGAGGTCGAGGGCGTGGGTGAGGTAACGGTCGACATCGCGGTCGGCGTCGGCAACGTGTTCGCCATCGTGGAGGCGGCGCACGTCGGCCTGTCGGTGCGACCCGAGCTCGCGAAGCGGATCGCCGAGCGGGGCATGGCCGTCCGCCACGCCGTCAACGCCCAGCTCCAGGTCGAGATACCGGGTCTCGGCAAAACCCGCGTGGACAACGTGCTCGTCCACGAGCTGCCGAATGCCGACGGCGTCTCGCGCAACGCTCTCGTCTGGGGCGGAGGCCAAGTCGACGCCGCCCCGTGCGGGTCGGGCACCTGCGCCCGCCTGGCCCTCTTCCATCACCGGGGTCTCATGGGCGTCGGGTCCACGTTCGTCAGCGAGGGGCTGCTCGGCCTCAGCTTCACGGCCCGAATCAGGGGCGAGACCCTGGTGGAGGGGCGGCCGGCCATCCTGCCCGAGATCACCGGCACCGCGTACCTGACCGGCTTCAGCCAGCTCCTCTTCGATCCTGACGACCCAATGCGGGCCGGCTACCTGCTCGACGTGTAGGGCATGAAAACCCTCGTGCTCGGAGGGGGCGTCGTCGGCGTGACCACGGCCTACTTCCTCGCCAAGGCCGGCCACGAGGTGACGATCCTCGAGGAAAAGTCCGGGCTCGGCCTGGAGGCCAGCGCCGGCAACGCGGGGATCATCGCGCCCGGCCACTCCTTCGCCTGGGCCTCCCCGCGCGCGCCGGCCATGCTCCTCCGCTCGCTGCGCGGTGACGAAACCGCCATCCGCGTGCGGCTCGCCCCCG
>WNGE01003347.1_pt1 | contig 20383 bp, 23 predicted proteins | sample 5400651 | NCBI WGS metagenome assembly WNGE01 (sample SAMN13153370, study PRJNA577476) | soil metagenome | isolation source: 60 cm soil or saprolite under grassland replicate 2 | place: USA:California | collected 2016-06-15 | reverse complement strand
ATTGCCAACCGACCGTCTCCGGCTTGCTGTTCTTCCACGTCAGCGACGAACCCGACCTCGACCGCTGGCAGTCAGGGCTTTTCTACGCCGATGACACGCCGAAGTCGAGCCTGGCCGCGGTCAGGACCGCCGCCCAGGCTGCGCAGGCCGGGACGCTGACGTGCCCGAAGGCAAGGCCCAAAGCCAAAAGCCGGCGCTAGCATTGGCCGCATGAGCGGCCAGTACGTTGCGTACAGCTTTTATCGGGTCGATCCCGCCTGGCGCCGGCTGCCGATCGACGAGCGCACGGCCGGCAAGGAGGCGTTTGCCGAGGTGGTCGAGGACTGGGCGGGGCGCATGGACGCGTTGCGCACCTATTCTGTCGCCGGCGTCCGCCCCGACTGCGACTTCTTCCTGTGGAAGATCACCGAGCGGTACGAGGACCTCGGCGAGCTCGGCGCCGCGCTGAACGGCACCCCCCTCGCGGCCTGGCTCGAGACGCCGTACTCCTATCTGGCGACCACGAAGGCGTCCGAGTACACCTCGGCTCGGAAGGCGCGGAAGATCGTCCCGAAGGAGTCGCCCTACCTCGTCGTCTACCCATTCGTGAAGGTACGGCCCTGGTACGCGCTCTCCGATGAGGATCGCCGCCGCGCGATGGATGAGCACATCCGCATCGGCCGGGACGAGTTCCCGACGATCCACAACCACACCACCTACTCGTTCGGGATCGACGACCAGGAGTTCATGACCGCGTTCGAATGCGACGAGCCCGCCGACTTCATGCACCTGATGCTGCGGCTACGCGACAGCGAGGCCTCGCGCTACACCGAGCGCGATACCCCCATCTTCGTCGGGAAGCACGTTCCGGTCCGCGAGGCGCTGGCGACGCTGGACGGGGCCGAGGCTAGGGAGAGGGGTCTGGCGGAGGCTTAGTGTCCGCGAGGTCGTCCTCGGCCGCCTGGGCCGCGTCCCCAATCGACAGCCCGCCGGCGATTCCGGAGCCGGCGCCGTAGCCGGCCTCGGACAGGTACCGCTCATCGGCCTCGCCAGGATCCTCGCCGCCGAACTCCTCGCGCAGGTCGGCCTCGTCCTCAGGCTTTCCGCCTTTGCCACGGATCCAGTCCCAGAGTCCGGTCACGCCCATGGTCGAGATTCTAGTAGCCGTACGTCCGCTCGGAGCGCCAGACGCGCCACATCGCATAGCCGGCGAGGATGAGGACGACGATGAACGCGAATGCATCGAGCCCAACCGTCTTCCGTCCGGGCCAGAAATAGGCGGCGAAGTCGACGAGGATCAGCAGGGCACTGCCGTAGAACACCCGGTTCGAGCGTGCGGACCAGGTCTCGATCTCGTGCCGCATCCGGTCGCGCCAGAACATGTAGAGAACGACCGCGATCGCGAGGAAGAAGACGATCTGCAGGATCAGCGAGAGTGAGACGAGCGTCCCCTCGAGGTTGAGCACGAAGATCACGGCCGCGATCGCGAGGATCACGATGAAACCGCGCACCGTCCCGTTCATGTCGCTCCACCAGCGTCCCATGGCCTCCCGGTAGGATCGCTGCGATGGTCGACGAGGGCAAGCCTGCACCCGATTTCGAGCTGACGAGCGACAACGGCGAGCACGTCAAGCTCTCCAACTTCCGCGGCAAGCCGGTCGTTCTCTACTTCTATCCCAAGGACGACACGCCCGGCTGTACGGCTCAGGCCTGCGGGATCCGCGACGTCTACGCCGACTTTCGCGAGCGGGGCGCCGTCGTGCTCGGCGTCAGTCCCGACGACGAGGCTTCACACGTCAAGTTCAAGGAGAAGTACTCGCTTCCGTTCACGCTCCTGGCCGATCCGGGGCATGAAGTCGCCGAGCAGTACGGCGTCTGGAAGGAGCGAAACCTGTACGGCAAGAAGTCGATGGGCATCGAACGTTCGACCTTCGTGATCGACGCCGACGGCAAGATCGCGAAGGCAATGCGCCGCGTGAAGCCGGAGACCCACGCGGCGGACGTGTTGGCCGCTCTTCCCTAGAAACTTTTACGGGCGGCTTACCCGACCCGAATCGTCGCCTGACGCAGCGCCCGGACGATCTGCGCGTCTTCCCTCTTCGTCCAACCAGGAGGTCTCGAGATGAGAAGGCGCCTCATGTACGTCGTCCTGGCCGCGTTCGTGTTGCTCGCGGCCGGCGCATCGAGCACATTCGCCGCCCGGGGAAGCGGCGTGCAAACGTTCATCTTCAACGGTCGACTGCTCACCGACGCCGGCAGTTCGCCGTCGCTCTACGTCGACGTCAACGGCGGTAACAGGCTCGCACTCAAGAAGCTGGTCGGGCAGAGCGACTACCAGCACTTCGCGGTCGACTCGAGCACCCAGTTCCTGCGCTGGTCGCACGGGGTGCCGACCGTCGTCGCCGAGTCGAACCTCGTCGCCGGCGACGCGGTCAGCGTCCACGTCCGGGCGGCGCGCGACGCCTCGCTCGCCCAGATTGGCGCGACGGCTGCAGCACGCGTGGCCGATCGCGGCCCGACGCCGGGCCATGCGGGCAGGCCGCTCTGGCTCTTCGTCGGCAGCCTCAACGCTCCGGCTGCGAACGGCAAGCTCACGATTCACGTCCAGAGCGGTAACTGGCTCGCGCTGCGCAAGATGCTCGGCCAGCCGCAGGACCAGTCGTTCAGCTATGGGGCCCGCACGATCTTCATCCTCTGGCGCAGCGGCGTCCCGACCGTCGTCTCGCCGAGCCAGCTGAGGGTCGGCGACCGGATCTCGATCCGGATCCGCGCTCCCCGCGCGTATTCGCTGCAGCAGGCCGAGCAGGTTCCGGCCCGCCACATCGGCGACCACGAGCCGCATACTCCGGCGTAAAGCACCGGCGTCGATCGGTGGGGAAGCCGGCACGATCCCGGCTTCCCCACCTACATGCGCCAGGCCGCGCGCCGCGTGAGGAACAGGACGGATCTCTGCTAACTCTCCCGTATGGCGCTGCTCCTTGCGATCGTTCTCGCGCTGTTTTTCGCACCCTGGCCATGGAATCTGACCGTGGTCCTCGCGGGCCTCGGGATCGAGGTCGTCGAGCTGACCTGGGGCCTCCGGCTGGCTCGACGGTGGCGACCGCAGACCGGGGCCGAAGCAATGATCGGGCAGGTCGCGGAGGTCGTGGTTCCATGCCATCCCAGCGGACAGGTTCGCGTTAGCGGTGAACTCTGGGCGGCTCGTTGCGAGGAGGGAGCAGAGACAGGAGAGAGCGTCCGCATCGAGAGGCTCGAAGGCTTGACCCTCGTTGTCGTCCCCACGCGGTGAAGCCGAATGCGGCGAGAGCGGCTATGCGGATGAGAGGACTTGAACCTCCACGGGGTCTCTGCGGAGATGGCGGGTGGTCCGCCGAAGTGGCGCTGAGTGGCTTTGCTCTGCGGCTTTGACGATAACGCGAATTTAGTGCGGCATGGATTCGTGGTCGCGTTCGCGGGCGTTTGGGCACGGATTGGGCACACTGGGGCGCGACGATGGCTAGTAGTTGGCGCTTCCGACGCCGGACCCGGCTTGCTCCCGGCCTGACGCTGAACATCGGCAAGCGCGGTGCCTCGAGCATCAGGCTCGGCCGGCGCGGGCTCGGCGTCTCGGCCAATCGCCGTCGCGGTCTGCTCGTGACGGCCTCGCTTCTAGGTAGCGGATTGTCCTACGTGCTCAAGAGGTCTCGGGACTAATAAACGGAGGGCCGGGCGGCGCTACCGTAGCCGTGTGCAAGAAGCCGCCATACCTTGCAAATGCCCGACCTGCGGCGCCTCACTCGTCGTCTTTCCCTCATCCGTTCTCGGCCAGGTCGGCAAGAAAACGGGAAGCGTCGAAGCGGGACTCGATTTCGCTGGCGCCCTTGCTGAATACCGCGATGGGACGGAGCGTCGTTATCCGGTCGCCGACATCGACGGGGACTTCACCTGTCCGGCCTGTCAAGCGCAGGCGAACCTCGACGATGTCGAGCCGCTGATTTAGCTGGGCCGTTCGGCAGGACGAGCGCCGCGGCGCTTCCCATCCTCCCGGCCCGAGGCTGAGCCTGCGTCTCGGGCACGAGCTCGACTACTCCGCGCTTCTCATGCCCGTCTGACTATGGTGCGGGGGTCGTGGATCACTATCACGGCAGCGCGACGATCAGCCAGGGCGCGGCCCTAGTCGAGGGCGACTGCATTATCGAGACGGTCGGCGGCCCCGCCCCGGGCCCCGATCCTGCATGGTCGGGGAACCTCCAAGATCCAGCGCCTACGGTGAATCTCGTCGAGGGTGCCGCCTGGTTACGCTTGGCGGATGGTCGCGAGTGTGAGATCCAGGTCGAGCGTGCCGTTGCAGACTCGGGCTTCGCCGAATTTACGGGCGCCAAAGGCATTCTCGACCTTCACTGAAAAGCCGACCCGCGAGGGCGGCCCGTACCTGAGTCAGGAGGGCGACGTCTTCTTCGTTGACGAGCTCCCGCGCTCTCCTGATGAGGTTATCCCGGCTTGGTGTGCTCGCACCCACCGACTGATGGCATTGCAGGATCTCTGTAAAGGAATCGACGAAACGCATTGAAGATCCTCGTCGAGCGGGGCAAATGAGATAAAGCGGCCAAGCAACAGGACGCGCCGCCTCGGGCGGCGGGGTTAAGCGTTCCGGCCTTGGCCGCGGTTTTTCCAGGTCGCCCGAGGATCAGGCTACGGCGTGGAGTGCCGCACGACTAGTGGCCGAAACGGACACTAAGAGCCGAGGAACCTTCAAAAAGGCGCCATCGCCCAGGGCGCCCGCCGTCGTCTAGGAGGCCCCTCGGCTCAAGACTCGAGTACCCGATAGATGGCGGCCGTAATCGTCGCCATAGCCCCTCGGCGACCACGATCGAGGCGTAGAATCAGTTATCGCCCGGCCCAGCGGAGGCAAAGGGCGACCCACCTTCAAGAGCGGCCTCCAGCCCTTCCTCTCCCCCTGGGGGCTAGCGGCCTCCGCAGCCGGGTGAGTCGGAAACTCGAGATCAGCGCCGCCGCGTTACGTTCCTCAGGATCGCGAACGCTGAGGCGTGCTCCTCCGAGTTCGCGAGTGATCGCATGTTCGAGACGAGCGACTCGACATCTTCGAGGGTCACCTTCTCGTGCTCTTCGAGGAACAGGCAGAGCCAGCGAGCAGCGAAGCGGCCGTAACGGTGAGGCTGTTTCCGCGCGACCAGCGCCGTCAGCTCGAGCGCCTCGGCGATCGTCACCCGGCCGATCTCCCGCGCGGGCACCTCGGCGAGGACGAGGTTGTCGTGCTCCAGCGCCCGGCGAAAGATGGTTCGAGGGTGGCCCTGCGAGGTCGACGTTCCTCCTCCCCAGGGGCCGAGCGGCGACGTTGAGTCTAAGTAGCGCGGTGAGGAAGGGGTCGGGCGGGAGGCCGGCCTGCAGACCGGCCGTCGCTGCTTGGTGCTCGCTACGCGAGGGTCAGGCCGCGCACTGCCCCTGGAAGCTCTCGGCGGTGTTGCCCGAGCTCGCGGGAGCGGGCACGTTGTTCTGGCACGCGAGGTAGCCGGCAATCGTGTTGTTCACGATGAACGACGGGCCGGTGTTGTTGGTGAACGACAGGTTCCCCCGGATCACGTTCCCGCCGGTCGTGCCGATGGAGAAGGACTCTGGCCCGGCGCTGCTCGAGTCGATCTTGAGGTTTCCCTTGATCGTCGAGCCGTTGATGAAGCTGCCTTCCGCCTCTCCGCTGATCACGACGTTCCCGCCGATCGTGGAGCCCGCCAGATCCGCGAACAGGCAGTTGTTGCAGGTGTAGTTACCGCGGACCGTCGAGCCGGTCCTGATCCCGACAGCCGCTCCCGTCAGGGCCGTGACGTTCCCGCTCACGGTGCCTTGAATCCGGCACGAAGCGCCGGCAGGCACGACAACGTTGCCGACGATTTTCCCTGTCAACGGATTGGCTGTCCCTCCGGTGCAGGTCACGTGGCCGGCGGCCGCAGCCGGCGCCCAGACGAGCACCGCCGTCGAGCAGACCAAACCGGCGAGACATAGGACTCGCTTCACTTTTCCTCTCCCGTTCTCCCCCAGGGTGAATGGGTCGCTCGATGCTAGGTCAGCGGTCGAGGCTCTGTCAATCGGGCGAGAACGCTGACGCCCGCCACCGCCATTTAGCGAAATCATCCAGGAGCGCCAGGCTCTTTTCCGGCGAAACAAGCGGCGCGAAGACGAGCCGCCAGCGACGGCGCGTGCCGCTCCGCCAGCGCGTCGTCAACGTGCTCGACGAGCTGCCGGTCCGGCTCGACTCGAGGCTGCTCTTCCCGGCGGCGCGCGGCGGGCATATCGACCTCGAGAAGTTCCGCGCTCGGCAATGGTCGCCGGCGATCCGCGCCGCGGGCATCGCTCACCGGCGGATGTACGACCTCCGACACACCTACGCGACCTGGTCGCTCGCGGCCGGCGTCGACCCTTCACGCTCTCGCGGCGGATGGGAACCTCGCTGAGCGCGAGCGGGCGCTGCTCGATGCCTACGATCTCGGGGCGGCAGCGGAGGGCGCTAGTGCGCGCTGACGGGCTCGAGATGCACGATCCGAACGCGGCCGTAGTCGCGATCCTCGGACCTCGCGGACACGACGCGCATCTGCTGCCCGTCCCGCTCGATCGTCTCCCCCACCTGCAGCTCGTGGTCGAATCGGGTTATGGATCCTTCGGCTGCGTGGCCGTAAACGTGAACGATGTGGTCGAAGGTGTCTGTCATTAACGCGTTTGGGCCAGGTGTGGGCACCGAAAACCGTGGACAATGGCCATGCGGATGAGAGGACTTGAACCTCCACGGGGTTTCCCCCACACGGACCTGAACCGTGCGCGTCTACCAATTCCGCCACATCCGCGCGGTCGCGAATTGTAGCCGCGGCTACCCTTTCATCCTTGAAGCGGGGTCTGTTCCTTCTTGCGGCGCTCGTTGTCGGCTGCGCGCTTGCCGGCGCGGAGGCGCGCGGACGCTCGTCGACGCCCGGAAAACGGGTCGAAGTGGTCATCGAGCTGAAACGTCTTCCGCTCGCAACGGCGATGGGATTACAAGCGCGACGTAGCCCCGGATACCTGCACGAACTCGAGGCCGGGCAGGCTCAACTGGAGCGCCGAATCGCTGGCGCGATTCCGTCGGCGAAGGTCCGCTGGCACTACCACTACGTCCTCGATGCGCTCGCGGTCGTCGTCCCCCGCGGACAGATCGACCGCCTCGCGGCTCTCCCCGGCGTCGCTCGCGTCTACGAAAGCGTCGAGTACCACTCGCTGCTCGACCAGAGCGTGCCGCTGATCAAAGCGCCCACCCTCTGGGGCCCCACGCTGGCGACTGCGGGTCAGGGGATCAAGATCGGGATCATCGACGACGGCGTCGACCAGGCCCACCCATTCTTCAGCCCCGCCGGTTTCGCGATGCCCAGCGGCTTTCCCAAGGGAAACACCGCCTACACGACGGCAAAGGTGATCGTCGCACGCGCCTTCCCGCCGCCCAGCGCGACGTGGAGATACGCCTCGCGCCCGTTCGACCCGGTCAACTCCGAGCATGCGACGCACGTCGCCGGCATCGCAGCAGGCGACTACAACACGACGCAGCGCAGCGGCCGCACGGTCTCCGGCGTCGCGCCGCGCGCCTCCATCGGCAACTACAAGGTCCTGACCGTGCCGACGCCGGGGGTCGGACTGAACGGCAACTCGCCCGAGATCGTCAAGGGGATCGACGCCGCCGTCGCCGACGGGATGAACGTGATCAACCTTTCGCTCGGCGAGCCGGAGATCGACCCCAACCGCGACATCGTGGTGAAGGCGATCAATGCCGCGGCCCAGGCGGGCGTCGTGCCCGCGATCGCGGCCGGCAACGACTTCGACGCCTTCGGCAACGGCTCGATCTCGTCGCCGGGAGACGCGACGAATGCGATCACGGCCGCTGCCGTGACCATAGATTCCGTGATCGCCGACTTCTCGTCCGCCGGCCCCAGCGGAATCGACCTCGGCCTGAAGCCGGACGTCAGCGCACCCGGCGTCAACATTTACTCGTCGGTGCCGCGCGGCTGGGACACCTTAAGCGGGACGAGCATGGCCTCACCGCATGTCGCCGGCGGCGCTGCGCTGCTGCTGCAGCGGCACCCGACCTGGACGCCGGCCCAGATCAAGTCGGCGCTCGTGCTGACGGGACACCCGGTCTGGACCGACGGCACGCACAGGCACGAGGTCGCACCGACCCGTGAAGGCGGGGGTCTGATCGACTTGGCGGCGGCAAACGACCCGCTGCTCTTTGCCTCGCCGAGCTCGCTCTCGTTCCGCTTCCTCCACCGCGGGCAGAGCGAAACGCTGCCGGTCACGCTGACCGACGCGGGCGGAGGCGTCGGCGCGTGGACGGTCACGGTCCAGACCCAGGCCGCGGCTGGCGGGACGACGGTCTCTGCGCCGGCCACGACCTCGGTTCCGGGCCCGCTCTCACTCCACGTTGGCGTGTCGAGCAGCGCCAGGCAGGGCGACACGACCGGCTTCATCGTCCTCTCGCGGGGAGCCGTGACCCGGAGAATCCCGTTCTGGCTTCGCGTGACGGTGCCGGTCCTCTCGAACGACCGCCATGCGACACTCGTCCGCCCGGGTCTCTACGGCGGCAACACCGCTGGGCGAGCGTCGCGCGTCAGCTGCTACCGGTATCCGAGCGACCCCTCGCCGCTGGGGATTCCGCCCTGCCTGCGCGGGCCCGAGCAGGTCTTTCGCTTCCGCCTCACCCGATCGGTGGCGAACTTCGGTGTCGTTGTCGTCTCCCAGGCCCGACGCGTCCACGTCCAGGCGCGCGTCGTCCGGGCCGGTGACGAGAACCGCCTGGCGGGATACGCGGGGCTTCCGCTCAACCTCAACCCGTACCTGCCGACCTACGACCACCTCTCCCCCGCCGCCGGCGCGGTTCGGCCGGACGCCGCATCCTACGACATCGTCTTCGACACACCCAGCCGCCGAGTAGCCGGGAAGTTCACCTTTCGCTTCTGGGTCAACGACAAGACTCCGCCCCGGCTAAGCCTGCTGACGCGCAGCGTCCGGGCGGGCGCCTCCCTGCGGGTCGGCGTCACCGATGCAGGCTCCGGCGTCGACCCAGGGTCGCTCCACGCGACGCTCGACGGGCGTCCCGTGTCCGTCCGGTTCCGCAGCGGGCGCGCGAGCGTCTCGACCCGCCGACTCGCCCGCGGCCGCCACCGGATCGTCTTCCGAGCCTCCGACTACCAGGAGGCGAAGAACATGGAGAACTCGGGCCCGATCCTCCCGAACACGCGCCGGCTGACCACGACCTTCTTCGTACGCTAGCGGCGGTCGCGCTCGTCGATCGTCGGCAGCTGCGAGAGGTCGCGCTGCACGCTCGCCGCGAACTCGTCGCTCTCGTCGAGCTCCTCTTCGTCGGTCCGCAAAAGCTTCAGCTGGGCCTTGCGCCGGTCGCGCTCACGGCGTCGCCTTGCTTCGAAACCGAAGTTCCGTGCGAGACGCGGCCACTCGGCGCCGATGACGGCGAGGACCGCGCACGCGAGTAGCGCGATCGACAGCCAGCTCACGAGATAACAGTCTACCGACCCCTTTCGCATCTAAAGAAGGTCTGCCGACGACCCGATATGTGGACTCATGAAGGATCCCGCGCTCGCGATTCCCTACCTCGCCCTCTGGGTGGCGATGATGCGCGCGCTCCTCGTCCGCGCGCAGATCCTGCCGGCGACCTGCAACCGCTGCGGTCAGCCGTACGAGCGCCGCGAGCTCGGCGAGACCGTCTGCTCTTGCGGGCGAGCCTGAGCAGCGGGCGCAGTCAGGCCGGGCAAGAAGACGCTTTAGTACTCGTCGTGGCGGCGGAGCGGGAAGTCCGCGTCGCGTCCGGCGGGAACCTGGTCGAGCAGCTGATCGTAGTAGGCAGAGAGGAGAAAGCGGTCGGGCGCATAGCGCGAGTACGTGTGGTAGACGACGCCGTCCTCGAGTGCAAAGACGTTCCAGCCCGGTGACTCCGCCATGCCGTGAGCGAGGTCGGTGCCGACGTTGTCGGCCCAGTCCTTGAGCCAGTCATCCGCTTCCTCGACCATCTTCGCGAGCTCGCCGGTGGCCATCTGCTCCTCGGTGGCCGCGAAGTCGAAGTCGAGGTTGAAGTCGCTTCCGAACGACGACACGTATGGGAACTGCCAGCCCATCCGCCGCTTGTAGGCCTGCAGCTTCTCGATCGGCGCGCGCGAGATCGCCATCAGGGTCACATCGCGGTTGTTCAGGTGGACGAGAGCACCGTCGAAACCGTCGGCCAGACCCGTGCAGCCGGGGCAGGCAGCCTCATACGTCGGACCGAACATCAGGTGGTAGATCAGGAGCTGCGACCGCCCGTCGAACAGCTCGGTGAGCGTCTTCTTCCCCTCCTCGGTGTCGAAGATGTACTCCTTCTCGACCGGGACCCAGGGCAGATCCTGCCGTTGCTTCGCCAGCTCTTCGTCGAGCTTGCCGAGCTCCTGCTCGCGCTCGTGCAGCTCATTGACCGCCGCCGCCCACTCTTCCTGCGTTCCGACTTTGTGTTCGGTCATTTGTTGCCTCCTTACCGGTGCATAGACCTATAGACGGGTCGGCAGGTCGAAGCTCATCGGTGACCGTCGGCCTGGATCCGGTAGACGACGCCTCTCCCCCAATCTGATACCAAGAGGCCGCCGCGCCGGTCCACGAGCAACGCCAGCGGGTGCGCGAAGCCGGAAGCGAAGGAGACGACTCGGCGCGCACGACCATCCGCTCCGAGCTCGACGCGGACGACGCGTCTGCCGAATCGGCGGCTGTAGTACTGCCCCCACTCGGCGACGAACAGGCTTCCGCGAAAGGCCCGCGGAAACGTCTCGCCCGTGTAGAAGGCGAGCCCGTCGGCCGAGGAGTGCGGCTCGAAGTAGGCCGCCGGTGGCGGGACGCCGGCGCAGCGGCCTACGAGACGAAGGGTGCGCGCATCCGCCCAACAGCGCGGCCAGCCGTAGCGGGCGGCCCGCTTGACCAGGATGAGCGTGTCTGCCGGCTCGGGATCACTGCGCGTGCCGAGCTTGTCCTGACCGTTGACTGTCGCGTAGAGACGACCGGTTCCGGGTTGAACGGCAAGCCCGTACGGATTGCGCAGGCCTGACGCGTAGACGCGCAAGTCGCGCCCTTCGGGACGGAGCGAGAGGATCGCAGCGCTGCGTGGGTCACGCTCGCGGCACGCATCGCACGTCGAGCCGCTCCCGAGGTAGAGCCGGCCACCGCGCCCGAAGACGAGGTTGTCCTGCTGGTGCTCGCCGAAGGGGAGCCCGTCGACGAGCACCTTGCGGCTGACGAGGCGGCCTCGACTCAAGACCGCTCGCTCGAGCCGGCCTCGCTCGGAGATGAAGAGCGTTCGCCCGCGCCAGGCCAGCCCAAGCGGGGTCCGCAGCGCGCGGAGGAGGACGCGGGGCTTCCTGGTTCCTCGCGCGATGCTCACGACAAACCCATCGCTCTCGGTCACGTAGATCCGACCGTCTGGGCCGTAGGCCATCGCGGTCGGGTGAGACAGGCCCTGGGCGAACGTCTCTACCCGGAAGCCCACTGGCGCGACCGGGCGGAGGGAACCGGCTCCCGCTCCCGCTCCGGCCGCTCCGAGCGCGAGCGTCACCACGACGGCGGCCGGTCCAAAGTAGAGCCGACGGTGAACCTTTCCTGAGCCGCCCACTACTGGGTCGCGTATGCGGGTTCGCCGCGCGGCTGCAGCCTGCGCAGAAAGAGCAGCGATGCGAGCACGGGGATTCCGATCACGGGCCACATGACGGCGTAACCGTTCGTCGAGCTGAACTCGCTGTGGAAGGCGCCGACCGCGACGCCGACGGCGATCGGTCCGAGGACGACGCCGATGCCGCGCGAGAAATCCTGCAGACCGGCGGCCGCCCCCTCGCTGCCGCGGGGGGCCAGCGAGAAGGCCAGCGCTTGCGGCAGCGTCAACATGATTGCGCCGGCGAGCGCCACGAACGGGAGCCCGATCAGTAGTGGTGTGAGTGTGTGCGGGAAGACGCCGACGACGAGGCCCGTACCGTAGATGAGGGCGGAAACGCGGAGCACCGAAACGATCCCGTACCGATCGGCGAGCCGACCAGCAAGCGGCGCGCCAGCGATGTAGGCGACGGCGACGACGGCTATCACTGCCGAGGCGAGCGAGGCCGAGCGGCCGAGGCCACTCACGACGTAGAGGACGATGAAGCTCTTCAGGCCGCTGAAGCTGAACTCCCAGAGCGCGTTCGCGCCCGCGAACGCGCGCAGCTCGGCGTCGTGGAACAACATCTGGCGGAGCGAGAGTGTCTCGTAGGGCAGCAGCGGGTTTGGGCACCGGTTCTCGACCCGCAGCAGCGGCACGAGCGCGAACGTGGTGGCGACGACCGCGATGGCCGCAATCGCAAACGGGAGCGGCCGCCAGACCGAGAGCAACAGCCCGCCGGCGAGCAGGGCGAAACCGAGCCCGGCGCCGCGCAGGATCGCTTGGCTCGACTGGGCGCGAGCGTAGAAGCTGCGGGGCAGCAGGTCGGCATACAGCGCCCGGTAGGGCGGGTAGTAGAGGTAGTAGCCCACGAAGAAGGCGAGCACGGCGACGGCCGCGAGCACAAAGGAGCCACCGAACGAGCCACTGAACCCCAGCAGGACCAGCCCGGTGACAATCAGGGGCGCGCCGGCGAGCACGAACGGGAACCGGCGCGCCGCCGGCGACCCCGGCAGCCGATCCGAGAGCGTCCCCGAGATGAGCGGGATGGCAAGAGCAAACGCACCTTCGCCGCCAATCAGGGCGCCGACCACTGCGGTCGAATCGGTCAGGCCGAGCAGCACCACCGGGCCATAGGTGGTGAGCACACTGATCGCGAACGCCAGCCCGAAGGTGGGCAGACCGAGCAGGCGCAGGAGCGGCCTCGCCACCGTGAACGGCTGGCCCTCACAGGGCACCTGCAGCTGCCAGCGCTGACCGTGCCGGTCCTGACCTTGCGTCAGCCGGTCGACGACGCGAGCGAGCGCTAGCCGATTCCGGAAAACCGTCATGGCACGCGGCTTAAAAGACAGGTCACTGACAAGCTCAACGACGCGCTGCCAGGCCGGATTTCCTGGAGGCTGATGAAGCGAAGAAGCCCGTTGCGCGGACTTTCGATGACTCCCCGGGTTGGACTCGAACCAACAACCCTCCGGTTAACAGCCGGATGCTCTGCCAATTGAGCTACCGGGGATCGGCGCTCGGCCGGGACGGATTGTAGCCGCGGTCTAGACGAGATTCGTGGTAGCGGTCCGGAGCCGTTCAAGCTCTTCCTGCAGCTCCTTCGTCCGCTCGAAATCGGCGTTCTGGAGCTCTCGCCGCAGCTTCCGCTCGTGCAGGTTCAGCAGCAGCTCCTTCGTCGTCGCCCCGTCGATGCCCTCGGCGTCGGCGCGCGCGTCGAGCTCGGCCAGCAGCTGGATCAGGTCACGGTCGGCCACGCCTGGTTCGAGCAGGTGCTCGCGCGCCCGGCGGTGGAGGTCGGAATCGAAGTGGTCGGGCGAGAGCTCGGCGAGCAGGTCTCGCAGCTCTGGATGCGCCGACGCGCCCGCGAGCGCATCGCGCTCCAGCCGCTCGCCCGCCTCGAGGAGCTTCGGCGAGAGAGTCGGCTCGGGCCCGCGCCCACCTCTCCGCGGGACGAGGCCGGCCTGCGTCTCGCGGGGCAGGTCGAGGCGGTCGGCAACGAGGCGCAGCGCCTGCTGCCGCTCGGGCGAATCCTCGAATCGGCTCAGGACCTCCCGCGCGCGAACAAACGCCTCCTGGCGATCGGGCGCCCGGTCGAGCTCGAGCCGCACGCGGTAGAGGACGTAGCTCTCCGACTTGGCGAGCCGCTGCTCGAAGCCCTCGGCTGCGTCGGCTGGGTCGGTTCCCGCCGGCAGGGCGACGATGCGAACGTCGAACCCCTGCCCAGCGGCGAGGTCCATCCCCCGCAACGTCGCCGCTTCCCCCGCGGCGTCGGCGTCGAAGCAGAGGTAGACCTTGCGAGTGAGCCGGCCGAGCTCCTTCACCTGCCGGTCGGTGAGCGCGGTTCCCATCGAAGCGACCACCGGCCCGAGGCCGGCCTGTCGTAGGGCGAGCACGTCCGTGTTGCCTTCGACGATCAGCGCCCGTTCTTCGCGCGCAATCGCGGTGCGCGCGCGGTCGAGCCCGTAGAGCAGGTCGCCCTTACGGAACAACTCTCCCTCCGGCGAGTTGACGTATTTCGCTTGGAGCGGATCGTCCTCGCGCAGGCGGCGCGCCTGGAAACCGACGACGCGGGCGCGCGCGTCCGCGATCGGGAAGAGCAGCCGGCCCTGGAAGTAGTCGTTGCCGCGCCGGTTGAGGAGCCCGGCCCCTGTCAGCTCCTGCCGGGTGAAGCCGCGCTCGCCGGCCTTGCGCGCGAGCGTGCCGTCACCGGCGGCGAGCCCGAGCCGGTACTCGCGGCAGACCTCCTCGGCGAGTCCCCGGCTCTCCAGATACGCGCGCGCTTCCGCTCCTGCCTGCGACTCCCAGAGGTAGCGCTCGTAGAAGGCAGCCGCCGCGTCGAGCACGGCGTAGAGGCGCTCCCGGTGTCGGCGCTTCGCGTCCTGCTCGGGCGAAGCCTGCTCGTACTCGAGCGGAACGTTGAACCGCTGCGCGAGCCACTCAATCGCTCCGACGAAGTCGACGCCCTCGGTCTCCTCGACGAACGAGATCGTGTCGCCGCCGCGCTGGCAGCCGAAGCAGTAGTAGGTGCCTTTCTCGGGACTGACGGAAAACGACGGCGTCCGCTCGTCGTGGAACGGGCAGAGCCCGGTGAAGCGCGCGCCCGATCGCTTCAGCTGCGTCCGACCGGAAATGACCTCGACAACGTCGGCGGCGGCCTTGACGGCTTCGACCGAGGTATCGGCGATTCGCGCCACTCAGCCCTCGAGCCTCGCTGCGTACGCGAGCGCAAAGCGATCGGTCATGCCGGCGACGTAGTCGGTCGCGTCCTGCGCTGAGCGTCCCTCGTCGACGAGGTGCGCGAAGATCCGACGGACGATCTCGTGGGCGCGCTCCTGGTTCGGCTTCGCGTCCGCCGCGAGGTAGACGCGCTCGAACATGAAGGAGCGAAGGGAGAGCATCGCCTCGCCGATCTCGTCGCTCTGGCGGATGTCGCCGGCGCGCTCGGAGGTCTCGACCAGATCGTGGACGATCGTGTCGATCCGCCGGGGGCCCGTCGGGCCGAGCAGCTCGATCTCTGCGGCGGGAAGCGCGGTGGGCTCGAGCACGCCGGCCCGCACAGCGTCGTCGATGTCGTGGTTGATGTACGCGACGCGGTCGACGAGCCGGACGATCTTGCCTTCGAGCGTCTCGGGCTCGTTGGCGCCGGTGTGGTTGAGGATTCCGTCGCGGACCTCTGCCGTCAGGTTGAGACCGCGGCCGTCCCGCTCGAGCTGGTCGACAACGCGTAGCGAGTGCTCGTTGTGGCGAAACCCGAGGCCGAAGCGCTCGCGAAGGGCGGCGTCGAGCGCCTCCTCGCCCGCGTGGCCGAACGCAGGATGCCCGAGGTCGTGGCCGAGACCGATCGCCTCGGTCAGATCCTCGTTCAGGCGCAGCGCTCGGGCGACGCCGCGTGAGATCCCGGTCGTCTCGAGTGTGTGCGTGAGTCGCGTGCGGTAGTGGTCGCCGCTCGGATCGATGAAGACCTGTGTCTTGTGCTTGAGCCGGCGGAACGACTTCGAGTGGACGATCCGGTCGCGATCGCGCTGGAACGGCGTTCGCAGCCGGCATTCGTCCTCCGCATGCACGCGCCCGCGCGTCTCGTGCGAGCGGATCGCAAGCGGCGAGAGGAAGGCTTCCTCCTGCTCCCGGATCCGCGTCGCGAAGGCGTCAGCGACTCTCCCTGCAAGCTCGGGCACGGGACCGACTCTAGCCGCTCGCTCGGTCGAGGCGGCCGCGACTTTTAGCCAGCCTTGTCCGCCTGCCGCGCCCGCCCTCCTGACCCTCGGGTCCAACCCCAATGGGGGGCGAAAACGCGCCCCTAAAGTCACGCTATCGCGGATTCTGTGGCGTGTCTGCGACTCAGATGCGCCGGAACTGATACTTCGGCGCGCCGGCCGTCAGATGATGATCGGCACCGTGCCGCCGTCTGCGCTCCACGCCGCGCCGGTCACGTAGCTCGCGCGCTCCGAGCAGAGAAAGGCGATCACCGAGGCGATCTCATCCGGCTCGGCCAGGCGGCCGAGCGGCCGGCCGGCGGCAACGGAGTCGAGTGCTTCCTCGCGTGTCTTCCCGGAGTGCTGCGCCTGTTGGTCGGCGAGGCCTCCTTCACCCAGCCACGCCGCGGTCGCTGTCGGTCCGGGCGTGACCGCGTTGCAGCGAACCCCGTCCTTCGCGTAGAGGTCGGCGACAAGCCGCGAAAGCGAGAGGACGGCCGCCTTCGTGACCGAGTAGTTCGGCATCCCAGTCGAAGGACGCTTCGCCGCAGTCGACGAGACGTTGACGATCACGCCCGAGCCCCGGCCGCGCATCGTGGGCAGCACCGCGCGGATCGCGCGCACGAAGCTCATCACGTTCAGCTGCCACATCTCGTCCCACTGCTCGTCGGTCAACTCGTCGAAGCTCGCCTGGTAGGCGACGCCCACGTTGTTGACGAGGCAATCGACCTCGCCGAGCGAGGTCGTCGTCTCACCGATCACGGCCTCGGCCGCCGCGGGCTCCGAGAGGTCGGCGATGATCCCAAGCGCCGCGCCGGCCGCCTGCCACGCGCTTTCGACGCGCTCGGAATCGCGTCCAATGACGACCACGCGAGCACCCTCGGCTGCAAGAAGCCGAGCCGTCTCGAGCCCGATTCCGCGGGTCGAGCCGGTGACGACGCAGACGCGGTCGCGAAGGCCGAGGTCCATGGCCGCGGAAGCCTACGGCAGGATGTGCGCGTGACGACGCTGCTCCTCGTCCGCCACGGCGAGACCGACTGGAACCGGGCACGCCGCTGGCAAGGCCATGCCGACCGGCCGTTGACCGACCGCGGACGAGCGCAGGCAACGGCGCTCGCGGAGCGGCTTGCGGACATCGAGCTCGACGCCGTTTACTCGAGCGATCTGCGCCGCGCCCGCGAGACTGCGGAGGCTGTCGCAGGCGCGCAGGGCCTCGATGTCGTCGAGCTGCCCGAGCTTCGCGAGGTCGACGTCGGCTCGTGGGAGGGCCTGACGCGGGACGAGGCCGAGGCGCAGTTCCCGGACGGCTTTCGCCGCTGGCGCGCCGGCGGCACCGGCTGGGACGACGGCGAGACGTACGCTGAGATGAGCACACGCGTACTTGCTGCCGTCGACCGAATCGCGAACGAGCACGAAGGCGGCCGGATTCTGATCGTCTCGCACGGAGGGCCGATCCGCGCAATCCACGGCGCCGCACTCGGGATGGACGTCGAGGACTACCGGCGGATCCGGCCGGTGGAGCCGAATGCCAGGCTCTCGGCAGTGTGCATCGAAGACGGGCGACTCACGGAGCTCTGCCCGGCGGGAGGGATCGATGAGCTGCTGGCACGCGACCAGAAGGAGCGCCGGAAAGCCGCCTCTCGGCCGCCGTCTCCCGCCGGATAAGGCGTTGCTTGCGATGCCGACCAGAAGAGGCCGTGCCGACCTGTGCGGCACGGCCGCTAAACCCGGCCGAAGGGCAGAGAGACAGTCTGGACAGACCCAAAGCCTGCGTCTTGCGCCTCAGTAGACTGGCCGCGAGTGGAGGACTACACCAACAAGTACAAGGGTGAGCAGGTCGAAATCGCCCTCTTCGGCGGCGATTACCAGGACGGCGTGCTGACCGCCTACTGCTTCGTCGAGGACGTCGCCCATATCGAGCTGAACGGACACATCCTGATCCCGCTGCAGAACATTGCTTCGCTCCATTGCTCGAGCCGCTGCGACGCCCCGGAGCCGGACTGGCCGCCGCGCGGCCTCGCCGAAGACGACGGCTCCGAAGAGTCCTAGCCGGATGAGCCGCAGGCTGCTGCGCGTCCGCAACGTGCTCAAGTCGTGGGCCCTGCTCTTCGGTCTCTCGGCGGTGCTTGGGATCGTGCCGCTGCTCACCGGCAATTACCGGCTGCTTTCGATCTTCCTTTTTTGCGCGCTGCTGCTCGCCGGCGCGGGTTACTTCTACATCGATCGGATTGCCCTCGGGATGGTCCGTGCCCGCGAGTTGCCGCGCGGCGAGGCGCCCGCTCTCTACTCCACAGTCGAACGCCTCGCGGCGCTGGCGCACGTGCCGATGCCGAAGCTCTACGTCCTGCCCGACGCCTACCCGCGCGCGCTCTGCGCGGGTCGCGGGCCGCGCGGCTCGGCGATCGCGATCAGCCGCGGCCTGCTCGGCGTGGCCACGCCTGCCGAGCTTGAAGGCGTCCTCGCACACGAGCTGGTCCATATCCGCGATCGCGACGTGCTGATCCAGAGCACGGTGTCCGTCTTCGCGGGCGCAATCATCGAGACGAGCCGGGTCGGCGGTTTCCTTCAGCGCGTCCTACTCTTCACGCTCGGCCCCCTCGCCGCGGCGCTCGTGAACCTCTTTCTCTCGCCGAAGCGCGAGTTCCTTGCCGACGCCGCGGCTGCCGAGCTCTGCAAGTCGCCGCATGGGCTGGCCGACGCGCTGATCCGCCTCGAGCAGACGGGCGAGCTCGTCGAGTTCCAGGCGAGCCCCGCGACCGAGCCGCTCTACACGATCAACCCGTTCGCCGAAGAAGGTCTCGCGGCGCTGTTTGTGACGCATCCGCCGGTGGCCGAGCGTGTGCGCCGGCTCCGGGCGCTCGACCCGACCTGGCGCGAGAAGCTACGCGCCGCCTAAATGAATGTCCGGCGTAAGTTAATTCGGCGGCGACCTACTCTCCCGGGAGGTTGCCCTCCGAGTACCATCGGCGCTGGCGGGCTTAACTTCTCTGTTCGGAATGGGAAGAGGTGTACCCCCGCCGCTATGACCGCCGAAATTGTCAAGGCGTTTCGCGCACGCGCGTACACCCTCAAAACTCCATAGCGACGTAGCGAGTTCTAAATCAAGACCTCGGGCAATTAGTACGGGTCCGCTGAACACATTGCTGTGCGTGCACGTCCCGCCTATCAACGTGGTGGTCTCCCACGGCCCTTACTCCCTCGAGGGGATGGGAAGCCTCATCTCGAGGTCGGCTTCCCGCTTAGATGCTTTCAGCGGTTATCCGATCCAGACGTGGCTAATCAGCAGCGCCGTTGGCACGACGACTGATACACCAGAGGTCTGTTCGCTCCGGTCCTCTCGTACTAGGAGCGACTCCTCTCAAGCTTCCAGCGCCCATGGTGGATAGGGACCGACAGTGTTGTTACTCCCGAGCGTTCAAGCTCGGGGGCCAGGTCATTTCTGCCTGACTCTGCATGTCGCCATGCAGCTCGGACTGTATCTTCCGGGCTCGTTTTCGAGTTTTCGAGCCTTTGTCTGGCGCGCAGTCTCTGAGGGGTCATGACGCCGAGGCGTCAGAGGACTTCCCTGCTGATTGTCCGCACCCGTCGCATTTTCACTGCCGACGACGATGTCGCCGACAGCAAACAGCCAGATTTATAGACAGCAAGGTTTTACTGTCTCACGACGTTCTGAACCCAGCTCGCGTACCGCTTTAATGGGCGAACAGCCCAACCCTTGGGACCTGCTCCAGCCCCAGGATGCGACGAGCCGACATCGCACGTTTATCCGTCGTTACCGACGGCGCAGACTATATCTTCACCCTGCCTGACCAAAGGCGAGGGGTCGGCGTGTTGTAGCGCTTGTGAATTTCGCCCGAGCGGCGAGAAAAGCGCCACCTCGGCCCGAAGGCCTCAGTCGTTACGGGGTCACTACGGATTGGTTCAGGCATGGGCTCCACCGTTATTAGCCGATGCTAAGCCGACATTTCTGCCGGCTCACCCCAGATGATTGAGGTGCCAAACCCTTCCGTCGATGTGGACTCTTGGGAAGGATAAGCCTGTTATCCCCGGAGTACCTTTTATCCGTTGAGCGACGGCAATTCCACTCTCTACCGCCGGATCACTAAGACCTGCTTTCGCACCTGCTCGACTTGTCAGTCTCGCAGTCAAGCTCCCTTGTGCCTTTGCACTCTACGCACGATTTCCAACCGTGCTGAGGGAACCTTTGTACGCCTCCGTTACATTTTAGGAGGCGACCGCCCCAGTCAAACTGCCCACCTGATGCTGTTCCCGACCCGGATCACGGCATCGGGTTAGAAGCCCAGAATGCGAAGGGTGGTATCCCAAGGGTGGCTCCACGCGAGCTGGCGCCCACGCTTCACAGCCTCCCACCTATCCTGGACAACACACCCCAGACTCCAACGTCAAGCTGCAGTAAAGGTTCACGGGGTCTTTCCGTCCAACCACGGGTACTCGGCATCTTCACCGAGACTACAGTTTCACCGGATCCCTCGTTGAGACAGCGCCCAAGTCGTTACGCCATTCGTGCAGGTCGGAACTT
>WNGE01002939.1_pt1 | contig 20384 bp, 15 predicted proteins | sample 5400651 | NCBI WGS metagenome assembly WNGE01 (sample SAMN13153370, study PRJNA577476) | soil metagenome | isolation source: 60 cm soil or saprolite under grassland replicate 2 | place: USA:California | collected 2016-06-15 | reverse complement strand
CCGCGTCTTCACCGTGCCGAGCGGCTGGTTCGTCCGCCGCGCGATCTCGCGATGAGACAATCCCTCGAAGTACGAGAGCATCACCACGCGTCGCTGCTCCTCGGGAAGGGCCGCCAGCGCGGCGTGGACCTCGCGATGCAGCGGCCAGCCCGGCACCGCAGCCTCGTGCGGCGCAGCCGATCCCGTGTCCGGCGGCTCCGTCGCCTGCGCCTGCTCGAGCCGCTCGGCCTTCCGCCACCAGCGTCGCCGGCGCCGTAACGCATCGAGCGCCCTGTTGCGCGCGATCGACAGGATCCACGGCACGAGCGGCCCGCGCCGGGCGTCGTGCTGGTCCACGTGCCGCCACACCTGCACGAACACCTCGCCGACGATCTCTTCCGCCTCGTCCTCGTCCCGCAAAATGCGAAACGCAAGCCCGAGGATCCACGGCGCCATGATGTCGTACAGCTCTCCCAGCGCCCGCTCGTCGCGCGCTCGGAGGCGACGGGCGAGCGAGCTTGCTTCCTCTTGACTAAGACGTTTCGGTGAGGTCACTTAGATTCCCATTGTAGCAGCGAACCGGGGCGCGTCCAGTACCGGTCAGCTATCTTTGAGGCTCGCCAGAGGGGGTCCGATGGCCGTTCACGGCACGTGTGATGAGGAGCGGTTCTCGTTCGAGGAGTTCACTCGTCACCCCTTCTTCACCGAAGTCAACCGCTGGATCGTCGAGCGGGTCATTTGCCCCGGCCGGCGCAAGATCGTAGACCTGGGGTGCGGCCCCGGGGCGGTCACCAAGCTCATTCTCGAGCGGCTGGGGGACGCGCGCAACGCCGAGGTGATCGGGATCGACCCCTCCCCGTCGGCGATTTCCAAGGCGCGGGCGGCGATCCACTCCAAGGTGGTCGAGTTCATCGAAGGCAGCGCCGAATGGGTGTCGCGGCTCGTCTCGTCGGCGGACGCGGTCGTGTTCCTGAACGCCATTCACCTCGTGCCCGACAAGGCGCAGGTCATCGCGGAGATCCGCAAGGCGCTCAAGCAGGGCGGCGTGTTCGCCTTCAATACCACCTTCTTCAACGGCGCCTACGTCGAGGGCACGGCGGGGTTCTGGCGCCGCTGGATCGTGCGCGCGGTCCAGGTGCTGCGCGAGCGTGGGCTCGAAGTCCAGCATTCGGCGCACGCGGTGGCGCGGCAGTTCCTCACCGCCGACGAGTACGCCGATCTCTGCGTCCAGGCGGGCTTCTCCCGGCCCTCGATCGACCTCGTGCAGATCGAAATGACGCCGGAAAGCATCCGTGACATCGGCCACTTCTCCCTCTTCATCGAAGGCGCGCTGCCCGGCGTGCCGCTCGCCGAAGGCTCGGCGGCGCTGGAGAAGGGGCTGGAGCGGGCCATGGACGAGACCGGCGTGTGCGGCGTGCCGCGCAACTGGCTGGAGTGCGTGGCGACCGCCGCCTAACCGGCGTCGAGCACGAATTCGAGGCGGTGGTGCGCGGCACGGAGCGCCGCGTCCACCGCCTCCGGCGTTTCCCCCCGTGCGAAAATGAATCCCGGATAACGCGACCCCTCGGGCCAGGGCACGAGCGTTTGGCCGGGATGTGCCGTGATCGTGACGTCCTCGACCAGCGGCACGGCCCGCGCCGCAACCACCCCCCGCACGTCCCGTAACACTCCCGCGCCCGGCACCGGGATCATCATCACCCCGGACGCCTGCCGCTCTCGCACGAGGGGGGGGAGATCCATCCCCAAGGCATGCCGTATCACGATTTCCTCGAGGGACATCGCTTCCCGCTGGTCGTTTCCCGGTTCCGGGCTCTCGAACCGTAACGCCCCGCTACACCGTCCCCCGATCGGCCGGGCGGCGAGCTCGATCAGCCAGGGCCCCCGCTCGTTCCAGCGCAGCTCCGCGTGCACCGGTCCTTCGGCGAGGCCGAGCGCGCTGGCGGCACGCTGGGTGCACGCCGCGATCCTCTGCTGAGCGCTCTGCGACAGGCGGGAGGGCGTGAGGTAGATCGACTCCTCGAAGTACGGACCGTCGAGCGGATCGGGCTTGTCGAACAGCGCGAGCACCCGCAGCTCGCCGCCCCCGAGCAAGCCCTCGAGCGCGTGCTCGCTCCCCGGGATGAAGTCCTCCACGAGCAGGGAGCGCGCCGGCTCCCCGCAGGGAGCCGCGTCCGGGTCCGTCAGAATGCGGCGCACCCGCTCGCACGCCGCAATCAGTTGCGCCGGCGTGTCGGCACGGATCACACCGCGGCTCGCGGACAGCCGCAACGGCTTGACGACGCAGGGGAACGCCGTCCGCTCGGCGAGACCGCTCGGGTCCTGGTCGAGCCGGTGGAGCGCGAAGCGCGGCACGGGCACCTGGGCCGCGGCGAGCAAGGTGCGCTGCTCGTGCTTGTCGCGCGCCGCCCGCGCCGCGGCGGGCGCGTTGCCGCGCAAGCCGAGCGCGCCCGCAATCGCCGCGGCCACGACGGCCGTGTCGTCGTCCACACCCACGACGCCCTGCAGTGGATGCGCCTGGGCGAATGTGCGGGCCTGACGGACGGCGCGGTCGGGGTGCGACAGGTCGAGTGTGACGAGTCCGGCTGGGTTCGCGTCCTGAAACGCGCTGGGCTGCTCGGAGGCGACGGTCAGGTCAATGCCGAGTCGCCGCGCCGCCTCCACGAACGCGGCCGTGCGGTACGTGGCCGTGGGGAGGAGCAGCAGCAGCCGGGGAGGTACGGGCAGGCTACTTCTTGGCGGCCGCGAAGTACGGGTTCGAGCCCGCGGTGTGATCGGTGATGTCGACGACACCCTTCACCTCCGGCACGTGCTCGTGCAGCATCGCTTCGATGCCCTGCCGCAGGGTCACGTCCGCCATCCCGCACCCCTGGCACCCGCCGGCCATGCGGACCATCACGACCGCGTCCTGCACGTCGATCAGCTCCACCCGGCCGCCGTGCCGGGCGACCATCGGGTTCACCTCGTGCTCGAACAGGTCCGCGACGCGCTCGTACAGCGCGTCGTCGTCGAGGGCGCCCGTCGCCGCGGCTGCCGGCTTGGGCGCGACCGCAGGTCGGCTGCCCGCCAGGGCGGTGCGGATCGCCTGTCCCACCGCCTTGCCGACCACGGGCCACGCCGCGGTGTCGCGCTTCACCACAGTGACGAGATTCCCCGACACGACCACCTCCGCGACGTCCGCCCCGGGAATCGCGAAGATCGCTTCCGCGAGCGGCGAGCCCTGCGCTTCCTCGGGCGTGGCGAAGCGCCGCACGCCGCCCGGGTGCAGCGGCTCGCTCACGAGAAACTTGCAGCGACCGTTGTCGATGGGCTCCGCGGTGATGCGGACGTCGGCCGGGTTCATGAAGGGAACCTAACCACAGTCGCCCGCCCGGCGCTAATCCCGGGGCGCACCACTGGCCCCGGGCGCGAGCCCGGCGGCCGGCACAGGCCGCAGCTGCCGCGCCGCCTGCACCATGTTGCGCAAGCTGGGCAGCGTCTCCTCCCAGCCGCGGGTCTTGAGGCCGCAGTCGGGGTTCACCCAGATCTGCCGGTCACCGAGCACCTCCTGCATGCGTTTCAGCGCCTGCACGATCTCGGCGGTACTGGGCACACGGGGGGAGTGGATGTCGTACACGCCGGGTCCGATCTCGTTGGGGTAGCGATACTCCTTGAATCCCTCCAGGAGCTCCGACCCGGAGCGCGCGTTCTCGATCGAGATCACGTCGGCGTCCATCTTCTCGATCACCCGGATCACGTCGTTGAATTCGCTGTAGCACATGTGGGTGTGGATCTGGGTCGCATCCGACACACCCGCCGTCGCCAGGCGGAAGGCGTTCACCGCCCACTCGAGGTAGGCGGGCCATTCGGCTCGCCGCAGCGGCAGGCCTTCCCGCAGCGCCGGTTCGTCGATCTGGATGACGCGGATCCCCGCCGCCTCCAGGTCCTTCACCTCGTCGCGGATCGCGAGCGCCAGCTGCTTCGCGGTCTCGGCCCGCGGCTGATCGTCGCGCACGAAGGACCATTGCAGGATGGTCACCGGACCCGTCAGCATCCCCTTGACGGGACGCGCCGTCTTGGACTGGGCGAACGTGCTCCAGCGGACCGTCATCGCCTTGGCGCGCGACACGTCCCCGAAGATGATCGGCGGCTTCACGTAGCGGCTGCCGTAGGACTGCACCCAGCCTTGCTCGGTGAAGGTAAATCCATCCAGCTGCTCGCCGAAATACTCCACCATGTCGTTCCGCTCGAACTCGCCGTGCACCAACACGTCGAGCCCGAGCTCTTCCTGGAGCTTCAGTGTGCGCGTGATCTGCTCCGCGATGAACGCGTCGTATTCGACCGACGACATCTTGCCGTCGTGCAGCTTCTTGCGCGCGGCGCGCACCTCGGCGGTCTGGGGAAACGAGCCGATGGTCGTCGTGGGAAAGAGCGGCAGTCGCAGCTGCTTCTTGCGGCGCTCGGCGTGCGGCGACGCACGGCGCATGTCGTGCTCCGTGACGCCCCTGGCGCGTTGCTTGACGGCGGGATTGTGGATGCGCCGCGACGTGCGGCGCCCGGCGAGCGTGCGGGCGTTGGCGTCGAGCAGGGCCGCCACGCTATCCCGTCCCTCCCGCAAGGCCCGCGTCAGCGTCGCGACCTCGACGAGCTTCTGTTTCGCGAACGCCAGCCAGCCCTTGAGCTCGGTGTCGAGCCGCGGCTCGCGATCGAGGTCGATCGGCACGTGCAACAGCGAGCACGACGGCGCGACCCACAGTTGCGCCGCGCCGGCGCGCTCCATCGCCTCCTCCAGCGTGCGCAGCGCGGCCGTGAGGTCCGCCTTCCAGATGTTCCTCCCGTCGATCACGCCGAGCGACAGCACTTTGCCTTCGCGCCCGCCGCCCGCCGGCCAGCCCTGCAGCAGCGCGTCGACCCGGCTCGGCGCCCGCACGGCGTCCACGTGCAGTCCGGCCACCGGCAGCTCCAGGGCCGTCGGCAGATTGTCGTCGAGGGCCGCGAAATACGTCGCGACCAGGATCTTGATCTTGGGTGCCCGCTCCGCGAGGAACCGGTAGGCCCGGACGAACGCAGCGCGCTCGGCGGGCGTCCGGTCGAGCGAGAGACACGGCTCGTCCAGCTGTACCCACGTCGCCCCCGCCGCGGCGAGGCGTGCCAGCACGTCGGCGTACACCGGCAGCAACGCATCGAGCAGCGTCAGCCGGTCGAACCGCGCCGTTCGCGCCTTGCCGAGCAGCAGGAACGTCACCGGTCCGATCAGCACCGGCTTCGTCTGGATGCCGAGCGCCTTCGCTTCCTGAAACTCATCCACGGGTTTGGCGGACGACAGCCGGAATGCCTGCGCCGGCTCGAACTCCGGCACGATGTAGTGGTAGTTCGTGTCGAACCACTTCGTCATTTCCATCGCCGTGACATCGCGGCCGCCCGACTGCACCCCTCGGGCCATCGCGAAGTACGTGTCCACGTCCACCGGCCCACCCGCCCAGCCATAGCGCTTCGGCACCGCGCCCACCAGCGCGCAGGCGTCCAGCATGCGATCGTAGTACGAGAAGTCGTTCGATGGGATCAGATCGATCCCGGCCTCCTGCTGCAGCCGCCAATGACGCGCCCGCAGCTCGGTGCCGGCCTTGAGCAGGTCCGGCAGGGAGACCTTGCCGCTCCAGTAGCCCTCGGTGGCGCGCTTCAGCTCGCGCGCAACGCCGAGGGGCGGGAAGCCGAGATTGTTAGAGATAGGCATAGGGTGTGGAATCTACCCACACCCGGGGTCACAAGTAACGCGGGCCCCGCACCGCGGGGCCTGCTTTCAGGGCTTGTGCTGGTTCGGCGGCGGCTTGTGGGACTTCTGCTGTCCGGGCGGAACCCATCCCTGGGTTTGCCCCGGCGGTGTGCCGCCCTGGGCCCGGGCGAGCCCCGCAGCTGCCTGCGGCGGCGTCTCGCCGGCCGCCACGCCCGCCTCCACCTGACTGGGCAGGGCGAGCAAGTCGCCCGGCGCCCGACCCGCGCTGATCATCCCCAGCACCAACGACAGGGTCTGCTTCGGCGGGACACCGAGGGCGGCGAGCGTCGCCGCCACGCGGAGCGTGACGGCAGGATCGTACGGCGGCCGGCTCGCGAGTGTCAGCTCGCGCACCTGACCCGCGTTCAGCCCCGCGTTGAGCGCGTCCGCCCCTGCCTCCACCACTTCGGCGCCTGGCGCCGCGATGTCGGCGGCGCGCAGCGCGTCCGCAGCATCGGCGAGCCGCGCGGCGACGGCACGCACGGCCGCGATCACGCGTTCAGCCGAAACGCCTTTCGCCCCGCCCTCGATGGCCTTCTGGACCAACGGCTCGACGGGCAGGCCATGCGCCGTGGCGTCGGCCGCGATCGCCCGAACGGCCTGGCGCACCTCCGGCGCCACGCGACCGTCGAGGCGCGCGGCCACGTCCTGCGCCGCCAATGCGCGCGCCAGGCCGGTGGCGGCGATGAGCGCCAGCACGAGCCCCGTCGCCCTCACAGGACGCGCGCCCCCGCAGCGGTCACGGCCACAACGCTGTTGCGTCGGCCGAAGCCGTCGTCCACCGCCGGAGCCCCAGGATCCGCTACCCAGCGGGCTCCATCCACCACGAAGGCGTATTGATGTTGGCCCACGGGCAGGGCGAGCGTCGTCGTCCACACGCCGCTCGTGCCCGCGGGGACGAGCAGCGCGGCGTCGCGATCCCACTGATTGAACGTCCCCGCGACCGCGACCCGATGCGCGCCGGGTGCGTACAACACGAAGCGCACGAACACCGAGTCCCGTACGGCGACACGCGTCCCCGCCTCCTGCGGCACCCGCGGGGTGGAACCGGAACGCGCGAGCAGCAGCACGAGCGCCGCAGCCGCGGCGAGGGCACCGCCCCATACCGCCCAGGGGCGCACGCGCACCCGAACCTGCACCTCGCGAGGTGTATTCAGCCAGCGCCATACCCGGCGGCCGGGCGACGCCGCGCGCCGGCGCACCGCCGCCATCACCCGCTGCTCGAACTCCGGTGAGAACGAGACTGCCGCGCGGTTCACGGCGCCCACCAGGCGCAGCGCCTCCTCGCCCTCATGACGGAGCTCGGGCGGCAGCTCGGCGAGCGACAGCTCGCCGTCCAGCAGCCGCTTCACCAGCGGATCATAGCCTGTGTTCACGCGTGCTCCTTCATCAAGACTCGCAACCGGTCATATGCTCGATGCATCCGCATCTTGAGGGACGCCACCGTGGCGCCCGTCAGCTGCCCAATCTCCTCGTATGCCAGTCCGTCCACGTGCTTCATGATGAAGACCTCGCGCTGCTCCGGCGTCAGGTGCTGCAGCGCCCGCTCCAGCGCCCCCATCCGCTCCGCATCCTCATAGACGCCATCCGGCCGATCGGGGGCCGCTAGCCTATCGTCATCGGGCTCGAGCGGCCGCCCTTCGCGCCGCTGTCGCCGCCGCTCCGCAAAGCAACGGTTCCTGAGGATCAGGAACAGCCACCCCGCAAACTTGTCGGGCTCGCGGCAGTCCGCCAGACGGTCGAAGGCCCGTACTAGGGCGTCCTGTACCGCGTCCTCCGCGACATCGGCGGAGCCCAGCATGCGCGCCGCATACCGCGCATAGCGATCCCGGTATCGCCGCACCAGCACCGCGTAGCGCTCCACGTCGCCCGCCAGCACCGCCCGCACGACTTCGGCGTCTGTCGCGTCACCCTCGAGACCCACCCGAACCCTCACCGCCGGAAGTTATGCAGGTGATGCTAGGGGACCCGGGCGTCGCGGGCAACCGATCCTACGCATAAAGAGTCGCAACCTGCACGCTTGGTAACGCCCTGCCCGGCAACCACTTCCGGCGGCGGGCGTTACCCGACCCGCGGTTCGACCGTCTTCATAGAGTCATGTCTCACCACACGCCCCTGGAGGCGGACCGGCACCTGGTGGGTGCTATGGCGCAAGGCGACTCAGAGGCCCTGCGCACGCTCCACGAGCGCCACGGCAGGACGGTGTACGCGCTGGCGTACGGCATCCTCGTCGATCCGACGGACGCCGAGGAAGTGGTTTCGGAAACGTTCGCGTACGTGTGGCAGGCCGCGCGCCGCTGGGTGGAAGCGGCCGACCAGCCCGTTTCCGGCTGGCTCAAGGAGATCGCTCGGAGTCGCGCCCGTGGTTTGCTCTTGGCGCGGGAGTGGCCCGGGCGACTGGTGCCGGTTAGGGCCCAAGGCGCTTACTTCATGCTAGAGGAGATTCAATGATGCGTACAGTCATCGGGCTGGTGGCTGCGCTCGCCCTGCCGACCCTGGTGGCCGCGCAGGCGCCGCAGATCCCCAACGAGCACGCGTCCGACCAGGGCAAGGCCATGGTCGCGCTGCACTCCCAGGGCGCCGCGCACCGCGCGACGCACCGTCGTGGGGAGGTCGTGCCGGTCACGCCGGTCGCGCCCACGACGCGCAACGCCAACGCCGCGACGCCGGCCGTCCCCGCCACGCCTGCCGTTCCCGGCCATGGTGTGACGGCGACGATCCCGGCCACGCCGGCTACGCCGGCCGTACCGGCTCACAAAGGCGGCCAGTCGGGTAATCATCGCCCGTAACGGCGGCGGGAACATTCTCAACTAGTGGTTGTAGGGGCGCGGCGTGCCGCGCCCCTACGCGTTTTCCCACCTGTTCCTTCTCCTCGCGCGCGGCGTAGCTTTCGCAGCCGTGACGCGGGGAATGTGGGCGCTCTTGGCCGGGGCGTGCATTGTTGCTACACCTCTGGCGGCCCAGATCGACGCGTCCGTCGGGCTGGGCGCCGGGACCGTGCGCTATCCGGGCGGGAAGAGCTTCGGCTCGGCTGTCTTCTCTCCTGCCGCCCGCTACGCCTCCCCCGCGTTCGTGATCGACGTCTCAGGTGCGGTCGCCTCGCTGCCCGGCTCGGCGTGGTCGCGCCAGGCCCGGGCGAGCCTGTGGGGGGCGACGCAGCCGCTTGCAGGCGCGCTCCGGCTCGGTGGTGAAGTGACTCTTTCCGGGACCGGGCTCAGCGACAGCGGCTCATCCGGGTCGTCCGGGGCGGCGCACGGCGTGGCGGAGCTCCTCTGGTCCGCCTCGGCCTGGGGCATCGGTGTCGGCGCCGGGCCTTCGACGGGGTTCATCTCGGGCGGGCTGCCCGTCGTGGCGCTCCACACCCGCACACGCGCGTGGTGGCATCCCGAAGATGCCTCGGGCGCCCCGGAGCTCCAAGTCACCCTCGAGCCCACGCGGTTCCCCGACGGCTGGTTCACGGATGCCAGCGCAAGTGCGACACTCGACCGCGGCCGGACGGTCGTCTCGGTTGCGATCGCCGGGCGGCTCGCGGCCGCACACGGGTCCAAGGCCGCAGGCAGCGTCGCGCTGCAGTGGTTCGTCGCCCCTCGCATATCGCTCGAGTTGGGGGGAGGGAGCAGCCTCAACGACCCCTACCAGGATCTTCCGCGGGCCGGTTTCGTCAGCCTGAGTGTTCGTCTGCACCGCTCGCCTCGCCCCACCGTTGAGAAACCGCCAGCGCGGAAGCTCGGTCCCCTGATGGCCGAGATGCGCGGCGACAGTGTGGTGGTACGGTTCCGGATGCCCGGGGCTCGCTCGGTGGGGATCGCCGGCGACTGGAACAGCTGGCAGCCCACCCCCTTGCGACTGCTGGGCGACGACGTGTGGGAGAAGGCACTGGTGTTGCGGCGCGGCCTGTATCACTTCAACCTGCTGGTGGACTCGTCCGACTGGGTGGTGCCGAACGGCGTGGCGACGGTGCCCGACGGGCTGGGTGGGATGGTGGCGCTGCTGGTCGTGCCGTAAGACTCGACGCATAGACGCCTAGACGCACAGGGGCTTGCTTGACGGCGACGGCGTCGGCCCATACTCTCGCAGCCGCGTGGACGGATGTCCCCTCTCTCGAGGTGCGCCATGGGCAAAATCAACTGGGGTCGCGTCGTGCTGGGCGGGCTGTTGGCGGGCGTGGTGCTGAACATCGTCGACTTCGCGATGTACGGGAAATGGCTCGCGGCGGACTTCGCCGCCGCCATGCAGGCGCTGGGCAAACCGGGCGCGATGGATAACCTGATCCCGTTGTTCGTCGCACTCGATTTCGTCTACGGCATCGGTTTGTTATGGGTGTACGCGGCCATCCGCCCGCGGTTCGGCGCGGGAGTGAAGACGGCCGTGATCGCGGGCGTCGCGGTGTGGTTCTTCGTCAGCTTGCTGCACGCACTGGGGGAGGCGCCGATGGGGCTGTTCCCGCAGAAGCTCTACACGATCCCCACGATCGTCACGCTGATCGAGTATGCGGTCGCGACGACGGTTGGGGCGTACATCTACAAGGAAATGTAGAAGCGGAAGTGTAGAAGCGTGACGTAACGTAGGGAGGGGCGCCGCGTGCTGCGCCCCTCCCCGTCTCTTCACCCAGACCGTCGCTCAGGGATTGAGCGGCGTGCAGTTCGTCGGGAACCCGCGGGCGTCGCACTCAGCTTTGGGCAGCGGCATCACCTTCGGCACACTGGGGAAGCTCGGAACCTCGTTGATAATGTCCGCCAGCCGATTGAAGCGGCGAGCGTCGATCCAGCGGGAGCCCTGCTCCCACAGGAGCGAGTAGCGCCGATTGTAGATCAGCTCCTTCACAAAGTCCGAGTCCTGGCTGACGATCGTCACGGTCGTCGGCCCGAGGCCACCGGCGTTCTGGCGGACGAAGTCGAGGTCCAGGATCGCCTGAGCCTTGTTGGCTGCGCTGGCGAACCACTCCGCCTCGGCGCGCAACAGGATCAGCTCTTCGTTCCGAATGATGGGAATCGCATGGTTCGGGTCGGGTTTCCCGCCGGTGAAATACGTTGTGAACTTCTGCTCGCCGTGGATTGAGATCCCTCCCAACACCTGTACAACCCCCGCGGTCGCGAGCTTGTCGAGGACCCGCTGATCCGGGCTACCGCCGGGCTGCTGTTGGGCGTCGGCGGTATCCGCTGGGTGGGCGTAGAACGTCACGCCGTTGAGCGGCTCGGACAGGCCGTTCGTCGCGTCGCCGGGCGCGGTCGAAAAATCGAACATCGCACCGTTTCCCAGGCTCGCGGAATCCACCACGAGGAACGAGCCGGCCAGGTCCGTGAGCGCCTGGCTGTAGCAGGGTGCCCCACATCCCGATGCACTGGCGCGCAGCACCTCCGCCTTCGCGGCGAGGGCGCGGTTGAACTGCACGAACGTCGCCGGCGTGGTGAAGCTCGCGAGGCCTGGCGGAATCGGGAACGGGAAGTCCGCGCTCGCCGTCGTGGCACGACCCAGGTCGGCTTGGGCCGAGTCGAGCAGACCGATGATGTGCTTGTAGACGCTGTCTCTAGAGACGAAGGGCGCCGGCGCGTCGGTGATGGGGTGATCGACATCGATCGGCGCGCCGAGCGTGTCGCGTGTGAGGATCACGTACGTGAAAGCGAGCGCCTTCAGCGTATTCGCCATCCCCCGGCCGGCAGCCTTCTCACCGTCCGACACCTCGGTGTTGCTGATCCGCGCCAGGGCGTTGAGATAGACGTTGATGTTGCGGATGTTCTGGTAGCGATCGGTCCACTGCGCGCCTCCGAATCCGGTGCTCTGCAGGGGCCCGAAGTACGGTTCCTGGTAGTCCGGCTGATTGTTCCCCGAGAGATTGATCCCCTCCCGACCCATGGAACCGAGACGCCAAATGTAGGACTGAATCCCGCTGCGCGCGCCCGCGAAGATGCCGGTCGCGGCCGCGGACAGCTTGGTCCGTGTCGGATTGGTGACCAGATCCTCGAGGTTCGGCTGGTTCGAATTCGGGACGTTGAAGAAATCCGAGCACGCCGTCACTAGGAACAGCGCCACGAGGGCCCCGGCACGCACCGAACGAATCATCTCATTGGTGATCATTGTCAGAACCCCGCCGTGATCGAGAAGAAGAAGCTGCGCTCGGGCGGATAGGGCCCGAGGTCGATATTCCGCACGATCGCCTGCTGGCCGTAGTTCGACACCTCGGGGTCGTAGCCGAAGTAGCTGGTGAAGAGCAGCAAATTGCGTCCCGTCACGCTCACCCGCGCGTTGCGCGCGCCGAGCCAGGTAGCAAGGCGTGCGGGCAGCTCGACGGTGATACTCGCTTCTCGGAGCTTCAGAAACGTGGTGGACTGGATGAACGCCCCCGCGGTGCCGTACACATTGCAGGCGTCGTACCGGGCCTGGCCCGCCGGCGTAGCCTGGTCCGGCGCGAGCCCGTTGCAGTCGTACAGCGACAGCGTCTGGTTCTGCGCTATGCCGCCCGCCTGCCAATCCCACAGCATCGAAAGCGACAGCCGCTTGTAACTGACGTCGTTTGAGAACGACATCCGGAACTTCGGGTTGGCCTGTCCGAAGGATCGGGTGATGTACTGGCAGTCGTCAGGTGTCGGCGTGCAGCTGCCGGGCACCGTGTCAGTACCAAGGATCTGGGTGATCGGCCGTCCCTTCTGAATGAAGAATTCCCCGTAGGCGAGGCCAAACCCCGCGTTCGCCGGCCGGAAGCCGCAGACCACGGTGGTATCGGTCAGCGACGCCACCGGGCAGACATCCGGGACGGGGAGCTGCTGTACGCGGTTCTTCACGGACGTGAAGGTGGTCCGGAACACCCAGTTCAGGTCCTTCCGCTGGATTGGGGTCACGCCCAGCGCTACCTCGAGACCTTCGTTCCAAAGCACCCCGCCGTTCAGGATCCTGCTGGTGAAGCCGCTGGATGGGACGGGGCTGGCCAGGAGGAACCCATCGTAGGTGTGACGGCTGTAGCCGGTCACCGCCAAGCTCGCGCGACCGTTCCACAGAGTGGCGTCCACACCTCCTTCGAACTCCTTGACCCGCTCGGGCTTGATGTCCGGCGCGCCCGCGGTCCCCGTGATCCCGGTACCGACGCTGCCCCCGATCACACTACTCGAGAGGGTCGTGAACTTCTGGCCGAACAGAGGTTGGCTCCCCGACTCGCCGTAGTCGCCGCGCAGCTTCAGCTCGCTTCCCTCGCCCAGCAGGTTCGGGAAACGGTAGGACGCCGCGGCCTTGGGGAAGCTGTAGTACTGGCTCACGTCGCCGTTGGCGCTTGAGCGCTCGGCGCGGATGCCGACGGAGATCAGGAGCCGCTCGGCCAGCGTGAGGAACTCCTCCTGGCCATAGAACGCGAGCGTGCGCTCCGTCGCATTGAGCTCGAATTGACCACCCAGCACGGACCCCTGATCGATGTTCGACTGCCCCGGCAGGAGCCCGCGCGCCGTCACGCGTGAGCGACCGATCTCGCGATCTTCGACCTGGATGCCACCGGAGGTCGTGGCCTTGAACGTGCCTCCCGCAGGCGTGTAGGCGTGTATGGCGTTCAGGTTCCAGTTCCATTGGCGGCTGCTCGCGTTGGACAGGGCGGAGCTGCCTGGGGTGGAGCTCGTCTGCTGGAAGAACAGCTCGGGTGGGGCGAGCACCGCGCTCGTCTGCGTGAAGAAGTCGACCCCACCAGACGCGATCAGCTGGAGGTTGTGTCGTGCGCTCTGCACCGCTTGATACGTGAGCGTGCCGCCGCTGGTGAAGCGCGTCACGACCTCGTCGTTCCTGCCGAGCGCGATGGTCTGCAGCGGATTCGAGCTCAAGTACGTGAAGGCCGGCTGGGGGAACACGCCGTTCGTCGGTCGAATATCGAGGAACGAGGGAATGTAGGCGATGGCGTAGGTGACGCTGGCGCCGTTGTTGTCGTTGTTCGTGAACCCCTTGTCGGTCTGGTTTCGGGTGAACGCGCTCGAGAAGCTGAACCGCAAGCGATCCGACAAGGCCTGGTCGATGTTGGCACGCAGGTTTTGGCGGTTGTTGAACGTGTTGTCGACGATGCCGCCGTCATGCTTGAAGCCGCCGGAGAGATAGTATCGCGTATTCTCGGTCCCCCCGCTCACGCTCAGATCGGTGGCGTACGAGAGCGGCTTGTTGCCAGCGACTTCCTGAAGGTGGTCGTACACAGGCAGCTGGCCGCTGATTTCGTAGGACTTGATGACTGCGGTGTCCGCTGAGTCCGCCGCATACTGCGCGAGGGCCTGGGCCTCGGTGAACGCCCGCGGCGCCGGGCCCCGCTCGAGCTCGAAGACGCCCATCGTCTGCGTGACGCTGGCGCGTGGCTTCCCCGCCGTCCCGCGTTTGGTCTTGATGATCAGCACGCCGTTCGCGGCCTTCGAACCGTAAATCGACGCAGCCGCGGCGCCCGGCAGCAAGTCGATCGACTCGACATCGTCCGGGTTCAAGTCAGCGAGGCGGTTGACGGGATCGTCCTGCAGCTCGCCGTTGCCGCGATTCGAAGAGCTCCCCGTGGCCGTGAACAGCCCGGTTGGTAGCGCCACGTCGCTGTAGATCACGCCATCCACAACGAACAGCGGGTCGGGGTTGCCGATCACGGTGTTGTTGCCTCGCACCTGAATCTGGGTCCCACCACCCGGCGCGCCCGAGTTCTGGCTGATGATCGCCCCGGGGACGCGGCCGGCCAGGGCGCGGTCGATCGAGGGCGAGGGCACCCGCGAGAGGTCCTCGCCGCTCACGTTGGTCGTCGCGATCGCCGCGTTGCGGCGCTCGACCCCCGTCGCCTGACCCGTGACGACCACGGCCTCGAGGTTGAACACGTCGGGGTCGAGCGTCACGTCGGCGGCATTCTGGTCCGCCGGCCCCGAGACTTCCTTGCGCTTGAACGCGATGCGGCGGAACACCAGCGTGACGGCGCCAGCCGGCGCCGGGATGGCGTAGCGACCGTCGGCGTTCGTGACGGCCGCGAAGGCGGCGCCCGTGATGGACACGTTGACGCCCGCGACCGGCTCGTTCGCCGCCGCCGACGTCACACGGCCGGTGATCTGGCGCTCCTGAGCCGGCGCGGCGGCCACACCGACGAGTGCCGACAGCGCCAGCGCGAGTGCAGCAATGCGCTTTCCCACGATCCCTCCCAGGACAGTGCGACGAAGGTCACGACGGGCCGCACGAAGCCTCCCATACTGCCGCGCGTTCCGCGACCCCGCAAGACGGGGGCCGAGGGTGCCATCGTGCCGCTTGCGCACTAGTTTGAAACGCTTCGAAACCTCACCCGGGAGGTCGTTCATGAACGTGGACCGCCGCACTTTTCTGCACGACACCACCACCGCCGCCGCCGCGCTCGCGTTGCCCGCTCGCCTGCACGCGAACCAGTCGGAGCTGGCGCCCATCTTCGCGGAGATCGCGAAGCGTCACGACGAGGCCGTCGCGCGATTGCAGGAATGGATTCGCCAGCCGTCCATCGCCGCGGAGAATCGGGGCGTGAGCGAGGGCTGCGAGCTCACGATGCGACTCTTGCGCGAGGCAGGCTTCGATCAGGTCACGAAGGTCCCGACCGACGGCCAGCCTGGCATCTTCGCGACGCTCGACGCCGGCGCGCCGCGCACCCTCGGCCTCTACTTCATGTACGACGTGAAGCAGGCCGACCCGGCGGAATGGTCGTCGCCGCCGTGGGCGGCCGCGCTGGTCGACCGGCCCGGGCTGGGCAAGGTGGTCATGGGCCGAGGCGCCGTGAACCAGAAGGGGCCCGAGGCGACCTTCCTCGCCGCGCTGCATGCGATCCGCGGCGCGGGCAGGAAGCCGCCCGTGAACTTCGTGCTGGTGGCGGAAGGCGAAGAGGAGATCGGATCGCCGCACTTCCCGCAGATCGTCCGGCGGCCCGAAGTGCAGGCGGCCTTGAAACGCACCTTCGGCATCTTCATGCCCTCCGCCTCACAGGGCTTGGACGGCCAAGTGACGATGTTCCTGGGTGCCAAGGGCGTGATCGAGTGCGAGCTGGTCTCGAGCGGGGAGCGTTGGGGGCGGGGGCCGAAGAAGGACATCCACTCGAGCAACAAGGCTCGTGTGGACAGCCCGGCGTGGCATCTGGTCGAGGCGTTGGCGACGCTCGTCTCGCCGGACGGCAACGATCCCGCGATCGACGGCTACACCGACAAGGCGCGGCCGCTGTCGGCGAGCGAGAAAGCGATGGTCGCGGAGGCGGCACGCCGCCTGGACCAGACGGTCGCGATGCGCGAGCTCGGTGTCGATCATTGGGTGCACGACGTGAGCTGGGTCGAAGCCCTGGAGCGCCTCGTCTCGCGCCCGACGGTCAACATCGAGGGCCTGGTGGGCGGGTACACCGGGCCGGGGGGCAAGACGATCCTGCCGCACCGGGCGGTGGCGAAGCTCGATCTCCGGCTCGTGCCCGACATGACCGCGGCCGAGTCGCTGGTCGCGCTCAAGGCGCACCTCGCCAAGCGGGGGTTCGGCGACATCGAGGTGAACATGACCGGCGGGTACGATCCTACGACCACACCCGGCGGCGCGGCGCTCGTTCAGGCGCAGATCGCGGTGTACCGGCGCTCCGGGATCGATCCGGTGCTGTTGCCGCGCATCGCCGGCTCGTGGCCGGGCTACGTCTTCACCGGCGATCCGCTACGGCTCGCGGCCGGTCATTTCGGCCTGGGTCACGGCAGCGGCGCGCACGCGCCGGACGAGTATTACATCATCGAGTCGCAGAACCCGAGCGTCCGGGGGATGGACGGCGCGGTGCGCTCGCACGTGGAGTACTTGTACGAGCTGGCGCGGGCGGGGTGAGTGCAGGCGAGGGGGAAACGAAACCGCCGGGCACGGCATCGCGCCCGGCGGTTACGCATGGGCCGCGACTCAGTAATTGAAGCGGAGCGTCGCGCCCGCCGTGCGCGGTTGGTTGGTTAGGTAGCCCACTCGCGCGCGCGTACCGCGCTCCCGGTCCAGGGCCAGGAAAGCTCGCTCGTCAAAGACGTTGTTGAGGAACACGCCGAGCTCCCAGTTCTGGCGAGTCAAGCCGACTCGCACGTTGGCGATGTTATAGGCCGGCAGCTCCGGATTGAACGTGAACAGGGTATCGGTTAGGGGCCCGCCGATGGTGGCTCCCCCGGTGTGCTGGAACGTCGTCAATGCGACGGTACCGAACGGACAGGTCGGCAGGCCAGCCGGCCAGCACTGGCCCCGGCCCTGGTCGTCGATCGCCGTGAAACGCGAGCCCACGTGCTGCCAGCTGCCCGAGACGAAGGTCCGTGACCCGTGCCCTACCGGCCACCCGTAGGTGATCGCGGCATTCGCCTGCACCCGCGGGACGCTGGGCAGGCGGTTACCCGCCGCCATGCCGGATACGGGCTGCCCCGCGGACAGAATCGTGGACCTGAGCTTGGAGTCGTTGAAGGCGCCGGAGACTGAGAAGTCCAGGTGGTCATTGGGGCTGGCCGTAATCTCCGCCTCGATCCCCTGACTGCGGGCCTTCGGCACGTTGAAAATCAGCCGCGAGGAGCACGTGCCCGCCGTTACGGTCAGTTGCAGATCGGTAATGTCCATGTAGAACGCGGACAAGTTGATGGAGGCGCGGCCGCCGCTCACCAGGGACTTGACCCCTACCTCGTAGTTCCACGCCTTTTCGTCCTTCCAGGATTTGCGGCCGCCGAAGGTGACGGAGTCCTGTGCACTGCACAACGGGAGATTGAGGGGATCATTGATCCCGCCCAACCGGAACCCTCGCGACGCCTGAGCATTCAGGGTGACGGCGTCAGACGCCTTGTAGCTGGCGATGAACCTCGGCGCCACGCCATTGGCTTTGGTAGAGCCGGGCTGCGACAGCAGCGCGGTCCCGGTGCTGTCCTGAGCGAAGATGCCATCGAAGATCTGCTGGCGGCTCTCGTCGAAATTGTAGTAGCGCAGGCCCCCGGTGAGGGCGAGCCGCTCGGTCGCCGAGACCGTGGCCTCGCCGAAGGCGGCGTACTGCTTCAAATCGTAAGCAAGTGTGGACCAGAACAGGTGGTCCTTGGGGGCGAGCAGTCCCTGAGTGAAGCCATAGGGAGCGCCAAGGATCGGCGCCGCGAGCGTGTCAAACCCCGACACGAACAGGTCCTGGGCGTAGTGGCGCTTGTTCTTGCTGTAGAAACCGCCGATCAGCCACTTGATGCGCCCACTTTCGCCGGACAGCCGCAGCTCCTGCGTCCACACCTTGGAAGTGGTGGAGTCGTCGAGCGGCGCGTTGAGCGAGTAGATGTTCTCCGGGAGGCCGATGGTGCCGCCGGTGATGCTGGCGGTCAGGGCGGTCGCGTCGCGCACCACCAAGATGTGCCGATGGGTGTAGGATGTGATCGAGGTCAAGCTCACCCGGGGACCGAGGTCGTATTTCAGGTTCAGGTCGCCGAGCAGGAACTTGTCGGTGAACGGCTCGTCGAGCTGGGTGTAGAGCTGACGCTCGCCCAGCGTCACCGTGGGTCGCGTGGTCGTGAACGGGTTGGCCAGGATGTTGAAGGCGTCGATGCGGTTCCAGCCATCCATTTTGACGTCTTGATAAACAACCCGCGGGATGAAGGTGAAGTGCCCGCTCGGGGCGACGCGGAAGGCGGCCCGCACGCCGGTACGCTCGCCCCCGTTGACCGCGTCGTTCACCCTCAGGTTGGGCTGCACCGCGTCCATCCAGCCGCCCAGCCGGTTGCCGTAGCCCGCCACCCGGAAGGCGACCTTGTCCCCCATCGGCACGTTGAAGCCGACCTTGGCACTATTGCCCGGGGAGCCGCCATCGATCAAGCTGAAACCCGTCTCACCAAAGGTGCTGCTCACGCCGAACTCGGGCTGGTTGCTGATGTAGCGCAGAGTGCCGCCGAGTGAGCCCGAGCCGAACAGCGTCCCCTGAGGACCGCGCAGCACCTCCACGCGGGAGACGTCGAACAGATCCAGGTCCGGTGTGAACAGCGAGAGGGAGATAGGTGCCTCGTCCAGATAGGCTCCAACCTCTTCCTTGACTCCGGGCTGGTCTCGGGCGATCTGGCCGGACGACGCTCCGCGCACGGCGGGCTGACTCTGACCAGGGCCCAGGTTCTGGACGCTGAACCCGGCGACGTTGGCCGCGATCGCCTCGATATTGTCCGCCCCGCGAACGCGGAGGGCCGCCGCGGTAGGCGCAGCGACTGAGAAGGGCACGTCCTTGAGCTCCTGCTCGCGCAGCGTGGCCGTGACGGTGACCGCTTCGAGGGTCAGCGGTTGCAGCACGAGGTCGACCGAGACAGTGGCACCGGCGGCTACCCGAACGTCCTTCTGGGAAGCTGCTCGCTGGCCGAGCAGCGTCGCGGAGACGGTGTAGGCGCCCGGCGCGAGGTCGGAGATCGTGTAACTGCCGTCGGCGGCCGTGGTAGTGCGCTTGATAGCGCCCGTGCTCTGATTCGTCGCCCGCACCGTGGCTCCCAACACCGCCACACCGCCGGTGCCTCGCACCACACCGCTGATCCGCCCGTTTTGGGCAAACGCCGGACCGGCGTACATGACGGCGACGAATGCGGCGAAGCACACGAACCGGCTGCCAGCACTGACCATAGCACCCTCCTGCTCGAAGCGTGGACCCACAGGGGGACTCAAGCGGCGTCGAGCTGCATTACTCGTCGACGAACAGTGCGCCCGCTCCGCACCAGCGGAAAAAACACCGCCTAGCTTGCGCGCGATTCCAGAGGTCCGCAAGGAGGGGTAAGAATGGCCCGGGTGCGGGGCCAACCGTAGGCCGCGTTCAGGGCCGCAACGCGGTCGCGCGTGCCGCCAGCCGGGCCCGGCGCGCATCGAGCGCCACGTACACGAGCGGTCCCACGACCGCGAGCGCCACGGCCACCAGGACGCCCGGCAGCCCGATCGCCCGGCTCCGCACCTCGAGCGCGACGCCCGTCAAGAGCAGCAGGATCGGGAACATCGCGAGCGTCACCAGCCACGGCACGCCCAGCGGCACGCGGAACGCGCCCGAGAGCCCCGGCTCGGCCCTCCGCAGCCGCACCAGCGCCGCGAACTCGAGCGCCAACGCCGCCGTATACAGGAGCACGTCGCCCGCGAGCAGCCCCCCGAACGGCAGCAGCGCGAACCCCGAATACACGACCGCCGACACCAGCACCGCGGTGCGCGGCGTGCCGCGCGCGTCGGTGGACGCGAGCGCCGCCGGGAGTAACCCATCCTGCGCCAGCACCAGCGGGATACGGGAGTATGCGAGCAGCAGCGCGTTGAAGAGCGCGAACGCGCTCACCATTCCCCCGAGTGCGATCCAGCGCCCGAGCCACGGACCCACCACCCGGCTCGCGAGATCGGGCCACGCGCCGTCCGTCCACGCCGTCCACGGCGTGACCGCGAGCACCGGGAGGACGGACAGGAGATAGACCACGGTCACGAGCGGCAGGGTGCGGGCGAGCGCCCGAGGATAGGTCGCCGTGGCGTGCTCGATCTCCCCGCCGATCGTCGATGCGTTGTCCCAACCCGAATAATTCCAGATGCTCTGGGAAACGCCAAGGCCGAGGGCGCCGAGGAACGACGTGCCCGCAGCATGAAACGGCGTGACCGGGAAAGGCGTCGCCGGTTGCCCGAGCCAACGGGCGAGCGCCGCGGCGGCCAGCACGCCGAACGGGGCGAGCACGACCGCCACGAACCAGCCCGACGCCATTCCCACCGTGCG
>WNGE01008991.1_pt1 | contig 20392 bp, 14 predicted proteins | sample 5400651 | NCBI WGS metagenome assembly WNGE01 (sample SAMN13153370, study PRJNA577476) | soil metagenome | isolation source: 60 cm soil or saprolite under grassland replicate 2 | place: USA:California | collected 2016-06-15 | reverse complement strand
ACGCGGATCTGCTGGCGGGCGAAGTTGAACCGGTTCTCGCGTATGGCGGTGACCTCGCCGCGGCGTGCCCAGGTCGTGAACGAGGTCCACAGGTACAGGCCGAATTCTTCGTCCTCGGCCCAGACGAGGTTGAGCAATCTGGCGGCTTGCTCGGGGGTCGGGGGGTCTGGCTCGCGCTTGCGGGGATGCGGCGGCCTCGCATTCTTGGCCGCGTTGCGGTCCGTCCATTCGTAGCGGACGGCCAGGTCGAGGGCTGAGGAGATGATCGAGTGGATCCGGAGGATCGTCGCAGGCTTCATTGGCCGGCACACGTGCGGGCGGCAGCGGCTGTCGCATGTATGGGGCCGGGTAGTGCGGTGGTCGTGCAGCGGTCTGCATCGGTGGTCGCACGAGTGTTCGCCGTCCACGTAATGTTCGGTGCTCGGCAGCCGTCCGCAGAGCCGGGAGCACTTCTTCAGCGCGGTATAGAGGGCGTCGAGTGAGTCGGCGCCGAGCTTGCGGATCTTGACCTCGCCGAGCACAGGCCGAACGGTGCGGCGGATGTAGCCTTCGTGCGCCTCCTTCGTCGATACTTCGAGGTCGGCCACTTCGAGGTACTTGTCGAGGGCCTGGCCGAGGCTGGCTTGCCGGTCGGGGAACCGGCCGCCGTCGGCCTCAGCGAGCAGCCGGCCGAGCGCTGCGTGGGCGGCGGCCTCGTCGGGGCAGGTCTGCCTGAGCAGGCGTCCCTTGCCGGTGACCGGATCGGTCCCCGCGTAGACCTTGACCCGGAACGAGCCGCTCGGCAGGCGCTGGATATGACCTCTGCTGGTCTTGGCCATGACGGCACGATAGCCCGATCAGGCTGATTCGGTCCACAACTCGGTCCACGGACTCGAACGCAATAGTTCGAAACAGGCCGTTTAGCTGGAGCCGCCTATCGGAATCGAACCGATGACCTACGCATTACGAGTGCGTCGCTCTAACCGACTGAGCTAAGGCGGCGTGTCGCCTGGCGGGACGACGCGATGAGTCTACCGGAAGGCCAGGACGCCAGGTTCGCGTCCGGGCGGGCCAGCGGGGTTGAGGCCCGTAATATCCTCGGCGTGAGGCTTGCTGAGGACGAAGCGCGGGCGCGGTTCGGCGCCGGGCCGGTGGTGCGCCTGGGAACCGCCGACGGTCAGGGTCGGCCGCACGTGGTGGTGGTCACCTTCGCGGTCGACGGTGACGTGGTCTATACGGCCGTGGACCAGAAGCCGAAGTCGGGCAGGCCGCTGAAGCGGCTGCGCAACGTCGGCGAGAACCCGGTGGTCACCATGCTCGCCGACCATTACTCCGAGGATTGGGAAACGCTGTGGTGGGTTCGCGCCGACGGGAGGGCGGCGATCCTGACGGGCCAGCGGGAGATGGCGGCGCCGCTGAGGTTGCTGACGGACCGGTACTGGCAGTACCGGGAGGCGCCGCCGACGGGTCCGGTGCTGGCGGTGACGGTCGAGCGGTGGACCGGGTGGAGCGGCGCCCGGGCAGGCTGAGCCCGGGTCGATTGAGCACGGCAGCGCGACGGCTGCACAGACACTGGATCTTCGTGGCGCTGCTGGTGCTGGCGGCGGCGCTGCGAGGCGTCGTGCTCGCGGCCTACCATCCGGCGCTGATCTTCCCGGACAGCGTGCGGTACCTGCAGTACGCGCACAACTTCGCCCACGGGCGGTGGAGCCCGGACGCGCTGCGGCAGAGCGGGTACTCGGTGCTGATCATCCCGATCGCGGCGCTGCACGAGGAGTGGCTCGTCCCGCTGACGCAGCACCTGGCCGGGCTGGCCACCGCCGTGCTGGTCTACGCGGTGCTGATCCGGTTCGGGGCGCGGACACCGCTGGCGGCGCTGGCCGCGATCCCGGTGCTGTTCGACCCGCTGCACCTCGTGCTCGAGCAGTACGTACTGACTGACGTGTGGACGCTGCTGCTGATCGTGGGGGCGCTGGTCCTGCTGGTGTGGCGGCGGGACGGGCTGACGGTCCGCGCCGCGGCGGCAGCCGGGCTGCTGCTCGGGGTGGCCGTGATGTTCCGCGACCAGGAACTGATCATGATCGTCCCGGCCGCGCTGTACGTGCTGCTGCTCCGCGGGCGGCGGCTGGTCCGGCTGGCCGCGCTGACCGGGTGCTTCCTGGTGCCGGTGGTGGGCTACCTGGGGTGGTTCGCCGCGGCACACGGGCAGTGGAATTTCACCACGTTCGACGGGGCGTTCCTGTACGGGCGGGTGGCGGACTTCGCCGACTGCCAGGGCCTGAACCTTCCCGCCTACGAGCGGCCGCTGTGCCCGGCGGAGCCGCCGTCACAGCGGATCGCGGACTTCTACACCTGGGACCCGTCCTCGCCGCAGTGGACCTTCACGCCCCCGGCCGGCCAGTCCAGGGACGCGGTGGTGCGCGACTTCAGCCTGCGGATCCTGCGGCACCAGCCGGGCGCCTACGCCGAAGCCGTCGTCCGTGACTTCGGCTACGGGTTCTCGCCGGTCCGCGGGGCCGGGCCGGAACGGTACTCGCCGGCCTACCTGCAGTTCCAGACGAAGGTCCGGCCGGACCGGCAGGCGTACGCCTCGATCGGGACGTTCGGCTACCCGCCCCCGGGGATACGCGCCGGGCCGGCCGCGTTCCTGGCCGCCTACGGGCGGTGGTTCTACCTGCCCGGACCGCTGTTCGCGGCCGGGCTCGCGCTCGCCCTGGCCGGCCTGGTCTTCGGCCGGGGCGACCGGAGGGCGCTGCTGCTGTTCACGGTCAGCGCGGTGGCCGTCCTGCTGCCCCCGGCCATGTTCGCCACCTTCGACTGGCGGTACCAGCTGCCGCAGCTCAGCCTCATCCCGGTGGCCGCGGTGCTCGGCGCTGACGCGATTCGCAGCAGGTTTTCAGCCAGCCTGGAGGGGAAGCCGGCCAGCCTTGATCCGTGACGATCACCCAGCGGGAGGCGACCGCGCCGGTCCAGGCTCCTGGGGTGGCGTGGGCGGGGTGGAGGACCGTTCGGCGCCATTTTTGGTTTCTGCTGGTCCTGACGGCCGGCCTGGCGCTGCGGGTGCTGGCCGAGACCGCCTACCGGCCCGCCCTGCTGTACATCGACTCGGTCAAGTACCTCGAGGGCTCGGTGGCCACCGCGCCGCAGGGATACCAGGCGCTGCTCCGGCTGCTGGAGCCGGCCGGCGGGCTGGCGCTGGTCGCGGCGGTCCAGCACGCGTCCGGGCTGGCCATGGCGGTGGCGCTGTACGCGGTGCTGCTCCGCCGGGGGGCGCCGCGGTGGGTGGCGACGCTGGCCGCCGCGCCGGTGCTGCTCGACGCGTATCAGCTCCAGCTCGAGCAGACGATCATGCCGGACGTGCTGTTCGAGACGATGATCGCGGCGGGGCTCGTGGTGCTGCTGTGGCGGACCGGCCGGTGGCCGGTGGCGGTCGGGGCGCTGCTGCTCGGCGCGGCGGTCACGGTGCGGGAGATCGGCGCGGTGCTGATCGTGCCGGTGGTGGTGTTCGCGGCGCTGACCGTGCGCGGGTGGGCGCGCCGGGTGCGGCGGGCCGCGCTGGCGGCCGGGTGCTTCATGCTGCCGGTGCTCGGCTACCTGGCCGGGACGTTCGGCGTCACCGGGCACTTCGGGATGGCCGGCAACGGGCCGAGCCCGCAGTACGGGCGGGCGGCGGCCGCGGCGGACTGCGCCACGCTCCGGCTGCCCGCCGGCGAGCGGGCGCTGTGCCCGTCACCGGCGCAGACCCTGGCGCTGGGCGGCATCGACGGGCTGCTGCACAACCCGCGCTCCCCCGGGCACACCGTGCCGGTCCCGCCCGGGCTCACCCGGGACGAGTTCCTCGACCGGTTCGCGGTCGCCGTCTTCCGGCAGCAGCCGCTGCGGGCGGCCGCGTCGGCCGCCCGGGACTCGGTCCGGCTGCTCGCGCCGGTCCGGGACGGCGACCCGCAGGTCACGCCCATCGCGCGCTGGCAGTTCCAGGACTTCTACCCGGTCTACCCGCGGCGGTACTCGATGGCCTTCCTCACCCGGCTGGCGCACGCGCACGGCAGCGGCGGCGACCTGGTCGCGGTCCAGCCCGCCGCGTCGTTCCTGCGGGCCTACCAGCTGGGCGGCGGTTACACGCCGGGGCCGCTGTACGCGGTTTTCGGCGTCGCGGGGGTGGCGGGCGCGGTGCGGCGGCGCACCGAGCTGCGCGTGGCCTGCCTGCTGGTGACGCTGGCCGCGGTGGTGCTGCTGGTGAGCTCGGACGCGTTCGAGTTCTCCTGGCGGTACCAGCTGCCCGCCGTGGTGCTGCTGCCGCTCGCCGGGATGCTGGGAGTTACCGCCCTGATCCGGGGCAGAGCGTCCCGCTGCGCGGCACCGTCAGGCTGATCAGGTACCTGTTCACGATCGCGTCCACGCAGGAGCTGCCCTTGCCGTAGGCGGTGTGGCCGTCGCCGTTCCAGCCGAGCAGCACGCCGGAGGACAGGCCGGCGGCCAGCGCCCGCGCCCAGCGGTACGGCGTGGCCGGATCGCGGGTCGTCCCGACCACCAGGATGGGGGCCGCGCCCGCGGCCTTGATCGCGGCCGGCGGCGCGGCCGGCACCGGCCAGTACGCGCACGGCAGGTTGCCCCACACGATCGACGCGCCGAACAGCGGCGCCGCCCGTTCGGCCGCCGACGCCGCCGCCTGCCAGCTGGCCAGCGACCGGGGCCAGGGCCGGTCCACGCAGCTGATCGCGGTGTTGGCGTCCACCAGGTTGGCGTAGGTCCCGTCCGCGTTCCGCTCCAGCAGCAGGTCGGCCAGCTGGACCAGCACGGTGCCGTCGCCGTTGAACGCGTTGACCAGCGCGTCCTTCAGGTCCGGCCAGGTCGACTTGCTGTACAGCGCGGCGGCCACCCCGTTCAGCAGCAGGGCGCCGCTTGCCACCTGGCCGGTGCCAAGCTCCTGCGACAACGGCCGGGAATTGGCCCGAACGATCAGGGCCTCGAGCTGACCAGCGGCATCCTGCCCCAGCGGGCAGCCGGAGCGCGCGCGGCACCACGCGGCGAACGAGCCGAACGCGGTCTGGAACCCTTCGGCCTGGACGGCGTCGGACTGCAGGCCCGGCGTGTCCGGGTCCACCGCGCCGTCCAGGACCAGCGCCCTGACCCGGTGCGGGAACAGCTGGGCGTACCAGGTGCCCAGGTAGGTGCCGTAGGACTTGCCCAGGTAGGTGAGCCGGGACTGGCCGAGCGCGGCGCGGAGCACGTCCAGGTCGCGGGCCGCGTTCTGGGTGCCGACGTAGGGCAGCAGCGCCCGGGAGTTCTGCTCGCACCGGGACGCGTAGAACTTGCCCTGCCGGACCACGGCGGCGAGCTGCGCGGCGTTGTCCGGCATCTCGTCGGTGGACAGGTACTTGTCCAGCTCCGGGCCGGTCATGCAGGACAGCGCGGGCTCGCTGCCGCCCACCCCGCGCGGGTCGAAGCCGACGACGTCGAACCGGGCCCGCACGGCGGACGGGAATTCGCCGCGCGCCGCGAGCGCGTACTGCACGCCCGAGCCGCCCGGGCCGCCCGGGTTGACCACCAGGTCGCCGACGCGGCGGGCGGGGTCGGTGGCCGGGAGCTTGATGACCGGCAGGGAGAAGCGCGGCCCGCCGGGGCGGGCGTAGTCGAACGGCACCAGCAGGCGGGCGCACTGGAAGCCGTTGTCGCAGGGTTGCCAGGCCAGGTGCTGCGCGTAGTAGGCGGGGGACGTGGAAGGCAGGTCGTTCGGGACCGATGAACTGCTGGAACACCCGGCCAGCAGGATCGCCGCGGCGGCCAGCCAGCTACGGCGCCCGGGTCTCACCCTTTCCCGTGCATGGACTCGTACGCCTTCCGCGACCCGCACACGCTGGCCTTGGGGCAGGGCGCGGCCCGGCCGTCGGCGGCCAGCTTGACCACGACCGTGTCGGAGGGGACGTTGTGGCCGATCACCGTGCCCGGGCCTTCCGGTGAGGTGACGGCCGCGCCCACCGGCGGGGCGTCCTTGCGGAAGTCCTGGTAGAGCGGGTGCTCGTACTTCAGGCAGCACATCAGCCTGCCGCACGCGCCGGCGATCCGCAGCGGGTTCACCGGCAGCTCCTGGTCCTTGGCCATCCGGACCGACACCGGCTCGAAGTCCTTCAGGAACGTGGCGCAGCACAGGTCGCGGCCGCAGGGGCCGATCCCGCCCTGCAACCGCGCCTCGTCCCGCGGGCCGATCTGGCGCAGCTCGACCCGCGCCTTGAGCCGGCCGCCCAGGTCGCGGACCAGCGCGCGGAAGTCCACCCGGTGCGGCGCGCTGAAGTACACCACGAACACGTTCTCCGCGCCGATGAAGTCCACCGCGGTGACCTTCATCGGCAGCCCGTGCTCGCGTATCAGGCGGCGGGAGGCGAGCCGGCCCTCGGCCCGCCGCTTGCGGTTCTCCTCGTCCCGGGCCAGGTCACCGTCGCTGGCCAGGCCCGCGCAGACCGGCAGCCCGTCGATCTCCTCCGACACCCACTGCGGAGCCCAGACGCACTCGGCTACCTCGGGTCCCGAATCGGTGGGCACCAGCACCTTGTCGCCGATGGCCGGCTTATGGGCTCCGGGGTCGAGGTAGTAGAGCCGGCCGTACCGCTCGAAGCTCACCGCCATCATCATGCCCACGGTGCCAGACTACGTTGTCCGGGTTTGCCGCTACCAGGCGCCGACCGGCTGCCCGCCGTTTTGTCGGAGCCCCGGGGGTTAGGCTTCGGTGAGGGAGAGGGCCATTTCTTCGACGGCTAGCAGGGGGGCGACGTTGAGGGTGAGGAGCTCGCGGCAGTGCATGATGGCCTGCAGGCGGCGGAGGGTGGCCTCGGGGGTGGAGGAGGAGGCGAGCTTGCGCAGGCCGGACTCGGGGTTGGCGAGCTCCACCCCGGCGCCTAGCTGCAGCATCAAGATGTCGCGGTAGAACAGGGCCAGCTCGAGCAGGGCCTGGTCCAGGGTGTCGCGCTTGACCCGGGTGGCGCGGGACTTCTGCCGGTCCTCCAGGTCCTTCATGGCGCCGGCCATGCCCCGCATCGCCTTGGCCACGCCCTTGCCCGAGGATCCCTCGCCGAACGCCCGGCGCAGCGCCTCGCGTTCCGGCTCGTCGAGTTCCTCGGTGACCGCCTTGGCTTCCTCCTCGGCGGTGCGGACCAGGGCGGCGGCCGCCGACAGGGCCGGGCCCAGCGAGGTCACCGATGACGGGACGCGAAGCACGTCGGCGCGGCGCTTGGCTGCGGCGGGATCAACCGCGAGACGCCGGGCGCGGCCGATGTGCCCCTGCGCCGCACGCGCCGCGGCCAGCGCGCGAGCGGGCTCGATGCCGTCCCGCTCGGTCAGCGCCTGAGCCACGGCCGCCGACGACGGCACGACGAGCGTGACCACCCGGCAGCGCGACCTGATCGTGGGCACCAGGTCCTCGGCCGAGGGCGCGCAGAGCAGCCAGACGGTCCGCGGGGCGGGCTCCTCGATCGCCTTGAGCAGGGCGTTGGCGGCCTGTTCCGTGCACCGGTCGGCGTCCTCGAACAGGACGATCTGCCAGCGCCCGCCGGTCGGCTTGCCCGCCGCGCGCAGCACCAGGTCGCGGGTCTGCTTCACCCCGTAGGACAGCCCCTCGGGGCGGATCAGCAGCAGGTCGGCGTGGGTGCCGGCGAAGACCTGGCGGCAGCTGTTGCACTCGTTACAGCCACCCTCGTCGCACAGCAGCGCGGCGGCGAAGGCCCGGGCCGCCACCGACCGGCCTGACCCGGGCGGGCCGGTGAACAGCCAGGCGTGGGTCATCGCCCCGCCAGTCCGCTGGCCGGCCAGCAGGGCGGCGGCCCCGGCGGCGGCCCGGCGGAGCTGGGCGACGACCGCGTCCTGGCCGGGGAGGTCGGTGAAAACCCCGGTCACGGGCGGTGCCGGTCGCCCGGCTGCGGGGTGGGGGTCAGGACCTCGGCCCGGATCGCGGGGAAGTCACCGGTGCTGGCCTCGGCGGCCGAGGGCACCGGGTCGGGGAGCATCTCGCGGATCCGCTCCTGGATGTCGCGGGTGATCTCGGCGGGCGGCCGGTCGGCATCGAGCACCAGGTAGCGGTCGGGTTCGGCGCGGGCCAGGGCCAGGAAGCCGGCCCGGACCCGGAGGTGGAAGTCGGCGGGCTCGGCCTCGAGCCGGTCGGCCGAACGGGCCCGGCGGCTCAGCCCCGCCATCGGGTCCATGTCCAGCAGGATCGTAAGGTCCGGGATGCGGCCGCCGGTCGCCCACCGGTTGAACCCGGCGATCTCGTCGACCGGCAGGTTCCGGCCCGCGCCCTGGTAGGCCAGGGAAGAGTCGACGTACCGGTCGGTGATGACGATCGCGCCGCGGGCCAGCGCGGGCGCGATGACCGAGGCGACGTGCTCGGCCCGGTCGGCCGCGTACATCAGCGCCTCGGCACGCGGCGACATGCCGGTGTGCGAGGTGTCCAGGAGCAGCGCGCGCAGCCGCATGCCGATCTTGGTCGCGCCGGGCTCGTGCGTATTCTCCACGTCGTAGCCGAGCTCGCGCAGCCAGATGGCGACCAGCCGGGCCTGCGTGGTCTTGCCCGAGCCCTCGCCGCCCTCGAACGCGATCAGCCGCCCCGGCGGCGGTCCGGGCGGGGTGCTGCCGTTGACATGGCCGGGCTCGCCGATCGGCGGGGGCGACTCGCTGCGGATCGCCGCCATCAGGTCCTCGCGCAGCGGCACGCCCCTGCGGTCGTCCATCTGCCGGTAGGCCCGGATCCCGAGCAGGAACGCCACCAGGGCGGCCAGCAGGATCACCGCGTTCTGCCCGGCCGAGACGTAGGTGACCGTGCCGATCTTCACGTCCCCGGTGCCGTTCAGGCTGACGATCAGCCTGGTGAACAGGGCCGACAGGAACGGGACGGCGGCGATGACGGTGAGCAGGATGATCTGGATGGAGGACTGGAAGAAGGCGAAGACCCGGCCGCGGGTGGCGTCGTCCACCTCCAGGCCGACGATGGTGAAGCCGGTGGAGTAGGCGATCCCGGACAGCGCACCGAGCAGCACCACGAACAGGACGACGGCGCCCAGGTTCGGGATCAGCCCGATGAGCGCGAGCGGCACCGCCCCGGCCGCGATCGTGATGCCGAACAGCCGTCGGCGGCTGAAGCTGCCGAGCACCTTGGTGCCGACGACCATGCCCAGCGCCATGCCGACGAAGATCGCGGCGAAGACCAGGCCCCAGCCGGCGCTGCCGCCGTGCAGGGTGAAGGTGATGTAGAAGTAGCCCAGGCCGATCACCACGCCGGCCGCGGCGAACGCGCCCACCATGCCGATCACCAGGCCGCGCACCACCGGGGTCCTGCCGATGAACCGCCAGCCCTCCCAGATGGATTTGGCCGCGGACGGCGCCGAGATCTTCTCGCTGTCGTTCCGCTTGGGAATCTCGCGGATGAAGTAGACGGTGAGCGCGGAGATGAAGTAGGAGGCGGCGTTGAAGTACAGGGCCAGGTCCACGTTGCTGGCGTGGAACAGCGGCGTGACCCGGCTGATCCCGTCGCTGACCAGGGCGAGCACGCTGAACACGCCGGCCGCGAGCGGTGCGGTGCCGTACGTGCTCAGGATGCTGAGCTGGTTGGCCCGTTCCAGCTTGTCCTTGGGCACCAGGTTGGGGATCGACGCGGAGGTCGCCGGAGCCCAGAACTGGGTCGCGATGCCGGCCAGGAACTTGGCGACGTAGATCCAGGTCAGGTTCGGGAAGATGGGGATGGACACGAACAGCAGGCCGCGGATCACGTCGCCGGCGATCATCATGGTCCGGCGGTCCATCCGGTCCGCCAGCGCCCCGGCCAGCGGGCCGAACAGCAATGCGGGCAGCAGCGTGGCCAGCCAGACGCCGCCGACGGCCGAACCCTTCGCCACCGCGCCGCCGCTGGCCAGCGAGGGCGCCAGCGCGGTGAGCGCGACGATGCTCAGCCAGTCGCCCAGGCTGGACAGGGACAGCGCGATCCAAAGCCGGCGGAACGGCTTGATCGACAGGACCCCTTGACCCCCCTGACGCCGGGCATGGTGGCGCCGCGCGGCGCCGTTTCCGGTCTTCCCCCGGTCGGCGTCGCCCTCCTGCGGTGCGGCGCGGAAGTTCACGGCGTTAGCGTATCGGCAGTGCTGGCCGCATAACGGCTTAGTCCCCGATCCTCATGGTGCGGGCGAAGGTCACGATCTTTTTGATCCCGAACGGGCGGGCGTGGCGGCCTTCTTCCTGGTGGTAGTGGTCTTGCGGCGGGTCGTCGGCGGAGCCGCGCGCCGGTCGGCGAGGAGCTCTGCCGCCCGCTGATCGGTGATCGCGGCGACCTCGTCCCCCTTGCGCAGCGACGCGTTGGTCTCCCCGGGTGCGGCGGCCGCGGGTCTTCGGCTGGGCGAACAGCTCCTTGGCCTCGGCCAGGGTCAGCGTGAACAGCTGCTCCTCCGACTCGAGCGACCGGCTGTCCGTGCCCTTCTTCACGTACGGCCCGTACCGGCCGTTCTGCACGGTGACCTGCTCGCCGTCCAGCTCGCCGAGGGTACGGGGCAGGCTGAGCAGCTTCAGCGCGTCGTCCAGCGTCACTGTGTCCAGCGCCATCGACTTCAGCAGCGAAGCCGTCCTCGGCTTGGCCGACGAGGGGGCATCCTCCGGCAGCAGCTCGGTCACGTAGGGGCCGAACCGCCCGGCCTTGGCGACCACCTCGCGGCCGCTGTCCGGGTCGGTGCCGAGAGAGGTGTCCCCGTTCGGCTGGTTAAAGAGCTCCTCGGCCTTCTCCACGGTCAGCTCGTCCGGCGCGATGTCCTCGGGGACGTTCACCCGCTGCCCGTCCCGCTCCAGGTACGGGCCGTACCGGCCGACCCGGACCACGATGTCGGAGCCGGCCAGCGGGAACGAGCTGACCTCCCGCGCGTCGATGTCGCTGATGTCGCCCACCAGGGACTTCAGGCCCCGGTCTTCGCTGGCGCGGTCGGCGCTTGCGCCGACGCCGTCGCCGTCGGCGGTGCCGAAGTAGAACCGGCGCAGCCACGGCACCCGTTCGGCTTCACCGCGGGCGATCTCGTCCAGCACGTCTTCCATGTGCGCGGTGAACTCGTAGTCGACCAGCTGGCCGAAGTGCCGTTCCAGCAGGGTGACGACGGCGAAGGCGAGGAACGACGGGACCAGCGCGGTGCCCTTCTTGAACACGTAGCCGCGGTCCAGGATCGTGCCGATGATGGTCGCGTAGGTAGACGGCCGGCCGATCTCCCGGTCTTCCAGCTCCTTGACCAGCGACGCCTCGGTGTAGCGGGCGGGCGGCCTGGTGGAGTGCTCGGCCGGGGCGAGCCGCAGCACGTCGAGCGGGTCGCTCTCGGCCAGCGGCGGCAGCCTGCGCTCCCGGTCGTCCCGGTCGGCGCTGGGGTCGTCGGCGTCCTCGACGTAGGCCTTGAGGAAGCCGTAGAAGTTGATGACCTTGCCGGTCGCGCCGAACTCGGCCCGCTCGTTGCTGGTGGAGGTGCCCGCCACCCGGACCGAGATCGACTCGCCGGTGGCGTCCTTCATCTGCGAGGCGACGGTGCGCTGCCAGATCAGCTCGTACAGGCGGCGCTCGTCGGAGGAGAGCCGGTCGCCGGCCAGCTGGCGCGGGGTGCGGAAGCTGTCCCCGGCCGGGCGGATGGCCTCGTGCGCCTCCTGCGCGTTCTTCACCTTGCTGGCGTAGGTGCGCGGGGCGTCCGGCACGTAGTTCGCGCCGTACAGCTCGGCGGCCTGCTTGCGGGCCGCGCTGATCGCGGTCTGGGACAGCGTCACCGAGTCGGTGCGCATATAGGTGATGTAGCCGTTCTCGTACAGCCGCTGCGCGATCGACATCGTGTGCTTGGCCGAGAAACCCAGCTTGCGCGAGGCCTCCTGCTGCAGCGTGGTGGTGCGAAACGGCGCGTACGGCGAGCGCCGGTACGGCTTGCGCTCCACGCTGGACACGGCGAAGGCGGCGTTCTGCAGGCGCCGCGCCAGGGCGGCGGCGGCTTCGGCGTCCAGGTGCAGGACGTCCTCGGTGCGTAGCTGGCCGGCCGAGGTGAAGTCGCGGCCCTGGGCGACCCGGCGGCCGTCCACGGTGACCAGGTTCGCGGTGAAGCTGGTCGGGTCGGAGATGTCGGGCTTGCCGTGGTCCTTCGTCGCGAACTCGGCCTCGAGGTCGGAGTAGGCGGCCGGGCGGAACGCGATCCGCTCCCGCTCCCGGTCCACCACCAGCCGGGTGGCGACCGACTGCACCCGCCCGGCGGACAGCTTGGGCATGACCTTCTTCCACAGCACGGGCGAGACCTCGTACCCGTACAGCCGGTCCAGCACCCGGCGCGCCTGGTACGCGTCGACCAGGCCGTCGTCCACCTGGCGCGGGTTGGCGATGGCCCGGGCGATCGCCTCCGGGGTGATCTCGTGGAAGACCATCCGGCTGTGCGGCACCTTGGGCTTGAGCTCCTCCAGCAGGTGCCAGGCGATGGCCTCGCCCTCGCGGTCTTCATCGGTGGCGAGCAGGAGTTCGTCGGCGTCCTTGAGCAGGCTCTTGAGCTTGGAGACCTGCTGGCGCTTGTCGCTGTGCACGACGAACAGCGGCTCGAAGTTGTGGTCGACGTCGACGCCGAGCCGGGCCCACGGCTCGCCCCGGTACCTGGCCGGGATCTCGGCCGCGCTGTCCGGCATGTCGCGGATGTGGCCGACGCTGGACTCGACCACGTAGCCCTGGCCGAGGTATCCGGCGATCGTCCTGGCCTTGGACGGGGACTCGACGATGACCAGCTTGGTACCGTGGCCGTTTCCGGGCGCAGCCTTACCCCGTGCGGCCGTGGTGCTCTTGCCCTTGGTGGCCTTGGCGGTGGTTCCCGCCTTCGTCTTCGTCGTCTGTGTCCTTGCTGGCACGCTCTTCCCGTCCTCGTATCCGCGTCGTGACCGCCCTCACGCTACCCGTGGTCACACGCCGCCCCACAGCTGAAACCACCGGGCCGGTTCGGTGTGTTCCCTCGGGCTCGCCGTAATACACGGCAGATTTCACTACCGCAGGTTGAATCACCGGTGAACTCAAGCACAATAGGACCGATGGCCGAGTACGCCTACCTCGTCGTCTACCTGCCACGCGGTATGTCCCGAGATGCTCGTGACGCCGCGCGAAGGATCCTGACCGACCACGCCGAGTACGGGGACTGGGAACTGTCCAGGCTCTCGCTCAACGCCGACGGCAGCAGGAAGGCTACCCTCCGAAGGCGAATCATACGCCCAGTCCGCACATTCTGAGCCTGCACAGTAGCAACCAAGGAAACAGGGCGTGTATGCCGCTGGCACACACGCCCCGTTCGTAACCGGCTCGTGCGCGGCTTCCCCCGGAAGGGGAATACGAGGGGAAGCCGCGCACGGTGTCGGTCTGCCGCCTCGGGAGGCAGGCGGGTTCTGCTTAGACCTCGCCGTTCCGGCGACGCCGGGCGACGGCGACGGCACCCGCGCCGACGCCGATGCTGCCGAGGGCCGCGACGCCGAGCAGGAGCAGGTCGGCGCCGGTGGTCGGCAGACTGCCAGGCGAGGTCCCGGTGCTCACCGTGGTGGTGGTGCCGGGGCCGGTGCCCGGCGGGGTGCCGCCGCAGTTGGCCGTGCAGCCCGGCGGGGTGCCGCCGCAGTTGGCCGTGCAGCCCGGCGGGGTGCCGCCGCAGTTGGCCGTGCAGCCCGGCGGATTGCAGCCGTTGCCGTGGCAGGGGTGGCACTGCGGACCGTGGCAGTCGTGGCACTGGCCCTGGCAGTCGGGATGGTTGCAGTTGCTGCCGATGCAGGAGGTCGAGCCGCCCTTGCAGTTGGCGTTGGCGTAGCCCGCCGCCGCGACGGCGTTGCCGCATACGTTCACCGGCGCGCTGATCGGCGCGGTGACCGTGTTGCCCGAGCCCACCGGGATGTTGAAGTTACCGGTGACGTTGCCGTTGTGGCTGTGGCCGCCCACCCCGGAAATGGCCGAGGCAGCCCCGCCGACGCAGCCGGCGTTGGAGAAGCCGAGCAGCGCCAGCGAGATGCCGCATACGTTGCCCGCCGCGCTGACCGGCGCGGTGACCGTGTTACCCGAGACGATCGGGATGTTGAAGTTACCGGTCGTGTTGCCGTTGTGGCTGTCGCCGCCCACCCCGGAAATGGCCGAGCTGGACCCGCCCTTGCAACCCGAGTTCGAGAAACCGCCAACCGCGCCGGATACGCCGCACACGTTCACCGGCGCGCTGACCGGCGCGGTGACCGTGTTACCCGAACCGAGCGAGATGTTGCGGTTGCCGGTCGTGTTGCCGTTGTGGCTGTCGCCGCCCACCCCGGAAATGGCCGAGCTGGACCCGCCCTCACAGCCGGCGTTAGAGAAACCGGCCGCCGCGAGCGAGATGCCGCACAGGTTGACCGGCACGCTGATCGGCGCCGTGATCGAGTTGCCGGACAGGACCGAGACGTTGCCGTTCCCGGTCGTGTTGCCGTTATCCGAGGCGTAGGCCGCGCCCGCGCCGGGCAGCGCGAACATGGCGGCGACAAGCGCCGCGCCGGCCGTAGCCGACACCCACCTGACCTTCTTCATATCATTGCTCCAAATCCCGCCTTGCGGTCGCGCGCTCGGCGCCCGGCGATTTTCAGCGCGGATGCACCAGCCAGCAAGGCGCCGGCGGCGAGGGCCGCAAAGGAATCACTGCTCATAGCCGACGTGCTCGCCGCGGACAGCGCGGTCCCCGGCATGGGTATGCCGCCCCCCGTCACACCGTTCAGGGCAGGCATGTTGGCCAGACCGGCCAGTGAGGGCAGGTCCGCGAGGCCCGGCAGGGCCCCGAGTCCGGCCAGCTGGGATGCTGCCGGGACGTTCGAGTCGCCCGCGCCGCTGGCGCCGGGCGGGTTACCGAAGGTGCGCCTCACGCGTTCCCCGGTGAGCCCGCGGGGCGCAGGCGCGGTCACGCCCAGGACCGACGTGACCGGGGCCACGGCCCGCTGGATCAGGCCCGCGCCGGTGCCGCCGGACCCGGTTCCGGAAGCGGGCCGTGGCTGCGTGACGCCGGCCACCGCGCCGCTCACGCAGCCCGCGGTGGAGTCGCCGAGCACGGCGGCCGTGCTGCCGCAAAGGCTGGCCGGGGACTGACCGCTCCCGGCCGGCGGCGTGTCCGCGGTACCCGGGCCCGTCTGGCCGGGGGCGGCCGGGGAAAGGACGGCCGTGCCGACCCGGCAGGCGGCACCGACCACGCCGAGCAGGGCACCGGCGTCGTCGCAGGCGCCGGCCGGCGCGACGAGCAGGCCGAGGCCGAGCCCCGGGCCGGCATCGGAGCCAGCGCTGCCGCCCGCGGCGAGGGCCACGCCGGACAGGCCGGACAGGCCGCCGGCGACGGCTGCGAAGCCGGCCGCGAGCAGGGCCGTCTTCGCTGTCCACTGTGCCCATGAACCCATGGGTGCTCCTAGGTGGGACAACGATGTGAGGGATCGCCGTACGCAGGTGACAGAGGGCCGCCATCCCGAGTACAGGGCGTAACCTTAACATCACAAGGAGTACTCACGGTGCGTAAAACGCGGATTTAAGCAACGCGCAGGAAACTGAGTCCAGGCCGTTACGGCGCTGACCTCAGTTTAGGCACTAACAGCAGCTGAGGAACCCGTCCAGGACGCGGGTTCCGAAACGCAGGCCTTCGACCGGAACGCGCTCGTCTATCCCGTGAAACATTCCGGAAAAGTCCAGATCTGGCGATAGCCGCAAGGGGGTGAACCCGAAGCAGCGCACGCCGAGCCGGCTGAACAACTTGGCGTCCGTGCCGGCCGACAGGCAGTAGGGGATCACCCGGGCGCCCGGGTCCTCGGCAAGAAGTGCGCTGGTCATCGCGTCGTACAGGGCACCGTCGGGGGTGGTCTCGAGCGCGATGTCGTGGTGGATGAACTCCCGGGTGACGCCGGGGCCGAGTACCCGGTCGAGTTCGGCCAGGAACTCCTCCTCGTAGCCGGGCAGGAAGCGGCCGTCTACTTCCGCGGTCGCGGTCTGCGGCACGACATTCACTTTGTACCCGGCCCGCAAAACTGTCGGATTTACCGTGTTGTGCAGCGTTGCGCCGATAATACGAGAGAGAGAACCTATTTTGCTGAGCAATTGACCCGGGTCGTTCGGGGCAAATTCGGTGCCAAGTGCCTGAGCTGCACCTTCCAGGAAAGCCTGGACGGATGGGATGAGCCGGACCGGCCACTCGTGCCGGCCCAGCCGGCCGATCGCCTCGGCCAGTTCGGTGACCGCGTTGTCGGGGTTTACCATCGAGCCGTGGCCGGCCGTGCCACGCGCGGTCAGCCGCAGCCAGGCCATCCCCTTTTCCGCGGTCTGCAGCAGGTAGAGGCGCTGGCCGGCGAGGGTCAGGCTGAACCCGCCGACCTCGCCGACCGCCTCGGTGACCCCTTCGAACAGCTCCGGGTGCTTGTTCACCAGGAAGCTCGCGCCCCAGGTGCCGCCGGCCTCCTCGTCGGCGGTGAAGGTGAGCACGACGTCGCGGGCCGGCTTGCGCTGCTCGCGCAGGCGCTGGCGGACGACCGCCAGCATCATCGCGTCCATGTCCTTCATGTCGATCGCGCCGCGGCCCCAGACGCAGTCGTCGGCGATCTCGCCGGAGAAGGGGTCGTACTGCCAGTCTTCCGCGTTGGCGGGAACAACGTCGAGGTGACCGTGGACGAGCAGGGCGGGCCTGGTGCGGTCCTGGCCTTCTATCCTCGCGACCACGCTCGTGCGCTTGGGATGCGACTCCAGGACCGTAGGCTCCAGGCCGGCCTCGGAGAGCTTGGCGGCGACGTATTCGGCGGCCTGGCGCTCGCCGGGGCCAGAATGGTCCCCTGGGTTGGAGGTGTCGATCCTGATCAGGTCGCGGCAGATGTCGACGACCTCGTCCTGCGCGGTCACGGTGTCAGCGGTCACGTTCCTATCGTTGCACCGAGGCGGGCCCGGTTGGGCTGGGGGTGCGGGCTCGGGCTGCGGAGGACGCGCGGCGTCGGGTGGCAAGATTCAGTGGCCTGGGCACTCGCCTGGGAGCGTTCGGTTTGCTAAGGTAACTCAGCCGATGCGTACCCCGCGCATCGCGAGTCCGGGTGGCGGAATAGGCAGACGCGCTAGCTTGAGGTGCTAGTGCCCGTAAAGGGCATGGGGGTTCAAGTCCCCCCTCGGACACGTTGAGGTCTTCACGTTTTCGTGGGGACCTTGTTCACGTTTGGGCCGTGGTGATCTTCGCAGCCGGGTCTGACATTCTGCTGGGTGTGGCTGTTCGTGCTGGGCTGATGCCGTTCCGTGGGCTGGCTGGCTGGGGCTTGGGGTTTCGGGCAGCTGGTTTTGCTCTCCGTGCCCGGGCGTGATGCTGGCGGTGCCTGCGCTGGGTGCGGGTGTCTATGGCGGCTTGGCGGTGGCGGCGAGCGCGGTGAGGGTCTTGCGGCGCCGGCGGCGGGTTTTCGGTGGCAGGCCTTTGGCGGCGCGGCGCTGGTTTTCTTCCTGCCGGGTGTTCCAGGCTGCCAGGATGCGCTGGTTGCGGACGATGAGCAGGGTCGTGATGCACAGCATCAGGGGGGCCAGGCCCATGAGGCGGCACCAGCCGCGGCTGATGTCGTTGGTGGCGGGGTCTTTGGCGGTGGCGAAGCCGCGTTCGGCGCCGGTGCGCCGGGCGTAGGAGCGGCGCCAGGCCGCGGAGGGGTAGTCGTGTTTCTGCGCGGTCTTGGCGAGCACGTCCGGCGGGACGGTGATCGTCTGCTGGGCGCAGCAGGCCTGGGGATGCCCGGGGGGTTGCAGGATTTCGGGCCGGCTGCGGTCCAGTTGCATCGATGCAGGCCGGAGCGGGCATCGGATCTTGCCCATAGCGGCGGGGCAGGCGACGCGGTGGTAGCCGTCGGGGTCGTCGGCGGTGAGGCGGCCGAGCTTGTAGCGGGCCAGCTCGGCGGTTTTGCGGTCGTGGTCGGCGGCCTGCTCTGTGGTGACGGTGCGGGCTAGCGGCCCGAGCTCCAGCAGCGGGCGTGGTGTCTGGGGGCAGTACAGGTTGCCGTTGGCGATGATGGCGCCGTCGTGGGTGCCCTTCGGGCCGCGGTCGTGGGGGTGCAGGTCCTGGACGAGCTGGGCGCCGGCCGCCCGCAGCGGGGTGGCCCAGGCTCCGGCGTCGCGGTGGGCGTAGCCGGAGTCATCGAGGATGTCGCCGAGCGGGATGCCGTGTGCGGGCATCGCGGTCAGCACGGGCGCGAAGGCGCGGACCGGGTCGTGCCGGCACGACGAGATCGCGGCGCGGCGGGCGAACTCGGGGACGGCGGGCCCGTTTTCCTCGGGCATCATGACCCCGGCGGACAGGTAGTAGCCGTAGAACAGCTCATCTTGGGTGCGCAGCAGGTTGTTCTTGCGGTGCCCCCAGGACGCTTCGGGGTCGGCGCAGTCGCTGGTGCCGTGCGGCGGGGGCCGGGAGAAGGATTCCAGGTCCGTCCAGTCCACCGCCAGCGACCGGCTGGCGTTTTTGAATCCGGCTGGGATGGATGCCTCGAGCAGGGCATCGCAGATGCGCTGCAGCCGGTCCGGCGGCAGCCCGCCGGGATGGTCGTCGCCGAGCGCGCCGGCGACCAGGCCGAAAGTCCGCTCGGTCTGCCGGTAGGTTAGCAGGTGCGGGCCGCCGGCCCAGTCTTCGGTCACGCCCAGCCGCACCTGGTCACCGGCGGGCAGGGCGGTCAGCGTGTCGCGGACCCGGGTCAGGTGCGCGGGCCTGCAGTCGGCCTGGGTGAGCATCATCCCGGCCAGCAGGGTGCGGACGCGCAGCTGCCGGTGCCGCACCCCGATTGGCAGCAGGGCCTCGATCTGCGGCGCGACGCCGGAGGCGTCGATGATCTCCTCGAACGCCGCCAGCAGGGTCATCGCCGCCCGGTGCCCCCGAGCAGCCGGACTGCCTCGGCCTCCCCGGCCGGCTCGAGCCCGGCGACCAGGTCGCCGAGCCGCTGGGAGCAGCTGATCCCGGCCGCTGCCATGAACGTGGCCAGGCCGAGCAGGTCCGCGGCATCGGCCAGCCAGGTGGCCCGCAGCCGGCTGGTGTCCAGCCGGGGCAGCCCGCCCCCGCCGGCCAGCGAGGAGTTCAGCCGGGCGGTCACGTTCTTGCGGGCGGTCTCGGCGCCGCCGGTGACCAGCCCGGCCCCGGCGAACGCGGCCGCTGCCAGCAGCGGGGCATGGTAGCGGGCCAGTACCGGCACCGCCCGCGGCCGCGCGCCGCGCACGGCGACGATCACCCCGCCGGAGCGGGCGATCACGTCGGTGCCGCGGATCTGCCGCAGGTCACCGCGGATCACCCCGGCACCCGCGCCCAGGCAGACCAGCCCCGCCGCCCGCGCCCGCCGCGCGGCTGTGGGCTGCGCGTCCGCCAGCGCCAGGAACCCGGCGATCTCCGCCGCGCTGTACGGGGCCTTGGCCCGCTCCCGGGGCAGCGCCGCATCGGCCGGGTGCAGCTGCGGGACCACCCGGCGGGCGATGAACCGCTGGCTGGTCCGCAGCACGCGGCGCGCCGGGTCAGACAGCCCCGGCGCCGCCAGCGCGAACCGCTCGATCACCGACGGGTGGAACACCACCTCCGGCACCAGCTCCAGCCCCAGCGACGCAGCGAAATCCGCCAGCCGGGCCGCTGCGTGCAACAGCGCGTTCGCCCGCTTCCGGCCACCCGGCGCGGCCCGCTCCACCACCAGCCGGGCCAGCGCGGCGGCCTGCGCAGGCACCGAGACCGGGCGCCAGGCCGCGATGTAGCCGGCCACCTCCGGCCCCGTCTCGCTCATCAGCCCTCCCGCCATGACATGTCCACAGGACTATACTGTGGACAGCGGCCAGGCCCGCGGATCTGAGACGGTGTGTCGCATGGAACCAAGCCCAGCCCAGCGCGCGGCACGCGACCGGATCGCCGCCGAGCTGGCCCAGGCGGGCTTCGCCTTGCCCGGAACCCTGACCGTCCGTGCCTACGCCTGCGGAAAGCCCGGCTGCCGCTGCCACGCCGACCCGCCCCGGCTGCACGGCCCCTACGCCGAATGGACCCGCAAGATCGGCGGCAAGACCATCACCAGACGGCTCACCCCCGCCGAGCTCGCCGAATACCAGCCCCTGTTCGACAACGCGAAGAAACTCCGCGCCCTGCTCGGCGAGCTCCAGGACCTCACCCTGCAGATCATCGAGGCAGACAGCCCCCGGCAGCAGCAGGGGCCAGAACCGGAGGCCAGGGATCCGGAAAACGTGGGCTGAGCCCGCTTAACCCGTGGGCAGACCTCCAGCCAGACCCCAACTACCCAGCTCAGGGCTAAACGTGAAGACCTCGCTCTGACCAGCAGTTATGTCCGGAAAAATCGGTCCGGGCGGGCTGCTGTTCCCGGCTTTGCGAGGCCATCAGTGTCACCGGGCCGTTCTCTATCCCGGCCATGACCCGTGCTGCGCGGGCCTCAGCCATGCCCCGGA
>WNGE01003216.1_pt1 | contig 20392 bp, 23 predicted proteins | sample 5400651 | NCBI WGS metagenome assembly WNGE01 (sample SAMN13153370, study PRJNA577476) | soil metagenome | isolation source: 60 cm soil or saprolite under grassland replicate 2 | place: USA:California | collected 2016-06-15 | reverse complement strand
CGGCCGCCCCCAGGCCGATGGCCTCCACCTCGTGGACCGCCCGGAGCTCGCGGACGGCGTCGGCGATGGCGTCCTCCGTCTTCGCGGGATCGTCGTGCGGCGTGTCGCGCCGCGACATCGCCCTCAGATGCCCGGACTCGTCGACGACACCGGCGGCGATCTTGGTACCGCCCACGTCGACACCGATTGTCAGTCCCATGCGGGCCGTGAAGGGTGCCACCTCAGCGTTCAGGACTTGCTGAACGCCGTACCGGGCTCGGCAACGGTACGCGGGCGACGGCGTTGGGTCGGTAATCGCCGCAACGCCGCATGGTTGACCCGCCGAACCGGCACCGGCGTGCGGAAAGGTTCAGGCTGCCAGGCGGTATTCGTGAATCAGGCCACCAAGGACATCGACGCGTTCGACGCGCCCGCCAGTGGGCAGCGCGGTCACCGTCGGCACCGGTGCGGGCACCGGGACGTCGAGGCCGATACCGCGATGGGGACGGGCCCCGTTGTAGTGCTCGAGATAACTGGTGTTGACGCGCTTACCGGCGTCGTATCCTCGGGTGGCCCGGGGCACGGTGTCCGCGCCGTGCACCGATTGGGAGTCGATGCTCGCGGCGGTGGGCTGCGGGTCGCGGCCCTCGTAGACACGCACCAGATCGCGCAGCGCGTCATGGACGGCCTGCCACACGCCAGCCTTGGCCCAGCCGCGGAACCGGTCGTAGACGGTGGTCGGCGGCGGGAATCCGACCGGCAGTTGCCGCCACGCGATCTACATCGCCATGATCATGAACATGTCACGCCGACTCGCCCGCACCGGCGACTGGTGACCCGAGTTTCCGGACGCTCACTGAGAAGCGCTCGGCCCATGGACCCAAGCCCGTCCCCCGGACCGCCTCACGAACGGCGGCCTTCCAAGCGGCCTCAGATGCCGATGAAAAGCTCGCCGGTCGGCCTACCACGTCCACGATGAAGAGTGTCTCGAACCTCATGCCAGACCATGGTGACCGCCGCAGGGTGCGGAACGGAAGATACTGTCATCCCTGCAGCTCGCACGACCCGATCGCGACGGTGCGCCACCGGTACGACCGGGTGTAGTGCCCGGGGTAGTCCTCAGCGGATCAGGCTGAGGATCACTCCGAGGAGACCGCCGGCCGCGATGAGTAGCGTGGTCAGCTCGGCGATGAGGCGTCGTGTACGCCGGATCGCGATGATCAGTCGGGTGAAGCGTGAGTTAGGTTTCATGCCTCAAATCCTGTTGCATCGGTTACGAGTAGTCTTGGCCGATGCGAGAAGCGGAACTTCAGGAGTACGTCCGCAGGAAGCTTCGCCACACTCTGTTCCCGGCTGTGTGGTCGCTGCTACTGCGCGAGCAGTACGTCGAGGACGTTCTGGTTGGGGCGGCCGAACCGGATTCGTTGGTGGAACGCGCTCGCGAGATCCTCGGTTCCCGTGCTCCAGTGGAGAAGACGGCCGGGTCGGCCGATGACCGCGGACCGAGAACCGGCCAGGAGCGGGTATGGGCGCTGTCCCAGCTGGTCGCCCGCCATGCTGCTGCCGATCCCGACGTGGTGGCGTTTCGCAACGATCATCTTCCGGCCGGGCTGATTCCGTGGGACGACGTGGAGAAGTGGATCAACGAGCGGGCAGATGAGGACGGCGAGCGGACCTCGGATGTATCGTTCACGATCCCGCCGGGAACGACGGTCGAGTGGAGCGGACCGACGGCCAGGCTCAACCCGCCGATCGCGGAGGTGACGGCCGGGATCCATTTCTCCAGCCGCATTCTTGCCTATGCACAGCCGGGCGATGGCGGCGTTCGCCGCCGGACGGTAACGGCCGGGGGTGTGCTGGATCGGTTGGGACGACTCGGTGAGATCTTGGCCGGCGCGTTTGGCTGGCAGTCGGCGCAGGCGGCGGTGTTCGTCCTGACCGGAGTGACGCCAATGATCGCGGCAGCCCGAGTCAACGTTCCGGCAGTCAAGGTTCGGTACGAGGTCGGACTGGATTGGGCACGCCGGATCACATTGGATATTGATCCGGGCGCGAGTCCGCAGGAGGTGCTGGAGGCATTCGAGCACGCGCGCCGCGAGTACCACCACGCTGGCCGGCGGCGCACGAGCGTGAAGCATCTTCGGCTGGCGGCATTCGCGGGTGCCGAGCACGATGACAAGCCATGGGCGGAGCGGTTTCGGCTGTGGAACGAACGGTTTCCTGACTGGGCATACTCGGAGCAGTCGAACTTCCGTCGGGACGCGGCCGAGGCTCAGCGCCGCCTGCTGTCGCCATGAGCCTGAGAACTCGGCGGCCCGGGGTGTTCTCCTGATGGCCAATTTGCGGATGCGGGTGCTGCCGTCGGTGTCGGCGCCAGGGTTGGCCATGGCCTCGTGGTGCGTGGCGTAGTCCGCTGGTGGCCTGGTCTGGTTGGTGGGTTCCATCCATCCAGGCGGGAGGAGATCATGACAGCGGGACGACGAAGTTGGGTGGCGGATCCGGACCGGATTGTGGTGGCAGGCCCTTTGGCGGAGTACGTCTGCGGGTTGCGGACTGAAGCGGTCCGCCTCGGTTTTGTCCAGTCGTCGGTCGGGTCGCAGCTACAGATGATGGCGCAGTTGAGCCAGTGGTTGGCCGACGCGGGCTTGGACCCTGCGCAAGCGACGCCCGAAATGGTGCAGGAGTTCGTTCAGGCACGACGCCGCCGCGGCTACACGGACGCGGTCAGCCGGCAAGGGCTGGGTCCCCTGCTGCGCTACCTGCGCAGCAAGTCGATCATCCCACCGGCAGTGCGGCCAGCCGTTGACACGCCGATAGAGACGCTGCTTGCGCAGTTCGGCGACTACCTCGTGCGGGAACGAGGGCTGGCGGCGAAGACGTGCGCCACTACGTCGATCATTCCCGGATCTTCCTACGGGCTCTGCCCGACCCGCTCGTCGAGGCCCTTGCGGGGCTGTCCGCGTCGCAGGTCACGGAGTTCCTGCTGGCGGAGTGTCGCACGCGCAGTGTCGGGTCGGCGAAGGCTCAAACCATGTGCGTCGATCGCCTGTGGTCGGGCGTTGGTGGCGATGGCGGCGGCGAGGAGGTCGCTGCGGGTGGCTGAGCCGGTGGTGAACGCGGCCTGGATGTGGTCGGCGAGTTCGGCGCGGATGGTCGTGTGCACGTGTCTGCCTGTCTTGGTGATCGGTGGCGACGTCGGTCACGTGAGGCGTGGTGTGGCTGGGGGTGGGCGACGTGGCCCGCCGTGCGAGAGAGTGGAGTCGGCGGGCCACGTCGGGCATGTGGGGGTTACCGGATGAGCAGGCGGGCTTTGAGGGTGTCGAGTTCGGTCCACAGTTGAGCGGGCAGCTTGTCGCCGAAGGTGGTGAACCATTCGACGATCTGCGGAATCTCTGTGGCCCATTCGTTGACGTGGACGGCGAGCGCGGCTTCGAGATCAGCGCTGGGTAGGTCAAGGCCAGTGGTGTCGATCGCGTCGGGGGCCGGCACGTGCCCGATGGGGGTGTCGAGGGCGGGGGCGGTGCCGTCGAGGCGTTCGGTGATCCATTTGAGGATGCGGGAGTTCTCGCCGTAACCGGGCCACAGGAACCGGCCGTCGGCGCCGCGGCGGAACCAGTTGACCTGGAAGATGGCCGGGAGTCTGGTGGGGTCGCCGTGGCCGTGTTTGCCGATCTCGGTCCAGTGCCGCAGGTAGTCGGCGGCGTGGTAGCCGATGAACGGCAGCATCGCCATCGGGTCGCGGCGCACGACGCCGACCTGCCCGACCGCGGCCGCGGTCGTCTCACTGGACAGGGTGGCGCCGATGAACACGCCGTGGTTCCAGTCGCGGGCCTGGGTGACCAGCGGGATGGTGGTCTTGCGGCGACCACCGAACAGGATCGCCGAGATCGGTACGCCGCGGGGGTCGTCGTACTCGGGGGCGAGGATCGGGCATTGTGTGATGGGGGTGCAGAAGCGGCTGTTGGGGTGCGCCGCCGGGGTGGACGCCTGTGGGGTCCAGTCGTGGCCGTGCCAGTCGGTCAGGTGCGCGGGCGGGGTGCCCATGCCTTCCCACCACACGTCGCCGTCGTCGGTCAGGGCCACGTTGGTGAACAGCGAGTTGCCGCGGTCCAGGGTGCGCATGGCGTTGGGGTTGGTGGTCCAGTCGGTGCCCGGCGCGACGCCGAACAGGCCGTATTCGGGGTTGACGGCGTAGAGGCGGCCGTCGTCACCGAAGCGCATCCAGGCGATGTCATCGCCCAGGGTTTCGACTTTCCAGCCGGGGATGGTGGGCTCCAGCATGGCCAGGTTGGTCTTGCCGCAGGACGAGGGGAACGCCGCCGCGATGTAATGGGCCTTCTGCTCGGGGGAGGTGAGTTTGAGGATGAGCATGTGCTCGGCGAGCCAGCCCTCGTCGCGGGCCATCACGGAGGCGATGCGCAGCGAATAGCACTTCTTGCCCAGCAGCGAGTTGCCGCCGTATCCGGAGCCGTAGGACCAGATTTCGCGGGTGTCAGGGAAGTGGGCGATGTACTTGGTCTTGTTGCACGGCCACGGCATGTCGGGCTGGCCGGATCGCCGGGGCGCGCCGACGGAGTGCAGGCACGGGACGAAGTCGGCGTCGTCGCCCATCACCTCCAGCACTGGCCACCCGGTCCGGGTCATGATCTTCATACTGGCCGCGACGTAGGCCGAGTCGGTGATCTCCACCCCGAACTTCGGGTTCTCGGCGTCCAGCGGGCCCATGCAGAACGGGATGACGTACATGGTGCGCCCGGTCATGCACCCTTCGTACAGCTCGGTCAGGAGCCCCCTCATCGCGGCCGGCGCCATCCAGTTGTTGGTCGGGCCGGCGTCGGCCTCATCCGTCGAGCAGATGAAGGTGCGCTCCTCCACACGGGCCACGTCACCGGAGTCGGTGCGCGCCCAGAACGAGTTCGGCTTCTTCGCCGCGTCCAGGCGTACCAGGGTGCCGGCGTCGACCAGGGCTGCGGTCAGCTCCTGCCACTGCTCGTCGGAGCCGTCGCACCAGACCACATGATCCGGTGTGGTCAGCGCCGCCACCTGGGCGACCCAAGCCAGTAGCTGCGGGTGGCTGGTCGGGGACGTGGGAGGCTGCGGCGCTGTTGCCGTGTCGTTCATTTCTTGGATGCCCTTCCCGGTCTGGACCTTCTTGTTGTCGCCCGACGTGTCAACGTCAGCGGTCATGTGCTTGCGGCTACGGCGCGGCCGGGTCGCGGCCGTCACGACGTGGGAGGTTCGGGTCGGCGGAGAGCAGGTAGAGCCGGTCAGCCATGGCCTGCAATAGGTCGAGCAGGTCGGAGCGCTGGCCGGCCCGGTACAGGCGTATCGCGGATCTGACGGCGGCCTCCAGCATCGGCCCGTGTTGACCCCACAAGGGTGAGTAGCGCAGGACCCGGGTCGCCAAGCCACCTAGTTGGGTATTCACCGGGCTGTCGGGCTGATCCCTTTGGAGGGCATCCATGCGCAGGGCGGGTAGCAGGCCGGTGGTCAAGGTGAGGTAGGCGTCCCACGCCGCGCGCTGTGCCGGTACCACCGCCGCCTCCGACTCGCCAATGCTGTGCCGTGTGGATTGAGGCAGGCGCCGCGCCTGCCGGGGACTGCATATCGGCGCGGTACACCGGCGCCCAGTCCGCGGCGCACTCATGTGCTGAGCTCGACGACGCGCCGGTCGCCGGCGGGCTCGTCGCGCAGCGCATCGAGCATGTCGGCCTGGCCGGCGAGGATCTGGGTCAGGAAGCTGCGGGCGGCACGCATCAGGTCGGCCACGTCCGGTCCGGCCAAGGCGTAGGTCACCGTGCCGCCTTCGCGTGTCGAGGACACAATTCCCGCCCGGCGCAGAACCGCCAACTGCTGCGACAGGTTGGATGCCTCGATGTCGATGTCCGCGAGAAGGTCCCGCACGGCAAGCGGTCCGCCGCCCAACAGTTCCAGCACCCGGATACGCACCGGATGGCCCAGCGTGCGGAAGAACTCCGCCTTTAGCTGGTACAGCGGTACCGCCACACGCCCTCCCCCAGGTTCATACATACATGCAATTGAAGACCTCTTCAATATGCCAGGTCTTCGTGACGCGAGAAAATGTGACCCATGCCACTCTGGCGAGCGGCTGACGGTCCGTCCGGCCAATCGCCCCGGGGCGGTGGGTCGCCAGGACCCCGTTCTATGGTGGCCAAGATCCCGCTGTGGTCCTTGCCCTGGGGTGGCTGGTCAGCGGTTGCGGGCTCCCGGCGGCGGTGCCGTGTGGGCCGCGAGGGTGAAACCGGTGCCCAGATCGGTGTTGATCCGGATGGCCTGGTTCAGAGGTACGTCGATCCCGGGGTGCATGCGCTGGTAGCGGGCCAGGTCGCCGGGGTCGGTGACCGGCCGGGCCGGACCGGTGATCACGACGCTCCGGCCCAGGTGCGTGGTGGGGTCGAGGTTGTCGGCCTGGTAGGCCACGACGACACCGTCGACACCGTTGCCGAGGGTGGTGGTGGTCGCGGCGCCGGGGTGGGTGCGGATATGACGTGCCCCCTGGTTGAGGACGTGGTTGACCGGGCGGATCGCCGACACGCGGCGTGGGTGAACACCACCTGCCCGAACGCCACGCCGCCCAACAGGCGCAGCGCCTCGGCCCGGTCGAGTGCGACGAGCCGCCGCGGGATGGCGGCTCGCGGGTGTGGTCGGCGGCGCCCATGACGTGTGTGCGGACGGATTCGTCGTTCACCGGGCGGGTCAGGTCATCTCCGGCCGCTGACCGCCGCAGCGGGGTTTCCGGCGAGCCCGGGGACCCCGCGCGCATGGGACCTTCGTTGCCGCGGGAAGTCCGGTATTTCCTGCGGTAACACCACCACGGCAAGGCGGGGCTCCAGCGGCGAGGCAGGAGTTGACTTCATCGGGGACACGCTCGCAGCACAGGCCAGGGACCACGCTGCCCGCGTGACCACACGTCCCAAGATCACATAACGCCCCGTGTTCAACCGTACGAGACGGCCATGCCGGGTTTCCTGCCTGACATGACGCGGCAAATCGAGCCGGCCACCCACCAACCGTCCCGATCGGGGATCGCGAGTCGGCACGGCCAGGCGCGCTGCGTTTGACCCGGTGCGGCCGAGCGGCGCTTAACCCGCTGCGGGTGATGCGCTGGGGCACCGGTAGGTAAACCGTGGTTGGGTGATCTCGCCGCCGCCGGCGGGACGGCAGGACGGGCATGATGCGCCCGCCCGATGCGCGATCGTGATTGCAGTACCAACTCATCCGCTGGCGTAGGGATGCATCGCTCGCCTGGAACGTCGGGCCGGAGCCGACTGGTCCGGCCGTCCGTCGTCGTCAACCAATGCACGGAGGTGGAGACGTATGCCCAACGAACCCGATATCCGTCCCTTCCGGGTCGAGATGCCCGAGGAAGCGATCGCCGACCTTCGGCGGCGCATCGCCACGACTCGGTGGCCTAGCAAGGAGCTCGTCGCAGATCGGTCGCAGGGCGTGCAGCTGGCGACGATTCAGGAGCTCGCCCGGTACTGGGCGACCGATTACGACTGGCGCGCGGACGAGGCGAAACTGAACGCGCTCCCGCAGTTCACGACCGAGATCGACGGGGTGGACATCCACTTCATCCACGTGCGGTCACCGCACGTGGACGCGATGCCGCTGATCATGACGCACGGCTGGCCCGGCTCGGTCATCGAGCTGCTCGAGGTCGTCGGCCCGCTCACCGACCCGACCGCACACGGCGGACGCGCCGAGGACGCGTACCACCTCGTGCTGCCGTCCCTACCCGGCTACGGCTTCTCCGGCGAGCCGACCGAGGTCGGCTGGGACCCGGGCCTGGGAAGAGCCCGAGCTGTTCGCGACCGAGATCCGCGCGGCATTCAAGCCGCTGCGCAAATAGTGCAGCGCGGGCTGCCCGCAGAACCGGCACTCCAGGTCGATTCCGAGCCGATTCGCGGGGTTGCGTGCTAACGCTCGCGGACGAGCCGGTCGGCGCCTGATCCTGTCCTGGAATGCTTCCGTGCCGGTGCCGATGAGTTTTCGCGCGCCCGTCGGTCCTACCAGCATTGAGTCGCACCGAGGAGGACGTCATGGGCCGGATAGTCGTGACCGAGTTCATCTCGCTCGACGGGATCATCGAGGCACCGGGTGGCGGGGAGGACTACAAGTACGGTGGGTGGACCTTCGAGATCGACCGTGGTGACGAGGGCAACCAGTTCAAGCTGGACGAGACGATGAGCTCCGCCGCGTTGTTGCTCGGCCGGCGGACCTACGAGGGCTTCGCGGCGGCTTGGCCCGAGCGCGACGGGGAGTTCGCCGACAAGTTCAACACCATGCCGAAGTACGTCGTGTCGTCGACGCTGCGCGACCCGGAGTGGACCAACTCGACTGTGCTCTCCGGCGACGTGGTCGACGAGATCACGAAACTGAAGAGGGAGCAGGACGGCGACATCGTCGTGCATGGCAGCGCTCAGCTCGTGCAGTCGCTGATCGAGAACGACCTCGTCGACGAACTCCGGCTCATGGTCTTCCCGGTCGTGCTCGGCACCGGCAAGCGGCTGTTCGGCGAGACCACCGACAAGAAGCGGCTGCAGCTGTCGTCATCAACCGTGGTCGGTGACGGCGTCGCCATCCAGGTCTACACGCACACCTGAACCGGTAGAGACTTGACGCCGTGCCCCAGAACCACGAGCAGCAGGTCAGGACGCTGATCACTGACGGGGCAGCGGCGGTCAACGAGTGGCTGAAGGAGGAACAGCGAATGAAGACACCCCCGATCGTCTCCCCGGCTGAGTGGGATGAGGCCCGGGAGCGACTGCTGGTAAAGGAGAAGGAGCTCACCCGGGCGCGCGACGCGATGGCGGCCCAACGCCGGCGCATGCCATGGATTGCCGTGGAGAAGGACTACCGCTTCGAAGGGCCGAACGGTCCTGCAAGCCTGCTCGACCTATTCGAGGGCCGCCGCCAGCTGATCGTCTACCGCGCGTTCTACGGGCCGGAGGTCACCACCTACGCTGAGGGCGGCGCATACCCGGAGCGGGCCTGTGTCGGCTGCTCGTTGCTCGCCGACCAGGTAGCGAATCCGGCACACCTGAATGCCCGCGACACCTCGCTGGCGTTCGTGTCGCGGGCCCCGCAAGCGGACATCGAGCGCCTGAAGGCACGGATGGGCTGGGAGTCGATCCCGTGGTACACGCTGACCGACGACTTCGACGCCGACTTCGGGGTGGGCGAGTGGCACGGCACCAACGCCTTCATCCGCGACGACGATCGCGTGTTTCGCACCTATTTCGTTAACAGCCGTGGCGATGAGGCGATGGGAAGCACCTGGAGCTATCTCGACATCACCGCGCTCGGTCGCCAGGAGGAGTGGGAGGACTCGCCGGAGGGCTATCCCCAGACCCCGCCATACCAGTGGTGGAACTACCACGACGCCTACGCGCCGGGCGCCTAATCGCACACATCGTAGGTGTGCCGCTGAGGAGCCGCTGCGGCCCTTGGTGAGCGGAGCGGGTCGTTGCCGCTGGCGGGCGCGATCGCGTGACAGGTGAGGCTTAGCTTCGGGGCCAAGAGAGCCGGTGCGCTGACCGGGAGGTGCGAAAACGGGCGTAACGGCGGACCCCGAGCACATCCTTTCCCGACGCCCGGTGGTGCTACCGCATAACGACGGTTCCCGGGAGATAAACCGCGGGTGCAGACGATCGGCAACACCAGTGCGTGGCCGCCCGCTCATCGGCACGATCGTGCACTCGACCACCAACGCAGGCAGTCACGTTCGGTAGCACACGGTCGGCGGCAAGAGCGGGCGTTTCGACCTTGCAGCAGATCACGCTCAATCGACCTTAGGCCGGCTTGGTGCGTGACGCGCTGAGTTCGCGTGGCTGCCTTGGACCCTCAGCCCAGCGACCGGCTGAAGGGCGATCATGTGGAGTTGCCGTTGAGCGTCGCAGCCTGGACGGTGGACAGGGCTATTGCGTTCTATTTCTGCTGATCACAGCGTTGATGAGGTCGTTTGGGCGACGGCTGGCCCGTCTGGTCGCGCGGGCGATGTTGGGTTCGCCGTTGCTGCGGTGGTATCCGATCGCGGTGTTACGTAGTACGGCGGCGACCGCGGGGCCGTTGCCGGTCCGGGCCTGGTGGGCGTCCTCGCTGAAGGTCACATCCCGCACCCAGTGAAGACGATTTTCGATATGCCACTCCCTGCGGGTCCAGTCGGACAGCTCGACGGGCTGGGCATCCTGGGCGGGCAGCGTGACAACGAGGTAGGCCGTCTCTCGGCTGGTCTTCGCACCGATCGTGCGGGTACGGGTGATCCGCACCGCCTGCTGCGCATGCGGGAAACCCAACCCGCCCGGGGTGCGCACGGTGACGGCCTTGACGGTGCGGGTTTCGCGGCGACCGTGGCCGCGGCTACGGGTGCGGTGCCCGACCGGGACCTGCGCCCAGGGCAGCTGCTTGAGCTGGTGGAACAGGGTGGGCTGGTTCGCCTTGATGGTGACCATCAGATGCCCATTGCGGGCGGCGACGGCGTGCGCGTGGCCGACCTGGGCGTGCAGCGCGTCGGCGACGATGATGGTGCCGGCCAAGGACCCGAGGCAGGCCTGCACCTGCTCCAGCAGCGGGGCGAAGGCCGGGATTTCGTTGGACTTCGCCTCGATGCACACCTGGGCCCGGACAACGCCGGTGGCGGTGTCGTACGCCGACAACAGGTGCACCTGCCGCCCGTCGGGCAATTTCGCCCCACGCAGCAGCTTGCCGTCCACCGCGATAACCACCCGGCCCGCCCGACCGGAGGCGGCCGGCCGGCCAGGCAGCCGGCAGCGTAGCCAGCCGGTCAGCACCGCCTGCAGGACGTGGGCGTCGATACGGATCAGCAACCGCCACACCGTGCTGCCGGCCGGGATCCGGCCACAGAACCCGATCTTGCGACGGGCCGCTGGGTCCAGGTCGGCCGCCCAGTCCGCGATCGCGGCAAACGTGCTCGCCCCGGCCAACACCGCGCACACCGCCACCGCCAGCAAGCTGGCCAGCGGGTAGCGCACCCCGCGCCGGTGACGCGGGTCGGCAACGGCTGCCAGGGCGTGCAGCAGATTCTGCTGCTCGTCCTCGTTCAGGTGGCCGGGTACGTCGAGGCCAGCGGGCGGGTTGGGTCGGACAGCGTCGATCAGCGAGGATGACATCAGCAGGTGTGGCCTCTACTCGGAGTCGTAGTTGTCAACAACTCCATGATCACCGCCGGGGTCGCACCTGCCTCACACAACCCCCGCTGTCCGCATAGTCCCGGGTCAGCCAACCTCACCCGCGACTACGCAATGACCCTGGGACGGTGGAGAGGAGCACGAGCGAAAGGGAACCCGATGCCAGAACTGTTGGTGGACTTCATCACATCGCTCGACGGCTACGCCTCAGCGGAGGGTTGGCCGGGCTATTGGGGTCTCGAGGGACCCGAGTACCTGGCGTGGCTCGACCAGTCGCCGGAACGCAACTATACGACCCTGATGGGGGCGACCACATACCGGTTGATGTCGGGCTTTGCGGCCACGTCCGACGACGACAGCTTCGCGCAGCTGACCGAGATGTCCAAGGTCGTGTTCTCCTCGACCCTCAACGAGCCGTTGGCGTGGGCCAACACGCGCTTGGTCGACGAGGACCCAGTCAAGGCCGTACGGTCGCTGAAGGCGGAAAGCACCGGTGGGTTCCGCACGATCGGCAGCCTCACCTTGTGCCGGTCGTTGCTCGAGGCCGGCCTCGTCGACCGCTTCCGGGTGGTCGTCTTCCCCGTCATCACCGGCCGCACCGGGCGGGAGCGGATCTACGACGGGTATCCTGACGTCGGCCTCGAGATGGTCGCCAGCCGTACATTCGACGGCAGGCTGCAGCTGCTCGAATACGTGCCCACAGTCCTCACCGGTCCGCCGAGCAGCGAGCGAACAGACTGAGTCCCGGGAAACGTGCGGCTCAGGCAAGAAGTGCCTGCGGCCAACAATTCCGCGCGCTGACATCGGCACGACCGGATGGTCAGCGATGCCTCGGTCCGGCTGCGTACCGCAGTGCCCGGCCGGGTACGGATGGCCGCCGCCCGCGGCGCGGAGCCGGAATCGACGAACCGTCGAGGTGGGTAGCTGCGCCGGTTCAGCCAGCTCGCGTGGCATTCTCAATGCGCCGTTATCGCCCGAACAAGGAGACGCAAGTGAGCCTTGCCGCCCAGACGCCCGACGAGGTCCGCATCGCCGAGCGCTACCTGACGGTCCTCGCCGACGTCTCCCGTTGCGCCGAGGCGGTCCGCAACGGCGACTGGCGCCATCTCGCTGACAGCGCCGACGACCTGTGTCGCCGCGCCGCGCTGCTCGCCGCGGCCGTCAGCAAGCTCGAACCCACCGAACCGGACCCACGCGGCGACGTCGTGACCACGCCGGTCGCCTCCCGTACCGACTGCCCACTGGCCGCCCGGCTTCTCCACCCGATCGGGACGGCCACGATCGCCAAGACCACGATGATCGACCCGTTCACCCACCCCGACGAACAGCCCAACCTTGGCGGATAGCAATTACCCGAACCCCCTGCTCCGCGGCAGATGCGTAATGAGAAGCGCTCTCCGTCATCATGGAACCATGGGGCACCAAGGCCAGGAACCTGGGTCGTTCGCCGACCTGGACCGCAAAGCACGCTCCATCCCCCAGGAGGAGCGGACCTACGCCCAACCCTGGCCACAACCGATCAGGGACGGTCACTGGACCGACGGCAACGGCACCCACTGGCACATCCGCGGAGGAGCCGGACTCCCGCGCGTAGTGCTCCGACGGCTACTCAAGCGCCCCGACCTGCGGGTCTTGCACGCGTACGGTCCCCATCCGGCTGAGGTTTCCGACGCGGAACGTGAAGCGCTATTGGAACGAGTAGAGCGATACTTCGCTGGCGAGGCCTCGCCCCACAGCGAGTTCTGGTTGGCTGAGTTCCGCGACGACGACCGCCACGTCATGCTCGTCATCGAAGAAGCGTGCTAACAGCGGCTATCCATTCGCGATGAGCCAATGCTGAAGAGCGCCGGATTCGGCAGATGGGGAACGGCGTGATCGTGCCCGGACGGGGGTGGTAGAACGTCGCCATGCGATTCCTGCACGCCCGCGAGGTCGCCGCCCTGCCGTGGCTGGCCCCGACGGAGGAGATCGTCGCGGACACGGTCTCCGTGCACGGACAAGTCGCTGTCCTCGCCGCTGCCCGTACCCTGCCGTCGACGACACCGGCGGCTGGATCGCTTGCCACTGCGACCGTGTACCTCCACGACGACGACGGCGGCTGGCGGGCCGTCGCCGTGGACGTGTCGGCAACGGCCTACCCGCACCTCGACATCCTGCCCGACGGCGACCTTCTCATTGTGGGTGCCCGCTGCCGGCGCTATCGCGACGGCAGCACCGACGACAACGCCCACACCTTCGATCCCACCGGAGCGCGTTCTGCCTGGGCGACGGCATCGAGCACATCGGCGTGGACGATGCCGGCAGCATCTGGGTCGCCTACTTCGACGAAGGAGTCTTTGGCAACCTCGGGTGGACCCAACCGGTCGGCGCCGCCGGGCTCGCCCGGTTCAGCCGTCATAGTGACCGCTTATGGACCTACACCCCACCACCAGGTGCCGCCGAGATCGCCGACTGCTACGCCCTCAACGTCGCCGCCCGCACGACGTGGATCTACTACTACACCGACTTCCCGCTGGTCCAGATCACCAACGGCAGGACCCGAGCGTACGCACCCACACCCGTGCGGGGTGCCCGCGCGGTCGTGGTCCACGACCACGACGTCGTTTTCATCGGCGACTACGACGACCCACTGCGCCTCAGCAGCTGCCACCGAACCAGGGACACCGTCGAGTACCGCGGCCTAGCCACCATCATCGGACCGGACGACGCCCCACTGACCCTGTTCCATCTGGTTGCCGCCCGGGGCAGCCGTCTCTACCTACGCACGACCACGCACATCATGCTCGTCGACATCGCCGACGAGCCCAACCAGACCCGCTGAACCGCCAACCCACAATCAGACAGCCCCGCAACGACCAACCCCGCGCGAATCGCGGCCAGATCCGGTCGTGTGCGCACTCGTGTGGCTTATCGCAGGTGAGCCCGGGACAGGTCCGGTTTGCCGGCGGTGTTCAGTTCGGCCGGCAGCGGTGCGTGTAGGCGTTGCCACACGTCGGCGTGTTCCAGTCGGGCAGGGGTGGCCAGCAGGTCATCCCGGAGCCGAGGCCGAGTTCGGCGGGCAGCCATTCCTAGCGGATGCCGGTGGGCGTTGACCACCTTGGCGGAAATGGCGTTCGCGCTGGGCGGTCGCCAGGTGGTGGCGACATTGCGCGATGAATCAAGTGCTCTTGATCCAGCAGAACTACCGGTAGCGGCGACCCGGGCGGCCTGGACCGGCATCCGGTCAGGAGCGCAATTCGGTGGTCCGATCCGGGTGGGCGGGCGAGCATGGTCGGCATGGTGAGGGATCGGGTATGAGGTTGCCGCTTCAGGGCGGGCTGCCGCCGGTGGATGCGGTGGCCGGCGCCGTCGTGGAGATCGCCTGTGATGAGTCCGGGTTCTCCGGCACCAAGCTGCTGCATCCGGCCACCCCGGTGATCACGCACGCGAGTGTCGACCTGTGCGTCGGCGAGGCGGTCGGGCTGATCGCGGCGCTGCGGTCCGGGTTCCGGTGCTCGCCGAACGAGTTCAAGTCCGGGCAGTTCCTTCGCAGCCCGAAAGCGGGTGAGGCGCTGGAGTGGTTCCTGGCGGCGCTCAGCGGCCGGGCGCACATCCACCTGGTCGACAAGGAGTACTTCCTCGTCACCCGGATCGTCGACCTGTTCCTGGCCGAGCCGTCCTACGCGGCCGGTACCCGCCTGACCCAGGACCACCTTCCGGCCGCCCTCACCTTGTACCGGGCCAGACGCTCGGCTGCTTGCGACTGGGGTGTCTTCCTCGCGGCCTTCGTCGAGCTGGTCCGGATCAAGCGGCGGCATCGGCCGGATCGCCGGGTCTTGGAACGGTTCTTCCAGGCGCGGGATGCGCTGGCACGAGACGGGCTCGGCGCGCAGGCCGAGGCTGTCCTCGACGGGCTCAGCCGGACCCGGGTGTGGGCTGTCCTGACCAGGCTCAGCGACGACGACCGGTCGATCCCGCCACCGCTGGAGCCGATGCTGCCGGCGCTGGCCGAGACCGTCTTGTTCTGGAGCGGCGGACAGCGCCAGGTGCTGGTGATCCACGACGAGCAGAGAGCGCCCTCACGACCGGCCGGTTGAGCCGACTCCAGCAGGTACTGGCCGACGGCGCCGGATCGTCGCCAGCAGGTGCCGACGAGGCTGGGGCGTCGCCGGCCAGGGTGTCACCGCTGGCTGGGCTGGTGACAGTCGACTCCCGGGACGATCCGCGGGTCCAGGTCGCCGACCTCCTGGCCGGGCTGGCCCGGCGGTTGCCGGGGACCGTCGACGACGGCCCACTCCAGCCGTTCCTCTCCCCGACCTCACTGCGCGATCCCGACCCATGACGCGCGGTCGATCTGACGCCCAGGAGGTACGAGCTGCCGGGGCAACGATGTCACAGTGCGGGTAAGTTATCGGCCCAGGTAGAACAACCGGCGGTTCGACCAGGACCGACTCCTGGGAACTGGCGATCACCAGTAGCGACCGTCAAAGCCAACCTGTGCAATCAGCGGCAAGACCTGGCGATTGCCTTGTGGGAGCGCAACGCGGTCGGCCACCACGTCACCAACATCGTCGTGACCGAGCTCCAGGAGGACGCTACGCACGCCATCTCCAAGGGCATCGGCATCATGGCCGACGGCTCCTGCGGCAGCCTCACGTACTACGACACGCCGGTCCGGGGCGAGCACGGCTGGCGCATCACCCACCGGCGGATCCGCGGTTCGAGACTCTTTAAACCAACTGGTTGACACAGCGGCTTGCGCGGGTCTACCTTGGGTTTCAACCAAAGGGTTGTAACAGAGAGGCACCGATGGCGGCCGACACTCTCTCGCGGATCTTCTCCGCGTTGGCGGACCCGACCCGCCGCGACATGGTGGACCGCCTGTCCACCGCCGACGCGACGGTCAACCAGCTCGCCGCACGGTACGAGATGTCACTGCAGGCGGTCTACAAGCACCTCCGAGTGCTGGAGGACGCCGGGGTGGTCAGCCGTCCGCTTGGACCGCAGCCGCGGTCGGTGCACCTGGAGGCGGAGGTCTTCGACCTGATGGACAGCTGGATCGAGCGCTATCGGCGCAAGGCCGAAGAGCGCTACCGCCGTCTCGACGCCGTACTCGAGGCGATGAACCGCGACGAGCAGAAGGAGCACAACAATGAACGTGATCGCTGAGGCGACCATCGAGGCCGACCCGAAGGTGCCGGTCATCCGCATCACCCGCGACTTCAACGCCACGCCCGCACAGTTGCTGCGGGCGCACACGGACCCGGACCTCTTCGTCCAGTGGGTCGGGCCGAACGGCATGACAACCAAGATCGACCAGTGGGACGCGCGTACCGGTGGCAGCTGGCGATTTGTCCAGGACGCGGAGGGTGCCGAATTCGTCTTCCGCGGCTGCTTCCACGAGATCCGCCCGGACCGCATCGTGCAGACGTTCACGTACGAGGGCGAGCCCGACGGCGTGGCGCTCGAGACCATGGTATTCGAGGACCTTGGCGACGGCCGGACCCGGATGCTCGCGTCGTCCCTGTGCGACAGCTTCGAGGGTCGTGACGCGTGGCTGCAAAGCGGCATGGAGACCGGCGTGCACGAGGGGTACGCCAAGCTCGACCGGCTGCTGGCCGATGGCGCTGTCTGAGGCTCCGGCCGAGCGGCACCGGCAGATCGGCGCCACGTTCACCGACCGGGTACGCGGTACCCACGACTGGGACGTGCCGTCGCCGGTAGCCGAATGGACGGCACGCGACGTGGTGCGACATCTGACCGAATGGTTCCCGTCGTTCCTGGCGGCCGGCGCGGGTGTACAACTTCCGAGTTCTACCGGTCGCTGCGGTGGCCGGGCTGGCAAGAAGAGACACGCGCCTTGCCCCGTGTCCCACGGGATCACGGTCTACCCGTTCTGTGGTCACACGAGGCGCACCAAGACCTCGCCGGCACCTCCCGCCGGCCAGCGCCCATGGCTGAGCTTTTCTCGCTGCAGGCGGAGTTCGCCGCCCAGTTCGCCGCGAACCCGGCCACCACGGCGTTCAAGGTCCGCCTCGTTTAGATGTTCGACTCCGCTAACGATGCACTCTCATCGGCACGAGCGCACCGCGGCCCTTGATCAGGTGAACGCTCATCGGCACGACCGCGTGCTCGAGCACTGACGCAGGGCGGTTACGTTCCGTAGCGATCGACTTGCGACAAATGAGGATGCTCCCGCTACGACCCGCCCGAGGCGACGACCTTGAACGCCCTCCACCGCGGCGCGAGCGGGGTCACGTACCGTTGCTGGTTGCCGTAGTCGCGAAGTTCGATCCCGATGCCGAGCAGTCGAAGGAAGTCGAGGACCGAGCACTCGCCGCCACGAGTGAACTGATCGCCAGGCCGCGCTGGTGCGTCCCACTCAGGGTCGGTGTCCCAGGCCTCAGGCGTAGGCAGAAGGTAGGGTGCGATGTCCGTCGGCCGCAGGCAAGCGGCCGGAAACTGAACAGCGAACAACTCCGGCTGGCCGGAGCAACAACGATCCGGAAACCAACCGCTGATGTGACGAAGGAGCGTGGCGTGGTGTGCGGACGACGCCCGAGGGTGACTGGCCGGCTGGCCACCGGCCACGCTCCGTGTGGACTCGGGCGGCCCACGGCAGCCGCTACGACGACGAACGAACGTCATTCCTGACGTCCCGAGCCGGTTGGATATCCGACCTGCCCGGCACGAGCAGCAGGCCGAGGATGATGACCAATGTGGTCAGAATGCTGAGGTGGTAGGCGACGTCGCCGGTACGGGTGCTGTTCAGCGTGATGTTCAGCCCGTAGACAGTGCCCAGGAGCGCGAACGATGTCGTCCCCAGCGCAATTCCCCTGCTCTTCGTCGGTCGGGTGAGGACGGCCGTCGCTCCGATCGCCACGACGGCTGCGATGACGGCCTCTGGAGGGGCGGCGCCGGGGAAGGAATCGCTGATGGTGGCGAAGCCAACCGGAATGTCGACCCCGAAATGGACGATGGACGCGATGGCGAATGCCGCCGCCGCGAGCGCCATCAATACTCCGGCGGCCACAGGGGGCCGTCGTTGCCAGTAGTCCACGCGGCTCGGCCGGTTGGCGGTCATTTCGCCTTCTCGGTGGGCGCGGCGCGGTCCGTCACGGACCGCCGGTTCCGCCGGCCGGTGACCAGCAGCAGCGCCAACACGAGGACGGCGAGCGCGATCATGACGACATGTAGGTCGCGGGCGGCTCCCTGCACTGGGTCCGACGAGAGGCCGAAGGCTATGCCCAGCACCGACATCACCAACGCCACCCAGGACAAGCGGCGACCTCCGGTCAGCCCTGCCGTGAGCAGCACCGTGCCGATGACCGTTTCGCCCGTTCCCGCCTGCCAGATCGAATCGGCGAAGCGCAACGTGGTGAAGCCCAGCGGGACCTCGAGGCCGAAGTTGAACAGTGCGGCGCCGAAGACCGCCGCGTCGAGAAAAAGCACGATCCGCAGCAGCCTCGCGCTCGAGTCCGAGACCGGTGTAATAGCGCCCATCGGTACCTGTTCCCTTTTTGTGTCCAATCTTGAACCGCATCATGCCCGAACCACCGGGCCCGGTCGTCGGCTCCTGGTAGTAATCCGAACTACCTCCGGGAACGAAGGCGAATGCGCCGGCGATACGTCACATCGCGTAGTACGGCAGCCGTACGCCACCCCCGCGTCTTGCAACAGCACGCGGCGTTGCCCGTGCTGCTCTCGGCCGCCGAACCCGACCCGCTGGTCGCCGGGCTCGGCGCGCGCGGATGAGCTGGATCGAGCCGGTCAGGTTGGTGGCGATGATGTGGTTGACCTGCTCGTCGGTGAGTTCCTCGGCCGCGCCGAACAGTGCGCCTGCCGAGAATGCCATCCGTGCAGGTGGCGGACCCTGCCTGGCTCCTCGTGGCCAACGCGTGGCACCGGCTGACAAAGCGGTAGTCGAACGCGGCAGGATGACCTCTCGTGCTGCTGCGCCTGGCTTATCTGGCTGTCGGCTGCTGATACGCCCGGACACCGTCCTGCGCTGGCACCGCGAGCTGATGAATCAGCGTCACGCGCGGACCTGCCGACCCAAGCGGCCCGCACGCCCGCCCACCGTCCGCTCCATACGCGCTCTCGTCCTGCGCCTGGTCAGGGAGAACCCGAGCGGGGGGTACCGGCGGGTGCACGGCGAACTGGCCACCCTCGGTATCAAGGTCGCCCCATCGACCGCCTGGGAGATCCTCAAGGCCGAGGGCGTCGACCCCGCGCCCGAGCGCAGCATCACGACCTGGGCCGACTTCCTGCGCTGCCAAGCCGAAACGCTGCTCGCCTGCGACTTCATCGAGACCGTCACCCTGACCGGGCAGCGCCAGTACATCCTCGCCATCATCGAGCACGCCAACCGCCGTATCCGCATCCTCGGCACCACCGCGCATCCGACCGCGAGCTGGGTGACGCAGGCCGTCAAGAACCTCGTGATGGATCTCGAGGACGCGGGCTGCCGGGCGCGCTACCTGATCAGGGACCGGGACGGGAAGTTCCCCGCCGTCATCGACGACATCCTCGCCGAGGCCGGCATCCAGACCGTCCGCTTCGGCATTCGGATCCCGAGGATGAACGCGATCATGCAGAGATGGGTGCAGTCCTGCCGCCATGAGCTGCTCGACCGCACCCTGATCTGCAACGAACGCCACCTACGTCAAGCTCTGCGCCAGTACGAGCAGTTCTACAACGCCCATCGGGCCCACCAGACCATGATGCAAGCCGCCCCTCTACGAACTGTCCCCGCACCGATCACAGACATAGGACGGATCGCTCACCTCGACATCCACGAACTGTCCCCGCACCGATCACAGACATAGGACGGATCGCTCACCTCGACATCCGCCGCCGAGACCGACTCGGAGGCGTCCTCCACGAGTATCAACATGCCGCTTGAGCTGCGCGGACGAGATATTCGGCAGGCGCAAGGTCCAGTAGGTGTCGAAGTCGCCGTTGCTGCTCAGTGCCCGTAGTTTCAGGATGGCCTCGGCGCCGGGTAGGCCCCAGCGGGCGCCGGTGATGTCCATGCGGTCGGCGATCAGGTGTCGGCAGGCGCCTTCGATGACGCCGGTGGCGATGGGCCAGCCGCGGGCGAGAGCGGTGGGGTAGTCCAGGCATCGGCGTTTGCTGATCAGGTAGGCGGCGGCGGTGTCGGCGTCGTGCCGATGGCCGGGATCCAGGCCGTGGTAGGTGGCCTTGCGGCGGATCGCGGCGGCGACGATGCCGGCCCGGCCGGCGAGGATCGCTTGGGCGTG
>WNGE01015222.1_pt1 | contig 20399 bp, 16 predicted proteins | sample 5400651 | NCBI WGS metagenome assembly WNGE01 (sample SAMN13153370, study PRJNA577476) | soil metagenome | isolation source: 60 cm soil or saprolite under grassland replicate 2 | place: USA:California | collected 2016-06-15 | reverse complement strand
TGGGCCTGAACGGTGACGTCCAGGGCCGTGGTGGGCTCGTCGGCGATCAGGAGGTCGGGGTTCAGCACCAGGGCCATTGCGATCATGGCTCGCTGGCGCATCCCGCCCGAGTACTCGTGGGGATACTGCCGAGCCCGCTCGTCCGGCTTGGGGATGCCCACCCGGCGGAGCATGTCCACCGCCATGTCCATGCCTTCCTTCTTGGACACCTTCTGGTGGGTCCGGATGGCCTCGACGATCTGATCGCCGACCCTGTAGAACGGATGAAGGGAGGTCAGGGGGTCCTGGAAGATCATGGTCATCTTCGAACCCCTGATGTTCCGCATCTCCTCCACCGGCAGCTTCAGGAGGTCCTGGCCCTGGAAGATGACCTCTCCTGTCACCCGGGCCGACTTCAGGTTGGTCAGGCCCATGATGGTCAGGAACGTCACGCTCTTCCCGGACCCGGACTCCCCCACCACTCCGAGCGTCTCGCCCCGCTCGATGGTGAACGAGACGTCGTCGACCGCCTTGACCACGCCGTCCTCGGTCGGGAAGTAGACCTTCAGATGCCGGACTTCGAGCAGCGGCTCAGCCACGCCGGACTCCCGGCCCCGGCCTCACGAGTACCTCACCCGCGGATCGAGGAAGGCGTAGACGATGTCGACGAACAGGTTCATCACCGTGACGAAGAACGCCGCGATCACCGTGATGTCCAGGATCGCGTTGTAGTCGGCACCCCGGACGGACTGGATGATGTAGTTGCCCATGCCCTGTAAGTTGAACACCGTCTCGGTGATCACCGCCCCGCCCAGCAGGACCCCCAGGTCCATCCCGAACATGGTGACCACCGGGGTCAGGGAGGCCCGGAGCCCGTGCTTGAACACCACCCGTCGCTCCGAAAGGCCCTTGGCCCTGGCCGTGCGGATGTAGTCCTCGCTCATCGTCTCGATCAGGTTGCCCCGGCTCATCCGAGCGTAGAACGCGGCGAAGAGCAACGCCAGGACCACCCACGGCATGATCATGTGGTTCAGCCACGTGAAGAACCCCTTGCCGATGGCGACGTAGCCCGACCCTGCCGCGGCCACGGCCCAATGATGTTGGGTGGGGATGTACCAGAACAGGTACAGGAAGATGAGGCCGAGCCAGAACACCGGCGCCGACACCCCGAACAGGGCGAACCCCATGGCGATCCGGTCCCCCAGGGACCGGGGCCGGAGGGCGGAGAGCACCCCGATGGGGATCCCCAGCAGGATCCACACCAGGGCCGCACCAAAGGCCAGCTGGGCGGTGATGACCAGCCGGCTGGTGATGATGGGGTGGAGGGCCGATCGGGTGTTGAAGGAGAACCCCATCCCCGGCCACCCGTCCTTGTCCCCGCCGAAGAAGCGCTTGACGAACAGCGCGTACTGGACCACGAATGGCTTGTCCAGCCCGAACTGCTTCTTGACCTCGGCGATGGAAGCCACGGTGGGTTGCTTGCCGGCGAACCGGACCGCCGGGTCTCCGGGCGGAAGCTTGAAGAAGATCAGGTAGGTGATCATCGTGACCAGGAGCAGCACGAAGACCACCCACAGCAGGCGGCGGATGATGTAGCGGCCCATGTCCGGCTCCCCTACTGGTAGGTCGTTTGGGACAGATTATATCGATCCCGTCTGCGAGGAGGGGGGCCGCCCTCCCGGGCGACCCCCCGATCCTCCACTACGTTCGCCCCTCTCGCGCTAGGTCACGGTGGCGGTGTTGTTCACCGCGATGTGGCAGAGCGAGATCATGCCGGCGAACTGGTCGTACTCGTAGTGCGTGACCGTCGGCGACGTGACCGTGAAGGCGTTGGCCCACAGGTAGGGAACCCACGGGACCACGTTCTCCATCAGGTTCTTGTCGAAGTCGATCCAGCAGTTGATGCGGTCCTGATCCAGGAGCTTGCTGCAGTCGTCGAACTGGGTGTCGACGCTCGGAACGCTCGCACCGCCTGCGGCAGTCCACTCCTTCTCCACGCCGCACTTCTTGGCCTGGTCCTCGGTCATACCGACCTCGGAGTAGTTGATCTGCCCGTCGCAGATGATGCCCGAGCTGTCCCACAGCACGCCGAACGTGCTGGCGTCCGCGTAGTCCTTGCCCCAGCCGGCGTTGGCCGCGATCGGGATCAGGTTCTTGACGGTCTGGATCGTGGTGTAGGCCGTACCGGTGTCCAGCTCCCGCACCTTCAGGTTGATCCCGATGGCAGCCAGGTTCTCCTGGATGGTCGGGGTCATGTTGACCTGCGGGGGCGTGGTCCGGTTGATGAACAGGACGTTCTTGCAGGCGTCAGCGTCACACATGCCGTCCTGGTTGCTGTCGTACTTGGACTGCTTCATCTCGTTCTTCGCCGCGTTGACGTCGCCTGCTTCATTCGGCGTCTTGTACGGGTCGTAGTCCGAGGGGAAGCCGGCCAGCACGGTGGGCGGCATGGTGTGCGTGGCGATCTGACCGCGGATCGGTCCGCCCCAGGCCTTCTGCAGGGCCTGCTTGTTGATGGCGAAGTTGACCGCCTTGCGCACGTGGATGTCATCGAACGGCGGCACGATCAGGTTCATCGTGATGTACCAGGTCCGGTCGCCCGGGTCCGAGTGGAAGTACGGCTTCAGCGAAGCGTCAGTCACGTACTTCTGGAGGACCTGGGCCGGCGGAGCGCTGGCGATGGTGCCGTCGATGTCCCCGGTCGAGATCTTGTTGAAGATGTCGTCCGTGTTCGAGTCGATCTCGAGGTCGAGGCCGTCGATGTTGTTCGACCGAACCGCCGGGTCGTCCGTGGTCGGGTCGTAGTTCGGGTTCCGGACCAGCTTGAAGAACTTGGTCGGGTCGAACCCGGACATCGGCTTGATGGACTTGCACGACGACGCGTCCACCTGGTCGGCGCCCAGGAACATGTACGGGCCGGACGAAACGATGTCGCGTCCGTAGTCGCCCGCCTTGTCGTAGCAGCCCGCCACCTCGGGCGGCATCGGCGCCGCCGCCGGCATGGCCAGCCGGTACAGGAAGTCACCGGTCGGGTTCTGCAGGTGGAACACGATCGTGTTGTCGTCCGGGGTCTCGATCCCGGAGATGGCGATGTCCGAGGCCTTCTTGTCCACGGGCCCGTTCATCCCCTCGACCGTTCCGTCGTAATAGAGGGCCCCGTACTGGGCCACGAGCGCGGAGGAGTCGATCCGCTGGAAGGCGAACGCGACGTCCTTCGAGGTGATGGCCCGGTCGAGCGGCGGCCCCCACTTGATCCCCGGCTTCAGGTGGAAGGTGTAGGTCAGCCCGTCTGCTGAGATCTGGCCCGTGTCGGTGGCCAGGTCCGGGACGATCTTGTCCCCGGCGGTCCCAAGGATGTGGTCGTAGGTCACCAGGTTCCGGATCATCATCTGGGAGAAGAACCCGAAGGCCGTCCCCAGGTACTCACCCGTTGGGTCGAAGGCCCCGGTGAACCCGAAGTCCTCGATCGCGGACCGGTACACGCCGCCCTTCTTGATCTGGCCGCCGGAGCTTGCCGAGGCACCCGGCGAGCTCGGGTTTTCCGGCGTCTTCTTCTTGCTACAGGCCGCGGCCACCAGCAACAGCACCATGGCCATGGCCATGAACCCCAACACTCTCTTGCGTCTCTCCATGCTCCCCCCTACCTAGTGGGCCGATACGTGATCGAAGTTCGATGGTGGTCTTCGCGCTTGCCCCCCCTTCCTCCTTCCTTCGTCTGCGTAAGCGTGCTCTTGGTCGGCGCGGGCGGTGAACGTCAACGGGCGGTCTTCGGGTCGAGGGCGTCGCGCAACCCATCACCCACCAGGTTGAACGCGAGCGTGGTGAGCAGCAGGAAGACGCCGGGAAAGAACATCATCCACCAGGCCACGGTGAAGATCTGCGACGACGAGGCGTCGGAGAGCATGCGGCCCCACGACGGCGTGGTCTGCGGGATGCCCACTCCCAGGAACGAGAGGGCGGCCTCGAACAGGATGTTGTTCGGGATGATCAGGGTCGAGTAGACGATGATCGGAGCGGCCAGGTTCGGCAGGAGCTCCCGGAACATGATCCGGCCGTTGCTGGCGCCCATGGACCGGGCCGCCTCCACGAACTCCCGTTCCCGGAGCGAGAAGATCTGGCCCCGGACGATACGGGCGATATACGTCCAGTTCACCAGGGCGATGATGGCCACCACGAGCGTCAGCCCCGGCTGGATCAGCCCTCCCAGGCAGCCCTTGGCGCTGATGCTGCAGGCCGCCGAGATGCCGATGGCGAACACCAGGATCGGCATCGACATCACGATGTCGATGGACCTCGAGATGAGCGTGTCGATCCACCCGCGGAAGAACCCGGCGATGGTCCCCAGGATGACCCCGATGAACACGGATAGCCCGGTGGCGATGAAGGCGACCTGGAGCGAGGTCCTGGCCCCGTAGATCGTCCGGACGAACATGTCCCGTCCCACCTGGTCGGCCCCGAACCAGAACTGGGGGTTGGGGCCCAGCGGGATGTCGAACACGTTGATCATAAAGTCGTAGCCCTTGTTGGGGCCATGGTGCACCAGCGCCTTCGTCAGGACCGGCGCCGAGATGGCCACGATCAGGAGGACCCCGATGAACAGCGCGCCGGCGATGGCGACCGAGTCCCTCCGGAACCGCGGAGTCCCTACGGCTTCCAGGCCGGCGGCCGAGACCTCATCGCCTGCCACTTGGGCCATCTGACCTCCGCTTTCGTCGGCTGGCCAGCAAAATCGGCGCATTCTACCCCACGAGGGGCCCCGACCAGCAACAACTCTATGGAGGTATACGGCGTGCCCTCCGGCCCGGGATTGGGGCCCTGGAGCCGCTAGCCCCGCAGGAGGGACACCACCTGGGGCAGGATCTCGACCCCGAGGAGCGTTCCCAGGCGCCCTTCGGCGGCCGCCCGCTCACTGTAGGCTGCCGTCGCGTCCGGGATGACCGGCCCTCCCGCGACCAGCAGGGGCACCGGATCGGCCGTGTGGGCCTTGCGCACGCAGGAGGTCGAATGGTCCGCCGTAACCACCAGCACGGTCCGGGCCAGGTCGACCTTCGGCAGGAGCTCCCCGAAGAACGCCTCATCGATGTCCTGCACCACGTCGCGCTTGTCCTCGGCCCGGCCGTCGTGCGCGGGGACGTCCGGGCCCTTGATGTGGATGTACAGCGCGTCGTACCCGCCGAGCGCCTCGGTGGCGAGGGAGGCCCAGACCGCGTACTGGTCCCGGCGCGGCCCGCCCGTGGGGGCCTCCACCGGGGACATCCCCAGGACCATCGAGATGCCCCGCTCCACCGGCATCTCGACGAAACAGCCCCACTCCGGGCCGAAACGGTCCTTGATCGGGGTCAGCCGGGGGACGTGGTCCCCGCCGTCCCTGGTGAGGATGAGGTTCGCCGCCATCCGCCCGTCGCCCCGCCGCCGTTCGTTCAGCTCCGACGACTCCAGGATGTCGGCGGCGCCGTCGACGAACCGGTTGGTCAGCTCGGCCGCCCGGAGGGCCTCCTCCGTGGCCTCCAGGGGCTCGGCGACGGCCACCCGCTTCTCGAAGGTCTCCAGGGCCACCCCGAGCGGGCCTTCCTTCCGGTAGGCGGGGTCGGTGTTCGTCACCGCCGCGGACAGCGGCCCCTCGGACGACCGGATCACCAGGGCCCCCCGGTGCTCGACGGTGGCCCGAAGCTGGAACTCGGCTCCGGGCAACCGGAGCGTGCGGTTGACCTCGTCGGCCAAGGCGGCGGCCTCCTCGCTCGACAGATCCCGGCCCACCCGGCGGTCGACGATCTCGCCGCCCTCCCGGGTGGCGAAGTTCACCCGGAACGCCAGGTCGCCGTCGTCGAACGGGACCCCCGCGCCGAGCGCCTCGAGCACTCCGCGGCCCGGATGCTCCTGGCGCGGGTCGTATCCGAGGATGGCGAACACGGCGATGTCCGACTCGGGGGCGATGCCCTCTCCGACCGTGTGCACCAGGCCCTGGGCGCCCCGGGCCGCGAGCCCGTCCAGGACGCGGGTGGGGGCGGCCTCGAGCGGAGTCAGGCCCCCGAACTCGGGGATGGGGTCGTCACCGAGCCCGTCCAGGCAGACGTACAGGAGCCGGTGCACGGGTCGGAACGTTACCAGCGCCGCGCGGGCCGTCGCTCAGCCCCGGACCAGGCCGGTGCCGGGGAAGAAGTGGGCCCAGGCGAACCAGAACGCGCTGACCTGGGGCACCGGGAGGAGCCGGCGGCCGGCCAGTGGCCCGCTGACGCCCCGGCCGAAGAAGTCGAACCGTGACCCCGTCCCGGTCTCGACGATCGCCCTGTCCCCGGTGACGAAGGAAAGGGTCCGGCCGTCCAGCCGGGCATCCCACACGCTCGCCGACCACCCCGGCGGCGCGTCCTTCAGGTAATACGTCCGGTCGGCCTGGGCGGCGCCGTAGGCGAAGAACGCCACCAGGGGCGTCGCGCCCACCCGGCCGGCACGAACCGCGATGGTTCCCATGCCCCGCGGCGCGGCGAAGGCCACGGCCCCATCTGGGGTGAACACCCCCGTGACCCGCCACTTGGGGGGAAGTCGCGGATCGACGTGCTCCTGGCGCACCACGATGCTCGGCTCGTCCGGGCCGTGGTCATAGAACGAGTACGCGTCCCGCCCGTAAGGATCCCCGCTGCCCTTCGGCTCTGTCATCACCAGGCCGTCGGGATGAGCCGCCCGCCAGTCCCGGAACGACACGAGCTGCACGGGGACCAGCGACAACCGCTGGCCCGAAAGGGGCCCGGTGTTCCGGACGGCGTTCCCGGTGAGTTGCTGCCAGAGGGTGCCGGTCTGCCGGTCGAACATGAGGAGGTTGGCGAACTGGAGCTGGCCGGACACGCCGAACACGAGGGTCCTGCCCGCCACCCGGCGGGAGAAGGCCACCGCGCTGTCGCATAGCGGGCAGAAGGTCACCACCACCGGCTGTCCGGCGACCACGTCGTTCACCACCTCCCGGAAAAGGAGCACCCGGATCGGATAGGCGCGGCTCTCCCCGCCCAGGTCGAGAGCGACAACGGGCTCGACCGGTGGCAGGAAGCGGGCCCTTCGGGCGGAGACGAACGTCGGGGCGTCGATGGCGCGGATCTGGTCTTTCGGCACGCAGAAGGGACCGGTCCCGTTCAGGAGGGCGTCGAACCGGCGTGGCCCGTCGCAGGCCAGCTGGCTCGGGTCGACGGTGAAGCCGGTCCGGCCGGCGGCTGACCCATCCGAGATGGGCGACGCTCGGCGGGCCGTGTCGTGCGCCGGGCTGCCCGAAAGCCGCCACCCGGCAGCGGCCGCGGACCAGATCCCGAGCGCGGTCACCACCGCGAGCGCACGAACCGCCATCGGTCGCCAAGATGGCATCTGCGCCTCCCGAAGCCATCGTACGGCTCCGGGACGAACTGGGCTCAGGCCTTCACGATGAGGGCGAAATCCTCCGGGTCGAGGCTGGCCCCGCCCACAAGGGCTCCGTCGATCTCCGGGTGGGCCATGAACTCACGGGCGTTCCCCGGCTTCACGCTCCCCCCGTACTGCACCCTCACCACCCCTCCCGTGTCCGGTTCGAACATCGAGGACAGCGTCCTTCGGATCAGCGAGATCACCTCGCCGGCGTCGGCGGGTTCGGCGTTCCTGCCCGTTCCGATGGCCCACACGGGCTCGTAGGCGATCACGAGCCGGGAGGCGTCCGAGGGCGTCAGCCCGTGAAGGGCCGCCTTCACCTGGGCCGTCACCACCTCCTCGGTCCGGCCCGCGTCGCGCTCCTCGATCCTCTCCCCCACGCACAGGATCGGGATCATCCCGGCCCCGAATACCGCCCTGACCTTCTTCGCCACCGCGGCGTCGGTCTCGCCGAAGACCCACCGGCGCTCCGAGTGGCCCACGATCACGTAGCGGCAGTTCAGGGCGGCCAGCATCGAGGGCGAGATCTCGCCGGTGAACGCGCCCTTCTCCTCCCAGTGCACGTTCTGGGCGCCCAGCCCGAACGCCAGGCGGTCTCCCTCGATCAGCACCTGGATGCTCCGAAGCGCCGTGAATGGCGGGCAGACCACCACCTCGGTCCGGTCGGTGTCGACCCGGTCGAGCAGATACGACAGGCGCTGCACGGCCTGGATGGCCTCGAGATGCGTCTTGTGCATCTTCCAGTTCGCCGCAACGATGGGGCGCCTTTCGGACACGGTCAGGCTTCCTCCATGAGGACGGCCACGCCGGGGAGTTCCCGGCCCTCCAGGAACTCCAGGGACGCCCCGCCGCCGGTCGACACGTGATCGACCCGGTCCAGAAGGTCGAACTTGCGGAGCGCGGCCAGGCTGTCTCCGCCGCCCACCACGCTGAACGCGTTCGACCCGGCGACGGCGTAGGCCACCCCGCGGGTCCCCGCCGAGAACGGCTCGAGCTCGAACATCCCCATGGGCCCGTTCCAGAAGATCGTGCCGGCCTCGGCGATCACTTGGGCGAACTCCTCGACCGTGCGCGGCCCCACGTCGAGGCCCATGAGCCCCGCCGGGATGGCATCGGCCCGCACCGTCTCCCGCCTGGCGTCGAGCGTCGGCTCGGGGGCCGCCACCACGTCCTCGGGCAGCTGGACCAGCACCCCCTTCTCCTGGGCCCCGGTTGCGGCCTCCCGGACCTCGTCGAACCGATCCGGCTCCACGAGCGACCTGCCCACCGTCCCGCCGGCGGCGGCGAGGAATGTGAAGGCCATTGCGCCCCCGATCAGGAGCGCGTCGACCCGGTCGACCAGCGCCTTGATCGCGTCGAGCTTGTCGGAGACCTTCGCCCCGCCCAGGATGGCCACGAAGGGCCGTCTGGCTCCCTCCACCAGCGAGGACAGGGCCTCGATCTCCTTCTGCATGAGCAGGCCGGCGGCCGAGGGAAGCCGCTCCGCCACGCCCACCACGGAGCCATGGGCCCGGTGAGCCGCCCCGAACGCGTCGTCGACGTAGGCCTGGGCCAGCAGCGCCAGCGAGTCGGCGAACGCCGGATCGTTGGCCTCCTCGCCGGGCTCGAACCGGAGGTTCTCCAGGAGCACGACGGAGCCAGGAGGAAGCTGCCGCACGGCCGCCTCGACCTCCGGTCCGACCACGCGGTCGAGCTTCGTCACCTCACGCCCCAGGGCGTCGGCCAGCCGGTTGGCCACCGGGTCGAGGCGGTACCGCTCGACCACCTGGCCCTTGGGCCGTCCCAGATGCGAGCACAGCACGAGGTTGGCCCCCCCGCCCAGCAGTTCGACGATGGTCGGCACGGTCGCCGTGATCCGGAAGTCGTCGGTGATCCGGCCGTCCTCCAGCGGGACGTTGAAGTCGCACCGGACGAGGACCCTGCGGCCGGCAAGGTCCCCCAGATCGGGGATCGTGCGAAGGCGCCCCGGGCTCAAAGCCTGGACGCCACCAACCGAATGAGATCGACCAGCCGGTTCGAGTAGCCCCACTCGTTGTCGTACCACCCCAGCACCTTGACCAGGTTGCCGATGGCCATGGTCAGGGGGGCGTCGAACGTGCACGACGCCGGGGAGCCCACGATGTCGCTGGAGACGATGGGGTCCTCCGAGTACACCAGGTAGCCCTTGAGCGACCCCTCCTCGGACGCCTTCCGGAACGCCTCGTTGACCTCCTCGGCCGTCACCTCTCGCTCCAGCACGCACACCAGGTCGGTCACCGAGCCGTCCGGCACGGGGACCCGCAGGGCGATGCCGTCCATCCTCCCCTTGAGCTGGGGCAGGGCGAGGGAGGAGGCCTTGGCCGCCCCCGTGCTGGCGGGGATGATGTTGATGGCGGCCGCCCGGGCACGCCGGAGGTCCTTGTGCAGCAGGTCGAGCAGGTTCTGGTCGTTCGTGTACGCATGGACCGTGGTCATGAGCCCGCGGTCGATGCCGAACGCGTCCGCGAGCACCTTCCCTGGTGCTCCTCCGGCTTGTAGTCCTGATCGTTCACGCCCATGACGATGGTGATGTCCTCGCCCTTGGCCGGCGCGCTGATGATCACCTTCTGGGCCCCGGCCTCGATGTGCTTGCGAGCGTCCTCGGCGTTGGTGAACCGGCCGGTCGACTCGACCACGATCTCGGCGCCGAGCTCCTTCCAGGGAAGGTTGGCCGGGTCCTTCTCCGCCACCACCTTGAGCGGGGTCCCGTCCACCACCAGGCCGTCGTCGTCGTACCCGACCTCTCCCTGGAACCGTCCCAGCACCGAGTCGTACTTCAGCAGGTTCGCCAGGGTCCTGGGATCCGTGAGGTCGTTGACGGCCACGAAGTCGAAGTCCGCCCCGCTCTGCCTGGCGGCCCGGAACAGGTTGCGACCGATCCGGCCGAATCCGTTGATCCCGATCTTGGCTCCCATCTCTTCCTCCTCGGATCGAATGCTCACAGGGTCGCGCTTCCGTGTCGTGGGCGCGCCACGACAATCCTAGTATCCCTGGACGTTCGGACCCGCGCCTCAGTCGCGGTCGAGGTCGCGGTGCTCGACGGACACGGGGAGGTCGTGCCCAGCGAAGTACCCGGCGAGGTCCTCGGCCACCACCACGGACCGGTGGCGCCCGCCGGTGCACCCGATGCCGATCACCAGGTACGCCTTCCCCTCCGCCACGTACCCGGGCACGGTGACGTCGAACAGCGACATGAGCCGCTCCATGAACCCGCCGTAGGCCTTCTGGCCCTTCACGTAGTCGCAGACCTCCGGGTCCGTGCCGGGCAGTGGCCGGAGCTCCGGCACCCAGTGGGGGTTGGGAAGGAAGCGGACGTCGAGGATGAGGTCGACGTCGCGGGGCAGGCCGAACTTGTAGCCGAAGGAGACGATCGAGATCTGGAGCCCCGCCGCCGCCGAGCTTCGCGTGAACGAGGTGCGGATCCGGTCGCGGAGCTCGTGCGGGGAGAGCCCAGACGTGTCGATGATGAGGTCGGCCTCGCCCTTCAGCGACTCCATCATGAGCCGCTCCTTCCGGATCCCTTCGACCACCCGGTCCGCGGGCGCCAGGGGGTGGCGTCGCCGGGTGGCCTCGTACCGGTTGAGCAGGTCCTCGTCGGACGCCTCGAGGAACAGGATCCGGTAGGGGATGCCGAGCCGCTTGAGGTCCTCGAGCCCCTGGGACAGCTCGTTGAAGAAGACCCCGCCCCGGACGTCGGCCACGATCGCCAGCCGCGACGGGCCACCCGCACCTCCCCCCAGCTCGGCCATCTTGCCGATCAGGGTAGGCGGGAGGTTGTCCACCACGAAATACCCCAGGTCCTCCAGGCACTTCGCGGCCTCCGACCGCCCGGCCCCGGACAGGCCGGTGATCACCGTGAAGTCGACGATCTCCTGGTTGTGGTTGCGCCTCGGTTTCCGTCCCGTGGTCGTGGCCACCTTCAGCCCGCCCTTCGTTCCCCGGCGTCGGCGGGTCCGCCGCCGTGGAGCCTTTCGTGGATCGTCTGGGCCATGGCCGGCCCCAGTCCTGGGGTGGCCTGAAGCTCCTCGACCGAGGCCGTCCGGAGGCGGGCCACCGAACCGAACCGCTTCAGCAACGCCCGCTTGCGGGTAGCCCCCACCCCCGGGATGTCGTCGAGTTCGGAGTGAAGGGAGCGCTTCGCCCGTTTCTTCCGATGGTAGGTCACGGCGAAGCGGTGGGCTTCGTCCCGGATGTGTTGGAGGACGAACAGCGACTCGGAGCCCCTGGGGATGACCAGCGGCTCCGGCTGGCCGGGCAGGTAGACCTCCTCGAGCCGCTTGGCCAGGCCGATGGCCGGGATCTGCAGCCCGCGGTCGGCGAGGACGCGCTCCGCCACGGACAGCTGTCCCCGCCCCCCGTCCACCACGATCAGGGACGGAGGGTACGCGAACCTGCGCCGGCGGACCGCGGTTGGTGCGGATGGGGCGGGGGCGTCGGCGGAGCGGGGGTTGGGTGGGGACTGGCCCGCGGAGCCGATGCCCCCGCCCTCGCCCTCGAGCCTGGCGAACCGCCGCCGCAGGACCTCCTCCATGCTGGCGAAATCGTCCTGTCCCGGCACTCCCTTGATCTCGAACCGCCGGTAATCCGTCCGTTTCGGCAGGCCGTCCTCGAACACCACCATGGAACCGACCTTGTCCGTGGGACCGAGGTTCGAGATGTCGTAGGCCTCGATCCGGAGCGGGGCGACCTCCAGCCCGAGCACCTCGCTCAGCTCGGCCAGCGCCCTGGACCTGGCCCCGAAGTCGGAGGCCCGCCGCAGCTTGTGGCGGGCGAACGCCTCCCGGGCGTTCTGGTTCACCATCTGCACCAAGCGGCGCCCCTCCCCCCGGGCCGGCACCGTGATCCGGACCCTCGATCCCCGGAGGCTGGACAGCCATTCCTCCAAGACCTCCCGGTCCACCGGCCAGGCCGGCACGAAGACCTTCGGAGGCACCTCCTCGCTCTCCATGTACAGCTCGCGGAGGAAGCTCCCCACGAGCCCCGGCGTCTCGATGTCCTCGACCTTGTCGACCACCCACCCTCTGCGGCCCATCACCCGGCCGCGGCGGACGAAGAAGACCTGGAACGCCGCCTCCAGGTCATCCTCCTGCATGCCAACGACATCGATGTCGTCGGCCCGGTTCAGGACCATCTCCTGGCTCTCGATCGCCCTGCGCGCCGCGGACAGCCGGTCCCGAAGCTTCGCGGCGCGTTCGAACTCCAGAAGCGAGGCGGCCTCCCGCATCTCGGCGTCCAGCCGCTGGAGGATGGGCCGGTGGTTGCCGTCAAGGAACTCGGCCAGCGACTCGACCAGCTCCCGGTAGCGCTCCTCGGTGATGCCGGTGAGCTTCGGCACGCACGGGCCCGCGCAGCGCCCGATGTCGTAGTACAGGCAGGGCCGGCCGGCCCTGGCCCGCTGGTCGAAGAACGAGTTCGAGCAGGTCCGAACGGTGAACACCCGGGTCAGCGAGTCAAGCGTCTCCCGGATGGCGTAGGCATGACCGAACGGGCCGAAGTACCGGACCCCCTTCCGCTTCGGCCCACGCATCACCCGGGCCCGGGGCCACTTCTCGGCCACGGTGAGCGCCAGCCACGGGTAGGACTTGTCGTCGCGGTACCGGATGTTGAACCGGGGCCGGTGCGACTTGATCAGGTTGTACTCGAGCATGAGCGCGTCGACCTCGGTGGAGGCCACGATCCACTCGACGCTCCGGGCCTGGACCAGCATCGCCTCGGTGCGCGGGTGCTGCGGCCGGCTCCAATAGGAGACGACCCGCTTCCGGAGCGAGATGGCCTTCCCCACGTAGACCACCCTGCCGTCCACGTCGCGAAAGAGGTAGGCGCCGGGCGAGTCCGGGATGGAGGCCGAATCCGGGCGACCGAGCGTCACGGCTTCAATTGTAGGGTCGGGCGGGCGAAGCTCCCGGAGGTTCCCGACGATGGATCTACTTCGTCGCGGCCACCACGAACGTCCCGGACATGGCCGCTCCGTGGACGTCGCACTGGAAGTAGTAGCTCCCCGCCGGTAGCGCGTCGACCTTGTAGTCCTCCGTCTTCACCCCGGCGAAGATGTCGCCCTTGAACAGGGGCGAGGTGAGGGACGTTGCGCTCTCGTAGATCGCAACGTTGTGCTGGATCCCGGCGTCCTGGTTGTCGAACGCGATCGTGAACGACGTGTTCGCGCGGGCAGCCAGACAGTCGGTGTCGAACGCGATGCCCTTGGCCATCACCTTCACCGTTGTTCCCGAGGGTGAACACTTAGCCGCCGGCGCGGTGGTGGCCGCCGTGGCCGTCGCCTTCGGCTGGGGAGAGAATGCGAAGACGAGCCCGCCGGCCGGCGGCAGGCCGACCTCGAGGTTCTCGTTCACCGTGTCGTACCACGCCAGGGCGAGCTTCTTGCCGTCGGTGTTCACGGCGATGCTGGGGTTCGCCCCGCCCAGGCTGTCGGGAACGGCGGAGCTCTGGAAGGTCCCGCTGGAGTTCGTGGCGAACATGATGTCGTCCCTGCCGGTGTCGGCCCACGTGACGTAGTGGATCCCCTTGTCGTCGAGGGCGATCCCCGTCGACCATGAGGCCGAGACGCCTCCGGTTTTCGCGGTCACGGTCGCCAGGTCCGTGACCTCCCATGGCCCTCCGCCCACCGAGTGGGCGTGGCGGACGTGCCCCGCCTCGTCGTAGTAGGCGAGGTGCGGGTTCCCGGACTTGTCGAGTGCCATGGACACGCCGACCCCGCCGTCGCCGGGAACCGCCTCCGTGTTCCACCCACCCCCGGCGCTTCGGGCCAGCATCGTGTGGCCGTGGTCGCCGTAGGCGATGAGCGTGGTGCCGTCCTGAGCCACCGCGATCGCACTCACCACCCCGGCCCCGCCCCCGGGGCCCGCGCCGGGGGCCACGTCCTCGATCTTCCAGCCGGTCCCCACCCGGTGGGCCACCCGCAGCCCCGACGCGAGGTAGAACGAGATCCAGGGGCTCCCGTCGGAGCCGAGGGCGATCGCGGCCCCGTACGTCTGCCCGTCGGTTACCTTGACAGGGTCGTCGAACGCGCCTCCGGCGTCGTCGTCGTAGTACAGCCCGGTCGCCGCGGACCACGCCACGTGGTGCTTCCCCTGGGCGTCGACGGCGAGGCCCGTGTGGACCGGCGGCCCTGCCATCCCGTCCTTGTACGCGATGCCCTCCGCCTCCCCCTGGTCGGGGCTCTGGCTCTGCTTCGTGACCGAGACCCTGCTCCAGACCCCGCTCGCCTGGGTGCCCAGCAGCACGGCCGGCGGCTGCGGCTGCCCGGCGATGACGGGGGGAGGGATCTCGCCCTTCTTGACCGGAGCTTTGAGCAAGAGGTAGGCCACGGCCGGGTTGCCGTCCTGGTCGAGGGCCACGGACGGGACCCGGCCCGCGTCGTTCAACGAGTCCGGCACCTGCACCACCAGCTGCCCCCCGGCGCGGGGTGCGATGCTCGGGGGAGCCTGATTCGCGGCGCAGGCCGAAACGAACAGGGCGAGGCCCCCCGCGAGCGCGGCGAGCCGAACGAACCTGGACTGGTCGAGGGTCCCCGGCACGGCGGCGCCTATTCTAGCCAGGGCCGAGCGGTCACCCGCGCTGGGTCCCTTTGAGCTGCTGGAGCAAGGCGGCCAACCGCGCCTGGGCCAGGGCGTAGTCGGGGTTCCCGGCCCGATTGTCGAGCGAGTACGGATCCCGGCTCCCCCGCTTCCCGTTCAGGTCGTACAGCTCCTTCTCCCCGGTGTTGAGCTCCGTGTACAGGTAATCGAGGGTCCGCACGCCCCAGAACGGGGTCACGTCGAACTCGCTGAAGTCCTCCCGCTCCGGGTCGACCAGGGGACGATCCCGCCCCGAGCTCGCGGCCCATCGAAGCAGGACCCCCTTCCGCCAGGGCGGGCGCTGTCCCGTGAGCAGCGGCACCAAGCTCATCCCGTCCTGAGTCCGGGTGGGCGTGACGCCGGCCAGCTCGGCCACCGTGGGGGCCACATCCACCGTGCTCACCAGATGCGTCTTGTCCGTCCGGGCGGAGGCCGCCGGGTCGCGAACGTAGAACACGATGTGCTGGCACTCGTCGTACTCGCAGGTCTTGGTCTCCCAGCGGTGCTCCCCGAAGGAGAAGGCGTTGTCGGTCAGGTACAGGATCACCGTGTTGTCGAGCACGCCCTTGGCGTCGAGCTCCTGGACCACGGCCTTGACCGCGTCGTCCACCGAGAGCAGCGTCTCGTACTCCCCCTGCCGGTCCGTGTCCATCTGATTCACGCCCTGGGCATCGAGGAGCGGGAGCTTCTGAACCCAGCCCGGCTTGTCCGAGACATCCGTCTCGTTGAAGTCCGGGTGATGGATCGGGGCCATGCCGTCGAACGCCCCCTTGTCGCGGGGAGCGGGGTTCCAGATGAGGTTGCCGTTCGTGTCCTTCCCGTCGTGGTGGGGACCGTAGGGGGCGAACCACAGGAAGAAGGGCTTCGTACCGGGGGCCTGGCTCAAGAAGTCGACGGCCTTTCCGGACAGGATGTCGGTGGCGTAGTCGGCCTCCGAGCTCCCGTAGCTGACGGTCTGGCCGTTCTCCTCCAGGTCGTAGTCGTAATAGGTGGGGTTGCCCTTGTAGGCGTGCCAGTCGTCCCAGCCGGGCGGAATGTAGTCGCCCAGTCCGAAGGGGTACTGGTTCAGGTACTTCCCGACGAACCCCGTGTGGTAGCCGCCGTCGTGCAACCACGTGGCCACGGTCGAGGTGTCGTCGAAGAGGGCGCCGTCGGTGTTCCTCTGCACGCCCGTGTGATGCGAGTACTGCCCGCTGAGCAGGGTGGCCCGGGCCGGGCAGCACAGCGCGGTGTTGTCGAAGGCCCGGCTGTACCGGATCCAGTGCCCGGACGGGTCGTCGACGAGGGACTGCAGGTAGGGCATGGGGGTGGAGACGTGGTTCGGGAGGCTGTCGATCGACTGATCGTCCGAGAGGATCACGACGATGTTCGGTCCGGTCGCCTCCGGCCGGGCCGGAGCGAGGACGACGACCGACCCCAGGACGACAACGGTCGAGGCAGCGAGCAGCAGAAGGCCTCTCAGACGCACGAGGATCAGGCTCCCGCCGGCACCGGCTCGTTCGCCTCGCGACGGGACATCCCCAGGACCTCGGCGAGGAACGCCCCGGTGTACGATGTGGGGTGGGCAGCCACCGTCTCCGGCGACCCGGCCACCACCACCCGGCCCCCGGCGTCGCCGCCCTCCGGACCCAGGTCGATGATCCAGTCCGCCGTCTTGATCACGTCCAGGTTGTGCTCGATCACCAAGACGGTGTTGCCCGCGGAGACCAGCCGCTCCAGCACGGACAGCAGCTTGCGGATGTCCTCGAAGTGCAGCCCCGTGGTCGGCTCGTCGAGGATGTAGAAGGTGCGACCCGTGGCCCGCTTCGACAGCTCGGAGGCGAGCTTCACCCGTTGCGCCTCGCCTCCCGAGAGCGTGGGCGCCGGCTGGCCCATCCTCATGTAGCCCAGCCCCACGTCGGAGATGGTCTGGAGGTGCCGGGCGATCACCGGGATGTTCCGGAAGAACTCCAGGGCCTCGTCGATGCTCATCTCCAGGACTTCGGCGATCGAACGGCCCTTGTACTTCACCTCCAGGGTCTCCCGGTTGTACCGCTTGCCCTTGCACTGCTCGCAGGTGACGTACACGTCCGGGAGGAAGTGCATCTCGATCTTGATCTGCCCTTCGCCGGCGCACGCCTCGCACCGGCCACCTCGGACGTTGAACGAGAACCGGCCCGGGGCGTACCCACGCACCCGGGCCTCAGGGAGCTGCGCGAACAGCGACCGGATGTGGTCGAACACCCCGATGTAGGTGGCGGGGTTCGAACGGGGGGTCCGGCCGATGGGCGACTGGTCGATGTTGATCACCTTGTCGATCTCCTCCCACCCGGCCAGCCGGCGGTGCTTGCCGGCCACCACCCCGGAGCCACCTCCCCGACGACGGACGGCGAACCTGCGGGGTGGGGATGGACCGCCGCCCGGTGAGGAACGCCCCGGTCAGGGAGATCTTCGATCGAAGCAGCCCGTCGACGTCGCCCGAGTACACGACCTCGCCCCCGTGCTCACCGGCGCCGGGCCCGATGTCGACCACGTGGTCCCCGGCCCGGATGGTCGCCTCGTCGTGCTCCACCACGATGAGGGTGTTGCCCAGGTCCCGCAGGCGGACCAGGGTGTCGATCAGCCGCCGGTTGTCGCGCTGGTGCAGCCCGATGCTCGGTTCGTCCAGCACGTAGAGCACCCCGACCAGCGCCGAGCCGATCTGGGTGGCCAGGCGGATCCGCTGGGCCTCCCCGCCGGCCAGGGTGGCGCTGGCGCGAGCGAGCGACAGGTAGTCGAGGCCCACGTCGACCAGGAACTGCAGGCGGGCCCGGATCTCCTTCAGGATCCGCTCGGCGATCATGTGCTCTCGTTCGGACAGCTGGAGCGCGTCCAGGAAGGTCAGTTCGTCCCGGATCGACCTCGCGGTGAACTGCGAGATGTTGATCCCGCCCACCGTGACCGCCAGCGACTCCGGTTTGAGCCGGGCCCCCTTGCACGTGCGGCAGGGCACCTCGCGCATGAACTGCTCCAGGCGCTCCCGCTGGCCGTCGGACTCCGCCTCGGCGTACCGTCGCTCGACCACCGGGATCACGCCCTCGTAGGTGGTCCAGTACGAGCGGGTCCGGCCGTACCGGTTCCGGTACGTGATGTGGACCTCCTCCTCGGAGCCGTACAGGATGGCCTGCCGGGCCTCGGCGGGCAGCCGCTTCCAGGGCGTTTTGGTCTTGAACCGGAACGCGTCGGCCAGTCCCTCCAACAAGCGCCGCCAGTACTCGAGGCGGGAGTTCGACCAGGGCGCGATGGCCCCCTCGTCGATCGAGAGCTCGTCGTTCGGCACCACGAGCTCCGGGTCGACCTCGAGCCGGCTCCCCAGCCCGTCGCAGGCGGGACAGGCCCCGTACGGGGAGTTGAAGGAGAAGTTCCGGGGCGCGGGCTCGTCGAAGGAGATCCCGTCGAAGGTGCAGGCCAGCTTCTGGCTGAACGTGACGACCTCCTCCGTCCCGTCGGTCTGAATGGCCATCGAGGCCAGCCCCTCGGCCAGCTCGAGCGCCGTCTCGATGGAGTCGGCCACCCTCCGGCGGATGTCGGGCTTCGCCACCAGGCGGTCCACCACGATCTCGATGTCGTGCTTGTAGTAGCGGTCGAGCCTGATCTTCTCGGACAGGTCCCGAACCTCGCCGTCGACCCGGGCCCGGGCGAACCCCTTCCGGGCCAGGTCCTGCAGCAGGCGCTCGTACTCCCCCTTCCGGCCCCGAACGATCGGCGCGAGGATCTGGAACCTGGTTCCCTCGGGGAGTTGCATGACCTGGTCCACGATCTGGTCGGCCGTCTGCCGGCCGATGGGCCGCCCGCACTTCGGGCAGTGCGGGGTTCCCACCCGGGCGAACAGCACCCGGAGGTAGTCATAGATCTCGGTGATGGTCCCCACGGTGCTCCGGGGGTTCTTCGACGTCGACTTCTGGTCGATGGAGATGGCCGGGGAGAACAGGCTCTCGACGTAGCGCCGCTGGCCCTCGGCGTAGATGGTGTCGAAGGCCAGCGAGCTCTTGCCGGAGCCCGAGATGCCCGTGAACACGATGAGGCTGCCTCGGGGAAGGTCGAGGGTGATGTTCTTCAGGTTGTGTTCACGGGCCCCGTGGATGACGAGCCTCTCCGCGGTACCCACAACGATGTAATTCTAGAGGGAGCCGTCAAACCCGGTGCCCCCGGCATCCACAGGTCTTCCTGAACGGGCCGGAAGCCGGACGCGCCCCTTGTCAGAAGCAGCCCGAGTCCGCCGCAAGGAAGGCCGCGAACAATGCCCACATCAAGCTCGCCGCGACGAGCAGGCCCAGCAGAATTGCAGCGAGGCCGCGGATGGAGATCCAATCGTGGCCGGCCGCGGACGGATTCGGGCGAGCGAGGACATACACCACCGTCAGCAGAGGCGGTGCGGCGAACGAGCCGGCCAGGGCGACGACATCGGCCGTCCCCCGAAAGAAGAAGAAATGGCCGGTGCATTTCCAGGCCGCCATCATCCAAGAGATCGGCCAGCTGAGTCCGGCCAGGCCGAGTGCCCCCGCGATTCCACCCAGCAGTGCGGCCGGGCGATCACCTACCGCTCGCCCATTCCGCATCGACCTCAGGCCACGATCGATGGCCACCACCGACCCGACGCCGAGCGGATACCACCCCACGAGGGCGAAGGTCAGACCGACGACAGCGTGTCTCCGGGGGCTCCAGGCCATCATCGCCCACTGTTGCACAGCCGGCGAGCGCGCGGCGTTCGACTGTTAGGACCCGGCGGTCAACCCACCCGCCGGGCTCTCTGACACCACTTTTACAAGTGGGTCAGCGACGGGCTCCGACGCTTGCCTGGGCCGTCAGGCCACGTCCTGCAGCCACTCCGACGGGACGAGGTCCGGGACCTCCCAGTCCGGCGCGGGCGGGGGGCCCGGCTCGGGCTCCTCTCCCGCGCGGCCCGGTGGGTCGCGGCGCTCCTTTCGATCACCGAGCCACAGCATGGTGACCATGGTGAGCAGCGCCCCCATGCACATGGCGGCCAGGGCGATGAGCATGCCGGAGATGGTGTCGGCGTTCACGTCGGTGCCTCCCAAGAGATGGTGGATGTCTCGAACGTCGCTATCCGGAGGGGTGAGCCGAAAACTAGGCCTTTCGACCCTACCGGGCGGCCGGCGACCCGATCCGGTAGCTTCCCGACCGTGCCGTCGCCATCGGGTGGGCCTTCGGCCAGGCCGCTGCTCGACAAACTGGGGGTCAAGCCCGGCTTCCGCATCGCCGTGGTCGGTATGGAGGACGAGGGCTTCCTGGCGGAGCTCCGGTGGTCGATTGAGATGGCCGGGGAGAGGCCCTCGATGAAGTCCACGTCGGGCTTCTCCATCTGCCCCAGGAACTGCCGGGCGTAGGAGGACAGGCTCTCGACGTAGCGCCGCTGGCCCTCGGCGTAGATGGTGTCGAAGGCCAGCGAGCTCTTGCCGGAGCCCGAGA
>WNGE01002933.1_pt1 | contig 20400 bp, 18 predicted proteins | sample 5400651 | NCBI WGS metagenome assembly WNGE01 (sample SAMN13153370, study PRJNA577476) | soil metagenome | isolation source: 60 cm soil or saprolite under grassland replicate 2 | place: USA:California | collected 2016-06-15 | reverse complement strand
AGGGCGTCCAGATGCGCCAGTTGCTGGGCGAGCAAGAAGCGCTGGTGTGCTCCGAATTGGCCGACGAGCGCGCGCTGTAATTGGGGCAGCTTGGACCGCAGCTTGCCGCGGGCGAAGTCGGCCAGCGTGGTGGGGTCGGCGGTGCCCGAGACTAGCGCGGTGAGGATCTGGCGACCTGAGACGCCGAGGACGTTGCTGGCCACGTCGCCGAGCTTGATGTTGGCGCCTTCGAGGGTCTTCTGGACGCGGTTGATCTCGGCGGAGCGCTCACGGATGAGGGAGGTGCGATAGCGCGTGAGCTCGCGCAGCTCGCGCTGGGGACGATCTGGCACGAAGCTGGCTCGCAGCAGGCCGTGGCGGAGCAGATAGGCCAGCCACTCGCAATCCTTGGCGTCGGTCTTGCGACCGGGCACCTGCTTGACGTGGTGTGCATTCACCAGCAGGAGCTCGACCTGGTCCTCGAGCAGGTTCCAGATCGGCTTCCAGTACACACCCGTGAACTCCATCGCCACGTGCGTGACCTGGCACTCGGCGAGCCAATCGGCCAGTTCGAGCAGATCGGCGGTCATGGTGCCGAAGGTGCGGACCTCCTTGTGCGGCAGCCGACCTCCAGGCGTGATCACGCAGGCAACGACGGTCTGCTTGTGGACGTCGAGTCCGCAGCAGCGCTCGTTGACCACCTCCATTGGCAGATACCCCCGTTCAGGTGGTCGAGCGGGATGCCTCTTGTTCACAGAGTTTGCTGTGCGTGCTTCCCTGACGGGAGCAACAATCGGTGGTACCTCGGGGCACCCTGGTCATATTAAGAGCGGGCTCGCAGCACCAATCAGTCCGCCGACCTGTCTTCACTCGGCCACCTCGGACAGCGTAGCGCCGCAGAACGGCTATTTCATGTCCTGGTGGTCGCCACACCGGCGATGACGATTAAGAGTCAGCCGGTCCGCAAGTGCGGCAACTCGATAGGAATGTCGATCCACAGCTCGTCGTCGAGCTCACCGTCACCGAGCCCAGAGATATCTGTTGACCCACCAGTAGAACTGTATTCGTTTAACGTAGTCGTGTGAGTTGGCGAACGAAATCGCGCTGCCTTCCCGAGGGTCAGGCGACAAGGGCGTCTAGTGCAGCAATCCGTGCAGCAACCGGGCTGCATCTGCGTGCGCTTCGGTGCGTCCAAAGCCGCAGCAGGGCGTGGGTTTCCAGTTCGCAGTGCGTCATTGTGCGTCGCACCGCAGCGGTGCAACAGATTCCCCCCTTCCGCAGACCTTCTGCACCTCACGTCAAGTTGACCGAATTGTGAGTTCAAGAGCGCCCGGCGTCGGCCGTGTCGCGCGTTTTCTGTCGCAATTCCTGTAGCAACGGGGTAGAAGCCCTCACGCATCTGCTCGAGTGCGGCGTTCGATCCCAAGCGCTGCGCAGCAGCGTGTAGCCGCGTGCCGGGTCGCCGTAGCGGGCACTGGTGTCCGACGCTGACCACCCTCCAAGTACTTGCTTACTGGTCAGTCACGGTATCTCGACGTCTTCGAACGCAAACGTCGCGACGTTCCGTTCGGTGAGTTCAGTTGATGTTGGCGTACGCGGCACTGCTGACCGCCGCTCTGGCGCGCTGGCGGTCGGCCAATGCTCCCAGCTGGTGGCGGACCGACTGACATTGCGCAACGCCGGCGGCGACGTGCAGATCCAGCTTGGTCCGGCCTTCTGTCGCGGCGCACAGGCGACCTGTACTACAGGCCGAGCGAGCCCACGTTCTCCGAACCCAGGCGACAGGTCGGAGCTGCAGGCACTTGACCCTGCCTCAAACGCCACACCAGAACAAGGAGGTTTTTCATTCGCAAGGTCGTGCTCTGCCAGTTGCGCTCACGCGGGGCCCCGCGTGAGACGCTCCAGACGACGCGACCGCGCTCTGGCTCGACCATCGGACCGTCCGGTCTCACTTGTCGGCAGTGTAGCCCGGTACGCGGCAACCGGAACGCGCCGCGCCAACGCGTGTGGGAATCCGCGGTAGGAACGCGGCAGGTTTTCGGCAGGAAACGTATTGTTCGCACGCCAACGGGGTGGCGTCATGGTCCGTGAGTCCGCGAGCAGGGAGGATATGATGAGTCTGTCGAGCATCGCGATACCGCGTGAAACCAGGGTCCCCGGGCGGCTGAGCCTCTTCGGGGCAGCGGCCGTCCTCGGCGCGCTGGGTGGCATCTACTGGAACAGAGGCGCCGCCGGCGACGCCTACTACGGCTTCCTGCAGGTCTTCCTCGACCCGAGGGCGCAGATCGCCGGCCTAGGGATCGGGATCGCCCTAGCCTTCTTGGCCGGGTTCGTCCACGTCGTCCAAATCTGCTACCTGCCGGCCGCGCTCTCAGCGCTGCCGCTGGCCCAGGTCGCGCGCGACCGGCGCGAGTGGCTGCGGATCGCCGCGGTGTTGACCGTCGCGATGGTGGCGGTGACGGCGCTCTGGGGCGCGATCGTCGCCGGAGGTGGCGGCGCGCTCGCCGGGTCGATCACGCCACGGAACATGTCCAGCGTCCTTAAGCCGACCATGGTCGTGGTGGGCGGACTGATGCTCGTGGTCGCGCTCGGCGAGCTCGGCCTGGTCCGCAGGATCCTGCCGGTGATCCACCCGGCCGCGCCGGTCGCCGCCGACGGTGGCCCCTACCGGCGCGCCGCGATCCTGGGCGCCACCCTGGCCGCGACCTTCGGGATTATCTGCCCGCTGCCGCCGTACCTGGGGCTGCTCCTGTACGTCGCCGCGATCGGCAGTGTGGGCTACGGCGGCCTGGCGCTCGGCACGTACGGGCTGGGTCTGGCCGCGCCGATCGCGCTTGGCGGTCTCGCCATGCTCCCGGCGACCCGCTCTGCCCGTTTCGTCGCCTGGGTGCAGGCCAGACACGACGCCATCCACCTCGTCCAGGGCGTCGTCTTGGCGTTCGCCGGGGCTGCGGTCGTGGCCTTCTTCTGGGTCCGCTACGCCGTGCCGGCGGGTAGCGAGGCCGCCGCGCGGTGGTCCGGTACGCGGCCGGTCGCCGGGCCGGACCACCGCGCGAGGAACTCATCCATCGGGACGACCGTGCTCCGCACGCAGACCTATGGCCCGCGATCGGCTCACACGCCCCGGGCCAGGCTCGGCTGGGCGGCGCTCGCGGCGGTCCTCGGCGGCCGTCGCGGCGCTATCGCCTGGCTGCCGGTTGGTCACGCTCGCCCCGATAGCCTGCCCGAGCGAGGCGATCGAGCTTTTTATGAACCGGACAGACGGCGTTCAGGCAGGAGCCCCCGGCTCCTGGACGGCGCCCGGCGCGGTCGAGGCACCGTCCTCGGACATCGCGTAAGCGATCGCCTGCTCCAGCCCCATGGATCGGCCCTCCTGCCAGACGGCCGCCGCGCCCGCGTCGCCCAGCGCCGCGCGGGCGGGTCCCAGCCAGCGCTCGAGCCTGGTTTTGTCGACCGGCGCCACAGGCGAACCGATTGTGTCGCGCAGCGCCGCCGCGGCGCCAGCAAGCCGTAATGCGGAGGCGGCCCGGCCGTGCATGGCGGCCAGCATGGCCAGCCCCTCGAGCGAGTAGGTGATGCCGAGCGTGTGCCCGAGGACACGGAAGACCTCCAGCGCCTCATTCAGCGCACCACGCGCTGTAGCGTTGTTGCCCTCCTCACAGGCCACCGCGCCCAGCTGGCAAAGGACGTGCGCGGTGCCCCATGCGTCGCCTACCCGCCGGAATAGCGTGAGCGCCTCGAGCAGGCGTTCGCGCGCCGCGGCGTACTCACCCAGCGCTCGGTCCACGCGCGTGTGGTTGAAGAGCGTCAGCGCGGTGAGCCACCCGGCGCCCAGCTCCCGGGCGATCTCCAGACCTTCGGCGAGGGCGCGTTGAGCCGCTGCGTAGTCGCCCTCGCGGGCGGCCGCGTCCCCCATCACACGCAGCGCGTAGGCGACGCGCCAGCGGTCGCCCACCTCGCGCGCCAGGGCGACGCTCTCCCCGCAGAGTGTCCGCGCCGTTCGGTAGTCGCCGCGTTGGATGGCGAGGCTGCCGGCGCCGGTGAGTGCCTTCGGCCGGGCCCAAGTGATCGATGGCGCGGGCATGGCGAGGAGCTCCTCCAGCCATGCCCGGCCCTCGCTGAGGAGCCCGTGCAGGTACCAGAACCACTGCAGCGCGCCACCCATCCGCAGGCCCGGCTCGGCCTCGCCGCGCCCGATCCACCAGCGCAGCGCCGCCCGCAGGTTGCCGTGGTCGCGCTCGAGGCGGTCCAGCCAGGCGATCTGTTGCGGCCCCCGCAGTTGCGGCTCGGCCTGCTCGGCCAGCGCCAGGTAGTAGTCCGCGTGCCGCCGTCGGGTCGCCTCCGCTTCCCCCAGCCGTCCTTCGGAGCCGTCCCCGGCGGGTGCGGCCAGCCGCTCCAGCGCGTACTCACGAATCAGCTCCAGCATCCCCACCCGCGGCTCGCCGTCCGGCGTCGTCCGCTGCCACAACAGGCCCTTGTCGACCAGCGACGCGAGGCCGTCCAGGACGCCGATCTCCAATTCGCCAGCCGGATCGCCGACCGCCTCCGCCGCCGGCAGCGTGCACCCGCCCGCGAATACCGCCAAGCGGCGGAAGAGCGCCTGCTCAGCCGGGTCGAGCAGGTCGTGGCTCCAGTCGATCGCGCCCCGCAGCGTCCGCTGCCGGGCCGGCAGATCGCGGGCGCCGCCGGTTAGCAGCGGCAGCCGCGGCTCCAGGCGCGCGAGCATGGCCGCCGGCGGCAGGAGTCGGCTGCGTGCCGCGGCCAGCTCGATCGCCAGCGGCAGCCCGTCCAGCCGTCGGCAGACCTCGGCGACCGCCGCGGCGTTCTCCTCGGTCAGCGCGAATCCGGGCTGGACGCCCCGGGCGCGGTCGGCGAACAGGGCCACCGCCGGCGACCCGGACGCCCGGGCGGCATCAACCGGGCCACCGGGATCGGGCAGCGGCAGCGGGGCGACGGGCAGCTCGCGCTCGCCCCGGACGCGCAGCGCGGCCCGGCTGGTGACCAGCGCCCGCAGGCGTGGGCAGGCCTCGAGCAGCTCGGCCACGCGCGCCGCGGCGCCGAGCACCTGCTCAAAGTTGTCCAGCACCAGCAGCAACTCCGTCCCCTGGAGCGTCGCCTTGAGGACGTCGACGAGCGGCCGGCTGCCTGCCTCGCGCACCCCCAGCGCCTGCGCGATCGCGGGGACCACGAACGCGGCGTCGGCGACCGGCGCCAGGTCGACGAAGACCGCCCCGCCTTCGAAGCGGCCGGCCAGGGCCGTGGCCACCTCGACCGCCAAGCGGGTCTTGCCGGCGCCCGGCGGGCCGGTCAGCGTGAGGAGACGGCCTATCTCGAGCTGGCGCGCGACCTCGGCCATCTCCTGGTCCCGCCCGTGGAAGCTCGTCAGCGGCGTGGGCAGGCGCCCCGGCGGGGGGGCGGGGCGCGCGATCGCCCCGTGGTCGGACGCGGGCTCACGCCCGACCGGCGCCGCGTCGTTGGCCGGCGCCGCTGCCCTCTCGGCGTTCGCCAGCCCCGCCCGCACGAGCGAGGCTACCGCCGCGAGCGCGCGGCGGTGGTCGCGGTAGTACTCGCTGCTGCTGAGGGCCAGCTGCTGCTGCACCGCCGCGACATCGAGCGCCTCGACGTAGCGCAGCACGAGGATCCGGTGGCCGCGCCACGCGTGCGGGCCGCCCGCCGCACCGGACGGCGCGCGGAGCGCCTCGACCGCGTCGAGCAGGTGCTGCCGGAGGAGCTTGCCGGCGGCCGCGGCCGGCGCGCCCGGGCGCGCCGCGACCCGCCCCGCGAGGGGGTGTGTCTGGAGGTAGGGCAGGTCGTGCAGGTGCGCCAGCGCGTCGCGCACCTGCTGGATCAGGTCGGCGTCGGATGCCCCGCTGGCCGCGAGCTCCGAGCGGGGAACGATCGAGACGACGCGACCGCGCTCTGGCTCGGCCATCGGACCGCCCGGTCTCCTGGTCGGCAGTATACGAGCGCGCCTCCCGCATCCACACGCTCCCTCGACCGAGGACGGCGGATTCCCGGCAGGAACGCGGCAGGTCCGCGGGAGGAAACGCCTTGTTCGCGCGCCACCCGGCTGGCCTCATGGCCGGTAGGTCCGGGAGAGGACCATCGCCAAGGAGGACACCCGTGCAGCGCGTCCGCATGAACCGCCGGAGACTGCTCCGGACGGGCCCGGCCACGACCGTCGCGCTCGGAGCCGCCGCGCTGCCGGGTCCAGGCTGGGCGACCACCGCTGGCAGCCACCTAGGTGAATACCGGGAGGAGGGGCGACGGGAGGACGACTCCGACGACCGCGATCGGGGACGCGGCCGGACGCGCGCGTCCGGCCAGGTCATTCGGAACTGGAACGAGGTCGCGCGCTCGCAGCCGTTCATCAACGGCACCCGGCTCTCGCGCGTCCTGTCAATCATGCACGGCGCGCAGCACGACGCCGTCAACGCGGTCGACGCGCGCTACCGGACATATGCGTCGACGCTCTCGGATCGGAACGCGGCCGCCGAGGTCTTGCGCCGGTTCACCGGGGCGGACGACTTCGCCTTCTGCATGGAGTCGACCACCGCGACACTGGCGCGTACTCAGCGGTGCTGGGCCAGTTTCAGGCAGGCCGCGCTCGAGAACGCCGAGTCGCGCGTGCGCCTTCGGCGGCTGACTGATCGCCTGACTTTCCCTCTTGCGCGTCGCGCAGTCGCTGCGGCGTTGCTGGCACCTCAGCCTCGATGGGATCCGCGAGATCGCTTCGCTGAAAGGGCTCGGCGGCGGCGAGTAGGCCCTGGTGCCTCAACTCCCACGTCTCTCGAATGGGGGACCGCGGGTGGCTGCCGCCGTGAAAATGCCACGTCACCCCCGCGGCCGCAGCCGTGACGGAACTTCACGACACACGCTTCGCTGGGTGAGACACTCGGCCACGCTTCAGGAAGGGCACCTCATGCATCGGCGATTAGCCTCGGTCCCGGCGATCCTGCTTGTGGGGCTGTGCGGATCCGCACCCGCGACGGCCGCCCAACCGGTTCCAACCGCATACACCGTTACCGACCTCGGAACGTATGGCGACTATGTCAATCGCGCGACCGTGGGCGCAATGGTCACGGGACGGACAAGTGCGGCGATGGGAGGTTTCGCGAGCGCCGCCTCGCCATCAACGCCACGGGTCATGTTGTCGGAGGTTCGGTTACGGGCCCGCTCCAGCGTCTTGGCCGAGCGGGCACGCATGCTTTCCTCTGGACGGAGGGAACAATGACCGATCTGGGGACGCTTCCGGGTGGCAGTTTCAGTGTTGCCGTGGGGATCAACGTCGCCGACCAGATCGCAGGCGATGCCGACGTTCCGGGCGGCGAGCCGCACGCCGTTCTGTGGGACCATGGCTCGCTCATCGACCTCGGCATGCCGCCCGGGTACGTGCGTAGCCACGCCCGGCGCATCAGCGATGCGGGCCAGATCGCCGGCTGGGTCGAGCGGACTGGTCTGGATGGTATCCCCCATGCTCGAGCGTTCGCGTACTCCGACGGCACTCTGCGTGAGCTCGGCACGCTCGCGGACCTACCGGAGAGCAATGCCTTGGGCGTCAACACGGCCGGACAGATTGTCGGCACAGCTGGCACCGTTTACGGCCAGAACGATGTACATGATCGCGCCGTGCTCTGGAACGCGGGGCTGGTGATGGACCTGAACACGCTCATACCAGCGGACACAGGCTGGGAGCTTCAGTCGGCGGAGGACATCAACAACGCCGGCCAGATCGTGGGCGCGGGCACAATCCGTGGGCAGCACCACGCCTTCCTGCTAAGCCCGGCCGCGTGGTGAGCCACGCGCGAGCTGCGAAGGACGCCCAAGGCGTGAACGGGGCGCTCCTGGACTTCAAGGAGTGAGGAATTCATCGCATGAAAACTGGATGTAGAAGAACCGTCATGCTTTCGAGCGCGCTGATGCTCCTGATCGCAGCACTAGGTGGTCGGGTGGAAGCAATCTCGGCATCCGCGCCGCCGCCCCCTGTGAGCTTCACTCACGGCGTCGCCTCCGGTGATGTCACACCCGCCAGCGCTATGCTCTGGACGCGTGTCGATCACGAGGTTGGGCTCACGGTTGACGTGGCGCTCACGTCGACGTTTGACCCGCCGGTCCTGAAGCGCACTGCGACTGCCTTCGCTGCCAATGACTTCACCGTCAACGTCCTGGTAGCGCCCTTGCTTCCAGCCACTACTTACTATTATCGCTTCCGGTCGGGTCAGAATGTAAGTGATGTGGGGTCGCTGCGCACGGCACCGCGGCCCGACCAGTCCGCGGATGTCCGATTCACGTTCACAGGCGACACAGACGGCACATTGGTGAATGGCAGCCCCTTCTTCAACAACTTCGGGGCTCTCGATGCCGCGAGAAACGAGACTGCTGATTTCTTTGTCTACCTCGGTGACACCGTGTACCCCGACTCGCCCCTGCGACCCGCGCCGGCCGCAACGCTCGACGAATACCGCGCCAGCTACAAACTCAACCGCGACTATCCGAACCTCGCTAACTTGCTCAAGAGCACGTCGAGTTACACCGTCTGGGATGATCACGAAATTCGTGACAATTACAACGGATTGACGGTCGACCCGGCCGTCTACGCGATCGGGCGCAAGGCATTCCTCGAATATTTCCCGATGCTGACCGGCTTCCAGTTACAAGACGCGGCCTGCGCCGGCAACCCGCTCTTCCGGTTCTTCAAGTGGGGCAAGGACGTCGACATCTTCATTCTGGATGCCCACTCCTGCCAGAGCGCGTTGGCCGGTGACTTCCTGCATCCGGTTCCACCTTGCTTCAACGACCCGTTGCCGACGCTGCCGGCTACTCTGCGGCCGGCGTTCGGCCTTCCAGCGTCACCCCCACCAGGCTGCCTGGATGGCCCAGGCGGCATCTACGATCCCTCCAGAACGATGCTTGGCGCGGTTCAGAAGCAGATCTTGAAGACCGCGCTCGTGGCATCGAAGGCGAAGTTCAAGTTTGTCGTCACGCCCGCCAACATGCAGCAGTTGTACTTCCTGCCGTACGACCGATGGGAAGGCTACGCCGCGGAACGCAACGAACTCCTGAACTTCATTCGCGCCCAGAGTGTAAAGAACGTGATGTTCCTGACTACCGATACACACGCCGCCATCATGAACGAGGTCTCAGTTGATCGCTTTACCGACCCAACGCCGATAGCGTACGAGTTCATGACCGGCCCGGCCGCCGCATTTACCGCCGAGGAGCTCATTCTCAGCCAACCTACGCTGGGCGCGCCGGCGCTCGGTGCGGTCAACAGCCTGCTTGACCTGATCGGCGTCGACTGCCGTGATCTGAACGCCTACTCGTACGCCAGCGTCAGCGTCACTGCCACAGCTGGCACAGCGACTGTCAGTTTGAAGGACGCGAGTGGCAACGTGTTGGTAAATCAGGTTCCCGGGTCCAGCACGCAGTGCATCAAGACGGTGGGACCGTGATGCACAGTCTCGTAGCCTCCTGACCAGGAAACGCAACCATGGGTACGGCAGCCGTATACACAATTGTCGACGACCCCCAGCGTCCGGCCACCGGCCTGCCGCCTCGCATACGCACGCTCAGCCGGCGCTGGGTAAGACTGGGCGGGCCCCGACAGATCGATCAACCCCGTGCACGTTGCCGGAGCCACAGATTAGCCATTCGAAGGCGTCCCTGTGCGGGTCAGCGCCTGGCGTCGGGAGGCGATCGGGCGTCCCGAGGTAAGCCTCGTCCCGCGGTCGGGACGAATTCCTGACCAGATCGGGAATGGCGCCGATGCGTCGCGAATGGTCGAAGTCTAGTGGTCGACCACTCCGTTCATGCCGGGTCTGGATTTGAGATAGGTGAGCTTTCGGCGAACATGGCAATCGGGCACGGGCGAAGTCTGGGAGCCACATGTACGCTGAGGCGAGGCGTCGCCTGGATCTGGCGTCGTGGTGGGGCTACGTGCGGCCGCTCGCGTTTCTACGGCGGCGCACGTGCTTGCTGGCGTAATGTTGCACGACCTCGTGATGCAGGCCGGCAGGGTCAGCTCAGCGTGGACTGGAGTAATCGAACGGCGTTCTGGCGTGTGGAGAGTACGAGAGATGTGAAGCAGAGGGATGAGGTGGACGCTTCTCTCCTCCAACTTCACGGAGGCGACCCCTTTGCTCATGTGATCAGTGCGGCCGAAGCGCATCGCGCGGCCCTCGTCCGGCATGTGGACTCTACCCTGCGGGACCCCACGTCATGCGCCTGGCGTCAACACTCGTGCGCAGCAGCAGGGCCAAACGCATCCTCGACATTGGCACCGGCTGTGGCTATAGCGCTCTGTGGCTCGCAGAGGCAGCCGGAGCGTGTGCTCGTGTTGAGGGGATCGACCGGTTCGATGACCACGCCGCTCGCTGCACGGGGTTCGCTGAGGTGGCCGAGCTATCTGAGCGCGTCAGCTTTCTCGTCGGTGTTGGAGGCGAACTGTTGAGCCATCTAGTCGGTCCGTATGGCGTTGTTCATGAGGACGCCTGGTTCGCCGCCCAGCCCGCGTACTTCGAACGCATAGTGGAGCTGCTCAAACCGTGTGGTCTTCTTACCATGCCCAACTGGTTCTTGCTGACGGATGCCATAGCTGGTGTACGCCATCGCCGGTGGGCCGACTATGGACGTGTCGCCCGCCATGACGGCCGGCTGCTCGGCGTAGCTCTGGATATGCTCGCCGAGGCGGTGGCCGAGCGTGATCAGCTCGCGCGCGAGTTGTCCGAGTGGCACCGCGGCTTCGTGGATGGCGATGTAATGCCCGGGCATGTGCACGGTCAGATACGCGAGGTCCTGGGCTGGTTCGCTGCGCACGTGCAGGCGCCACGGATCGGTGTTCCACTCCGCGACAAGCTGCTCGCCCTGGAGCAGTCCGGGCAGTCGAGCCAGCGCCATTGAGATATCTGTGCAACGTAGCCCAGCAGGACGCGCTGCACGCGTTGTTCGACGTCCAGGTAGATCTCGAGATACGCCTGAACGTACTCGTACTGGTACTCGAATGCGAGGATCTCTTCCGCGGACGGCGGAGGAAACGCCAAACGGAAGCCGAGCGATACCGTCTCAAATCCGCCTCGCACGGTGAGCGGCAGCTCCATGCTATGGAGGATCGCACTTGCGGCTGTATTTGTAGCTCTCCTGACCTATCTGTGGGTCCGTTGAGCGCCGCCTGAGCGAGAACGCGCCGCTGCCACCTACCTTTCCGGCTGCTTGAAGGCTGGATCGGAAGGGAGGGCAAACGGCGTGCGACGTACAAGGCTGCTCGGCGTGCGGGGCGTGATCGTCGGCGGCATCGAAGTCGAGGAGGATGACGACGGTAAGATCGCCGGTCTGATAGTGTCAGCGCGGCTGAGGAAGGTGGAGGCCGGCCGATGTGGCATCTGCCGCCGGCGGAGCGGCCAGTACCATCGCGGTCCGGGGCCCCGTCGGTGGCGGGCGCTGGATCTCGGGGTCATCCCCACGTACATCGAAGCCGAGGTGCCGCGGGTCCGCTGCAAGGACCACGGTGTGGTTGTCTGCTCGGTGCCATGGGCGGGCCGTACGTGCAGTGGCTGGCTGCATGAACATCCCGGATGCGATCCACCAACACCGCATCAGTGTGGGCTCGCGCACTCGGCTGGTGACGCTGCCAGTCGTAGAAGCCACTCGTCGAGACACGTAACGCTCGGCACAGCCGCACGACCGGCGAGTTGGCTGGCTCCGCCGCGATGAATCGAAGCGGCTCACCGGGACGTCTCCCGAGCGAAGTAGGCTGCGGCTTTTTTAGGATGTCGCGCTCCTCGCGCAGCACGCGCACTTCTTTGCGGAGCTTCGCCAGTTCCTCGCGCTCGGCAGTAGTCAGGCCTTCCCGTCGCCCGTCATCGATATCAGCCTGAGCGATCCATCGCCGCACCACGCTCTCCGCCAGGTCCAGATCCCGGCAGACCTGCGGCACCGACTTGCCCGAACTGCGGATCAGCCCGACCGTCTCGGCCTTGAACTGCTTGCTGAACTGTCGTCGGCGTTTGTGCTGTTGCTCCACGTGCACACCTTTCCTGAGGGTGCTCCCCTCATCATGGGTGTCCGTCGAAGCGGGTCAAGCCCATGCTGCGCGAGCGTCAGTGCTGGCAGCGGTCCCTGGTCGGAGAAGTTGCAGTCCGTCCGCGTGCGCGATGTGCTGATCGTGACGCAGTCCAGGTAGCCCTCGACGTCATGGAAGTAGTTCTTCGTGAGGGTCGGGCCTGAGCTCTGAATCTCCTCTTTCATTATTTCCCAGGCCATCGGCCAACCGGTAGCACATGGAACCGTCAAGTCCATCTTCCAATGCGTGAGCCGGTCGCGCGGATCGTACGTGAAGGTTGCGGTGCCGGAGCACGCTGCGCTCTGACAGGCACCACCGAGCACGAACTGGTCACCCGTTTTATTTGCGTTGATGTACTGATCGTCGGGCGTGTTCTTCGTCTTGTCAGTGTCGTAATCGAGCCGGCCAGCTCCGTCGGCACTGGCTCGCCGCGAGCCTGTCACAGGAAGCGCTTGCAAGCGCGGCCAACTGAGCCCGTCGACGATTGCTGCCGTCGAGCGGGGCCGTAGCACGGTCGCGCCCCAGGGACGGTGCTGCTCCTGGCGAGACGCCTTGTCCCACGATAAGACTACGAATTGCATACCGTCGGTAGCCGATGTGCAGCAATCCGTGCAGCAACCGCACCTGCATCTCGGCACGTTCTGGTGCGTCGACGGCGGCACAGATGCGCTGATATCCAGTTCACATCGGTGCCACTCCATGTAAAGCGCTCATCGGATTCCCCCTTCCGCAGACCTTCTGCACATAGCCTGATTTCGAGTTCGGATCGGGCCTTTTCGGGCACCTCGTGCAGCATCGGGTGCAGCAGCAGGCCCGAAAGGCACACTTCGCGTGGGTTCGGGGCGAGTGGGGTCCTCCCGGCATGCAAGTGCTCCCGGGTCAACGCGATCGCAGTGCCCGAGTGCACTGCGGCAGTGCTGACCGCCCGACACCAATCAGGTGCACGTGCGGCCAACGCAGGCCATGAGATTGGTTGACGCGAGCCGGTAGCGCCAAATGGACCCTGCCGGCGGGACCCTACGACGCCGAAGGAACGCTGCCGCCTACAAGAACATTCCTGCGCTCGAGCTAAAGGCCAATTTCGTGCAATGTCGAGGTGCGGACCCCCCACCTGCGCGAGACCGTCGACTCAGGCGAGGTATCGTTTCGAGTCGTGGCCACAGCTGAGCCGGGCGATGGTCGCAGAGGTGCTGGGGCGCCACAGGTCAGATCGTCCAAACGCACCGCCTTGGCGGGAGCGCGGCGTCACGTGTCTTCCGGATCGGACCTGCGGACCGCGTCGGCTCCCGCGCGTTTGCAAACCTTGCCGGCTGCACTCACCAGCTTTGTCGGGCGAGTGGACGAGTTGGCAGCCATTCAAGAAAGCCTCCGGTCAGCGCGCCTGCTGACCCTGACAGGACCAGGCGGCGTCGGCAAGACACGGCTGGCACTGGAGGTTGTTGGCCGCTTGCAGCGTGGAGTGCACCCGTACACGGGTGGCATCTGGGAGGTTGAGCTCGCCCAGCTAGCCGCTGAGGCGCTTGTCCCGCGCGCCCTGGCCTCCGGATTTGGTGTGCGGGAAGTCCCCGGACGGCCACCACTCGAGACGGTCATCCAATGGGTGGACGCACAAACGCTGCTGCTCATCCTCGACAACTGCGAGCATGTTGTCGCTGGTTGCGCTGCAGCCGCCGATGCCCTGCTGGGTGCCAGTCCGGGCATGACCATCCTGGCCACGAGCCGCGAAGCACTCAAAGTGGCGGGTGAGGTCGTCTGGCCGATCGGGCCGCTTGCGGCGGACTCCGACGGCTTTGAGATGTTTGCGCAACGCGCTCGCACCGCCAGCTTCAGCTTCGAGGTCACGAGCGACAACCAGCCCTCTATCGTGCGGATCTGTCGGCAACTGGACGGCCTTCCGCTCGCCATCGAGCTGGCAGCAGCGCGAACAAACGCATTCACCGTCGAAGAAATTGAACAGCGGCTGGACCAGCGCTTTGCCTGGCTGACCGCCGGTCGACGTTCGTCGCCGGCTCGACACCAGACGCTGCGTGCTCTGGTCGACTGGAGCTATGACCTCCTGAGCACTGAGGAGCAGACGCTGCTTCAGCAACTGAGCGTGTTTGTGGGAGGCTGGACACTCGCCGCCGCGGAGGCCGTGTGCGAGCCAACAGCGGATGTAGCGCGTCTGCTCGCCAGCCTCATCGACAAGTCGCTCGTACAGGTGGAACAGCGAGCAGGACAGAGCCGCTATCGACTCTTAGAGACGCTGCGGCACTATGCCTTGGAAAAGCTGCGTGAATCGCATCTTGAACGTGCAGTTCGAACCCGCCATCTCGTGTGGTTCGAGAGTTTCGGGCGAAGCGTCGAACTGGAGGTCTTGGGGCCGCGACATCGGATGTGGTTCCAGATCCTGGAGGTAGAGCTCGGCAACCTGAGATCTGCTCTGGAGTGGAGTCTGCTCGAGCCGACTGTACGAGAAGCGGGCATGCGGTTGGCGGCCTTGCTTGCTCGTTTCTGGTTTGTCGATGGGTACGGAGACGAATGCGGAGAGTGGCTACAGAAACTCCTGATGCGGGCAGCGCCAGGGCCCGCGCGAGTCGAAGCGTTGAGTGCCAATGGCTTCCTGCTGATGCGGCGCGGCGATCCCGGCGCCGCGCGTCCGCTCCTTGAAGAAGCGGTGACTCTCGCTCGCCTGCTCGACGACGGGTCTTTGCTCATGTTCGCACTCAACTACCTGGGCCAGGTGCATGTTCAGGAGGGCAACCTCGCTGGCGCTCGTTCAGCGCTGGAAGAGGGTCTGGCATTGGCGGAGCAAGGTGCCAGCCTCCCATATTGGCCGCGGAATCGCGCCCTGTACGACTTCGGTGAGCTGGCGGAAGCGCACGGCGACTGGTCCGCGGCGTTGTCCTTCTATGAGCGCAGCCTGAAGCTCGCGCGCGAGCAAGGGGATGGATGGCGGAGCGTTGTTCTGCGCCGCCTGGGCCAGGTGGCGCTAAACCGAGGCGACGTGGCCGCGGCGCACGACGCGCTCACCGAGAGCCTCGAGGTGGCGAGCGATTGGGGCCAACCCGGCTGGAGCATTGCGCCGACCCTGGCGCACATGGCCAGCCTGGCAGTGGCCAAGGCTGAGCCCGACCGCGCCCTGCGTCTGGCGGCGGCCGCCGTCGCTCTACGGGAGAAATACCAGGCGCGCCTGCCGCTTCGGGATACTGCCAGGCTCGAGGCTGGGATCTCCTACGCTCGCGGCGTGCTGGGCGAAGTGGACGCCGCGGACGCCTGGGCAGCGGGGTACGCCATGCCAGCCGATCAGGCTGTGGCTTACGCGCTCGAAAGCACGCCGACGGCTGCTGTCGTGACGGGTGTACGACTCACACCACGCGAGACGGAGGTGGCTGCGCTCCTGGTGCGCTTCGCGACGAACCGTGAGATCGCAGATCAGCTGGTTATCAGCGAAAGCACAGCCAAGCGGCACGTGGAAAACATCTTGTTGAAGCTCGGCTTGCGCTCGCGCGTGCAGGTTGCGGAGTGGGCCACGAAACGGGGCTTCGCCTCGGTCAGCTAAACACTGGGCCGCCCAATCGGTTCAAGATGGGCTGCCAGCCCATAGCCGGCGCTGATTCCGGCCGATAGCTTGGTCGGCAGCAAGGGAGGGCGTCGACAATGGCTGATCGGATCATCGACTGGGGAATCGCTCGCGCAGGCGCAATAGCGGGCATCGCACTGGCGATCGGGACTCTGGCTTGCGCACCGCCAGCTGCCACCACGGCGCCGGTGGCCGCGGTTTCCCCAACTCCAACCTCTGCCGGACAAACGGTGAAACGGGTTCGGGTCAGCGTCGCGGGAGCGCTTGGGCAGGCCGGGCAGTACCTGGCCCAATCGCAGGGCTACTTCGCTCAGGAGGGGCTTAGCGTTGATCTCGTCCAGGGAGATCCATCGAATGCGTTTACCGCTCTATTCGCGGGAGAGGTCGACGTCAGTGGCATCCCCGTCGACTCTGGGCTGTTCAATGCGATTCAGCGTGGCGTGGACTTTCGGATCGCCGCCACACAGGCGAGCAGCAAGCAAGACGCTAATGGCGTCTTCTTCGTTGTTCGCCGCGATCTGATCGACAACCGAAAGGTCGTGGGTTACGCCGACCTCAAGGGTCTCAAGATCGGCATCCCCACGCGCGCCGACGAATACGTTTTGGCCAAAGCGTTGCAAGCTGGCGGCCTGGTACTCGGCGACGCCGAGGCGGTCATCCTGAATTTCCCGGCTACTGTCACTGCACTCGGGAGCGGGGCTATCGACGTCGGAGTGCTGCCGGAGCCTTTGGCGACAATTGCCGTCCAGAACGGCTCGGGCGTCAAGTGGAAGGGCTACGCGGACGTCGCGCCCGGCATCCAACAGACGGTTGTCGCATTCTCACCACAATTCACGGCACAGCGCGACGTGGCGACGAGCTGGATGACCGCCTACCTCCGTGGTCTTCGCGACTACAACGACGCGTTTTTCAAGAACACGCATCGCTCACAGACGGTCGAAGCCCTGGCCAGCGCATTGTCCTTGAAACCAGCACTCTTCGACAGCATGGGCTTCGCCCACCTGGACCCTGATGGAAGAGTGAACATGGTGAGCGTTGAGGATCGAATGCGCTGGTATGTGCAGATGGGCTATGTGAGCGCACCCGTCGACCTTACGAAGGTGTTCGACTCTTCCTTTGCCGACGCTGCAGTCGCCAGGTTGGGTCCTTACCGCTGACCTCCGTCAAACGTGCTCAGATGCGGCGTGGGGCTGTCGTATGTACGAGGCACAAAGCCTGACCAACGAGGCGGAGCATGTGGCGGTGTTCCAACAGCTCATCCAGGCGACGCGCGTCGCCCAGATCATGCACGCCGCCGCTGAGCTCGCTCTGCCCGATCTGATCGAGGGCGGCTCGCGATCAATCGAGGCACTGGCGGAGGCGACCTGCACGCACGAGCCATCGTTGCGGCGGCTGATGCGAGCACTGGCCGCGGTCGGCGTTGTAATGCTCGAGGCGGACGGGCGGTTCGCGCTAACACCGCTGGGCGCCACCTTGCGGTCCGCGGCGCCGGATCACGTGCGGCTCCAGGCGCGCGTGCAACTGAGTGAACCTCGCTGGCGGCCGTGGGGCTGCCTCGTCGATAGCATTCGAACGGGCGAAGCCGCTTTCAAACAGGTTTTTGGCGTGTCGGATTGGGAGTACGGCGCGACGAATCCTCGATTCGGCGGACTCTTCGACGAATGGATGTCCGCCATGTCGCAACGCCACATGGAGGCGATCCTGGCTGCCTATGACTTCTCTCGATTTGAGACGCTCATCGATGTCGGTGGCGGGCATGGCCACCTCCTCGAAGCAATCCTCAGAGCCACCCCAGGGCTTCGCGGCGTTCTATTCGATCAACAGCACGTCATACAGCGGGCGGTCGAAGGTCTAACGGAGGCTGGCACGACGGGACGATACGGTGCGGTTGGCGGCAGTTTCTTCGACGCGGTTCCGCGCGGGGGCGACGCCTATCTTCTCAAGTCCATCATTCATGACTGGGATGACCAGCACGCGTTGGCGATCCTCCGCAATGTGTCCGCGGCGTTGCCGTCGGGCGGCACTCTACTGCTGATCGAGCAGGTTCTTCCGGAGCGATACGTCCTGGAGATTTCCCAGGCGATAGCCGATCTCAACATGCTGGTCCTGGAGCAAGGCCAGGAACGTACTCGGGCTGAATTCAGCGCGCTCTTTGCAGCGGCCGGCTTAGGGCTCACGCGGGTGCTGCCAACCGACTCCGAAATGAGCATCCTCGAAGGAAAGCATCTCGTCAGCGCGTTTTGACGATGACCTTGGCTGACGCCCGCCATCGACCAGTTGATAGCGGTACCAACGCCAAGGTTCGCCTGCGCGGGATCTCGAAGCGTTTCATGGTCAATGGACGCCCGGTGGACGCGCTGTACGGCGTCGACCTGGAGATCATGCCTGGCGAGTTCGTGTGCATCGTCGGCCCATCGGGTTGCGGGAAGACCACACTGCTGCGCATCGTCGCCGGCCTCGAACGCCAGAGCGCTGGAACAGTCGAGATCATGCGCGGACGCCCCGGCGCTCGGCCACTCAACTCAATGGTTTTTCAAGAACAGAGCATCTTTCCCTGGATGAATGTGCGCGACAATGTGGCCTTCGGTCTCAAGGCCCAGGGCGTGTCGCGCACGGAGCGATATCGGATCGCCGAGCCGTTTGTCCGCAAGGTGGGACTGGCTGGGTTTGAGGATGCGCTCCCCCACCAACTCTCTGGAGGGATGAAGCAGCGCGTGTCCATAGCCCGCGCCTTCGCGAACGACCCCGAGATCCTGCTCATGGACGAGCCCTTTGCCTCCCTTGACGAACAGACAAAGCTCATCCTTCAAAGCGAGCTCCTGCGTATATGGGAAGAGTCGCACAAGACCGTGCTGTACGTGACTCATTCTATTGACGAAGCGATATTGTTAGGTGATCGCATCGTGGTTTTCAGTGCCAGGCCGGGCTGTATTAAAAATGTCATAGATGTCGGCCGCATTATCGGCGGCGCGCGGACGGTGGAAGAGGTCAAATCAAACTCCAGTTACGGCGAGCTCTTTGGCGGAATTTGGGCCCAGCTGCGCGACGAAGTTGAGGCCGATCGAGCGGAGGTGTCGTGAGCGAGTCTTCGCCCAAACGAGCATTCTGGTTTCATGGGGCTTCGCTCAAGCGGGCGCTGCCGGTACTCTCGCCGCTCATTCTGCTCTGTCTGTGGGAGCTCAGTGCGCGCATCCACCTCATCGATACGCGCTTCTTCCCCGAGCCCAGTGGAATCTTCCTCGTTCTCGGCGAGATGCTGCAGTCGGGGGAGCTCGTCGCGCATATCAGTGTCAGCCTGCAGCGAATCGCTGTCGGTTTTGTCATCGGCGCCGTTCCCGGAGTCCTCATCGGCATCGTTATGGGTCTGGTGCCGATTGTGCGTGCGATCATCCAGCCGCTTATAGATACGACATTCCCGATTCCGAAAGTTGCACTGCTGCCGCTCTTTATCCTGATATTTGGCATCGGAGAGGCGTCCAAATACGCCGTCATTGCTACCGCGGTCATCTACCTGGTGCTCATCAATACGGTGGCTGGTGTGCGCAACATTGACCGCATTTACCTGGATGTGGCGACGAACTTTCATGCCAGCAAGCTGATGATGCTGTCGGATATTGCGTTGCCTGGCGCACTGCCACTGATCCTTGCCGGCCTGAGGCTTGGCATGGGCGTGGCGCTGATCGTGATCGTGACGGCCGAGTTCCTGGGTGCGAAGAGTGGCGTCGGATACCTGATCTGGACCAGCTGGCAAGTCCTGCAGGTCGAGAAGATGTATGTTGGGGTGCTGGTAATCGCAGCAATCGGCCTGATCAGCGCCGCGCTGCTTGATGCGCTCGAGCGCTTGCTGCTGCCCTGGAAGACTGCCTAGCAAACGACCGACCGAGTCGTCGATCACCTTCTGCGCGCGTCCGACCAGTCCTAGCCGCGTGTGCAGCAACCCGTGCAGCAACCGGCCTGCATCTCAGCGCATGGTGGTGCGTCGCCGGCGGCACAAGCGCGGAAATTTCCAGTTCGTGGTGCGTCGTGGTGCGTCGCAAGTGCGTGCGCCATGCGATGGCGCGCAGACCGGAACGACGCGGGAAGCGCATTCACGGATCGAGTCCCGTCGAGACCAGCCCCCGGACGTTTCGTCCATCGAAGCTAGCGGCTCAGCCGGTCGACGATGTCCGGCATGTGGCCGATCGGGCTCGCGAAACTCGCTGACGGAGCCGAGTCGATACGCGGGAAGCTGTGGCAACACAAGGAATCAGATTGCTGCCGCGTTGCTGGCCAGCGAGGCGGAGTTGCTGGTGTCGCCGCCTCGCGGCGCCCGTATCTGGCCGGCGTTGACGACAGGACGGGCGTGCTACCGGTAGTCCAGCGGCTCCCTGGTCTGCCTGTTACGAGAGCCTGACGCTGTTCTTCCCTGCTCAGCGCTAACAAGCCCGCGTTTACATGTGGAGCGGACACCGAGTTCACTATTTGAGTATGCGCTTGAACCAATGCAGGTCGTGGGAGACATCCGACTCGAGCAACGGCTGGCAGTGAGCCGCCTTCAATACGCCAGTCGCGCTAGGGCCGGGCGGTGTGGCGGCAGGCATGCATGCGAACCGTCTTCGCCAACCCGGGCAGACGACCATGAGCAGCCCGACGGCGGCACAACCAGCCCAGGCGGCGCGCAAGCAGCACGGACACCGGAAGCGCTTCGCTGAGCCGCGTCGATGACGTGGTCAAAGACTCCGCGCACTCGAGGCGCGCTGACGCTCGTCCCGCTGTCGGACCAGTTCCGCGATGGAGCAGCCGGAGCTGTACGTCGGCGACC
>WNGE01003599.1_pt1 | contig 20401 bp, 23 predicted proteins | sample 5400651 | NCBI WGS metagenome assembly WNGE01 (sample SAMN13153370, study PRJNA577476) | soil metagenome | isolation source: 60 cm soil or saprolite under grassland replicate 2 | place: USA:California | collected 2016-06-15 | reverse complement strand
GGCCACGGCATTCCGCTGCGCTTCAGCCTGGCCGCCGCCACGGCCGCCCGCGCCGCGGCCGCGCCAGGCGCGGAGGTGCTGGTGGGTGGGCCTGCCCTCGAAACACCCGTACTGCGTTTCGCGCTCGGCTTTGAGACGCCTTCCCGAAGCTTCGACGACTGCGCGGCGCCGCCCGTCGAACCCAGCGCGATCTATCTGCTGACGCGCCAACAGTCGCCGGCCGCGGAGGCGCTCATGGCGGCGGGAGCACCCGTGCTGGCTCGGGTCGAGCGCGGGCTTGATGCCTTCCTGGTACTTGGCCAGCCGTCGGCTACGCCGAAGATCGAACCTGATCCGGCACTGTGCTCGCGCTGAACACCGGCTGCGGGGCGCCGCCGAGGTGCATCGAGCGCTCGGCAGCCTGGATGACCCGCACGATGTCGACGCCCGAGCGAGCACCCGTGTCGGGCTCGGTGCCCGAGCGGATGCTGTCCAGAAAATGCTGGCACTCGATACGCAGTGGCTCGGTGGTGTCGAGCCGCGGACTGAGAATGTCGCCCGAGCGGTACGTCATCTGGAACTCACCAAACGACGCGGGCTGGCGATCCACGCCGCGGTCGTAGATCTTGACCTTCTCGACCGCTTCGAGGTCGTCGTACACGACCATGCGCTGGCGGCCGATGACAGTCGTTCGCCGCAGCTTCGACGGCGCCAGCCAGCTGATTTGGAGCTGCGCGAGGATGCCGCTGGGGAACTCGAGCGTCAGGAAGGCGACATCTTCGAGGGTGTCGCCATGGAACGAACGGCCGCGAGCCGACACGATCGTGGGCACCTCGTCCAGCCAGTACATCAGGATCGAGACGTCGTGCGGTCCGAGATCCCACAGCACGCTGACGTCCTTCTGGAAGAGCCCCAGATTTACGCGCGTGGTCTCGATGTAGTAGATCGGGCCGATCTGTCGCTCCTCGATCAGCTGCTTGATCTTGCGCACCGGTGGGCTGAAAACGAAGGTGTGGCCGACCATCAGCGTCCGCGCGCGCGCCGCTGCCAGGCTAGCCAGCTCCTCCGCCTCCTCGACGGTCGTCGCGAACGGCTTTTCCACCAGCACGTGCTTGCCCGCGAGCAACGCCAGTTTGGTCAGCGCGTAGTGCGTGCTCACCGGCGTCGCCAGATAGATCGCGTCGATATGCGGGTCGTCGAGGATGTCTTCCACCCGCTGCGTGGTGCGCGCCTGCGGATGGCGCGCCGCCACAGGCTGCAATTGACGCGGATCGACATCGCAGATGCAGCACAGGTCGAAGCCCGGCAGTTCGGCCAGGTTGCGAATCACGTTCGGGCCCCAGTAGCCGCATCCGACCGCGCCGATGCGCAGTGGCGCTAGCTCCATTCGCTGACTACTTCCTGGCACACGCCTTCGAGTCCATCAACCACGCGATCCCAATCGTAGCGCTCGACGGCCAGCGCTCTGGCGCATTGACCCAGCTCAGCGAGCCGTCGTGGCTGCGCCAGCCACCTGGGCAGGGCGTCGGCGATGGCCGCGGGCTCATCGCTGGGCAGGACGAGCTCGGGGTCGATGGCGCCGACAAGCTCGGGCGTGCCGCCGCCCGGTGTGCCGAGGCAGGGCGTCGCGCACGCCATGCCCTCCAGGATCGCCAGCGACAGGTTCTCGAAGGCGCTGCTGCACACCTGCAGGTCAGCGGCCTGGAGGAGCGCTCGCAGTCGCGGCGGATCGCAGTACCCAGCCAGCTGCACGTGGTCCTGGACGCCGTAGAGGTCGATCAGCCCTTCCAGGCGTGGCCGCTCAGGTCCTGCGCCGGCAATGACGAGGCGCGCCCGGAGACCCTGAGCGTGGGCGGCCGCGAAGCCGCTGATCAGGCGGTCGAATTGCTTCACTCCAGCCAGGCGGCCGACACCCAGTAGCAGCGGCACGTCAGCCGGTACGCCCAGAGCGCGCTTGGCGTCGACTTTGCTCGGGGCGGGGCAGAAGAAGCTCGTGTCGACTCCAGTAGGCACGACGCGGATCCTGGGTTCGGCGCGCCGCGACCGAGCGGCGATCTGGCGTGCCGAGAACTGGCTCACCGCGACGATACGCGCGCTGAGGTCGAACACCCGCCGCTCGATCGCAGCCATGTACGTGCGGATGAGCGCACGGCCGATCGACTGGGATTGGACCCACTCGGAATAGAACTCGGAGTGAAACAGGAAGATCAGCGGGGTGCGTGGCGCGACCTTCGCCCAGCCGAGCGCGAGCGCGGAGTCGTACGAGCCCGAAAGCGCGACGTCGAAGCCGCGCAAATGGCGAAAGGCGATGGCCGCGCCGACCAGATTGGTGACATGGCTGACCGCGGGGTGCGGTCTCGAGATGGGGTACAGCCGATAACCCACCCCTGGCAGCGCTGGAAAATGGTCGTGGAGTCGCGGTGTGGCAACCGTCACCCGGTGGCCGCGCGCGCCGAAGCGGCGCATCGTCTCGAACGGATAGCGATTGCCGCCCAGGTCCTCGGGCAGGAAGAGGTTGCGGGCGAAGAGGACCTTTCGCGAGCGGCTCACGCTGGCAGAGGCCGCCGCTTCAATGCTCCGACAATGCCCGGGCCGAGTAGCGCACGCGCCGCCGCGCCGAGGAAGCGGGTGTCAGCAACTTGCGCAGGCCATGCGGCGAGAGCGCGTAGCAGCCAGCGTGTGCTGCGAACGCGCTGCTGGTGGCGGTAGGCATGCAGCGCGAGCGTCACGTACATGCACGCTCGGATGAACCGTTCTCGCCCGCGCGCGCGCCGGGCGACGACGGGATCGGTAAGCGCGTAGTGGACACCGGCGAGCATCGCCTGATCCATGTAGCCGGGCGTCGACAGCATGCTGCTGGAATGGACGCGCATGCACGTGCGCGTCTGGTCCACGAAGCCAACTGGCCAGCGCGCCGAGATTCGCAGCCACAGCTCCCAGTCGGCGGTGCCCGACAGGTGCGCATCCTCGACGAAGCCACCGCTCTCGCGGAAGGAATCGGCCCGCACCGCGACACTGCTCATCGGCATGAATGCTTCGCGCGCGAGGGCCCAGAAGACGTCCCCCTCGTGATTTGGCAACTGGCGGACACCCAGATCGCGATCGAGCTCGTCCACGTTGCGGATCCGCGAGTAGACCAGCGCGGGTCGATCCGCGGCCGCGAAGCGAGCCACGTCGGCGGCGAGCTTGCCCGGGAGCCAGAAGTCATCTGAATCGCAGAACGCGAGGTACGTGCCATGGGCCTCCTGGGCGCCCGTGTTGCGCGCCGCGCCTTCTTTGCGATTGGTCTGGCGGATGTAGCGCACCGACTCGAACGCGCGCACGACATCGGCGGTGTTGTCGGTGGACTCATCGTCGACCACGATCACTTCGACCTCACCCTCAGGCACTGTCTGCTCGAGCGCGCCGCGGATCGCCCGTTGGACGAGGTCTGCGCGGTTGAAAGTCGGGATGATGGCGCTGACGAGAGCGGCCACGACGTTCAGCGTGCCACCGCCAGCAGCGCGTGCGCGCCCTCCCACGCGTCACGCTCGAAGCGGTAGTCAGCTTCGCTGGGGTACCACGAGCGGCCGGTGAGCGCGCGGGCAACGCCATCCTTGAGCGGATAGGGCAGGCGATTCAGGAGCTTCCAGACGACTTCGGCGGGGTCCCAGTGCGGCTGCCGCATCAGAAACGGCACGTAGCGATAGTGCTGAGTTGGCCACTGCCCATAGATCGCCACGCTTTCAAAGTGGCTGTATAGCAGTGCGCGCAGCTCGTCTGCTGTGAACTCCTGCACGTGGAAGGGATTCGCGGAGGCGCGAAAGGCGCGGTTGGGCGTGGAGAGCACCAGGCAGCCGCCCTCGCGCAAGACCCGCCGCAATTCGCGCAGCATGGCCGCCGCGTCGGGCACGTGCTCGATGGTCTCGAACGACACCGCGAGGTCGACAGTGCGATCTGGAAGTGGGAGTCGCGCCGCATCCGCACAGGCCACTTGGTCGATCCCGCGCAGCGTGCTCACGTCGTAATCCATCCCGATGGCGCGCGCCCCCGCCTCGCGCAGCATGCACAAACCGAAGCCAGCGCCACAAGCGATGTCGAGCACACGCTGACCAGCGGCCCATTGCAACGCGAAGCGGTACCGAGCGCGGTGCTCGCCCCACAGCTCGGAGGTGGAATCGTTTGCCAGGCGCTCTTCGGCGGCGCTCATGTATCCCGCGCCAGCGTGGAAGTTGCCAGCCCCAGTGCGGTGAAGAGCTCGCCGAATCGGTGTTGCCAGGTGTGCTCGGCACGGGCGCGCTCGACGGCGGCGTGGCGGATCTGCTCCGCCCGCTCGGCGTGGTTGAGGTAGTAGCGCACCTGCTCGAGCATGTCCTCGCGACTGGTATACGCGAGCACTTCTTTGCCGATAGTGAAGTACTCCTCGAGCTCGTCCTGGCGTTCGGTGAGATACAGCGCGCCGCTCATCGGCGCTTCGAACTCTCGCAGCCGGAGGTGCGTCAGCCGTTTCGCCTGCGTGTGCGAATGGCCCGCGGTGGCGAAACCCAGGCTGATGCGCGCCTGACTGAACGTCCTGACCAGGTCGGCAAAGAGCAGGCGCGGGTGTCCGTAGGCCGAGGTGTCAATACGGTCGGTGCTCGCGTGCGAGGCCGTGCCGTTGCGGTGGCGCAGCAAACGCGAGATGCCATCGAGCCGCTCGTCTTCGACGAGCGCGAGGGCCGCTTTGAGCGTGGCCATGTCGAGCCGCTTGCGCGGCTGCCAGCCCGCGCCCCAGGCACGCACGTCGATGCCCTGCTGATACAGGTAGTCCAGGTACGCGGCGCGATCGGCGTAGCGCTGGCCGACGAAAGCGACCTCGTAGCGGCGCGGCTCGGGCAACGGGCGGTAGACGCGTGGGTTGGCTGCCAATTGGATGCGTAAGGGCTTCGCGTTGACCGCCGTGAATGACGCGAGCGCCGATCGCTCGGGCACGATGCACACGTCGAAGTGCGGCGCGATCTCGCGCACCAGGTCGAACTGATGCACGTTGTTGCACGAGAAGTTGACGGTTGGCACTCCTGACTTCTTGATCAGATCGATCGTGTCCGGATACACGACGCTGCTGTAGAAGTAGCCGAAGAACAGATCGACCTTGTGCTTGCGGAACTCTTGCAGCAGGCGTTCATTCGTTCGGGGCTTGCCGCGCTGCGCCCACGCGCGATCGGCATCGTCAGGCCAGCCGGGAAAGTCGAAACGCACCAGCTCGTGGCCCATGTCCTCGAGCGATTGCCGCAGGTTGAGGTCGACCCACGCCGAGCGTGGAACGGCGAAGAAGATCCTCACGGTTGTCCGGCAGGCGGCGTGTCGGTCCAACCCAGGGCAGACTCGACCAACTGTGTCTGCGCTTGCTGGTCGAGTGGCTCGACTGGCGCTCCTTGATACACAGAAACAAGTGCGTCGCGGGCGAGCGCACAGTACTCGCGTGAGCCGGTGGTGGCTGCGCGACGAAGCAGGCCGTCTGCCAATGCTTGCTGGGCCACGCGCTTCAACCGGGTGGTGTCGTCACCGATTCGAATCATGATGCTGGCGCGGACATAGTCCTGCGAGGGGCGCTGCTCGCCTGAGCACTGCTGAATCGCTTCCTGTATGCGAGCTTGCTCGGTGTTAAGGGCGTCGTCGGCCACCTGGAGCTCGAAGTCGTGGGCGGTGGCGGCGCGCTGCTGCTCTGACATGCGGCTGATGGCGAGCTCTTGTTGGAGACCCTGGCGCGACCACACGCCGCCGTCGCTCAGTGGTGCGGCGCAGCCGGTCAGCAGCAGCCAGACCGCTCCCAGGACCACACGCCGCATCGTCGGGAGTGAGTCTACAGACTACTATTGAGCGACGCCGTGACTGCCCCGATTCAGCAGCAGGAACCGCAGGTGGAACGGCCGCCGGACTACAGCGACTACCGGCCGCCGCGGACGACCGCCGAAGGTGGCGCGACGATGTTGCTTTCGGGCGTGTTCCTCGCCGGCGCCATTGTTGTGCTTGGGTTGGCCATCTACACCAAGTTCGCCGACGTGCGTACGTTCGGCCAGATCAACAATCTGCTGCTGTTCGCGGTCGCGCTGCTGCTGATCGCGGTCTACCTGCTCGTGTGGGAGATCACGCTGCGGCTCATCGCGCGCGCCGACGACTAGACTGACGCTTCCAACAAACTGACGAACTGGCTGCGCACCGTGCTCAGCGCATCGCGGAAGCGCTCGTACGGGACCGTCGCCAGGATCTCCGTACCATTGGTGAGCACCACGGAAGTGAGGGCCGCGCTGGCTCTGGTCACGTGCGCGATGGTGCCGATCTGCAGAATATAGACCCGCGGCTGCCCGCCCACGAGTGCATTGAATTCGATCATCGCGTCCTCCCCAGTGTTGGCCGGGAGCATAGTGGAAACGGACGCGGGGGCAGCAGCGTTGCGCATCAGGAGCGGCCGAACAGCAGCGTGCGCTTCACGTCTTCGATGGCGCGGGTGATCTCGATGTCTCTCGGGCAGGCATCGGTGCAGTTGAAGACGGTACGGCAACGCCACACGCCGTTCTTGTCGTTCAACACCGCCAACCGTTCTTCGGCGCCCTGATCGCGGCTGTCGAAGATGAAGCGGTGGGCATTCACAATAGCCGCCGGGCCGACGAACTCTTTGTTGGCCCAGAACGGTGGGCACGACGTCGTGCACGCACCGCACAGGATGCACTTGGTGCCATCGTCGTAGCGCGCGCGATCCTCGGGTGACTGCAGCCGCTCGGTCTCGCCCGGCTGGGTGTCGTTGATCAAGTACGGCGCGATGGAGCGGTACTTTTCGAAGAACGGCTCGAGATCGACGACGAGGTCTTTGATGATCGTGAACCCGAGCATCGGCTCGATTATGATGTGGCTGCCGCCGACCTCTTTGATCAGCACTTTGCAAGCGAGACGATTGCGGCCATTGATGCGCATCGCGTCCGAGCCGCACACGCCATGGGCGCAGCTACGGCGATACGTTAGAGTCCCATCTTGTGTCCACTTGATCTCATTGAGCCCATCGAGGACACGATCGGTCTCGTCGAGCCCGACCTGGTATTCCTCGTAGTGCGGACGCTTGTCTTTGTCGGGGTTGAAGCGCTGGATTTTGAATGTAAAGTCCGACGGCACGTCAGTACACTCGTTCTTTCGGCTCGAAGCGGGTAATGGTCACTGGCTTGCTAGCCATGCGTACGCCCTCGGGTTCCAGATACGCCAGGGTGTGCTTGAGCCAGTTGACGTCATCACGGGTGGGAAAATCGGAGCGATAGTGGCCACCACGGCTTTCTTCGCGCGCTAACGCGCCCGCGGCCACCAGCTCGGCACAGTCGAGCATGAATCCGAGCTCGATTGCCTCCATCAGGTCAGTATTGAAGGTCCGCGAGCGATCCTGGATGCCCGCGCGGGCATAGCGCTCCTTCAAACCACGGATCGCCTCGCTCGCCTTGCGCAAGCCGTCGCCCGTGCGAACCACAAACGCGTCTTCGAACATCACCTGCTGCATCTCCGCGCGAATCGCGCCCACGCTCTCGGTGCCGGCACCACGCAAGAGGCGATCCACGACCTCGGTCGCAAAGCCGTCAGGGTTGGCGGGTAGGGCTGGCAAGTCGGTGCGGCGCATGTACTCGGCCATTTGTTTGCCGCCGCGTCGGCCGAACACCACGATGTCGACCAGGCTGTTGGTGCCCAGTCGATTGGCGCCGTGGATGCTGACGCACGCGCACTCGCCCGCGGCGTAGAAGCCCGGCATGGCTGTGCCCTTGTCGTCGAGGATGACCTCGGCGTCGAAATTGGTCGGAATACCACCCATCGCGTAGTGCGCGGTCGGATGCGTTGGGATCAGATCCTTCTCGGGCTCGAGGCCCTGATACACGCGCATGAAGTCGGTGATGTCGGGAATCTTTTCGTCCAGCACCTTGCGGCCCAGGTGGCGCAGGTCAAGGTGGACGTAGTCCTTGCCGCCGATGCCGCGCCCTTCGCGAATCTCCTGGAACATGCATCTGCTGACGACATCACGTGGCGCGAGATCCTTGAGCGTGGGCGCGTAGCGCTCCATGAAGCGCTCGCCGTCGTTGTTGAGCAGGATGCCGCCTTCGCCCCGTGCGGCTTCCGAGATGAGGATGCCCAGGCGGTAGATGCCGGTTGGATGGAACTGGAAGAACTCCATGTCCTCCAGCGGGACGTGTCGCCGCGCCGCGACGATGACACCGTCGCCCGTGAGCGCCAGTGCGTTGGAGGTGACCTTGAAGATGCGCCCGAAGCCACCCGTGGCGAAGAAGACCGCCTTGGCGTGGAAGGTGTGGATCTCGGCATCGAGCAGGTTCAGCGCGACCACACCGCAGCACTGGCCATCGCTGTTGACCAGCAGGTCGAGGACCATGAACTCGTTGTAGAACTGGACTTCGTTCTTGATGCCCTGCTGGTAGAGGGTCTGCAGGATCATGTGGCCGGTGCGATCGGCGGCGTAGCAGGAGCGCATGACTGGCGCCTGGCCGTAGTTCCTGGTGTGCCCGCCGAACCGTCTTTGGGCGATCTTCCCGTCTGGGGTCCTGCTGAATGGCAGGCCCATGTGCTCCAGCTCGATGACCGTGTCGACGGCCTCGCGGCACATCACTTCGGCCGCGTCCTGGTCGACGAGATAGTCGCCGCCCTTGACGGTGTCGAACATGTGCCATTCCCAGTGGTCTTCTTCCATGTTGCCCAGAGCGGCGCCGATGCCGCCCTGTGCGGCTCCTGTGTGGCTTCGCGACGGGTAGAGCTTGCTGATGACGGCGACGTTGCCCATCTTCGAGCTCTGCAGTGCGGCCATCAGGCCCGCGCCGCCAGCGCCGACGATGACTGCGTCGTGACGGTGGAGCACGGCCTTAAACCTCTCCCCCTGGGAGAGTTTTATCCAGCGCGCAGCGCGGGTGAGGGTGCCTCTTCGGCCCAAACGCAGCCCTCACCCCCGGCCCCTCTCCCAGAGGGCGAGGGGAGCTCATTCTTCGCCGACCGTGTCGTGGCCGCTGTAGTCGACGTAGCGCAGGACCGTGTGGTTCGAGATGCCGTCAAACATCTTGCGCCGGAACTCACGCGCGTCCTCGGACAGCAGCCACTTTCTGAAATCTTCGGCGGCTTGCTGGTGCGGCCAGAACGCCTCGTTCAGGTACCGCGGGCGCCGCGCAGGCCGACCGTGCTCGTACGTGCCGTCGATGCCGTCGAGATAGATCCAGGTCTTGCGTTCGATGCAGCCAAAGGGCTCCGAGCGTGCCCACAGCTCGTGATCCAGCCATTCGATGAACGACTCGACGGGTATGCCAGCCTTGATGTCAAAGCTGTGGATCAGCCGCAGCATCTTTACCTCTCACGGCTTCATCCTGAGGCGAGCCTGCGAGCCGACGGTAGATCCTTCGCTCCGCTCAGGATGAGGCATCCCTCTTTGTCAGGATGAGGCATCCCTCTTTGTCAGCTTACGCCAGGCCCAGACCACCGGATCGTGGAACTCGGTGACCACCCGCTCCTTCAGCGGGATGATCGCATTGTCCGTGATGCGGATATGTTCGGGGCACACGTCGGTGCAGCACTTGGTGATGTTGCACAGGCCCAGTCCGGCCTGCGCCTTGATCAATTCCAGCCGATCGTTGTCGTCCAGCGGATGCATCTCCAGCGCCGCGAGGCGCACGAAGAAGCGCGGTCCCGCGAACCTGGGCATGTTCTCGGCATGGTCGCGGATCACGTGGCACACGTCCTGGCACAGGAAGCACTCGATGCACTTGTGGAACTCCTGCACGCGATCGACATCTTCCTGGAACATGCGCCGCGTGCCGTCGGCCTCCTTGGGCTTTGGCTTGAACGCCGGGATCGTCTTGGCTTTTTCATAGTTGAAGGAGACGTCGGTAACGAGATCCTTCACGAGCGGGAAGGCTCGGATGGGCGAGACGGTGATCGCCTCGCCGGACGAAAACGTGTTCATGCGGGTCATGCACATGAGGCGCGGCTTGCCGTTAATCTCGGCGCTGCATGAGCCACACTTGCCCGCCTTGCAGTTCCAGCGCACGGCCATGTCGGGCGCAGCTGTCGCCTGGATGCGGAAGATGACGTCGAGCACCACCATGCCCTCTTCGGCGGCGACGTCGTAGTCGCGGAACTCGCCGTTGCTGGCGTCGCCGCGCCACACGCGCATCTTGACCTGCGTCGCAGCCATCGGGTCAGTGGCCTCCTTCGGCCAGGAGCTTCTTCAGATCGTCCGGCATCGTCGGCAGTGCCTCCTCGACCAGCGTCAGGGCGTCACCATCTCGCCGCGTGACCAGGTTGAGCGCAGCGAAGCGCGCATCGGTGTCGGGAAAATCACTGCGCGTGTGGCCACCGCGGCTCTCCTTGCGGGCGAGCGCCGAGCGGGTGATGGCCTCCGAGACGGTAAGCATGCTGTCGAGCGCGAGTGCCAGGTGCCAGCCGGGGTTGAAGTGGCGATTGCCCTCGACGTGCACGCGCGCGGCGCGCTCCCGCAACGCCGCGATGCCATTGAGCGCCTGTTGCAGCTCGTCTTCCGTGCGAATGATCCCCACCAGGTTGTGCATGCAGTTCTCGAGGTCGGCCTGGATCGCATACGGGCTGTCTTCAGCCTTGGCTTCGAACGGCGCCAGCATGTTGCTCGCGGTGCCTTCGACCTGTTCATCGTCGACCACCAGCTGCGAAGCGAGGCCGAGCGCGTGTTCGGCTGCATACAGCCCAGCCCGGCGGCCGAACACCAGCAGATCAGACAGCGAGTTACCGCCGAGCCGATTCGCGCCATGGAGTCCCGCGGCAACCTCGCCAGCGGCGTACAAGCCTGGGACCCGCGTGGCGGCGGTGTCGGCGTCGACCCGCACGCCACCCATCATGTAGTGGCACGTGGGGCCGACCTCCATCGGCTCGGCGGTGATGTCGACGTCGGCCAGCTCTTTGAACTGGTGGTACATCGACGGCAGCCGCTTGCGGATGTAGTCGGCTGGACGGCGACTGGCGATGTCCAGGAACACCCCGCCGTGTGGCGTGCCACGGCCGGCCTTGACCTCGGTGTTTATTGCCCGCGCGACCTCATCGCGGGGTAGCAAATCGGGCGTGCGGCGCCTGGTCTTGTCGGTGTACCAGGCGTCGGCTTCTTCCTCGGTGTCGGCAGTCTCAGCGCGGAAGAACTCGGGCACGTAATTGAACATGAAGCGCTCGCCTTTGGAGTTCTTCAACGTGCCGCCATCGCCGCGCACGCTCTCGGTGACCAGGATGCCGCTCACGCTGAGCGGCCACACCATGCCCGTGGGATGGAACTGCACCATCTCCATGTCGATCAGGTCGGCGCCCGCGTTCAGCGCCAGGCTGATGCCATCGCCGGTGTATTCCCACGAGTTGGAGGTGATCTTGTAGACCTTGCCGATGCCACCTGTGGCCAGCACCACGGCTTTGGCTTTGAAGATGATGAAGCGGCCGCTTTCGCGCCAGTAGCCGACGGCGCCGGCGATGCGGTCGCCGTCCTTCAGCAGCCCCTGGATCGTGCACTCCATGAAGACATCGATGCCGCGCGCGACCGCGTGGTGCTGCAGGGTGCGAATCATCTCCAGCCCGGTGCGGTCGCCCACGTGGGCCAGCCGCGCGTAGCGGTGCCCGCCGAAATCGCGCTGCAGGATCAGACCATCTTTTGTGCGATCGAACAGCGCTCCCCACTCCTCGAGCTCGAGCACGCGGTCGGGCGACTCCTGGGCATGGATCTGGGCCATGCGCCAGTTGTTGAGCAGCTTGCCGCCGCGCATCGTGTCGCGGAAGTGGACCTGCCAGTTGTCCTCGGGCCAGACGTTGCCCATCGCTGCCGCGATGCCGCCTTCGGCCATCACCGTGTGCGCCTTGCCGAGCAGCGATTTGCAGACGATGGCGGTTCGCGCTCCCTTGGCGTGCGCCTCGATCGCCGCCCGCAGGCCTGCGCCACCAGCGCCCACGACCAGGACGTCGCACTCGTGCGTTTCGTACCGCTCACCCTGAGCCCTGAGCTCGTCGAAGGGTCGAAGGGCGCTCATCCCAGAACAATCCGTGGATCGACGATCGCGCCCGTCGCCACCAGCCGGACGTACAGGTCGGCGATCATCACGCTGAACAAGCTCAGCCAGGCAAAGAGCGCGTGCCGCTCATTCAGTTTGTTCGCGATGCTCCACAGGCGGAAGCGCAGCGGCTTGCCCGCGAACGAGTCGAGGTAGCCGCCGCACAGGTAGCGGCACGAGTGGCAGCTCAGCGAGTACAGCGAGAGCAGGACGACGTTGCCCAGGAGCACCAGCGTCCCCAGGCCGATGCCGAAGCCGGTCGGGAACTTGAACGCGAGCAGGACGTCCCACCACAAGAAGCCGACGACGATCAGCGCCAGCCAGAAGAAGTAGCGATGGATGTTCTGCAGGATGAACGGGAAGACCGTCTCGCCGCTGTAGCTGCGCCGCGCGTCTGGGACAGCGCAGGCCGGCGGAGACCAGAAGAACGAGCGGTAGTAGGCGCGACGGTAGTAGTAGCAGGTCACGCGGAAGCCCAGTGGGATCCCCAGCACCAGGAACGCCGGGCTCAGGTTCCACCATTGGCCGAAGATCGGAATGGTCGGGTGCTGGCAGTTCTGCGCGAGGCACGGCGAGTAGAAGGGCGAGAGGTACGGCTCGGCGAAGTAGTTGCCGTTCTGTAGCGCCGCCCACAAGGCGTACACGCTGAAGCCGCCGAGCACCAGCACGACCAGCAGCGGCTGCACCCACCACCTGTCTGTTCGGTCATGTTTCGGGCGTAGTGCGACCGCGGTTGCCGCGCTCATGGCCGTGCCGTGCCTGGCATGAAGGGGAACGAAACGATCGTCATGGTGCCGAGCACCAGGAAAAAGCCGAGAAAAACCCAGTTCGCGGTGTGGGCGAACGTCCGCCAGCCACGCTCGTGCACGTAGTCATCGATGAGCACTCGCAGGCCGTTCTGGCCGTGCGCGATCGCCAGGAACAGCAGCAGCCAGTCGTACATGCGCCAGCCGATCGTCTGCCAGCGCTCGGCCACGAACTCGTAGCTGATGACGTCGACGTTGTTGATGATGTGCACCATCAACAGGTGGCCGAAGACCAGGATCAGCATCAGCACACCCGAAACGCGGAAGAAGTACCAGCTCCAGAGCTCGAAGTTGCTGTTGGCCGGTCGAGTGGTTCTTCGCTGGTAGGCCAGTCGCGTGGCGCTGGCGAGGCTCACTGGAGGAACACCGGCCGCAGCATGATGAAGCCGGTGGGCAGGAACACCACCAGAAAGACCGCCCACACGGCGTACCACATCTGCTTCTGGACGCGGGTGGCCGTTTCGATGAAGTCGATGGCGATGATGCGCAGGCCGTTGATGCCGTGGTACAGCACGGCGCCCGCCAGGGCGACCTCTAGCACTCTGAAGGCTGGCGCTCGGTAGAGGAAGACGAAGGATTCGTAGGCCTGTTGTCCAAAGCCGACGAGGCTGGTGTCGAGGACGTGCAGGAACAGGAACAGGATGATGGCGACGCCGCTGACGCGGTGTAGCAGCCAGGCCCAGTAGCCCTCGCGGCCACGATAACTGAGCACGGTGGTTCTGTTTGCTCCCTTCGCTAAGCCTAGGATCGCTGGTTGATAAGCGTCAAAGACACAATGCGCCTGACTACAATAGGCACAACCTATCAATGACACGCTGCTTTGGAACGCCGCTTCGCGGCGAGGGGGCTCCGCCCCCTTCACCCCCGCACAAGCTGCGCGCGCTACCAGTGGAAATCACTTGGGCATCTGAGAGCTCTTCGCCGCTGGCGACGTCGCATCCTGGGCGGGGGGATGAAAGGGGGGCGGAGCCACCCTTCGGCGCGCAGCGCCGTGCCAAAGCTCGCTGAGCACTACGGTGGAAGTCCATCAGCTGGCCTACTTCGAGTCCGTGAGCCGTCACCTGCACTTCACCCGCGCGGCTGAGGAGCTGAATGTGGCGCAGCCGTCTGTCAGCCAGCAGATCAGGAAGCTCGAGGATGAGCTGGGCACGCCGCTCTTTCATCGTATGAAACGCAACGTCGCGCTGACCGAAGCCGGCACGCTCTTTCTGCGCCACACGCGCGCGATCCTGCAACAACTGGAGGAGGCCCGCGTGGAGGTCCAGGAGCTGAGCGGCCTCCGCAAGGGCTCGCTGGCCGTCGGCGCTCCGCCAAGCGTCGGCACCCACCTCCTGCCCAAGGCGCTGGCAGCCTTCTCCAGAAAGCACCCGGGCATCAGCCTGACGTTCCGCGAGGCCGGCTCGCGCACGCTGGTCAAACTCCTCGAAGATGGTGAGCTCGACTTAGCGGTGGTGATCCAGCCGATCAGACACCCCGTGCTCGAAACAATGCCCCTCCTAGAAGAGGAGCTTCTACTAGCAGTGCCGCGGAGCCACCGGCTGGCGACACGCACAGGCCGCGTCAAGTTAGGCGAGCTCGCGACAGAGCCCTTCGTCCTGCTGCGCGAAGGCGCCTACGACATCCGTGACCAGACGCTGGCAGCTTGCCGCAAGGTCGGCTTCGAACCGAACGTCGCCCTCGACGGCGGCGAGATGGACAGCGTGCTGCGGTTCGTGGCCGAGGGGCTCGGCATCGCGATTCTGCCGGAGATGGTGCTGGGCGACGTCGACCCGCGCACTGGCCCCGTCGCCGTGCGGCTGCAATCACCCAGACTCACCAGAACGTTGGTCCTCGCGAGACGGAGAGATCGCTACTTTTCGGCCGCCGCCCAGGAGTTCATGCGCATGCTGCGCGCGGCATCGACGAAAGACTGATGGCAGCCGAGGCAGGAGTCCGCAGGGCAATCTGCGATCGGTGCGGCGCCCGCGGCTGGCTGCAGCCCGGCGAAGAGCGCACGTGCGGCGAGTGCGGCGGACCGTACCGCCCGATGGCGCCGCTCGAAGGCCTGATCGATCGCTTCTTCGCTCCGCCGGCGCAGCACGTCTCGGAGATCTACCCACGCCACCTGAAGCTCATCGAGCTGATGTGGACAGCACATGGCTTCGGCCACGCCACCTACGAAGCACTGGCGCTGGAAAAAGTCTCCTACGCCGCGTTCGTGACGCGCGCCACGGAGATCGTGCTGCGCGGCCTCGCGGAGGGCTGGATCCAGGCGGACATTCCCGCGGCGCCGACCGACGACGATCAGGCGTACCACATGCGCTTTGTCGATCCCGATCGGTGGGCCGACGAGCTCACGGCGGCGTTCGGCGGCGCCGAGCTCACATAAACTGGCGCGGCTATGGCAGAGCCCAACGTGGTAGATGCTTATCTGGCGGCGCTGCCCGACGAGATGCGGACCGCGCTCGAGCGGATACGCGAGGTCATCAGGGCGGCGGTGCCGGGGATGTCTGAAGTCATCGCCTATGGCCTGCCGACCTTCAAGAACAAGGGCAAGGGCGTGGTGGCGCTGGGCGCGTGGAAGAACCACCTGGCGCTGTACCCGATGAGCTACGCAGTGATGGCCGCGCACAAGGACGAGCTGGCGGCGTTCGAGGTCTCGAAGGGCACGGTGCGGTTCAAGCCAGACCAGCCGCTGGGCGACGACCTCATTCGCAAGATCGTCCTCGATCGCGTCGCCGAGAACGACCGCCGACTGTCGGAGAAACCGAAGACGAAGGCGAAGCCCTAGCGCGGCGGCTCGCGGTACTGGAGATCGATCGCCGCCTGAGAGTCGGCGACCACGATCCGGTTGCGCTGCGAGAAGTGGAATTGCGCGTCGCCGACGCTGAGATACCAGGTGCCGTCGTCGAAGCGAATGGTGCTTTGATTCAGGACCTGCGTGGCGGCGGCGCCGGAGCGCATCTCGTGCGCCACGATCGCCCGCGCTTCTTGCTGCGTCAGCGTTTCGATCTGCGAGAGATCAGGCTGCGCCGGACGCGGCGGCAGCGTCACCACCGCGATCACCAGCAGCGTCACCCCGACACCTGCGACCAGCAGCGGCACTGGCGAGCGCAACGACACAACCGTGTCCCGCAGCCGCGGAGAACGCCGTCGCGGCGGCGCATCGGTGCGCAACATCGGTGCTGACTATACCCACTCGCGGGGCTGGCGTCCCGCTTCGGGAGCACTAGTACCCACTCGCGGGGCTATCCACTCCGCGCTGCGCGCTACGGGACACGGCGCCCCGCTTCGGGAGCACTAGTACCCACTCGCGGGGCTGCGCTTGGTATGCGAACGCAACGTCGCAGCCCGGGTCCTGAAGGGGGGTGGTGCCGATTACCGGATCACGATGCGCACCACCAGATTACTTCTGCAATCGCTGCTTGCGCTCGGCATGCTTGCCGCGACCGCCCTACCCACCTTCGCCGAGCCGAACGCCGCTCCGCCTGTCGCCGACACGCGCTTCGGCATTGCGGAAGGTTTCCGCAATCCGACGGTGATGTCGGACATCGGCGCCGGCTGGGAGCGCCTGATCCTGCCGTGGGACCAGATCCAGCCCGACCGTGCTGGCGACTTCTCGAAGCTCGGCCAGACGCTGACCAGGCAGCAGATCCAGAAGGAGCTCGATCGTGGCACGCATGTGGCGGGGCTGTTCCAGTTCACCCCGGATTGGGCGCAGGTTAACCCCGCGGATGGCAAGCGCTCGGTGCCCAAGAACCTGAGCCTGGCCTTCGACGATCCGAACAACTACTTCGGCCAGTACGTCTACCAGACGGTCAAGTACTACGCCGGCCAGATCGACCAGTGGATCATCTGGAACGAGCCCGAGTTCAAGCCCGGCGACCCGGGCGCGGGCGGCAGCTTCACCTGGCTGGGCACCGACGACGAGTTCGCGCAGCTGATGAAGGTCGGCTACCAGGCAGTGAAGAAGGCCAACCCCAACGCGGTCGTGTCCTTCCCCGGCACCTCGTACTGGATCGACGTCAACAACAATCGCCCGCAGTACTACGAACGCGTGCTGGCCATCCTGGCTCGCGATCCGGCGGCCGCGGCCAACAACTACTACCACGACGTGGTCTCGCTGAACCTGTACCGCGCGCCAGACGACGTCTATCGCGTCCACGGAGTGTTCAAGGCCATCCAGGCCAAGTACGGCGTCGACAAGCCGCTGTGGCTGACCGAGACCAACGCGATGCCGTCGGACGATCGCTCCATTCCGTGCGCCGATCAGCACACCAACGAGGCGATCAAGACCACCATGGACCAGCAGGCGGCGTACGCGATCCAGTCGCTGGCGATGGCCGCGGCCGCGGGCTACGGCAAGATCGAGTTCTACCAGATGGTCGACGCCAACCCGTGCGCTGAGCCTGCCGTGTGGGGCGTCACGCGCGATGACGGCTCACGCCGCCCAGTCGCCGACGCGCTGCGGGTAGCCGTCAACAACTTCGCTGGCTATTCCAGCGCGCGGTTCGTGCCCCTCACGCGGGAGACCACCGCGTGGTCGGCGTGGCCGGACGATCCGAGCTCGCTAGTTCCGAACTGGCAGGTGTATCAGGTCGCGTTCGACCGACCAGGGAATCAGCGGGTTACCGCCCTGTGGAGCGGCGATGGCAGCACCCTCCGCACCCGCATTCGCAAGAACGGCGCTTCGGCGCAGGTGATCGATCGAGCGGGCCGCGCGGTGGCGCTACAGGAAAACCAGGGCTGGTGGGTCGTCGATCTACCCGCGGCGACGGCGTACTTCAAGCTGAGCGAGCAGATCAAAGATCCCGATGGCTACCACTTCATCGGCGGCGACCCGCTGCTGGTCGTGGAGGAGGGTGTGGCGCCGACGACGCCGGTGACGGCGCCGGCGCTGGGTGAACCGGGCAGCGTGGCGCGCGACTTCAAGGTCTTCGTCTCGCCCGAGAACGGCCAGAGCGTCGGCCTTGGCCAGGCAGCCGAGTTCTTCGTCAGCACGCGTGGCTACGAGGGCTTCGGCGACGCGATCGGCTTCACCGTTACGCAGTGGAGTACGCAGCGCTTCCCGGATGCGAAGGACGGCCCCAGCGTGCCGCTGGGCGTCTCGCTGCCGGCCACGACGAAGCCGGGCGACACGGCGACGCTGCACTTCGAGACGGCCGGTGTCGAGCCGGGCATTTACTACGTGACCGTGCAAGCGAGCGCGGGCGGCAGCACCAAGACGTTCGACGTGGCGCTGGCGGTGGGCTAAATTCTGGACGCTTCATCCTGAGGCTAAATTCTGGACGCTTCATCCTGAGCCTGCGAAGGACCTACGTCTGAACGCTTCATCCTGAGCTTGCGAAGGATCTACGTCTGAACGCTTCATCCTGAGCGTGCGAAGGATCTACGTCTGAACGCTTCATCCTGAGCGTGCGAAGGATCTACGAACGCGACCGTAGATCCTTCGGCTCGCAGGCTCGCTTCAGGATGAGGCAGACCACTCGCAGGCTCGCCTCAGGATGAGGCCTTCCGATCAGAGCTCGCCCGGGTCTGCTTCGCGTACCGCGAACGTCAGCCGCTCATCGTTCGGCTCGTCCGCGCGTGCGCGGACCTCGAGCATCAGCGTCGAGCCCCCGGGCACCTCCATCGGGCTCACGATGTGCCAGCCAGCCGCGTCGCGGGCGACCTCACCTCTGGGCTTGACGCTGAGCACCGTGTAGCGCTCCCACGGTCCGCTCGTGGCGATGTACGCGCCGTGCGCGGGCCGATCGCTGGCGTTCGACACGGTGAGTCGAAACACGAATTCCGTACCGGGCGCGGGCCGCGGCGGGTCGAGCTCGACGCCGATCCGTAGCTGGAGGCGCGGCACCGGCGTCGGTGTCGGCGGCGGCGGGGTCGGCGTTGGTAATTGCGTCGGGCGCGGCGGCAGCGTCGGCGCCGGTATAGCTGTCAGCGTCGGCGGCACGGGCGTCGGCTGCACCACCAGACCGCCGCACGACGTCGCGAGCAGGCCGAGGACGGCGAGCAGACTACGGAGTGTCGACAAGCTCGGCGCGCACCACGAGCCGCTCGGTGAAGTCCCAGATCGTCGGCAGCCACATACCTGTGCAGGTTATGAGCGAAATCGTCGGCGTGTTGCCTTGCTCGAGAACCTGGCTGTCGGTGCGCGGCACGCGCTCGATCTCGACCACGCGGTACAGGAAGCGCTCGGCATCGGTCTGCACCTGCACGAGGTCGCCCTCGTGTGCCTGGTCGAGATGCTCGAAGACGTTGCCGCTGTGCACGCTGGTCACGTGACCGAGCAGGACCGCGTTGCCTGGCTCGCCAGCGTCGCCGGTCGACTCGGCGTGGCCGATTTTGAACGCTGGCACTTCCCAGGTGGTGGCCCCGTTACGCTCGACCAGGCGGGCTGGCACGACCTCGGCGTCGAGGCCGATGCGGTCTAGCGTGAGATGCGTGATCGCTCGACTCGAGTGCTCGCGTGTCGTGTCGCCGTTCCTGGTGGTGAGGACGGTCGCTGCAGCTGTGCCCCTGGGTGCGCCGGGTGCGGTGATCGGGATGTCCTGGACCCACGGTGGGGTAGCCGACTCGGGCGCGAACGCGACGTACGCGAAGCCGAATAGGCCCAGTGCGCTGGCGGCGATCAGCAGGCTGCCGGTCCAGCGCACGAGCGCCCGCGGCACTATCGTTCGCGACCCAGCCGTCGCAGCCAGACGCCCAGGCTTGCCAGAACCAGAAGTGCGCCGCCGAGCGCCGCGGGTGCCGGACCGCCCGTGGACGGCAGCACTTGCTGGATCACGGACACGATCTGCACGCGGATGGAGGCGCGTTCGGCGATGGCCGCGACCTGCACGCCGGCTATCTCTGGCTTGCTCCCGGAGCCGGCGTCCGCGGTGAAAACCTGGGCCGCGTACGTCTCATCAATAGGCGGCGGCTCTTCTTGTACCCGCGACTGGTCGCGCTCGAACAGTGGCGACTGCTGCGCCGCGAGAGCGGCGAAGAGTCGGTCGTCGAGGAGCTGAAGGTGCGCAGCTAAGTCTGCTTCAGGGACCGCGGCCGGCTGGGCCGCGTCCGCCGTGGCTGCCGGCGGATCCGCCGCTGCCTCCTGCTCGGGTGTCGCTGAGCCCTCGCTGGGCGCTGGAGGGTCCGCGTTCGACGCCTCCGCGACCCCAGCATCGGTCGAGACGCTGGCATCGGTCGTGGCATCGGCGGCTCCCGGCTCGGGACTGGCGTCGTGTTCGGTGGCGTCTGGCGGAGCGGGCGCCGGCGGCGCGAACACGGCTGGCGGCTGCCGGCGCGACACGACGGGCTGCACCACAGCGGGCGCTTCGAGCGGCTCGGGGTCTTCTGTGGGCGCGACGTCCGCGTCAGCGGGTGGTGGGACGTCCGGAACGCCGGCTTCGGGCGGCGCTTCGACGACGTCCACGACTGCCTCCTCGGCGACAGGCGGCGGCGGTACGTCGGACGGCAGCTCGTCGCCGGGCAGCTGGGGCGGCAGCTCATCGCTGGGCACCTCAACCGCGGGCGCGCCCGGTGGGAGCGGTGGCGCTTCGACGGTGGGCGCCGCGGGCCGCGGTGGCGGCGGGGGCAGCGGGGGCGGCTCAACTGGCGGCG
>WNGE01006300.1_pt1 | contig 20413 bp, 19 predicted proteins | sample 5400651 | NCBI WGS metagenome assembly WNGE01 (sample SAMN13153370, study PRJNA577476) | soil metagenome | isolation source: 60 cm soil or saprolite under grassland replicate 2 | place: USA:California | collected 2016-06-15 | reverse complement strand
GCGGGCGCTGGTGGTCGGCCGCTCGATCGCGACCTACAACAACGTCCTCAGCGAAATCCGGCGGCGCTTCGCCGATCGCGACGCCGGCGGCCGCGGCACGCAGACGTTCGACCTGCGCACCACCATCCATGCGGTGACCGCGCTCGAGGCGGCGCTGCTCGATCTTTTGGGACAATTCCTCGGCGTGCCCGTGGCGGCGCTGCTCGGGGAAGGGCAGCAGCGCGACGCGGTCGAGACGCTGGCCTACCTCTTCTACATCGGCGACCGCAACAGGACCGATCTGCCGTACCTCTCGGCGCCGCACGCCAAGGACGACTGGCTGCGCCTGCGCCACGAGGAGGCGCTCGACGTGCCGGCGGTGGTCCGCCTCGCCGAGGCCGCGCACGCGCGCTACGGCTTCAACGATTTCAAGCTCAAGGGCGGCGTGCTGCGCGGCGACGAGGAGATGGCGGCGGCTGCCGCCCTCGCCGAACGATTTCCGAACGCCCGCATCACGCTCGATCCGAACGGCGCTTGGTCGCTCGCCGAGGCCGTGCGCCTGTGCCGCGGCCAGCACCGCGTCCTCGCCTATGCGGAGGACCCGTGCGGCGCGGAGAACGGCTTTTCCGGCCGCGAGGTCATGGCCGAGTTCCGCCGCGCCAGCGGCCTGCCGACCGCGACCAACATGGTCGCCACCGACTGGCGCGAGATGGGCCACGCGATCCAGCTGCACGCGGTCGACATTCCGCTCGCCGATCCGCATTTCTGGACCATGCAGGGCTCGGTCCGCGTGGCGCAGATGTGCCACGAATGGGGGCTCACCTGGGGATCCCACTCCAACAACCATTTCGACATTTCGCTCGCCATGTTCACCCACGTCGCCGCAGCGGCGCCGGGCCGGATCACCGCGATCGACACGCACTGGATCTGGCAGGACGGGCAGCGGCTGACCAAGGAGCCGCTCCCGATCGTGGGCGGCAAGATCGCGGTGCCCGATCGGCCCGGTCTCGGCGTCGAGATCGACATGGCGCAGATAGAGGCGGCGCATCGCCTACACGAGGAGAAGGCCCTGGGCGCGCGCGATGACACCCATGCAATGCAGTACCTAATTCCCGGCTGGACTTTCGACAACAAGCGCCCCTGCCTGGTGCGCTGAAAAATACAGGGAGAAAACATGATGACGTCATCGATCGAGCAACGGACGATCCGCAAGATCTCGTGGCGGCTGCTGCCGCTCATCGTCGTGATCTATTTCGTGGCGTACATCGACCGCACCAATGTCGGCTTCGCCGCGCTGACGATGAACAAGGAACTGGGCCTGAGCGCCTATGTTTTTGGATGGGGCGCCGGCATCTTCTTCCTCGGCTACTTCCTGTTCGAAGTGCCCAGCAACGTGATCCTGGAGAAGACTGGCGCGCGCATATGGATCGCGCGCATCATGGTAACCTGGGGAATCATATCGGGCGCAATGGCGTTTGCCAGCGGGCCGGCGAGCTTCCTCACCCTGCGTTTCCTGCTCGGCGTGGCGGAGGCCGGCTTCTTCCCCGGCATGATCCTCTACTTCACCTATTGGTTCCCAAAAGCCTACCGCGCGCGGGTGATCTCTGCGCTGTTCATCGCCGTCCCGGGCTCGAACGCGCTCGCCGCGATCATCTCCGGCGCCATTCTCGAGATGGATGGGTTCCTCGGGCTCGTGGGCTGGCAGTGGATGTTCATCCTCGAAGCGATCCCGGCCGTGCTCCTCGCTATCCCGGTACTCGCCCTGATGACGGACCGGCCGGCGCTCGCCACCTGGCTCGCGCCCGAGGAGCGCGACTGGCTCGAGAACGCGCTGCAGGAGGAGCGACGCCGCATCGAGAGCGCCGGGCACCTCAACCTCCTGCGGGCGCTGACCGACCGGCGTGTGCTCGCGCTCTCGGCGATCTACTTCACCATCGTGACCGCGACCTACGGCATCACCTTCTTCCTGCCGCAAATCATCAAGGGCATCGGGCTTTCCAATGCCATGACCGGGCTCGTCACCGCCATTCCGTACACCATCGGCACGATCGGCATGCTCCTGTGGGGCGCCTCCTCGGACCGCCATGACGAGCGGCGCTGGCACTTCTGCGTCGCCTGCCTGCTTGCCACCGCCGGGCTGATCGGCGCCGGACTCTTTGGCAGCTCCTTCCTGGCCCTCGCCTTCATGTCCATCGCGACGATCGGGCTTTACGGCTCGAAGCCGGCGTTCTGGCCGATGCCGTCCGCATTCCTCACCGGAACGGCCGCGGCCGGCGGCATCGCGCTCGTCAACTCCATCGGCAATCTCGGTGGCTATGTCGGCCCGTTCATCGTCGGCTGGATCAAGGACAGCACCGGCAGCTTCGAGACCGGGCTCTACTTCCTGGCCGCCTGCGCGCTCCTGTCGGGCATCATCGCCTGGATCGCGGTGCAGCCGACGGGGCGCACGAGCGCGGCTGCGGCGGGCGCGCGCTCGCTCGAGGCTGCGGCGGGGCGGTAAAAATGTGTCAGATCGTGCCGACAGCCGCCTACCGGCCGTTTCCCAACCAGTTCCGCGCCGATCTGCTCGCCGGCAAGCGCCTGATCGGATGCTGGGCCTCGCTCGGGGCGCCAATCACCGCCGAGATCCTCGGGCTTGCCGGCTTCGACTGGATCCTGCTGGACGGGGAGCACTCACCCAACGACGTGACCACCTTCGTTCCGCAGCTCATGGCGCTGAAGGACAGCCGGAGCGCGCCGGTGGTACGGCCGCCGTGGAACGAGCCGGTCATCATCAAGCGGCTGCTCGACATTGGCTTCCACAATTTCCTGCTGCCCTATGTCGAGACCGCCGACCAGGCGCGCAGCGCGGTCGCGGCGACGCGCTATCCGCCCCAGGGCATTCGCGGCGTCTCGGTCGCTCACCGCAGTAATATGTACGGGACCGTGGCGGGCTATTTCCCCGGCATCAACGACCACGTCACCGTCATGCTGCAGATCGAGACCAGGGCGGGGCGGCCGGCATCCTGGCGGGTGTCGAGGCCGACGCCCGCCGCTACCTCGAGTGGGGCGCGACATTCGTGGCGGTTGGCAGCGACCTCGGCCTTTTCCGCGTCGCCAGTCAGGCCCTGTGCGACCGGTTCAAGGAGCCGGCCTGACGACCGGCGCCCGTCCGCACGACGGGCGACGGCGCTATCTTCGCGATCGAAATCCTTAAAGAGGTTTGTCATGAGCAAGGTCGGCTTCATCGGTCTCGGCATCATGGGTGCGCCCATGGCCGGACACTTGATCGCGGGCGGACACGAGCTGTTCTTCTACAGCCGCAAGCGGCCGCGGCCCGAGCTGACCGGCAAGGGCGCGGTGGCCTGTGCGTCTGCGAAGGAGGTGGCGGAAAAATCCGAGATCATCATCATCATGGTGCCGGACACGCCCGACGTCGGAGAGGTGCTGTTCGCCGAGAACGGCGTGGCCGCGGGGCTGAGCCGAGGCAAAATCGTGGTGGACATGAGCTCGATCTCGCCGATCGAGACGAAAAAGTATGCCGCGCGGATCGAGGCGCTCGGCTGCGACTATCTCGATGCGCCCGTCTCCGGCGGCGAGGTCGGCGCCAAGGCGGCTTCGCTCACCATCATGGTGGGCGGCAAGGAGGCGGTGTTCGAGAAGGTGAAGCCGCTGTTCGCCGTGATGGGCAAGAACATCACGCGCGTGGGCGGCATCGGTGATGGCCAGACCTGCAAGGTCGCCAACCAGATCATCGTGGCGCTCACCATCGAGGCCGTCGGCGAGGCGCTTGTGTTTGCCTCCAAAGCCGGGGCCGACCCGGCCAAGGTGCGCGAGGCGCTGATGGGCGGGTTCGCCAATTCGCGCATCCTGGAAGTCCATGGCGAGCGGATGGTGAAGCGCGCGTTCGATCCGGGCTTTCGCATCGAGCTGCACCAGAAGGATCTGAACCTCGCGCTATCGGCGGCGCGCGCGATCGGCGTGAGCCTGCCCAACACGGCGACGGCCCAGGAGCTGTTCAACGCCTGCACGGCGCATGGTGGGGCGCGCTGGGACCACTCGGCCCTGGTGCGGGCGCTCGAGATCATGGCGGCGCACGAGATCGGCACTGCTTCGCCTGCCAAAACCGGTGGCTAGGCGCTAAGCTCGCCCGCGCGGCCGGATACAAGGAACGGCACGGCATGAACAAGCACGCGAGCGCGAACCCGGAGGTGCCGCGCGTCATCCGCATGCACCCGGACGACAACGTGGCGATAGTCGTCAACGACCTCGGCCTGCTCGCGGGCGCGCGGCTGCCATCAGGCCTGACGCTGCGCGAGCGCGTGCCGCAGGGCCACAAGGTGGCGCTGGTCGATCTCGCCGAGGGCGCGCCGGTCCGCCGCTACAACGTGATCATCGGCTATGCGGCGCAGGCGCTGCCCGCGGGGGCCTGGGTCAACGAGCAGCAGCTCGTAATGCCGACACCGCCGGCGCTCGACGGGCTGCCGATGGCGACCAACAATGCGCCGCTCAGCCCCGCGCTCGAAGGTTATACCTTCGAAGGTTACCGCAATGCCGACGGATCGGTCGGAACGCGCAACATCCTCGGCATCACCACGACCGTGCAGTGCGTCTCAGGCGTGGTCGAGCACGCCGTGCAGAGGATCCGCAGCGAGCTGCTGCCGAAATACCCCAATGTCGACGATGTGGTGGCGCTCGAGCACATCTACGGCTGCGGGGTGGCGATCGACGCGCCCGACGCGGAAATCCCGATCCGCACGCTGCGCAACATCAGCTTCAATCCGAATTTCGGCGGCGGCACCATGGTCGTGAGCCTCGGCTGCGAGAAGCTGCAGCCCGAGCGTCTGCTGCCGGCCGGCGCGCGCGACTACGATCTCGTCACCCTGCAGGACCCTTCGCATATCGGCTTCGACGCCATGATCGGCTCGATCATGCGGACGGCCGAGCAGCATCTGCAGCGCCTTGACAGGCGACGGCGCGAGACCTGCCCGCCGTCCGCGCTGGTGGTTGGCATGCAGTGCGGCGGCAGCGATGCGTTCTCCGGCGTGACCGCCAATCCGGCGCTCGGCTTCGCCAGCGATCTGCTCGTGCGCGCGGGCGCGACCGTCATGTTCTCCGAGAACACCGAGGTGCGCGACGGTGTGGTGCAGCTCACGGCGCGCGCCGCGAGCCCGGACGTCGCCCGCGCGCTCATCGCCGAGCTCGGCTGGTACGACCGCTATCTCGCGCGCGGCAGCGTCGACCGAAGCGCCAACACGACGCCGGGCAACAAGAAGGGCGGCCTGTCGAACATCGTCGAGAAGGCCATGGGCTCGATCGTCAAGTCGGGCACCGCGCCCATCTCGGGCGTCGTCCCTCCCGGCGAGCGCGCGCGGCAGAAGGGCCTGCTTTATGCGGCGACGCCAGCCAGTGATTTCATCTGCGGCACCCTGCAGCTCGCCGCCGGCATGACGCTGCACGTGTTTACTACCGGCCGCGGGACGCCCTACGGGCTCGCTGCCGTGCCAGTGATCAAGGTGGCCACGCGCAGCGAGCTGGCGCGGCGCTGGCACGATCTGATGGACGTCGACGCCGGCCGCATCGCGAGCGGCGACGCGACCATCGAGGAGCTCGGCTGGGAGCTCTTTAACACCATGCTCGACGTGGCGAGCGGGCGACGGCGGACCTGGACCGAGACGTGGAAGCTGCACAACGCACTCGCCTTGTTCAATCCGGCCCCAGTCACCTGAGCCTGGGGACGAGTTTGGGCGGCGAGAGGATTCCGCACGGGGATCACGACCCCGGCGCTCGTCTAAAGTTGCAAACATAAGTCAGCTATTGATGCTGTGGACGGCTCCTCCACCGGCACGTAAGTGCCACGGACCGTGGTCGCCGAGGGGGTGACCTGATTCGGAGGAACTGGGCCATGCAAGCCGTCACGACGATTGGTCTTGATATCCCAAAGTCGGTTTTTCAAGTTCATGGCGCCGACGCTGAAGGTAAGATGGTCATCCGGCGCAAGCTGAAGCGCCGTTATGTCGCTGCTTTTTTCCAGAAGCTGCCACCATGCCTTGTCGGTATAGAGGCCTGCGCATCATCGCATCATTGGTCGCGCGAACTCCAGGCGCTCGGTCACACCGTACGCCTGATGCCGCCGACCTATGTGAAGCCCTACGTAAAGCGGCACAAGAATGATGCCGCAGATGCTGAGGCAATCTGTGAAGCAGTGACCAGGACCAACATGCGGTTTGTGCCGACGAAGACGCCCGAGCAGCAGAGCTGCTTGATGCTCCATCGGACGCGGCACCTGTTCATTCGACAGCAGACTGCAGTGATCAATGCGATCCGCGCACATCTTGCCGAGTTCGGCTCGTCGCACCGGTCGGACGCAACGGGGTCGAGGCATTGCTCAATATCACCCAGATCCTGGAGTTCGACCGACTGATCATGGCCTGGCACCGATCCAATGAGACGAGCAAGCGGCTCGATGAGATCCCGGGCGTCGGTCCGGCGCTGGCCACAGCTCTAGTCGCCAGCGTCGGTGATCCGAGGGCTTTCCGATCGGGGCGGGATTTCTCGGCTTGGGTCGGACTGGTGCCCAAGCAGAACTCGAGCGGTGGCAAGGAAAAGCTCGGCAGCATCAGCAAACGAGGCGATCGGTACCTGCGCAGCCTGTTCACGACCGGGGCGCTGGCCGTAATCCGCTATGCCAAACTCCATGGCACTAAGCATCGGCCATGGCTCACCGCGCTGCTGGCGCGGCGACCGACCAAGGTGGCCGCAATCGCGCTTGCCAACAAGATCGCGAGAATGGCTTGGGCTATGATGGCCAGGGGTGAGCGCTACAGGGAACCCGTCGCGCTCGCGATGTGAATGAGATCGCGCCGGCCAGCCGGCGTAATGTGAAGGTTGGGAGGGCGAACAGCACGTAATGCAGAGCCGGTCGATCCGGCGATCAGGACAACCCACTCGTGCCACCGCATGGTCGAATGCGTGCTAATGACCGGGACCTGATCCGCGGAGGGCATTATGGCCAGCGGTCATGCGAACCGCGCTAACAGGCCGAACACATGGCTGCACCGACCAAGCCCTGCTACGTGAAGATTCTCCTTGCCAACTCGGAGCCGTCCACACATGGCACGACTCAGACGAGCCGATCACGGCGGGCCATGTCCGTTCATTGGGGTAAAGCGGTCAAGGCGACACCGCGCTCGAAATGGCGCGATTGACCCATATGCGACATTAAACGTTGAGCTAATACCATCCGGATGGACATGAGGCGACGGGGATTTCTCGGTGTTCTGGGTGAAGTGGCGGCGTCGCGGCCGCCGCGCAGCTAGGCAAAATACCGCGCATCGGCGTCCTGATGCTGATTGACAATCGCGCCGTCGTCCATCGAATGATCCTCGCCCACACCTCACCGAGGGAGAGACCCCATGACCCTCACCGTCCGCCGCGTCGTCACCGGCCATGACGAGAACGGCCGCGCGATCGTGTTGATCGATGAAATCTCCAAGAACATCGTCCAGACGCGGCCGGGCGCGCACGCCGCCGTGATCTGGACGACCGAAGGATTTCCGGTTGACAACGACGGCAGCGCGGACGCATCGGGGCGCAAGGTCGGCACCACGCTCGACAACGGCACCGTGTTCCGGGTAGTGAGCTTTGGCCCCGGGGTCACGCCGCGCAACCACCGCACCGATTCGATCGACTACGCGACAGTGCTCTCAGGTGAGATCGACATGGAGCTCGACGGCACCAGCGTACACCTCAAGGCCGGCGACTTGCTGGTGCAGCGGGGCACGATCCACAACTGGGTGAACAAGGGCACGGCACCCTGCGTCATCGCCTTCGTGCAGCTAGCGGCCAAGCCGGTTACCGCCGGCGGGAACGTGCTCAACGCCGTCGGGTAACCACGAGTGGGACGCGGCCGGTATCCACGTGAAGGGGCTGCTGCCGCAACGTCGCTCATTGGCCCGTCGCTTCACTTGATGCGGTGCCGCGACACGTTCTGCAATCGGGGCCAAACCGGAAGTGGCTCGAACGCGCTCAAAACGTCGAAGATGACCCGAATCGGACGTGGCACAGTGGCACATATTTTGGTCAGACTCCTACCCGCGCTGGGCGAGGCCGAAGGGTCTAGCGGTACCGCGGATCCTTGCAATTATTCGCCTCCGAGAATGTCGCCAATTCGCGCTCCTTGCCCCATATCTTGGCGCCGGCTCTTCGAGGGCATTGCTTGAAGTGCGCATTGCGTTCCTCAAAATAACGATTGATCGCGGCTTTGGCGTCATCGATGCGCTTATAATCGCTGTTGTGAATAATCGCGCGGGACATGCCACTGAACACGGATTCAATCACGTTAAGGAACTGGGCGCCCGATGGTAGCGGCACAGCTTCCACTACGGGACACTCGGTGGCATTATGTAGAGCGATGCGTTTGTACAGATCTTTAGAAATATGCCATGACGCAGCATCCCACGAGAGGTAGAGTTTTCGACGGTCCCGATACTTTTCGATCAATACCTCCATCATTCGGATCATCTCATCTGTATTCTTCTTCGTGCTAAAAAAATGGACGACTTGGTTTCCAGACAATTCCAGCGCCGCAGTCAAGATTAAGCAGCCTCGGGATTTCTGCCACTGTGGTATCACGCGCCGTTCTCCGGGAGCGGCAAGTGCAAGACCGGGTTTTGCCTTCACGGCAAACGGTCCAAATTCATCGATGGAGAAGAACGCCTCGTCAGGACGAAGATTTGCGAGAATCGATCGTACTCGATCGAGTTTCTCTGAGAAGGTCGGGTCATTCGAGGTCAGGACAATACGAGCCTTACGCCACCGGTAGCCCGCCAATTTAATTATTTTGCGGATCACCCCAGGACACACGGGGTGTCCTGTCTGTCGCAAAATACGTGACAATTGGTCCATGGTCCAGGTTGTGCGGTTGATGCCGTAATTGGATGGCGGCTCGTGCAGAATCCCAAAAACCGCATTTTTCATCACTTCGTTGTCGAACTTGCGAGTTGATTTCCTTTGGCGAGCGAACAGCCCTGATATGCCAGCATTCTCAAAAAGTGCGAGGTACCTTCGGACACATGAAGACTCAATGCAAAATCAATCTCGTCATTTCGAACGCGGAGTCGCCTTGACCGCTTCACCCCAATGAACGGACGTGCCGGGCCGTGATTGGCTCGTCTGAGTCGTGCCACAAGCCGACCGTGATCGCTGACTCCGGGGGTGGTACTAAAGCGTGGCCACTAGCGACGCGCCGCGGCCACGCTCGGTAGTGACGCTACTTTGCTGCGTCGGCGCCCGCCTTCGCCACTTGACCATCCTGAACTGAGGTTGCGCCGGAGACGCCGATGGCTCCGACAACTTTGCCATCCACAATGAGTGGAATGCCGCCTTCAAGCGGCGAGGCTCCACGCAGCGCGAGTGAACGCAAACCGATACCGCCCTGCGCTACCAAGTCCTCGAACACCTTGCTAGGACGTCTGTAGTTAATCGCGCTGAGCGCCTTGTCCTCGGCGGCCATGAGTGAGCCGTATTGAGTATTATCGAACTTGTGCAGCATCACCATGTGGCCCGTGCTGTCGAGGATTACGATGGCCATCGCCCAGTTGTTCTTTACGGCCTCCCCTTCAGCGGCAGCCATCACTTTCTTGGCTGACCCAACTGAGACATCAACGGTCGGTTTTGCTGCGCTGCCCCAGGCAATAGTCCCTCGAAGATTGTGCTAGGCTTTAGCAGGCGCTTCTCGGCCCGCGAGGAAACCCGTGAGACGGCGCGAGTTCATCACCCTTCTCCGCGGCGTGGCGGTCTCTTGGCCGCTGACCGCGCGTGCACAGCAGCCCGAGCGGATGCGGCGGATCGGCGTGCTCCAGGTGATCAATGAGAGCGATCCGGAATTGCAGCGTCGTATAGCGGTATTTGTGCAGGGCCTCCAGAAGTTCGGGTGGAGGGAAGGTGCCAGCCTGGTGATCGACTATCGCTATGGAGCCGACGATTCCGAACGCATTCGGCTCGACGCAGCTGAACTCGTGGGCCTGAACCCAGACGTGATCTGGACCAGTGGCGGTCTGGGTTTGCTGTCGCTAAAGCGGGCGACCCACAGCATCCCGATCGTCTTCACGACGGTCTACGATCCAGTCGGCAGCGGCTACGTCGCGAGCCTGGCGCGGCCCGGCGGCAATATCACCGGATTCACGCTGGGCGAGTTCTCTATGGGCGGGAAGATGCTGGAGGTACTCAAGGAGGTGGTGCCCCAGGTCAGTCGTGTGGCGGTCATTCTGAATCTTGAGCAACCACCTCACGTCGCGATGTGGCGCGCAATCGAGGCGATGGCCCCGTCGCGGGCGACCGAGCCGGCGCGCAGCGCCAAAAACCCCTCGTTGATCTCCTCAAGCCTGTAGGTGCGACTGATCAAATCGTCGAGGTTGATCCTCTTCTCCATGTAAAGATCGCACAGAATCGGGAAATCTAGATTCGGCTGCACCGAGCCGTAAAAGCTCCCGGTCAGAGATTTTGCCTGGAACACCATGCGGAACGGCGAGATCGGCGCCGTCACGGTCGAGCCGGGAATACCAACCATGACGGCGGCACCACCCGGCGCGACCGCATCAATGATTTGCACGGTGGTGACGTCGCTGCCGATGGCGTCGAAGGCGTAATCGACGCCGAGCCCGCCGGTCATCTCTTTTGCCCGCTTCACCACGTTCTCGTTCTTGGCGTCGATTACGTCGGTGGCGCCAAACGATTTCGCGTACGCGAGCTTGTTAGGTAGCAGATCGGCGGCGATGATCTGCATGGCGCCGGCAAGCCGGGCGCCCTGCACGATGTTGAGTCCGACGCCCCCACAGCCGATCACGAGCACCCTCGATCCCGACTCGACCTTGGCGTGCCGGACCACGGCGCCGATCCCGGTCGCGACACTGCAACCGATGAGCGCGGCTTGCGCCCACGGCATGTCGTCGCGGATACGGACCAGATTCTCCTCGGAGCAGACCACGGTTTCGCCGAACGTGCCGATGCGCGCCATCTGGTTGATCGCCGTTCCGTTCATGGCGAGTCGGGTCGTGCCGTCGTGCTGGACCCAGCCCGGCGTGTCGGCATGGCCGATGCAGAGCACCGAGCGACCCGCGGCGCAGTAGCGGCAGTGCCCGCAGTGCGGCCGGAACGAGAAGATGATGTGATCGCCGGCTTTGACCCTGCTCACGCCAGGACCGACCGCCTCGACGATACCCGCCGCCTCGTGGCCGGGCACGATCGGCACCTGAGTCGGCCAGTCGCTCATAGCGTTGCCGCGTTCCGGCTACGAAGCCGCGCCCCTCGGCACAGGCTAGTCGGCGCACGAGCAGCGTGACGGAAGGAGCGTACTTGGCTCCGGGCTGGTCTGGCACATGAGACGTTGCAGGGGCCACTGGGGAGCCCGGTTGGTATATTGAGCCCGGATCGAAAGGTACGAGCATCCACGAGTTTGAGCGGAATGCGGTTCCTTCCGCGGCTCCTGGCCGACATGGCGGGGCGCGAGCATTCCTATGCGGATTTGAAACAGAAGCTCGACGTTCGGACCAAGGAGCTCAACGGGGCACTGGAGCGGGAGACGGCGACCTTCCGCGAGCTGAGTGAATCTCTGGAGCGGGAGACGGCGACCTCCGAGGTCCTCGGCATCATCAGCACTTCGCCAAACGACCTGGAGCCCATATTGAGACCATCCTCGCGAATGCGACGCGACTCTGCGAAGCTAGTCATGCCACTCTGTGGCTTTGCGAAGGAGACGGCTTTCGCGCGGCTGCGCGCCACGGCGCGTTACCGACAGGCCCCGTGGAAAGACGTGGATCGCTGTTCCGTCCGGGCCGCGGGTCCCATTCGCCCGGGCCGCGGGGACCCGGCGGGCGGTACATGTCGATGATCTTCGCACGGAGCAGGCCTATTTCGCCGGCGACCCCATAGTCGTTCGCGCTGTCGATGTCCTCGGCATCAGGACTTTGCTTGCCGTACCGATGCTCAAAGAGAAGAAAGCGGTCGGCGTGATCGTTTTACCTCTCATTTGCCTTGGGCTCGGTGCAAAGATGTGCCGAGCCCTTTCTTTTATCCGTCCCGCGCCACCTAATTTGAAATTGGCAGCGACGTAGTGCAGGGCAACGGCCGTATTTGGCGAGGCGAGTTGACATAGGTCAATGCGATCCGCTCAGTACAGCTTAGTGGCAATTCACCATGGGCGAGGTCCATCGGCTATCCAAAAAATGGTTGCCCACTTCAATCGCGCCCGACAGCGATCTTGAAGTTGCCGTGATAGACAAACACGGAGTTCACACGCTGGTATTTCCGGTTCGCAAGAATGGAACCGAGTGGGTCGATGCTTCAACGCACAAACGGGTCGAAATCAAGCCGACACATTGGCGTCTGTGGACCGAGGATCACTAACCCGACAGCTACGCCTTTGCCTCTGATTGTCCTTTTGCCTTGTCCTTCTCTTCGGCAAGGAGGCGAATGATCATAGCCCGTTTCGTGGGATCGGATTCCGTTTCAAGCAGCAAATTGAACCGATCAATGTTGGCTTTCACGATTCTATGCATGACCGTCACCAACTAAGCTCGCATTGACCGGGAAATCGCGAGCAACGATCCTTTAGCGCAGCCTCTTCCTCACCGAGTAACTTCAGAATCATTCGCCGCTGAAGCCTCATCCCTTATATTCAGGGTCTACGGTGCAGGTCCGAGTCCGACCGCAGCTTCGAGGCGCCCGCTCCCAACCGCAAATGGATTGCCGACTTCACGTATGTGTGGACCGCGGAGGGCTGGCTCTATGTGGCTGCCGTCGTCGATCTCTTCTCCCGGCGTGTCGTCGGCTGGTCGATGAGCGCGGCGATGACGGGGCAGCTCGTCACGGACGCCCTGGTGATGGCAATCTGGCGCAGAGGCAAACCCGACGCGCTGCTGCATCACTCCGATCGCGGCAGCCAATACACTAGCGAGCAGTTCCAGCGCTTGATGGCCGATCATGGCGTCGTCTGTTCGATGAGCCGTTCGGGCAATGTCTGGGACAATGCGGCAATGGAGAGCTTCTTCTCCTCGCTGAAGACCGAGCGGACGGCACGCAAAACCTATCGGACGCGCGACCAGGCCAAGGCTGATGTGTTCGATTACATCGAACGCTTCTATAACGTGAAGCGCAGGCACTCGACAATCGGCTACAGGAGCCCCACAGAGTTCGAGATGCAGGCTGGATTAGCTTAAGCGGGTGTCAACCGAACCGGGTGCAGGCCATAGAGTGGCCTTTTCCTCGGCAAGCAGCTTCAGAATTATTCTGCGCTGAACCTCATCTCTTGGATCGGCCAGAATCTGGAGATAGCGTCTGTGCTTCCGGCTAAGAGCCATTTCCATTGGAGCCTCCCGTGCACGATTGCCCCTCCCCCCTCAGGCGTAGGCTGCAATCAGAGGGCCTCCCGGAAGACGAGTCTGTATCGTTTTGAACACATGCCTTGCGGGCCGGTCCCAGTAGCCGCTTTCGTCCGGTTGCGGTCGCTTATCGGTGATGGTGCGCCCGCCCACACAGCTCATTAGCTGCGCATGGTTCCTGGGCAGAGAACCTAAAGCGACCCCTTAAAAAATACCCACCCTGGTCATCGTCGCGGGCCCGCCCTCCTTGTCGGCTCCATGGCGCATTTCAAATTTTGATGCGCGGCTCGTCGAGCAGAACGACGTTCAGCAATGAGCTGTGGACTTTCAGTTTGCCGTTATAATCAATGAAGCCCAGTTGTCGGAATTTGTTCATGAAAGAACTCACGCGAGAACGCGTTGTACCGATCATTTCCGCGAGCGTCTCCTGGCTGATCTTTGCAACTATTGGCTCCGGTTTACCCTCCTTACCGAAGTTCGCTAGCAGAAGAAGAGCCCGCGCCAAGCGCTTTTCGCTCGAATTGAACAGTTGATCAACGAGGTCGGCTTCAATTCGAATACTCCGAGTCACAAGATGCGACACGAACAGCTCGGAAAACGCTGGCTCATTATGTAGGACTCGGACGATGGTCGCTTTCTCCAGTCGCATGATCTCGCATTCCATCATCGCCGTGACAGTCGCCATGCGCAGCGGCTGCCCCACCAAGCATCCTTCGCCAAAGAAATCGCCCGTTCCAAGGATCGCAACGACGGCTTCTCTCCCTTGCTCAGAAACAACGGTGATTTTGATCTTGCCTTGCTGGAGGTAGAAAACAGCATCCGCCGCCTCTCCCTGAGAGAAGACAGTTTGATCCTTCTGGTATTTTGAAATGGTTCTGCCGCCGTCTGCTTTGGCAAGAAACGCTTTCGGGTCGAAGACGGGCTTGCGTTCACGTTTCATGGCACAATGCCTTGGAGGGCCTTCAAAAAACCGGTAAAAGGTGCCCAAAGCGTAGCGATCGGACGCGATGGATTTTACGCCCGTTCCTAGAAAGTTGAAGGTAATTGTAATGTCAGTATTTCCCCGCGTCGACAGCGACCATGCCGAGGGCCCCTTGATCGGTTCGCAGCAGACTGCTCCCTCCATCCCGGGGGGATCGCGATAGGATAACCCTTATGCCCGCCGGGCGTCGTCGCAAATGGGTCATCACGGAGCGCGGGTCCATAACGAGGCTCGTTGACCGGTAGACTGTTCAATTTTGTACAGACAAGCCACGGGGAGCTTGCGACCCTCCAATACGAACAGTTTTTTTCGACAATGAAATCTGTAGTCGGTTTCCGTCCGGCTTGAGCAGCTCCCGGGTTTCGCGCGGCGGACTATGTCTCCCGCTCGCGGGTAACTAGAACTGTGCACCGGCGGAGGAGCAGCTTCCTCGACATCGATGACGTTCATCGACAACGCCGTCTTGTGGCTGGAGATCCTGCGGGACGCCGGCGCAGCGCGGTGAGGAGCGGCTTGTCAGTGCTCCAATGCCGAAATGTGGTATTCTGCTGCCTCATCGCTCCATCCAGGATAATTCTGATCGCTACATCTGAATCGCGCGAGGCGCGCCGGAGGCTGGGTGTTTAAGGAAGGCTTGTTATGGCAGGTAACCACCGATCGTCCTCAGCTCAACCCGGTCGAACTCGTGTTGCTGCGGTGGTCAATGCGGGGCAATCCTGAGCGGGGCGCACGAGGAAGCTCCAGACATGTCACTCTGGCCGTGCGATGAGGGTGTAGCAAGGTTGAGCGGTTGAATGCCACTGGCTCATTTTTCGGTGACAGTTTTCGCAATAAGCGCTCTCGCTATCGCGAACGGGCGATTGGGTATAGCGGACGGAGTAAACTGCCCCGCAATGTGGGCATTCAAAAGCTATCGCAATGGCTGAATTCCCAAACTCTATGCATTCTGGGTGCATCCCTCTGCTATAATCTCGTTGCGAGGAATAGAATCGCGCCTCCGAGAGCAATCCCGGACACCATCAGCAGTAGGTCGCCGGCATTGAACCCGAATACTCGCCGATCATGAATAAAGACGCCATGGCTCACCCACTCAAAGAAGCGTCCTGTCATGCCCATTAGCGCTTATGGGTAGAGGAAGTCTGTATAGAATTGACCACTTGTCCGAAAATTGCCGACGACCCGTTGCGCCGAAATCATCATAAGGCCGGGCCGATGCAATCCGGCATCCGAGGTCACCACGGAGCCGCGAAACTGGAGCATCAAGCGGCGGTCGAAATCGAGCCGAAGAGCATCCGATTCCGATTCACCCGTTGAGTGCGCCATGGTCGCCTTGCCGGCGCCAATCGATGGGAAGTTCATCGCGCCTGCGGATCTTGAGCTTGCGTACCGTCCGACGCCTGCCCGGCGTGTGGCTGTGCTGCGGCCAGGCGATCGTTCAGGGGGAGGTGTGCCGAGCAAGCGGCCAAGCAAGCGATTGCCTGGGACGAAATGCGGGGCAGGCTGTGCTCAGCGCGTCTCGTACAAGCTCAGATCCGGCGAGGCGGAGTTCGGCGCCTGCTGCGCGTGCTTCTCGCGCCATTTCGGGCCGGGGCCGCGCATGTAGTGCAACTCGGGCCGGTAATGGTCGGACAAATCTCGGACCAGCCTGCGTAGAGGCTCCGCGATCCGCAGCATGCGGACCCCGCGACCAGCAAAACCGCTGGAAAGCGCGAACTCGCTCATTCCCCTGCCCATGCCCTTAACCCTGGCACGCCGAGATCTTTGGTCCTTGCAAGCGGCGCTCATGGTCAGGCTACGCAGTAGGGGTTAACGAGAAATGCGCACAAATCGCCGGTTCCGGATTCAAGCTTTCCGTAAGGTTACGGCAACGGGCTTCCGGGCCGGGCCGGTTGGGTGCTCGGCGCCCCTCGGACGAGGCGAGCTAGGTGCCGACGGCAGGCCCTATTGAATGGAAAAGGGGCGAAAGCTTGTCGGCGGCGCAGGGGGCGTCGGGAGAGGCAGAGGCCAGGTTCCCCGCTCACGGACGGCACGGCAAGGGGAGCGGTGTTGCGGCGGTGTGAGGCCTAACGGGGGTGACACGGACGGCTGGAACATCAAGCAGACAGAGTCCATGCCGAGTACTGGAGATCTGCAGCAAGACCACGGAACGCGGTCCGCGAGATCATGGTTTTCCTGCACGGGCATGGGGTCGGCACGGCGCGTGCCGTGCTCATCTACAAGACCTACGGGCGCTGATGCTGTGCAGGTCATGTCGGAGAATCCCTATCGCCTGGCACGCGATATCCGCGGCCATCGCGATGAAGCTCGGTATCGACAACAGCGCCATGGTCCGGGTGCGCGCCGGCGGGAAATTCCGTTCGCATTTTCAAGACGATCCCGATACGCGCTGAACGGCAGCAGAACAGGAGCGGAGGGACAGTGGGGGCGAGAACGGGCAACCAGGCTGTAACGTCGTTTGGCTCTGACTGAGGGACTCCCCGATTTGCTATACGGGTTTACTCTCCGCCCGACTGCCAGGGGGTCTCCGGAGCGTTTCGGAGGTGCGCTTGCCTCGACTCGTAATCGTCTCGAACCGAGTTGCACTACCTGATCGTGCCGACAAAGGGTCAGCCGGAGGGCTAGCGGTGGCTCTGCGCGAGGTCTTTCAGGCCTATCACGGGCTCTGGTTTGGCTGGAGTGGCAGGGTGGCTGCGCAACCTGCTTTGCAGCCCGCAATAGTCAACAAGGAACGGGTGCAATACGCCGTCATCGACCTGACGCCGCGAGATCGTCAGGAGTACTACAACGGCTTTGCAAATCGGGCGCTTTGGCCAACGATGCATTACCGAGTAGGCCTCTCCGATTTCTCGCGGGCGGACTATATCGGCTACCGCCGAGTCAACCACATCTTCGCGTGCGCCCTCGCGCCGTTGATCCATCCGGACGATCTCGTGTGGGTCCATGATTATCATCTGATCCCGCTCGCCGAGGAGTTAAGAGCCCTCACTCTCACCAATCCCATCGGGTACTTTCACCATATCCCCTGGCCGGCTCCCGAAGTCTTTGCAACATTGCCAGGAACAAAAGAGCTTTTGCGCTCTATCACGCATTACGATCTCATCGGCATGCAAACGGAGCGCGATGCCAATAACCTTAAGCGCGGCCTGATTGAGGAACTCGGCGCCATTCCACACAAAGGAGGTGTGCTGGAAGCAAGTGGGCACAACCCGCGCATCCGTAGTTTCCCAGTTGGCATTGACGTTAGCGAGTTTGAGCAAGTCGCCGCCCGGTCTCGCTCCACCCGGCTCGTTCGTCAGACAATTGAGGGTCTCGGGTCGCGCAAACTCATCATCGGCGTGGATCGTCTCGATTATTCCAAGGGGATCCCTGAGAGAATGGGAGCGTACGAGCGTTTTCTGCTCGATAATTCGGATCAGCGGGGCCGCGTCACCTACCTACAGATTGCGCCAACCAGTCGCAGCGAGGTCCCTGAGTACGCCTCGGTAAGCCGGGCGGTGAATGAGGCCTTTGGTCGAATAAACGGCTCATTGGGCGAGCCTGGCTGGGTCCCAATCCATTATGTGACCAGTACCTATCCCCGAGCGGTACTGGCAGGTCTTTATCGCCTAGCGTCCATCGGGTTGGTCACACCGATGCGGGATGGTATGAACCTGGTTGCGAAGGAATATGTCGCCGCCCAGGATCCCACAGACCCCGGGGTATTGATCCTTTCGAAATTTGCCGGGGCTGCCCAGCAGCTCTCGGCAGCGCTGATCGTCAATCCTAATGACAAGCTCGAAGTCGCCGAGGCGATCCGGGATGCCCTGCACATGGTGCAACAGGAGCGCATCACTCGCTGGCAAAACATGATAGGCCCGCTCCGCAAGCACGACGTCTCGTGGTGGGCGGCGGCCTTCCTCAAGGAACTCGGGTGAACTTGTCGACACGCGCCTGCTGGCTCAGGTTTCGGGCTCGATCTCAACGATTACCCGCAGGTGAAGGATCGTGCGGTGGAGATTTTGGAGCGCGTGTCGGACGGCTCGATGAACGTGCGACGAGGCTTGGCCGCAAGATCGAGTGGCGCTGTTCCGGCGCTGGATGGACTCTCTTGCTGGCACTGAACGCCACCAGATCCTAAAAGCGTCCCAGCCGGGACAAAATCCGTCTACGCATCAATGCGCCGGCCGAAGCTCAAGGTTTGGGTGAATGATTGGCGGCCGGGCCTGCAGAGCGCTAGAAGATGTAAGCCCCATACGCAGAAAATCATACCTGGAGAAATTCATGCAATTAGCAGCCAGGTGATAGCCCTCGAGGCGAGCGTGTCTTCCGTGCTTGCCCGGATCGCACAGGCAGACCCGCGACTCAGCAGCGCAATTGCTGATGGGTTTACCGACGCGCTGAAGGTGCTCGAAAGATTAGCTAAGGCGATGCGGCTAGTCGGGCCGCCGAGGCCGTCCCGATTGTCAAGCAGTTACGGGCCGCAACTCTAGGTGCGGGACCCAAAACTAGAAAACGCCGCACCTCGTAATCAATCGACCATCGGTCTTTCGCAAGCCGAAGAGGAGTATGAGCGACTTGAGACACCGGATCCAACTCAGGGAGGCGAAAGGGTACCGTCCTGATTTTGCCCAGGGATAAAGCGCAGGTATGCTGCCCGAGATGATCCGCGAGGCGCGGTATGGCGCCCGAAATTGCTGGCTCGGCGCCGCCGTAGCGCCCCCCATGGTGGGTACCTGAGTACGCGCCAAGTCCGACCCGCCGCTGAGCCACCTCAGGCATCTAGCATATCGTGAGTCTCGAGCGGATTGTCGCGTGAGGCGAACCATTCGGCCCGGGCAGCCGCACGGCGCCGGCCACGTTCATCGAGCGGCAGTCTCAAGCTGTCGAGGAGGGTTCTGACCTCCTGTCGTGCGATCAAGCACAACGGATCAGGCTCAACGCAGGGCATGATGTCTTCGAGATTGTCCAACGCGGTGAGCCCACGCGGAAAGAGTTCGCGATAGATCGCCCGGCGGCGAAGCCCTCTGTAACCCGAAAGCCCAGCCTCAGCCCCAGTTCATTGAGCCTTTCGCAGATGATCGGCTTGACGCACGCCCCGAGCAGCGAAAGACGGTTGCGGGCCACCACCCAATCGGTCAGAGCGCCGTCGACTGATTGGCGCAGGCGCCGCGCCTCGCGCACCATCTCCGCGTAGTGACTGACTTCGGTCACAGCGAAGGTCACCGGATCGACCATCGCGAGCACGTCAAGGTCGAGGAAACTGTCGTTGACCAGGCTTACCAGCGTGTCGGCGATCGAATGGGCAAGCCGCATCAGGTAACTGTCGTGCGGTGGCGTATCGATCACCAGGAAATGGCAGTGCTGCACTGCAGTAATCACTTTATCGACATCGGCGAACTCGGCGGCCTCGTTTTCATGAACCTTGGCGCCTTCGGCGCGAGCAACGCTGAAATGGACCGCCAGCTCGAGAGCGGGATGGGTCCGCTTGGCCCATGCATGGCGGTTCTCGGCGTAGTGAGTGAGGCTCCTTTGCCGGCTGTCGAGATCGATCGTGGCCACGCGCTGGCCGGCTTTGATCAGCGCGATCGCGATATGCATCGCGACCGTGGTTTTCCCGGAGCCTCCCTTTTCGTTTCCCACCACGATCGCGTGTGGCGAGGTAGGTAATGCGATGGGCGCCTGCAACATGGCGCGCCTCTTCGATGAGCGTCACTACGTCCGGTTTGTTTTGAGGATCGGCGTGGGAAACCTGAGCCAGAGCAGCGTCCCATCGCCAGTCGAGCTAACAACGCGGTTTGAGGATCGCTGTTCCTTCAGGCTGCAACCGAACTTCAGGGGGCTCAGGAAGCCGATTTTTGCGGGCGCCTTGGGCCCCACGCCAATCCGCTAAGCGCCCAATGCACTGAGAGGGTCGGCCGCGGTATTGCCATTGCGGAAAATAACCCCCGGCGACGGTAACCTTCCGCGGCAATTACGCCGGTGAGGCGGCCCATGTTCTCGTGTATAATGTGAAGAAAAATAGGGAGGAGCAAGCCATGGGACAAATTGGCCAGCCGATTAGGCGCTATTCGGTCATACCGCTGGAGGAGACGGTAGCGCCTACTACGGAACCAGT
>WNGE01016158.1_pt1 | contig 20421 bp, 16 predicted proteins | sample 5400651 | NCBI WGS metagenome assembly WNGE01 (sample SAMN13153370, study PRJNA577476) | soil metagenome | isolation source: 60 cm soil or saprolite under grassland replicate 2 | place: USA:California | collected 2016-06-15 | reverse complement strand
AAAGCAAACGTTTATAATCCTGATGGTACGATAAAATATTCGAATGAAATAGCTACCCAAGTTGAAGAAGATGGAACTAAAAGATGTTTTGCAATTCCTGAAATTGAAGGGCTGGCAGATACTTATTTTCTTCGCCTGCTATTGAATGATGAAAAAGGAAAAACGGTAAGTGTCAACTGGTATTGGCTTTCTAAAAGTAATGATGAGTTAAACTGGAATAAATCAAAATGGTATTATACTCCTGAAAAAAACTATAGTGATTTTAGTGCTTTACAAAAATTACCCAAAACAACATTGAAAGTAAATTACACTACAAGCAGAGATGAATCAAAAACCATTCACAAAATAACGGTTACAAATACAGGGAGAGCAGGACAATTGATTGCAGTTATGAAAATAAAGATGCCGGTAATGCCACTCCATATATTGTAGCTTCTGCATGGAATCTTGATATTGATCATAGTACAGCAAATATGGGTGCAGGTTTTATAAATGAAATACAATAAAAGAAATTGTTTATACGAGTTTAAATTTGTAAAAAGTTTCTTACACTTTGTTTATCGCTTCTCGGGTATAATTTTTGAAACCAAAGGAATTAAATCGTAAATCATTCCACTAAATAAAAACCCATGTACGACACGCTTATAACAACACCTGATGCTGCTTTATGTCATTTATTTATTCATTGCTGTTTTAAAGACGGTGAATTTAAAAAAGCAGAAATAGATGAAGCGGCAGACAAATTTGTTTTATTGGAACTGCATAAGGAACTTAATTTCAAAGATGAAATACACAAATACAAATCGTATAGAAATGCAATAGAAGATGAAGCAAAATATTTGGAATATCTTATTAAGCTTATAAATCCAACTAATGAAGCAGCATTATATTCGCACTGCCTGGAATTATGTCTTAGTGATTCGCAGCTTGATGCTTCGGAAAATAAATTGTTTGAGACACTGGGAAATATTCTTCAGTTAACTGAAGAAGAGCAAAACACCATAAAGAAGTTGATGATCCAAAGAGAAGTTGTAAAAACAAATAAATTTTTTTAACCGTTTAACTTTTGTTGGAAATCTCAGTCAAAAAATTCTTTTAAAAGAAAGAGAGAATATTGTTTTAAAAAAGGAAGGAGTTTTTTACAAAAAGGGAAAGGGTTGATTTAGATAGGTTTTAGTATTGAACTAATTATACACCACTCTCACTTTTCACCCTTTACATTAGATTTTTTAAAAAAAAAGCCTTGGTAAGACTACCAGGGCCGTTGCTAACCTATGAAAAACACCATTTTAAATTATATTTGGGGGATATCTTTTTTGTTATACCAAAGGTCGAGTGAATTTTAACGTTTTCCAATTATAAAGTGATTAATGCACTTATAATCCGCATTAAAAATCGGCTTTAAAATCTCTTGTTTTTAATAGAAACAAAGGCTTGATGGCAGTAATGTTATGAGCTATAATAATTCTTTATTAAGTCAAACTCATTTTATATTCTTATTTTTTGTTATTAGTAAAACTCTCAAAAGTGCTTCATGGTATTTTTTAATAACGGGTTCAAAACCGTACGGATTTTTCTTCTGATTGGCGAGGAAATACAAAGACTTTTTTAAACAATTTCAAAATATCAATTCCAGTTCTTTTAAATGATACACAGTATAAGTGGGTTCAATGGTTGCTTTAATATTAAGATGATTCACGAAAACAGTATCAAGACCTGCGTTAATTGCACCTTGTATGTCTGCGTCCAAACTATCGCCAATCATAATACATTCTTCCTTGCAGGCATTGCATTTATGAAGTGCGTACTTAAATATTTCTTTGTCTGGCTTTAAACTCCTCGAAGCTTCCGAGGTAATTACTTCTGCAAAATAGCTACGAAGATTGCAATTGCTGAGTTTGTTGTGTTGTATCATTTCAAAGCCATTTGTAATGAGATGCAATCTGTATTCTTTGGCTGTTAAATATTCAAGTATCTCCAGCGTGTACGGGAAAAGATTCTTCTTTAGCGGGAGGCGTTCTAAAAATTGTTCAGCAAGTTGTTTGGATAATGTCTCATCACAAATTTTAAAATCCAGTAAAGTCAGCCACATTCTTTTCCATCTTAGTTCTTCCTGTTTTATAAGACCTTTTGTATAGCGTTCCCAGAGCCGTTCATTGTGAAAACTGTATCGTTCAACGAAAAGATCAAAATCATGAATGCCTTTTGCATTCAGTTGATTCATTTCATACAAATCCAGTATTGTTTCTTTGGCATTTGTTTCAAAATCCCAGAGTGTATGATCAAGATCAAAAAAAAGGTGATGATATTTCATAATCAAGCCCGAAGCATAAAGTTAGAAGTATGAAGTTAGAAGTAAAAGTCATGTTTAAAAAAGTTCGTACTTCGTACCTCTAACTAGTACTTATGAATGTAATTATCACCGGTGCATCAAAAGGTTTGGGAAAGGCGATAGCTGAAAAATTTGCAGAAGCAGGAAATTCATTATTTGTTTGTTCGCGTAATGAAGTGCAGTTGTATAAAATGATGGAAGAATTGCTTACCAAATACCCTCAAAGTACTATTAAAGCAAAGCCTGTTGACTTGAGTGTAAGAGAAGAAATAAAAAGTTTTGGCACCTGGTGTTTGGAGTCTGGAGTTCCGGATATTGTTGTAAATAATGCGGGGCATTTTTTTCCCGGTAGCGTTTATAATGAGGAAGAAGGTGTTTTAGAAAAAATGATTGAAGTGAATTTATACAGCGCTTATCATTTAACACGTTTGCTGTTACCAAAAATGATGGAAGCCAGAAGCGGTCATATCTTCAATATATGTTCTATCGCATCAATACAAGCGTATGCAAATGGCGGTGCATACAGCATCAGCAAGTTTGCACTATTGGGATTTAGTAAAAACCTGAGAGAAGAGATGAAACCTTACAACATAAAAGTTACTGCTGTTATACCCGGTGCGGCTTACACGGATTCATGGAGCAGCAGTGGAATAGATCCTAAACGTTTTATGGAAGCAAAAGACGTAGCAGAAATAATTTATGCAGCTTCGCAACTTTCGCCGCAGGCATGTGTGGAGGAAATTTTATTAAGACCTCAATTGGGCGATATTTAAACTTAACAATAGTAATATTATGCCAATAAAGGAACAAAAAGATAAAGTGGTTAATTGACCCGAAGGCATCCACCCCTTAAGAGCAGCATTATAGCTACTTATTAATTTTCGGTATTATCTCACCAATACTACTGTTCCTTTCAATTCATGATAACGGCCTTCAAGATCGGTGTATCTTATAATGTAAACGTAAGTGCCCTTTGGTTGCTGTACCCCGTTGATCATTCCATCCCAACCGTCGTAAGAATCTGTTGTGAAAAATATTCTTTGGGCAAACCTGTTGTAAATACTAAAATCGATTAAATGTTGTCTCCTTAAATCTGCAATGCGAAAAATATCATTGCGGCCATCATTGTTAGGAGTGAACGCATTTGGAATATACAAGGGAAAGTCACATTTTTCGGAAATGCTAACTGAATCAGCAGAAATATTACATAATGAAGTTACACGAACCCAATATTGCCCGGGTTGCGTTGCAATATATATTGAATCTGTACTGCCATCCTGCCATTGGTATTTTACCTGAACAGGAAAAGATAATTTATAGGTGATTGCATTAGAGTTAGAAAAACAAGTATCATTACCCAGAGATACTTTAATATCTTTTTGTAATGCAGTTGTAACATAAATAACACTATCACAATCTGTTATTTTTTTATAAGCTATGGGATAGATCCCGGCGGTATTAACAATATTTCCATCGGGCAGAGTGTATGAACTGCCTTCGCAAACACTTGCATTTTTATAAATCACAGTATCTTTGCAGCAGGTAATATCATAACAGTCGAAAATACGATGAGGAAGAATATTCTGTGAATACATACTAACAGGAGATGGCTCGGGCGGCAATCCCTCTTTAAATGATATCGAATTATTATTTTGAAGACTTAATGTAGTAAAAATAAAGGGTGTTGAAAATGTATCGGAGCAACTGGTTTTTCCGTTTGCATCTGTTTTTATTAAATAAGGAAGATCATTAACACCATAAGACGAATCAGGAAAATATTGAGTGTTTATTGCTCCTCCCAAATAAAATCCCTCATCTGCAAAAATTGCATCACCAATACCATCCAGATGGCCGGGAGATGATTGATAAGAATATGTTCTTGCCCATTCTACTGCGGAATCACTCTTTATTTTAAAAAGAACAGGATAACGGTTTGCAATAATATAATAATCTTCACCCGGTATTTTTGAAGAAATATATAACATATTTTGTCCATTTAGAGAATTGCCCGGCAGATTAAATTCTATATTGCGAATATTTTTACCGTTACCATCAAAATAACTTATGTTATGTCCGTCAAGTATGCGAATATTATGATCCGGCGTTTCTTCCAAAGTGCCAATAAAATCAGTACTTTCAGACCATATTATTTTGCCGGTATTGTTATCAATTTTCAAAATATAAGAAACATAGTCATCACTTGACAAAATTTTTGGCCGGTGACTTGACCCAGAAACTATCAAATTTCCATCATTCATTTGCATTATTGAATAAAAGGCATTTATATCTTTTGTTGCAGAAAAAGACTTAGACCATACTTTGTTTCCATCTTTATCTAAACGAACAACAAAAGCTTCACCCGAATAAACGAAAGGAATGTTTCCCAACTCATCACCATCAAAACTGAGATATACAAAACCAACAGCAGCAAAACCGCCATCGTTTAATTGAATTACTTTCGTTAATGCTGATGACGGAGCCGGGAATACGAAAGTCCATTTGATGGATGCATTTGCATCTAACCTTGCTATCCATCCGTCGGAATAAATATTTTTCGCGTTTGCTGCGCCTGCAATAATGAAGCCTCCATCAGAGGTTTGTTTTACATCAAAAACCCGGTCATTACTCCTGTATGCTCCAATGTTTTTTGACCATAATGGCGTACCTCTGTCTGTAAGTTTGGTAATATTTGCATCGCCTTCATCAAGACGCGTATGTTCAATGGGACCACCTGTATCCCCTGTAATAAAAATATTGCCGTTGAAAGCAAATAATTTAGTAATATAAACACCATGAAAATCCTGAAACCAGTACTTGCTTTGAAACGTGAGGGTATCGCAATGTTGCTGTGCCTGTAAATTTTTACAGAAAAAAATACAAAGAATAAATATCGTTTTAGTTATACTTTTCATATAACACACACACAACATCTTCAAAACGTTGAATTTGCATCTATAAAATTATGATACTAAAATAATGATGAAAATTTTTTTAACTCTCAATAAGGAAATTTATAGTATGAAGATGAATGATGATAATGCTACTGAACTTATGCATCAACTAATGGTTTTAAATATGAAGGGACATCACAACCTATGATTGCTTTAAAAGAAACGAGGAAAAGATGAAATCAGTTTTTTATTTTTCCTGGTTTAGATCTCGCATTTGGCATAAATACCCAGACAGTCAGGGAAATCAATATTGGCATGAGCATTTTACCATCTTATGCTTTATTGTTGTTGGTTAGTGATCAATGATGCGTGTAAATCTTTTATTAAATTAAAGAATTTTATCTCCTACACTTCGTCTAAATTAAATGGCAATATTCGTATGCGTTTTTTGGTGAGATCAAAAATAGCATTGGTCACTGCAGGTGCTACTGGTGGTAAAGCTGCCTCGCCTGCTCCTTCAGGTTTTTCAGTGCTTGGTATAACATGCACTTCAATGTCAGGACACTCGTCTATGCCAAGCATCTTATATGTATCAAAATTTTTTTCTGCTACCCTTCCATTTTGAATCGTAATGGCACTTTTATATGCAGCCGTAAGCCCCATAACAACACATCCTTCTGCCTGCGCTTTAAGATTATCAGGATGAATGGGTATTCCACTATCAATAGCAACAGTAATTTTTATTGGCTTTATTTTTCCCTCAACTTTTTTTACTTCAGCAACTATTGCTACAAAAGACCCGGAGCGTTCAACAATTGCTACACCTTTACCCGTATCTTTTTCACGCTGCTGATACCAGTTTGATTTTTCCGCAACCTTCTGCAACACTTGCGTGTAACTTGTATGATGCTTCAGAAGTGATAACCTGAAATCAAGCGGGTCTTTTTTTGCTGCATGTGCCAGCTCATCAATAAACGATTCATGTGCAAAACAGTTGGTGGAGTGATACACCGAGCGCCAGTAAGAAACGGGTATATACAATTGCCGCAGTACACCCGTGATGGCAAAATTGGGAATAGCATATTCTGTATTGATGCCCCCTGCAATAGCCCCCGATGGTTTTGTATCATTACTATATTGGTTGCGGATATCCTGGCTAATCACTTTATGTTCAAGCGCAATTGCATTACCATTATTATCAATCGCACCTTTACATACATTGAGCTGGCCCTGCTCCAGATAACTTTTACAGGCACGCCAATTTTTTTTGAAAGGTCTGCTGCTTCTTCGGCAACATCAGTCATTGATCTTCTTCCAAAAGCACCGCCCATAAATGTGTAGTTTATCTTTATATTATCTTCTGCAATGCCAAGTTGTTTTGATAAAAAAGATTTTACACCATTGGGATTTTGTGTGGAGCCCCAGAATTCACATTTATCTTTTTCAACACTTACAACAACATTCATTGGCTCCATTGGTGCATGTGTTTGATAAGGCGTTTCATAAGATGCTCCAACTTTTATAGCAGCATTATTCAGTGCTTTTTCTATATCGCCGTTTTGTTTAAACACCTCTCCCTCTTTCTGTGAAGCCTTTATAAAATCTTCTTTTATTTTTTGTGTTGACCATGATTCAAGATCACCATTATCCCATTTTATTTCAAGCATTTTTCTGCCTTGTTCTGCAGCCCAATAATTACTTGCAATCACCGCAACACCTTCCCGTACCTGGCCAAAAACAGTGCGTTGAGTTTTCAAAACATATTTTACTCCAGGAATTGTTTTTGCTTTTTCATCATTAAAGCTTACTAATTTTCCAAGCAAAACAGGAGATCGTTCTATTGATGCATACAACATACCCGGCACCTGTATATCGCTGCCAAATTTTGCTGCACCATTTACTTTAAGTGGAATATCTCTTCGCAGAATTGATTTGCCAATGATCTTAAAATCTTTTGGATCTTTTAGTTTCGGATTATCGGAGGGCTCAATTTTTTTTGCATCTGCAACAAGCTCGCCATAACTTAATTTAATTGATGTACCTCGGTTGATGACAAAGCAATTTTCAGCATAACATTGTTCTGCAGAAACATTCCATTTGGCTGCGGCAGCTTTTATAAACATCTCTTTTGCAGAAGCGCCGATTTTTCTCATCAGGTCATAATTACTGTTGATGCTGCGGCTGCCTACCACCATTTGATCGCCGTACTTTTCACAGTTTGCCGGCGAAGGCATTATGTTTACGTTTTCAATATCCACTTCAAGTTCTTCGGCAATGATCATAGGAATTGCCTGGTAAGTGCCCTGCCCCATTTCAGGGCGATGATTGAAGATGGTTATCTTTCCTTTGCTATCAATAAAAATATATGGATTCACTTCAGTGGCCAAGCTGTCATCACCAATATCAACATGCATAATCTTAGGTTCTTTACCTGAGACGAACATGTAACCAAGTGCAAGACCGGCGCCTGACATTGCAGAAAGTTTCAGGAATTTTCTTCGCGCAATTTTTGATGACGTTTTCATAACAAGCAATTTGTGTGTTTGCAATGGTGCTGATGAATGGAATATAAAATTACTGTATTATTAAGTGAGAGTGAAAATTGATATAGATGCTTTTTTATTAGCTTGTTGAACAATGTTTCAACTGCTATAAGTGAGTAACACAATCCCGCACGTATAGGAATCCCATAATACAAATGCTGGTAACAAGCACAGCATTCTGCGAATAAAAAATTTCGCCGCCATTATTATTATCATCAGCAAATTCTTTATTGCATGATGTTTCTCTCTGAGTATTACCATCGCTTCAGTATCACTGTTTCTTTTGCCTGGCAAAGAATATATTTAATCAATAACATTCTTTAGGCGATGCAACAGCCGATACAATTTCCACTGCAGCCGTATCCGCCCAACTTGGAAAAATCAAAAAAAATTAGCATTCTGTATAAAAATGAGATGAACAAATAAAAACCATTCTTATTCTAACTTTATAAAAAAATTTTATGACTGTACATAAAATTGCTACACGGCTTGCTGAGCTTTGTCACACGGGGCAATATGAACAGGCGCACAGAGAATTGTATGCTGATAATGCTGTGAGCTTAGAACCTGAACACGCAAAAGATTTTAGAACCGCTCACGGACTTGATAATATTATGAAGAAGGCAGAACAGTTTAAAAACATGGTTGAAGAAGTGCACAACACTTATGCAACAGAACCAATTGTTGCAGGAAATTTTATTGCATTGGGCATCGGCATTGATGCAACTGTGAAAGGAGGAGGGCGCACTCATATGGAGGAAATGGCTGTGTATGAAGTAAGGGATGGAAAAATAGTAAAAGAACAATTCTTTTATTAAAGTTTGTGTCAACATTTATCTTAATGACCATTACAATCGGTATGACTTTTTCCACCAGCCGCATCGAAGCTTTTAGCGATGGCGTAATTGCGATCATCATCACATTAATGATTCTCGAAATAAAAATGCCGCATATTGAAAGCGGCGCATCTTCTGCTAAAGTGTGGCATGCACTCTCCGGTGTTGTGCCATATTTTATCAGTTATATTTTAAGCTTTATTGTAATCGGGATTATGTGGGTGAATCATCACTACCTTTTTCATCTTGTAAAACATTCTGATACTAAATTGCTGTGGTTAAATATTAACCTGCTTTTCTGGATGTCTGTTATTCCATTGCCAACAGGTTTTATTGGCGAGCACTATTTATTAAGAGAAGCTTCTATGTTTTATGGTTTTGTGCTGGGTATGTGTGGATTAGGTTTTTATTTTTTGCGACGTCATGCAAATATCATTATGAAAGATTTTGTTACCACAGAAGCAAAAGAAAAAATCAATCGCAAAAATCTTATTTCCTCGTCATTGTATTTTTCATCTGTAGCGTTCGCTTTTATATCAGTTTATATTTCATTTTTTATTTTCATTCTTATTCCTGTTATGTATTTCATTCCTGAAAAAGCAGAGAAATAAAAAAGCATCACGTTTTATGAACGGATGCTTTAAATATTCACGAACAAAAAAAGATTATTCTGATTCAGCCACCACTTCTTTTACTTCAGGAATCATACGCTTCATCATTCCTTCAATACCGGCTTTCAAAGTTATCATAGATGAAGGGCAACCACTGCAGCTTCCCTGCAACATTAGGTTTACAGTACCCTCATCATAACTTTTAAATTGTATGGCGCCACCATCCATTTCTACAGCAGGACGCACATAATTATCCAGCAATTCTTTTATTCTTTTTACCACATCATCGTCATCGGCCGCAATAGCATAAGCTTCTTTATGCATGCTTGCAACTTCTTCTTCATTAACTATCGGGCCATTGTTTTCAAGATATTCTTTTAAAAATTGCTTGATGGTCGGTATCACATCCTGCCACTCTTCTGTTTCAGCAGTTTTTGTAAGCGTCACAAAATTGCTGGCAATAAAAACACTTTTTATAAAAGGAAAGCTAAACAATTCTTTTGCCAATGGTGACGGACTTGCCGTTGTTTCATCGGGGAAGTCAATACTCTTGCCGGGATACAGCAGCTTATTAGCCACAAATTTCATTGTTTCAGGATTCGGCGTCATTTCGGTATAAATGCTTATTACCGGGTTACCTGTTTTAATCATGATTCACTTGTTTAATTTTATTAGTATATTTTTTTTGGACCCATCTGCTGGCCTTCTATGTCACTTCCATTGCGTCGCACTCTTGTACATTCTAGTCTTTATTCAACAGATGACAGTACAAAAATAACAACAATAAGTATGCTAATGTTTACGAATGAAGGAAACAGAAAAGACAATTTTATATACAATTCTTTGTTGATTTGCAAAAAATCTGTATGAAGAAAATCTATCATCTTAGCACCTGTGATACCACGCAAAAAATATTAAAAGAAGTGCAGGCAAAAAAGAAGGGAGTAGAGTTGCAGGATATTAAAACTGAAAAAATAACGCATGCGCAGTTAGATGAAATGAAAAAATTAGCGGGCAGTTATGAAGCACTATTTAGCAGGAAGGCATTAAAATACCGGAGCATGGGTTTAGATGAAAAGCAACTTGCCGAAAAGGATTACCGCAATTTAATTTTGGAAGAATATACTTTTTTAAAAAGACCTGTTGCAATTATACACAATGAAATTTTTATCGGTAATACTAAAGAGAATGTTGAAAAGTTGAAGAAGGCGTTGAGGTAATTAGAAAAGGTAAAGTTTAAAATGCAGTAATGATATAACACTTTAAATTTTTCAAACACGGTATACCGCTCCTATGGAGCTAAAATGTCAAAATGCAATTGATTCTACTATAACAGAAACCCTGTTTTTATTTAAAGGGACGAGGTTTATTCTTTTTAATGTTGCAGCTTCACAGTTGTTCTTCAGTAGGTTCATAGCAATTCTTCTCTTCTTAATAACTTCATTCCTGAGTCTTCCCTCCTTTGTTTTTCCTGAACTTTCAATCTTCCCTACTTTAATTACTTTAATTAAAAAGCCACTATAGAAATAGCGGCCCTTTGTACTATATGTAGCACATGAGAAAAATTATATGATTACTGTTTATGGTAATAAACACTAAATTACAATATGCAAAAGATGATGGAAGGATTAATTAACTGAACCATGAAATTATTTAACTGCAGTAAAGTTTTTTGCGGGCGAAAATCTATTGAAGTATTAAAAACATCTTTTCATGTTCCGGCAAGCCATTTTTTAAATTCAGGAGCTGTTTCCTGGCTTATGATAATCTGGTGAGGAATATCAGGAACAAAAAGTTCAAGAATGAGCTTTACTTTTTCATACGTCTTATACGATTTTATAAAGTTGATATTGACTATATATTTTCTATTGGCCCGGAAAAAAAGAACGGGATCAAGTTCTAACTCTAATTCGCTTAGATTTTTATCGTAAATGTATTTTGATTTTTGCTTGTCAACAAGGTACACCATTTTATTCTCGGTATAGAAGAGAAGAATATCTTCAGTTTTCAATGCAATATTTTCCAATCCTTTCTTTACAATTATTCTTGTCTTTTTTGGAGCATTTATATACTCGAGCAGATTGGCTAATTTATTTGTGTTGTGACTAAAATGTTGCTGCAATAATTTATATTTCTGCAAAGCTTTTGACAGCTCCTGTACATTCACAGGCTTCAATAAATAGTCAATGCCATTATAATCAAAAGCCTTAAGAATAAATTCACCATAGGCAGTAGTGAAAATCACAGGTGCATCAATCTGGAAACGGTTGAATATTTCAAACGATAAGCCATCTGTTAAATGGATATCGCAAAAAATCAAATCCTGTTTCGGTGATTTCAAAAAATATTCAATGCCTTCATTTACTGATGTAATAATTGCAGCAAAATTTATATCGGGCACAAGCTCGGAAAGTATATTCTTTAATTTATCAATTGCATATTTTTCATCCTCAATTATTACGACATTCAGCATTGTACTGGGTTATGCGCTTTTTAATAAGGGTAATTTCACAACAAAATAATTCCTGCCCGACTCCACAGTAATTTGTTTATTGCAAATGAGTTCATAGCGTGCTTTCAGGTTGCTTAAACCTATTTTGGTTGAGTAATGAGGAATTTTTGCAGGGCTTTTAGTATTTACTACATAAATATTTTCTTCGTTTATAGATATTTTAATTGACAGTGGATGGGCTTCTGAAAAATTATTGTGCTTTATGGCGTTTTCAACAAGTATCTGTAAAGCACACGGTAATATTGTTACTGCATCCAGGTTATAATTATAGAGTTCTTTTTGCAGTCTTATTTTGTTTTCATATCGCAATTGAAGTAGGAAGAAATATTGGTCAATAAAATTTAGTTCTTCTTTCAGCGTTACATATTCTTTGTTTTTATTGGCAAGAAAATACCTATAAACTTCAGCAAGCCGTGCAATAAAGTCTTCAGCTTTTTTAGCATCGTTTTTTACAAGATAGGATAACGTGTTCAGTGCATTGTACATGAAATGAGGATCAAGCTCATTCTTAAGAATAGTTAGGTGCGCTTTGGAAAGTTCTGTATCTAATTGCCTGGATTTCGTGTATTCAATTTCTTTTTCGCTCGATAAAAACAGGATCTCGTAAACTAAGGTAAACACAATCACCACACCGCATATCACTAACGTATTTTTAAAGAGTGATTGCCAGTTAATACCAGATGCAGAAGTGAAAAACAGCCACAAGCTGCAAAGTATTGTACCAACAATTGAAGCATACACCACGGTGAGAATGCAAAGCGTAACGATTTTTAAAAAAGGTTTTTTTGTAAGAAGATACCTTAATTTATAAATTATCCAACTGCCGCCATTCCATATACAGAAGGAAATAAAAATTGAATAACAATTAGCCACTATTATTTCAGCAAAAGAAAAAGTTTCATAGTGATAAAAGCCTGATACCAAAGGAATAATTATTCCTAAAAGCGGGATAAAAAGAATTCGCATTAGTCTGTCGTTTATCATAGAAGCAGTTCTGGTTTTAAGTTTAAAATCTGAGTTGATTATCGCCCATCTATGAAATTATTCGTATTTCCAAATAATTAATTGTTAATTAGTGTTTGATAGTTTCCTTTTTGGATGAATGGAAAATATTAAACAAGCAATCATACTTTCTAAAAAATTATTTTAGTTATGTTTTTGATAATAGGGAGCAAGAAAGAAACAATAACAACTTAAATTTTCCTTTCATTATTGTTATTCTTTTTCTCTGTCGAAAATCTGGTTAATGTGTTGGTTGCTTTAATTAAATAAAGAATTTAATGTTTGCTCTTGTTTAAAAAACTCTCTATGATGCGCTATTTAATTGTCTTATATTTTACAGACAACATTTGTTTACAAAATTCTGTACTAACTATGTAGCAATAAGACCGCTTATATAATGATTAGTATGATTTCATAGGTAAAAATTAGCATTATTTGACATTTTTTTATGCTTCAGTTTTATGCAGACCTTTCAATATTTTTCTTCTATTTTATTTCAATTGTGATTCTTCACGCTTTAGTAAGTTTTTTTCATTCTTCAGGTTTTAAGAAGGTTTTCATTATAGCATATTCATCTTAAAAATTGTCATTTTATAACATTAACAATTTTTAATTGCAAAACCTTCGCTATGAAAAAAATACTACTACTAATTGCATTGTGTACAGGACTAATATCCTTTGTTAATGCACAAAAGCAGGTTACGGGAAAAGTAACAGATGCAAATAATGGTTCACCGCTTGGCGGCGCAACTGTAAAAATAAAAGGAACATCAAGAGGAACAATAACCGATGCTAATGGTGAGTTTAGAATTTCAGTTGTGCCTGAAGCAGTGCTAGTGGTTTCGAGTGTGGGTTATGGTGAAAAAGAAGTTGCAGTAGGCGACCAATCTTCTTTAGCCATTACACTTACACAGGGTGAAAATGTAATGAACGAAGTTGTTGTTACTGCTCTTGGTATCAGGAGAACTAAAAACCAGCTTCCTTATTCCGCACAACAGGTTGCAGGTGCAGATATCAGTAAAACAAGACAAGACAATTTTGTAAACTCACTCGCAGGAAAAGTTTCAGGACTTGAAATCAGGCAAACCAATACGCTGGGTGGCTCAACTAATGTTGTACTGCGTGGCTTTAAATCATTAACCGGTAACAATCAAGCATTATTTGTAATTGATGGAATGCCATTTGATAACTCTAACACCAATACAAGAAATCAGGTTACGGGACGCGGTGGATTTGATTACGGCAGCGCTGCCGCAGATATAAATCCCGATGATATAGAATCTATCAACGTTTTGAAAGGTGCTGCTGCAACTGCCTTGTATGGTTCAAGAGCTGCAAACGGTGTTATTCTCATCACAACTAAAAAAGGAAGAAAAGGTTTGGGTATTACAGTTAATTCGGGAGTGATTGTTGGTAAAATAGATAAAAACACTTTTACAAAGTATCAAAAAAATTATGGCGCCGGTTATTACAGCATTGAATATGGTGGTTATGGTTCTCCTGACGGGGGATTTTTTTATTTTGATGTGAATGGCGATGGTGAACCAGATCGTGTAGTGACTACAACAGAAGATGCTTCATGGGGTGCAAAATTTGATCCCTCTCTTCAAGTATATCATTGGGATGCATTTGATACCGCTTCTCCTTATTATCATACACCAAGACCTTGGGTGGCTGCAACAAATGATCCATCTGATTTTTTTGAAACAGCAGTTTCATGGAACAACAATATAACGATTGAAGGTGGCGGTGACAAAGCCACTTTTAAACTTGGTTATACAAGAAATAATGACAAAGGCATTTTGCCAAACAGCCATCTTGATAAAGACCTTCTCAATCTTACTGCCTCTTATAATATTACAGATCGCATTAGTGCTTCGGCAAGTATAAATTATTCAAAAATAAAAGGTTTGGGAAGGTATGGTAACGGTTATGGTCCTAATAACCTTATGTCGAACTTCAGACAATGGTGGCAAACAAACGTTGATATAAAAGAATTGAAAGAAGCCTATTTCAGGCACAGCCAAAATGTAACATGGAACTGGGTTGATCCTACCGATGAAGTGAATGGTTTACGTCCTATATTCTGGGATAACCCATACTGGACAAGATATGAGAACTTTGAGAACGATAGAAGAGACAGGTTCTTTGGCAATGTAACGCTCAATTACAAAATAACCGACTGGTTAAATATAATGGGCAGAGTAGCACATGATACTTACGATGAACAACAGGAAGAAAGAGTAGCGGTAGGAAGTATCGGTCAATTCATTAACGGACAACTAACTACCGATCCAAATGGTGAGCCTTCTGGTTATTCAAGATTCAACAGGAGTTTTCGCGAAACGAATTACGACCTCCTCATAAGTTTTGATAAGAACGTTGCAAAAGACCTTAACATTAAAGCTTTGATAGGCGGCAATATCAGGCAAGCAACTGTTTCATCAGTACAAGCAAAAACAAATGGCGGGTTAGTGATTCCCCGATTCTATGCTTTATCAAATTCGCTTAATGCAGTTAATCCGCCAGTTGAAGCATTAACAGAAATTGAAGTGGATGGTTTATTTGCAGGTGGTACAATTTCATACAAGGATATGTTGGTGTTAGATGCAACGGTGCGCAGAGATCGTTCTTCTACATTGCCAAAGGCAAATAATACCTACTATTATCCTTCTGTTTCTGCGGGTTTTATTTTCTCAAAACTTTTGCCTTCGGCAACATGGTTGAATTATGGAAAGTTAAGAGCCAATTATGCTGAAGTAGGTAACAGCGCCCCTGCATTAAGCGTGTATAATACTTATGTGCATGATAACAACGCAGTTTCTTTTGGAACAGCTACCCTGTTTTCAGTATCAAATACAAGAAATAATGAAAATTTAAAACCTGAAAGAACAAAAAGCTTTGAGGCAGGATTAGAATTATCCGTGCTTAAAAACAGGTTAGGTTTGGATTTTACTTACTACAATACAAAATCTGTTGACCAGATATTACCGGTTGGCGTATCTACAGCAACAGGATATCTTTATGAATTCGTAAATGCAGGAGTTATAAGAAACAGTGGCATTGAAATTTCAATGAACGGTACTCCCGTAAGAACCAAAGATTTTTCATGGACGGTGAATGTAAACTGGTCTCAGAACAAGAGCAAAGTATTATCACTCTACGATACGTCAAAGAACTTACTCATCACAAATTTCCAAAGCGATGTTACAGTGAATGCAGCATTGGGTGAACCTTATGGCACACTAAGGGGTTCAAACTTTGTTTATTTCAATGGGCAAAAAGTTGTAGGGGATGATGGCTTTTATAAATTTTCTCCAACTGCAAATGAAATAATCGGAAACATCAATCCAGATTGGATCGGTGGTATCTCAAACACCTTCAAATACAAAAATCTCGCACTCAGTTTTCTTATTGATGTTAGAAAAGGTGGTGATGTACATTCATTGGATATGTATTACGGGCTCGCAACAGGGTTATATCCTGAAACTGCCGGATTGAATGATCAGGGTAAACCTGTAAGAAACACGCTTAATGAAGGTGGCGGTGTAATTTTCCCCGGCGTAACAGAAGACGGAAAACCGAACACCAACCGTGTTGATATAAGTGGCTTATTCGGCGCTTATGGTTATTTTAGCACTCCTTCCGCAGCATTTATATATGATGCAAGCTATGTAAAATTACGTGAGGCAGCGCTTACCTACACTTTGCCTGACAAACTCATAAAAAGATTAAATCCAATCAGAAGTATAGACCTTTCTCTCATTGGAAGAAACCTTTGGATAATTCATAAAAACTTGCCGTATGCAGATCCTGAAGAAACCACAAGTTCCGGTAACATACAGGGATTACAAACCGGTGCATATCCTTCTGTAAGAAGTATTGGATTTAATGTAACTGTAAAATTTTAAATATGAAAAAAATGAAAAAGCTAATTTTTATATCAGCGTGTATATATATTATAACAGGGTGCAACAAGGATATTTCCAAATTAAATATTGATCAGAAAAATCCTACAACAGTTCCATCAAATACACTGTTTTCAAATGCACAAAAAAATCTTGCATACAACGTAGCAGATGCCAATGTGAATAATAACATTTTCAGGCTGATAACACAGCAGTGGACAGAAACAACTTATACCGATGAAAGTAATTACAATTTGAATACGCGTCAAATTCCCGATAACTGGTGGACGTCAATTTATAAAGACGTATTACGCGATCTTGAAGAAGCAAAAAAACTGATACCGATTGATGTGTCTGATGCAACGATTCAAAAAAATCAGATTGCTATTGCGGATATACTTCAAGTATATTCTTTTCAGTTACTTGTAAATACTTTTGGTGATGTGCCTTATTCACAGGCTTTAAAAGATGAGATACTTTTTCCAGGCTACGATGATGCAAAAACTATTTACTATGATCTGCTTTCAAGACTCGATGCTGATATTGTCGCATTGGATGCCTCTGCAGCCAGCTTTAACAGCACAGCAGACCTTCTCTATGGGGGAGACGTAGAAAAGTGGAGAAAATTTGCCAACTCCTTGAAACTCGTAATGGGTATAGTGCTCGCAGACAGCGATCCTGCAACGGCGAAAACAGTAGTAGAATCTGCCGTATTGGGCGCATTTGCTTCCAATGATGATAATGCGGTATTTTATTTTTTAACTGCACCACCCAACACAAATCCTGTTTGGGTTAATCTTGTGCAGAGCGGAAGAAATGATTTTGTTCCTGCAAACACTATTGTAGATCTGATGGAAGATTTAAATGATCCTCGTTTGCCGTTATATTTTACAACCGTTTCGGGTGCCGGATATAAAGGAGGTGTACCGGGAAGCGGAAATACTTTTACAAATTTCTCTCATGTAACTGCGGCACAAGTTGTACCCGAAGCCCCTTACGTAATCCTGGATTACGCACAAGTAGAATTTACGCTCGCAGAGGCAGTTGAAAGAGGAATGAATGTTGGTGGTACTACGCAGGAACATTATAACAACGCTGTTACTGCTTCTATTGAAGAATGGGGAGGAACTGCTGCAGAAGCAGCCGCATATCTTGCGGAACCTGAAGTAAACTATGTGACCGCACCGGGTGATTACAAACAAAAAATAGCTACACAGGAATATATTGCATTGTACAATCGCGGCTTCGATGCATGGACGCTTATTCGTCGCCTCGATTATCCTGAAATGAAAACACCAACAAATGCGCAAAGTGATTTTCTTGTAAGATTTACTTATCCTATTCTCGAACAAAATATCAATACTTCAAATTATAATGCTGCTTCTTCTGCAATAGGTGGTGATGTTGTTACAACAAAACTTTTTTGGGATAAATATTGATAATTACCTGAACAAAATAATGTCGCGTCAAAAGCAGAGTGGTTTTTATTTGAAAAATATTGGATACAGAGGTAACCAAATCAGTTATTAGTGCGGCACTTGCTTTGTCACAAAAGCCGGATGACCAATTAAATTTAAAATAAAAGGGCTGCCTGATTCCGGGCGGCCCTTGGTACTGCTACTGTTTCTGATCCTGATTTCTGGAGTGCTGATTATCCGGTAACCGTAACTCGTGCAGGAAATATTTTATCAATAGATGGATGGGTGTGGCAGCCTGGCGCTGTTGTAAATGTTACAGTAGATGTAGCATCTTTAACAGCCACTATTCCACACCAGGTATATTATCCAACATTGCCCACAACACCTTATCGTAATCCGTATGTTGAAGGCACCGTTGTAATTGATGCCTGTAACAATACACTTACCATGACTTTAGACAATGGTGTTGATGAAGGCACATTTGGCAGTTATACAATGACATTGCATAAATAATTTTTTTTACATAGTCTTCCAAAGATTTGAAAAATAGGAGAGAGCTGACAGCGCAGAGACGATTTTTTATGCCTAAGTAAACGACAGGCAAGTATGTGTGATGTCCGATGTTGAAATTGTTCAATAGTTTGTTCTTGTGAAATATCGTTCACTTCCTGAGGATTTTCTTGTTGTATGTTTTCATTTTCGGGCATAAGAAATAAGTGAATCTAAATTATTTAATAATTAAGCAAGAGGAAATAATTTTGCTGCTTAACGAAGAGGATGTACAAGAGCTCCGTACGTACAGAAATGAAAGCATCATAGTAGTAATGCAGTTCGGTTCACAATCTTTATACTTCGCTAAAATACATTTTCAAATTACCTCACTTTCAAATTTTCAAATTAATTTCGCGCCGCTATGACACAGGAACAAATTAAAGTTTTACGGGACCGCGTTAGTGTTCTAAGGAGGTTTCTTTGACGTTGATAACCGTACACACAAAGTAGAAGAAGACCGCACACTCTCTGTTTCGCCAGGCTTTTGGAATGATAATGACAGAGCCACGGCCATCATGAAAGAAATAAAAACAAATGAGTATTGGCTAAAATTATACAGGCAGGTAGAAACTGCTGTGGAAGATTTTGCCGTGCTATTTGATTTTTGGAAAAGCGGCGATGCGACTGAAGAAGAAACAAAACAGGCATACGAACATGCTCTGAAAGAAATTGAAGATGCGGAGTTTAAGAGTACATTGAATCAACCCGAAGATGAATTGCCAGCAGTGCTGCAGATAAATCCGGGTGCTGGCGGAACAGAAAGCCAGGATTGGGCAGAGATGCTGCTGCGCATGTATCGCATGTATGGTGAAAAGCAGGGCTGGAAGGTAACAGAGCTCGATTACCAGGAAGGTGATGGTGCAGGGATTAAAACTGCAACATTACAATTTGATGGACCTTTCGCTTATGGTTTTTTAAAATCAGAAAGTGGTGTTCACCGGCTCGTACGCATTTCTCCTTTTGACGCAAATGCAAGAAGACATACATCGTTTGCAAGCGTTTTTGTATATCCGTTAATTGATGAGGGTATTGAGATTAATGTAAATCCTGCGGATCTTGAATGGGAATTTTATCGCAGTGGCGGCAAGGGTGGCCAAAATGTAAACAAGGTGGAAACCGCAGTGCGCTTGAAGCATATCCCGAGTGGAATCATTGTTGAATGCCAACAATCAAGAACACAGGGAGAGAATCGTGAGCTTGCATTGAAAATGCTGAAGAGCCGTTTGTATGAAGAAGAGTTGCGTAAAAGAGAGGAAGCAAAGAATGCGGCAAACGCAAGCAAGAAAAAAATTGAATGGGGCAGCCAGATAAGAAGTTATGTATTCCATCCATACAAGATGATCAAAGACCACCGCACGGATTATGAAGTAGGTAATGTGCAACCAGTGATGGATGGAGAGTTGGATGGATTTATAAAAGCTTATCTGATGATGGAGAAGGAGAGTGTAAGTTGATAAGCTGAATAGTTGAATCGTTGATTAGTTAATTGAGTTGAGTGGTTAAATTGTTTGATGGTTTGTTTTGTAATTTTAAATATGGGTAAGAGAAAAATAAAACCAATATTTAATCATCGCATTTTTTGGGATTTGGATTTTGATACGATTGATTATGATAAAAATGCAAGGTTTGTGATTGAGCGTGTGTTTGAAAGAGGAGATGTAGAAGACTACCGGCAATGTTTTAAATATTACAGTGAAGAATTAATAACTTCAGTTATTTTAAACGCTAAATTTTTGCCTGAACACCGCATGTACCTTGCCGCGACTCTAATTGATAGACCAGTTAATAAGCTACGATGCTACACCTTGAGACAATT
>WNGE01012079.1_pt1 | contig 20423 bp, 15 predicted proteins | sample 5400651 | NCBI WGS metagenome assembly WNGE01 (sample SAMN13153370, study PRJNA577476) | soil metagenome | isolation source: 60 cm soil or saprolite under grassland replicate 2 | place: USA:California | collected 2016-06-15 | reverse complement strand
TCCTCCGAGATGTCCACAACAGTAACTGCCCACCCCCGCGCGGACATCTTCAACGTGAGGTTACCTGTACCGCCGCCGCACTCCAGGCAGGAGGGCGCCCGTCCCAGCGACACGAAATAGGAGTTGATTTTGTCGAGGTCCTCTTCGAGGCACTGTTGTAGAACTGTGTCAAAGAGATAAGTTTCGTAGCTATCGTACTTGCACGCTACCTGGCGATAAAAATCCACGTTGGCCGCGACGACTCTATTCTCGACCGCTCTTGTTCCTCGATCCAGGGCGCTTCCAGGTGAAGTCTCGGGAAGTCCGTTTCGATTCGACATTGGCCCGGACACCGCGTTCATCCTTCACTCCTTCGCACCCAGTTAGGGATAACCAGGCGGCTATTCATGAAAGTAGCTTCAAATAAGGGACAGCGATCTATCTACGACGCCTATTTCAGGTGTCCAGTTACCAGTCCGCCGAAGAACGTCCTCAACTGCACCCCACACTTCGTCCGTCGAAATTGTTCGCAGGCAATAGGGCTGGTTGAAAATACAATAATCAAAACATGGGCGGCACCAGAACTCCGGACGGATCACGACGCGGTCACGTGGGCCGCGCGGGCCGAACCACTCGGGCCGCTGTGGACCGAAGACGGCCACAACCGGCACGTTCAACAAGTTCGCAAGATGCATGGGACCGCTGTCGTTGCAAACAAGAAGCCGGCAGAGAGAGAGCATGGCCAGAAAAGTGCGAAAATTCAGGCACACTGTGTGGCAACGCTCTAAGGGGGGAGCTTCGCACGGATGGCCGGGCTCCGAGAACCACAGAACGTGTGTCTCGTTCTCGCTTAGGACTCGGCAAACGATCTGAGCGAAGCGCTCTTCACCCCAGCGTCGCGTGGCGATGCGCGCCCCGGGATGAACGCCGATAAGAAAAGCGTCAGAGGGAATCCCCCGCGAGAGGAGAAACGATCGAGCGAGCGCAGCCTCCGCAGCTATCAGCCGGAAGCCGCCAAGCTCCCGGTCCGGCGGCTCGCCCACGGCTTCCAACAAATGCAGCCAAATGTCCGCGCGATGTGGGTGGGACAAATCTGGTTTAACCCGGTCGGTTAGAAGGTGGCCGCCGCCACCAATGCCATACCCGATCCGGCGGCGTGCACCACTGAGCCACAAGATCAGATTGTCACGCACGTCCATGCGGCCCGAAAAAGCCCAGTCAAATTGGCGGCTCCGCAGGGCCAGAAGCGTACGGACCAACGTTATCCAGTGCCAGGAGAAAGGGCTGTATTTTCTCCAGCGATTGAAATGCTGCGCCCAGGGCACACGAACGGGAATGAATTCATCAACAATTCCTTGGCCGTCCAGAAAGGACTCGAAACCAATTTGAACGAGAAGGGAGATTCGCGCCCGTGGAAAGCTTCGCCGTAGATTCCTCAGAAAAGGCACGGCGATAGCGAGATCGCCCAAATTCCAGTATTCGACCACGAGGATGCTGGCAGGTTGCACATTCCAGCTATCGGTGGCTCGTGGTGGGGGCGGTATTGGCAAGAGCAATCGCAGGACGGCTTCGAACGCCCGGACGAGACGCCACTTGCGCGGCGTCATCCGCAAGAAACTCGCTCGCGCTGTCGCTTCTGCAGCGATGCCATCTTTCGAATTGGCATCAGACCGTTGCATCGCCCTGAGCACCTCGCACCTGCACCGTTCGTTTCAAGGACCGTTCATAAAGCAGAGGCAACGCGGTTGCAGAGTACCAAAAGCTAATGGCAGCTGGACCAGAATCTATCCCCTCTCCGATGAAACCGAGGAGAAGGCATGCGATGAAAAGCGAGACAGTCACAAAGCACCAACGATCTTTCCCCGACCACGAGAGGCGAATGGAGTACATGGAGAGGATGAGACAAAGAGCAATCAGCAGCGTAAAGCTCAGCAAACCGCCCCCCAGTAGGACCTCAAGAAACATCGAGTGAGCGGTTCCAAATCCGGGATTGTATTCGGGACCGTAGATTCGAGAAGCAGAGTAGTATCCCAGGCCTAACCAAGGGGAGCGTGTCATTGTTACTTCTACGAGGTGGCGCCACAATCCGGTCCGTTCGCTAAGTGTTGAAATCGTTTCAGGATCTCGGTACTGGTTCAAGCGAGGTAGCCAACTGCCTGCATAGAGGGTTAGCACCAGGAAGGAAATAATAAAGGTGAACTGCCTCAATGGTCTCACGTTGGGACGCTTCAAGACAGCGAGAGCGAAGAACAGGATTACGACAAGGTAAGCGGTTCGCATAAGCGACAGCGCGAGTAATCCCAGAAATAACGCGCACAGCGAGAGTGGCAGAACTCTCCAAATCTTTCGAACATTGGTCAGCAGGAGAATAATTGCAAATGCGGACACCACGCCAGTCGAAGCAATCAGATCTCCTCGCAAACGAGAGCGCTCAAAATCAAAATCAGAATGTGACCAAACCACATCAGGAGCTACAACCGCACAGACTGCAATAGCAATACACAACAGCGTGCATCCCAGAAACATTTCTTTCAAACAGTTCCTCAGGCCAAACCTCTCCGTGAAAATTTGCACGAACAACAAAGAAACTAGCATCTGATAAATCTTGAATGCACTAAGGGCCGGCGCATTCAATATCGCGGCAGACGCTGCCAGGCACAGGACCATCGCCAGACCCAGTTTCTGTGGGAGGCGCAATCGAAGCAGGGGCCGCTTGGCATAGAACCTTTTTCCAATTTGCAGCAAGACCCAAAGCCCAGCCAATCCCCACACAACGACATGCAGCATGACAACCCAATCCGTGTCGCCACGAAGCGAAGCCTCGGGGTCACGCGCTCGCAGTTTAGGAGGCCCAGAAAGTATCAACAGAAAAAGAATTGCAGCAGTGAAAGTGGGTTGTTTATGAAAGAGATGAGGTGCGAAGCCGGACACGCCGGCTGGCAACATCCCCGAGCTTGCTTGGGGATGATGATTCGCGTTCTGTGTTGGTGCGAGGGAGTTCCTCATCAGAGGCCTGGGCGTGTTCTGATGTTTTGCGATCTTCCTCTTCAGAGGATTGTCTCGAAAAAACAAACCCCACCCCGCAAACTTCGCATCACGATCCCTCTCCCGCCAGCACCGCGGGGATGGTCCGCATCAAAATCTTGCAATCGAGCCACGGGCTCCAGTGCTTCATGTAGCCAAGATCCAGCACCATGCAGGTTTCAAACGACGGATCCACGCGCGCCGTAACCTGCCAGAGCCCCGTGATGCCTGGTTTTACCTCCAGCCGTCTGTGATCCTCGGAACGGTATCGCGCGTAATCGTCCAGTGGATGCGGGCGCGGACCAACCAGGCTCATATCCCCTTTCAGTGCATTCCAGAATTGGGGCAGCTCGTCGAGGCTGTACTTGCGGAGAAACCGGCCGACTCGGGTGACGCGAGGATCATCGGCGATTTTGAAAAAAGGGTCTCCGCGCTCGTTGAATCGGCGCAGCGAATCCTTCAGCTCGTCAGCCCCATCGACCATGGTCCGAAATTTGTAACACGCAAATTTCTTGCCCCTCTTTCCCGCGCGCCACGAGGCATAGATCACCGGGCCGGGCGACTCCAGTTTGATGACCAGGGCAATCACGAACAGGAATGGGCAGAGAAGGACAAGGGCAACCGAGGACAACAGCAGGTCCATAATTCTCTTCACGAACAATCCGGCCGCGGGGATGAGCGGTGCGTCTAGCCTGCGTTTACCGCGGTCAACCGCGGTTTCGAATCGTGCGTCCCCATCCATCTCTCGGAAAAAAGAGCCAAACGCTTTCGTCGAGGACGAGAGGAGCAATGTTTCTATCGCTGAGTTCGTAAATTCAACTGCCCGCGGGGGAATGGCGCCTTCTGTCGAAAAATTGCGTTGGGCAAACGTTCGTAACGTGAGGTCGAGAGGTTTGCTGAACATGAGAAGCGACCACCTGCAAACTCTTACTTTTTTTGAGAAGAAGCGTTATGCCGGCGCGTTTCCAGCCTCTAGAAGCTGGCGAAAGACGCCACCCTCAGACACGCATCAGGCAGTCCAAGCGTAGTGACTGCACACGGGTCAGTCGATAAGGCTGAGCCTTTAATCGAAGCCCCGGTGAACACCCTAGAGGGCAACGGACCTGAATACCGGGTAACCACCGTATCGACAATGAACATTCGAAGTGCTAAGCACTGTTTGAGAGCCCTCCTCGACTACTTCTGGGTTAGGCAGATGCCCGTGATTCTGACCACTACGCTGCTTGCAGGCGGGAAACAAACTCGCACACCCATCCTTTCTCCTCGTCCGATTCAGCTTCTGGTTTTGCTGCTGTTCCTTTTTCCCGCGCTGAGCCGCGCCCGGTCAGTATCACAAGAGAAAGAGAAAGAGCCCCTGGGCTCCTTGACTCGCGTAGGGGAGGTATATGTAAACGACTCCCCGGCGCCCGCCGAAATCACGATCTTTTCTGGCGACAGAGTTCGTACTGGAGATTCCGGCTCCGCGACATTTAACATGAGCGGAAAGGGTTCGCTCAAAATCTCTCCGCGGAGTCAAGTCCTCTTCTCTGGCAAATATGAATATACGGCTGAGTTGGAGGCGGGAGCGGTTGCGATGAATTCCATCAACGGACCAAACGGGCTCACACTGCGAATTGGAAGCGACGTTGTGGTTCCTTCAACCAAGGAGCAGTCGGCATCGTCAACAATTGACAGGGCTCCGGATGGTTCATTCCTTGTTTCCTGTTCGAATGGCAGCGTAGGAGTTTTGACATTGAAGGGAACCTCGGGCCAGTTTCTTCAGGTTGGTCAATCTGTGAGCGTTTCGCAGAATGGAGAATTGTTTCCCGTGGATCAGGCGGCTTCTGCTACCTCTGGAAAATCAACTTCTGGAGCACGAAAGGCTAGAGCTGGCTTTTCCGGTTGGGGTTATCTCGGTTTGGCAGGCGCAGGAGCAGCCGCAGCCGCCGCTGCTTTCGCACACGGCGGTGGAAAGCAATCTGTTAGCCCCTCTTCACCCTAAGTTCGCCGCTCGCGTCTCCGAGCCTTTCGTAAAACACTCGCGCGGTGCATTATGCTCCCGTTCAATATTCAATGGGCCCGCCACAGCACAGCGACTCCGTAGGCTCATTGGATTTGCTGCAGACCGGACGCTTAACGTCTCAATTCCTCGAGATTGACGAATTCAATAGTCGGAACTTGACCACGATATCTTGCTCGGTTTCTACGGGTTGTCCACCCAGCAGCGTTTGCGCATAGCGCCATTCGCGAACCGCATTTATAGCCGCCTTCGCGAGCAAAGGCGGGCCGCTTACTGGCTCGACGCTCTCAACAGCTCCATCACGACCGACAACAACGTGTAACTTAACAGTTCCCTCGATGCCTTCGCGCTTCGCGTCATCAGGATAAGCCGGTTCAACGCGCGAGATGGCGCGACCGATCTGTAGACTCCTTCCCTGCGGCAACTTCTGTGAGCTGAGTTCTGCGGGAAGTCGGATGGAAGGATAAGGATCGGAACTAACCACGACCGACCACGTAGGGCTCACAGGAGCATCTGGCTGCTTTAGAGGAGAGGGCGGAGTTTCCTTCTCTTTGACGTCAATGGAAGCCTTGTCGCTGGGGAGACTTGAGGACGGCTTCGTTGACGAAGTGGCGGTTTTTTCAGTCAGTTGCGCGGGTGAACTTTCAACGGCTTGGTGTTGTATAGCCACCACCGGGGGATTCGTCACGGTGACCGCTGCACGCTGAGAAGGCTTTGCGGACTGGCTCTTCGGGGCGGGTCCCTCCTCGCGACGAACGCCGCCATTAACCGTGGGCCTCACAGGAGGCCGCTCATCCCCGCGGATTTGCGGACGTCCACGTTCCAGCTGCGCGCTGGAACCATTCGCTGGACCGCCGGCAGGAATTGGCTCAATCCCAGCGGTCTGTGAGTCTTTCTTCTCTAACCGGGGAGCGGGAAGATTCGCAGCCCTATTCGCGGCACGGGGTTTTGCCTCCCTGGGCGCCTTGCTTGTGTCTTCAGTTTTCTGTGCGATGAATCCAATCACTTGATCCCGAACATCGCGCGGCGCCACAAACCAGCCGATGGCCGCTGCCGTGAGTACGGCCAGGATAACCACGCCTGCAGGCCTCCTTAATCCTTCGGCGCCCGCTCCTGAAGCCATCGGGCGAAATACGGGTTCTAATTTGAGCTCTAATTCACCTCTATTCGATAGCTTCCGGGGCGACGCATTCGAGGCGGCTCTCGAGACCGGTACCTTGGTACTGCGAAAAGTGGATACAGAGGCTTGAGAGGAAACCGAAGCCGGCAACTGTTCATGAACTGCGCTGCCGGACGTTGCTACTCCAGGCGTAAGGGTTCCGAACTCGGGAATCTCGGGCATTCCTGCGTGAACAGCATCGCTGTCAGGAACCTTGACTCTTTGGCCCGGAATTTCACCCGGAGATAACTCCAGAGAAACGCGGCTGCCGATTTTCCGGCGCGCCTCTTCCGTCAAATCGACGAATCGCACACCCGCCACTCTTCTTGATTTACTTCTCCACGCGATCTGCCCTCCTACTTCTATCGAATCCCCGGACCCAGTCAATTGAATCCGTATGGCTGGGAGCTCATCCTCGGCCAGAGTCATAGCTGCGGTCACAGCAAAGCCGCCTTCGCTGATGTTAAGCAGCATGCCGCCATTGTCCCGCCCCAACTCGATGTAACTGAGAGCCGTGATCGGCCACCGGGGATAAGTGCGGCGTTCGCGAACCTGGGAAGAACTGTCCCGGTAGTCTCGGTTCTCCGATGGGACGTGTTTTGATTCCAGGGCAGGTTCGGCAATGACTCTCGCCGTCTTATCCAGAGAAGCGGAGAGATCTTCCCCGAGCGTCGCCTCCAGCATACACTTTCCCCCCACCGCGCTGGAGTTCGCTGGTTCCGGGAGCGGTGTCATTGGCGTCATTGCCGCTACATCGCCCGATGGGTGCTGTTCCAGATTGGGGAGTATCCCGCACTCCGGCTGAGGTTCGCCTGGAGAAGTTTCCGCGGCAAGCCAGCTCCTGATTCGCTCGCGCGCCTCTTCTGGCAGACCAACGAATCGCAAGCCTGCCGTTTTTCTTGATTCACTCTTCCACGCTATCTGTCCGTTTGCCTCGATCCAACCTTTAGCGTCCGGCAAATGAATCCGCATGTTGGAGAAGCTATCGCCGGCCAGAATCATGGCAGCCGACAGGGCTAATCCATCTTCGCTGAGGTTGAAGACAAGGCCGCCGTTCCCATTGTCCACGTTGACGTAAATCCGGCCCTTCAATCCGGTAAACCCTTGCACCGGTCGGAAGTGCAGGACGTCCGTCCAGGCGGGCGCTTCCGGCAGTCTTCGGTGATCTTGCTAGTTCTCGGGGACAAGGCTGACTCGGTCGATCCACACATCGCCGGCAATTTGATTATCGAGCTTGTTGCTCGGAGGGCGTGCGACCCTGACGATCAGCAAGTGAGAATCGGCCTTGGCCTTGAACTCAAATTGTTGCGAGGACCAGCCGGCGGTGCCCACGATGTTTTCGCTTGATAGAAACAGTTTCCCCATATCGAAAGCATCGAACACCTGAAACCTTGGCCCACTGTCTGTGGTAATCCCTTTTACGCGTATAGACCCTGAGAACCGGTACCGCGTGTTCGGTTGGACGGGCACATACTGGAATACATGGCCATAGTCGAGGTTGCGTGCCCCGTCGAATTCGATGCGAAGTGTGCGAGCTCCTTCGAATGGATCCCGGGAATCCATGCTGACTACGGCTCCTTCGACGGGGAGAACGCGCCAATCCAACCCCCCATTGAGAATGTCGTATTCGAAACTCCCATTTGCAATCAGGTTGGCACTAGTCAGAAGCGGGCCAATTTGCGCCGGAAAGCGTTCCGACAGCGCGGACCACGCGGCTGCCAGCCGGTCCGGCTCCCGATGTTGGATGAGTGCGTCGAGATAAGGAAACGCCAGGCGGAGGTCAAATGGCAATTTCAGTTGGAGCAGGCGAAGCCAAGCTTGTTCTGCGGCAATCATGTTGCCCGCTTCCGTTTGGAAGTTGAGATAGTCAAAGAATATAGAAGCCTGGAGAGGAAGCATCTCCAGAATCGCGCTGTTGTCATGCGTCGCGCTGGTGGCAAGCAGGAACACGTCCCGGTGCGCCGGGCTGTTTCCTGTGAGAACAACCTGAAGGGCGCTCAGCCCCTCTGGAATTCTGTGAGTCCGAAAGTTGAAATTGGCGAATCGCCAGTTGATCTCCGGCGAATTTGGGAAGAGCCGGAGGGCGCGCTTGAAAGCGTTCAGTGCATCGTCCGTGCGCCCTGCCCAATCGTAGGCCGCGCCAAGATCACTCCAAAAGTGAGCATCGTAGGGGCTCAGGCGCGTTGCGCTCTCGTAAAACTGAACGCTTTCGCTTAAATTGCCAGTGACCGCATAGAAGTGCGTGAGAGTTCCCAGCGCGTCATAATATTCCGGGTTGTCACGATCCCACTTGATTGCGGTTTGAATTGACGCCGGCGACCCTTGTCGAGAATACCAGTCGCCTATCCCTCGTCTTCCCGCCAAGCAAATGCAGAGGAGCAAGCCAAGCGCCAGGCATATGCGAACCGGTAAGGTAAGCCGACGCTTGCCGCTCAAGTTCCACCCCCTGAAAGCGCTTCGTTCCATTGAAGACGCCGCCCGCGACTCCCTCGCCCCAATTTGATAATATCCTCGCATATGGGGCCCGGTTCGTGGAGCGGTTAGGCAAATACGAAATCATCTCCGAAATTGGCCGCGGGGCGATGGGCGCGGTTTATAAGGCCCGCGACCCTTTTATCGGGCGGCTCGTCGCTCTGAAGACCATCACGAGCGGCCTGAGTGCGCAGGCCAATTCGCTCGAGCGCTTCTATCAGGAAGCGCGCTCGGCAGGCGCTCTCCAGCATCCCCATATCGTCACCATCTACGAGCTGGGCCACGAAGATAACACTCCTTTTATTGCCATGGAGTATATCGAAGGGGGAAGTCTCGACCATCTCATCGAACAGCGCCAGGTCCTTCCCTTATCCGTGAAGCTGGGCTACATCGTGCACGTTTGCGAAGCGCTTTCCTACGCCCACCGGCACAATGTCGTTCACCGCGACATCAAGCCGGGAAACATCATGGTCACCAAAGAAGGCACGGTCAAAGTCGTGGACTTCGGCATCGCCCGCCTCACCGACATGTCCCTGACCCAGCCGAACATGATGATCGGCTCCCGCGCTTATATGTCTCCGCAATTATACAAAGGCGAGCGCGCCGACGCGCGTGCCGACATTTGGGCCGTCGGCGTCACGCTCTACGAAATACTCGCCTACCAGAGGCCTTTCACCGGCGATAGCGAGGCGGAATTGATGTTTCAAATTCTGTCCGACAAACCTCCAGGCTTGCAGCCGCTCGCTGCGGATTGCCCGGAAGAGTTGTCGCACATTGTCGGGAAAATGCTCGAGAAGAAAGCCGAAGACCGCTACCAGTCCATGGAAGATGTCTTGCGCGACCTGGAGCCCCTCTGGAAATCAGCGCAGCAGGCCACGGTCGCCGGGCTCCTTGCCGATTGCCAGCAGTTGGTTGCGGTCAACGATCTGCAGAGAGCGCAAGGGCTTCTGCGCAAAGCCTTGCAGATCGACCTGGGAAACACCCAGGCGAAGAGTTTGATGGATCGCGTCACGTCGGAACTCCGCCGCAGCCAGATTCTCCCGAAGGTGAATGAGCATCTGGAACGCGGCCGCGGCTTACTGAAGAAGGGAAAGTTGCAGGAGGCCCGCAGAGAGGTGGAAGCGGCGCTCGGGCTGGATTCGCGGCACGAGTCAGCGCAGCATTTGTTCTCGGAAGTGGAAGCCGCGATGGCGCGGGCGCAAGAGGTGGAGCAGAAGTTGCGGCTCACCAAACAGAGATTGGCGGAAGGAGCGCTGACGGAAGCGGCCACCGCGCTTGGCCACGCGCTCGAATTGGATGACGCAAACGCGCAGGCGCAGGAATTGCGGCGCCAGCTCGATGAGGAACGGAGCCGCCGCGAGAAACGCAAGAAACTTGGCGATGTGCTGCACCAGGCAAGGACGCTTTGGACCGCTCTGAACTACGAAGAATGCCTCAAGGGTCTTGGCGATGGGCTCCGGGAGTTCCCCGGCGAACCGGAATTGATCAAGCTCCAGGAGATGGCCCGCCACGATCTGGAGGATTTGCAGAAACAGCGCCAGCTAGGCGAAGTCCGGAAGCTGCTCGGGCAGCAGGAATTCGCGCAGGCAAGAAAGATCATTGACGCGCTTGCGAAAAAGTATCCGCAGGATTCCGCGGTGAAAAACTTGCAGATGCTGGTTCTCGACGCAGAACGGGAAGAGCAAAAGACTGCGCGTTTTGCAAAAGAGCTGGCCGCGCTCCGCGCCCTTCTGACCGGCGGCAAGTTTGGCGACGCCGTGTCCAAGGGAGACGCACTCCTGCGCGAGTATCCCGATGAATTCGAGCTGAAGGAACTGGTGGGCTACGCTCGGGGCGAAGCAGCGCAGCAAGAACAGCGGCAAAAGGAGAAAGACCGGGAGATGCAGATCCGCGCATTCCTGGAAAGTGAGAATTACCAGGAAGCGGAATTGGCCGCGAGGCGCGCGGCACAGGAGTTTCCGAAGCTGGAGGTGTTTCGCAAGCTCGCCGAAGAGGCCGGTCAAAGGAGGCAGGAACAGGAACAACGCGAACGGGCGCGGCAGGATATGCAGCGGCGCGTCGAGGAAATTCGCGGCAAGATCAGTCAGGAAAAAATCTCGGACGCGATTGCCCTGGCGGAACAGACGCTGGTAGCGTTCGGGCCGGATCCTCATGTGAAGCAGTTGCTCCAAGCGGCCACTTCCAAAAAGGTGGAACACAAGAAAAAAGAAGATCAGGATCGCCAGATCGCGGCAGCCCAAACAATGATCGACGCCGGAAACTTCGCGGGCGCCACGCAGGTTCTAAACCAGGCCATGGCGACGCAAATTTTTGAGCGTTCCGATCCTCGTGTAAAGCAACAATTGCAGAGAATCGAGCAACTTTCGTCTTCAACGAACCCGAGACAAGCTGTCGAATCCCTGCCCGGCCCCGCCCAAACGATTTCCGGCCGGACGCCGGCGGGAGATGGGAAGGGTCCGGATGCTGCTGTTCGTGGAGGCGCGGCCCCTCCCGAAACGGGGGCGTCCATGTTTTCCGCAACCATGGTCGGCGGATCGCAGTCCGTCGGAACACCGGCGAATACTCAGCTTCCTTCTGCTTCGGAGCGCCCCGCGACGAGCGATCGTGTCCCGGTCCCAAGAGAACCTACGGCGATCCGCGGCTCAGCCGGCTCCGGAACTGCGGTTGGCGCAAAACCATCCGCCAGCGACGCCGCAGGCGCGCAAGCCGGGGATTTGTTTGCCCCCGGCCCAGCCGCGCCAGAGCAGGCAAGCCAGCGCGCCGAGAAACGGCCACTCATACCGGCGGAGGTGCTGGCGATCCTCAAGAGGCGCGAAGTGTTGGCCGGACTGGGCGCCCTGGTGATTGTCGTACTCGTGGTTGTTTTCATTGCGGCACGCCCAAAGGGCCCCACGGAAAAAGAAAAAAAGCTCCACGAGGAAGCCGCTCAACTCTGGAAAGACCACCAGCTCGACCAGTCCGAGCAGGCCTGGCGGCAACTCGAACAGTTGCATGGCTCGTACGCTAAGGAAGCGAGCCGGCGTTTTGAGGAGGGAGAGACGCTCCTCAAAGAACAAAAGAACTTCGCGGCCGCATCGCAGGCGTTCCAAGCCGTAATCGGGATGAATCTTTGGCGTGCCGATGACGCGCAACGCGAACTCGTGGTCGCGCAAGCCTTAGGCAGTAGCAGCGACATCCACGCCCAGGAGAAACAGCATTTTGACCAGGGCGAAAAGTCGTTCCAGAGCGGTGATTATGAACGGGCTCGCAAAGAGTTTCAGACGGTCACTGACCTGAATCTTTCGGACTCCACCGTCCGGCCTTCCGCCGAGAACTATCTCAAGAAGATAAGGCAGACAGGCGAGGGGAGAAAGCTCTACGACGTGGCGCTCGAGGCCATCAAGAATGAGGACTGGCCCGCGGCTCAGCGCCAGTTGCAAGACATGGCGGACCGCAAAGGACCGATGAGCGGGGAGGTAAAGCAGCGCCTGGCCGAGGTGGCGGCAGTCCAGAAGGCGCAAGAATCCCTTGGCCAGTTTTTGCAAGCCGGAGCGTACCGCAACGCGAAGAGCCAGCTCGACGGCATGCAAAAGTGGCCGAAGACACAAGCGAAGCTCCGGCAAGAGCTGCAGTCCGCCGAGCGGCAGCAACTGGCGACCATGGAGAACCGCGCGAAGAATCTGCAGGATAAGGGGGACGTTGACGGAATCGAGAACCTTCAGGACGATCTGCACAAGTTTGCGGGCCGCGCCGACGATGCCTCGCTCATCCAATCCGCCAATGAACTCGACAAACGGCTCGGTGGCATCGTCCTCGGCCTGCGCGAAAAGCAAGGCGATAAGGCCGCCTTTGAGGCCGCCGTTAACGAATTTAACGCCGCAAAGGAAAAAGGCGATGTGAAGCGGCTGGGCCATGAAGTCACTCAGAAGTTTCTAAAGATTGCCAAGGGTTCGGGAATGTTCCGCGACCTGGCGCAGGCCTATGCGGACAAGACGATTCCCGCCGCGATGCAAGAGCTGACGAAGTCCATGGGTCCCGGAAAGATGTTTGTGCCTCCCATCTCGTGTAGCGGCGGCCGAACCGGCGCTCCTGCGGCGGCTAATTCACAGAGCGTCTCTTGCGCACAATTAGATGCGGATGTTTCCCTGCAATGGCTGGAGACGCCGACAGTGGAATTCCCGGGGTCTGCAAGTCAGCCGGGAAAGCTGCCCTATACGCTCCGTCTCATCGTGTTCGTTGACCCGGGCGGCAAAGTGAAGGTCGACAAGGACGGAAACGTGGATAAAGATTTCTTCAAGAAGGCGAAGGATGCCTCCAAAAACTGGAAGACCACCATCCCCAAAGCCGGCGGCAAGCCCGTCAGTGTCAGCTTTCCCCTGGCGATCACCTTTCAGCACTAGAAGTCGAGTCCCCAGAAGTCGAGGCCGGGCTCCTGAAGTTCAAGGCCCACTTCCCAGCCCTTTGGGCCTTCGTCCCGGCACCAAACGGGGACAGCTTCGCACGAATTTTGGTTGGTCAGATTAATCAAGCGCAGCCGCTGCCCTGCGGCGAAGTCCTGCGGGACGACGGCAAGGCAGCCCTTGGCGCTTACATCAATGGTGTAGCCTTCCGCGCGCAATGGCTTTCCCCCCTCTGTCCACTCAATGGCGACAGGAACCCGCGAATTGAGCCGCGCCCGAGCGCGGTGGTGCTGCATGGACTTTACGAAACCCGGCGCCTTCATTTCCTTCACGAGTGCCACGCTGGTCTCCTAAGCTTGCGAAAGATGATCCGCCGCGCTGCTCGCACTGGACCAAGCTGCCTAGGCTGCAGGCTAGAACTTGCTCCAAGTAAACGAAATGGGGTAGAACTGGCCGCCAATGAGCAACTTATTTTGCAACGCTCGGTCGTAATGGATAGCGCCGCCTCCGCTGTCCGTGATTGTCAAACCGACTACCGCTCCGAACCAAGCCGAGGAGCCGCTCAAGGTCGTGGGCGCATTGGGCGCGTACACAACTCCGTAACTCCCGGAACCTCCTGAGAGGGTAACCGTTTCCGAGCCACCATAGTTAATCTGAAAATTCGAGGGGTCTCCGCTCGAATTGGTGATGCTGCCGCCGCTGAAATCGATTGCCTTGCTGACTGAGGCGCCTTCAACGTTTATGATCACCGGGCCCGAGTCCACAACAATGGGGCTGCCGCCGCTCAATACAAGGTTGTTGACATTGTAGGTGCCGGCGCTCAAGTGAACCGTAGTTCCTCCAGAGGCGTTGAGATCGCCGTACTGCCCCGGTGCAAGGGAGACCTCCTTGGTACTCACATTCGTACAGCCCGGAACGGTACCGCAGTTTCCCGACATATTCATGGCCGTCGTCGGCGGTACCGGACTCGGAGGGGGCGGGGGCGGAAACGTGACCGGTGCGAGCGGCACTAGCGCTTCCACTGGAAGTGGAGGAGGTGTGCTTACAACTGTAGAGCTGCTACTCGTAAGAGCTGTTTTGGCTCCCGAGGAGCAAGACCCAGTTCCGCCGTTGGGAGAGGAAAGTTTGCCGTCAAAATAGGCCGATCCGCTCATGTTCACATTGCCATTGGTTCCCACGTCTCCGCCTGTGGATGACTTGGTTGCCGCGTAACTGCCCGCGCTGGAATCAAAACTGTCTGTGAAGGAACTCGAAGACATGTCGATGGCCTTGCAGGTGTTCCCGGTTGCGAAAATCCCGTAGACAAAGAGCGGCGTGCCGCGTTTTTCAATCTTCATAACGACCTGCACCTGGGCGTTGCGAATGCTCGGGACATTGCCCTGAGAAGTGATCTCCCACGTTTGTACGCCCGGACCTTGGATACTCAACAATCTGGCTTGAACCTCATAACTCGCGGGAACACCCACGCCCGGCACGGACGCGTCCTTCAACGCAGCGCTGAATGCGGCCTGTTGGGCCGCATCGGGATAGGTCCCTGCGACTCCTGTCATGGCGGAGAGAATCACGTCGCCGCCACCGGCGAGCTGAATGGGATATTTCGTCTGGTCGAAAACTCCGAGATTTGCGGGGGTGGCATAAGTGTAGCGCAGATAGTTTAATGTTTTCTGAGCCCCAGCCTCGGCGGCATACCTGGCTTGGACCATCGAGCGGTTGTTGGCAGTCGCCCAAGTCTCCGTCTGCGTGACGAAAATGATGGAAGCCGCCAGCACCGAAAGAATCAGTAGCACCAGCAGGGCGATGATCAGGGCTACCCCTGCTTGCGGGTGATTCTTTTTAAGGCTTGTTCGCATAACCTTCCTTCCTCTGTTTCTCCGTGATCTCATCGGCGTGTCAAGGCATAGGGTTTGGCAAGTTTGGCTTGGGCTGCAAGCGCCCCACCCAACCGGCGTTCGCCATGTCCAGCCCCATCTGAATATTGCGCGGCACGATTTCCAGGGCGGACTTGGTCATGGTTAGAAAATTCTCCGTCAATGCATCCCTTGTTGCAGTCTGAACGGTAAGCGTGACTCCCACTTGATTGACAAAAGTGAAGCCAGCAACTACAGGCGGAGCCGCAGGGTACTGAAAGCACTGTGTCCCGCCGGGGTTGGCAATCAGATTGTCCACTAACACGATCGCCGGGTTTACAAAGCCCGCGCCTACTGGGGTGACCGACCTCGTTAACGTGCCGGCGCCGCCCGCCACATAGTTGCAGCTATATTCAACGTAGACCAGCGTGCCATCCCCATTGAGGTCGCCAAAGAGGTGTAGCTGGGTGGCAGTCGAAGGGTTGGTGGGGGCAGTCGGAGGGATGATCCCTTCCGGGAACACTCCAATGGCGTTGACCTGAACAGCAGCGTTGTGGGCATTCTTGAAAACACCATTGAGGCTATTCGCGCCTAGAGGGGTGACGGTGACGAGTTCCTGGTTTGCCCCGGCATCCACCAATAGCTGTTCACCGGCGAAGATGCCGGTGGTGTCGTTCAGTAGAACCACTTGAGCTACAGGACTGCCAATCACCGCGTTGCTTAAATTGCGTGAGCCAAGCGTGGCGCCAAGAGACAAAGACCCCGCTTGACCTACTTCTTGGATGATCAGGTCTATGGCGCTGCGCAAATTGTCGTGCATGTCCGCGCTGATCTCCGTGTGCTGATAGGTTTTCTGGTAATAGTTCAGTGCTCCGAAAGCGCCGCCTGCAACGACGAGCATGACGGCAGTGCTCACCATAAGCTCTAGCAGCGAAAACCCTTTTTCGGCGTGATGATAAGTTCTGGTCATGGATGATACTAGCTATTTGACTTCATGCAAACGAGCCTGGTCGAAGGGGCCAAGCCTTGTCCCGTCCAGCCCACCGCCGTCACAAGGACCGTGATTGTCTTCAGATTGCCGGTGGCGTCCGTCGAAATCGTCCATTGCCGCATGTACCGGGCCCCCGGGGCGGTCGTCTGCAAGACCCCTTGAAATGTCAGATAGTCCACATAGTTTGCTACCGGCGCCGCCGGATCGACGCTGCCGACAGTGGTGTTGCCCACCATGGCACCGCCAAGCCCGGTGCCGCCCGCCGCGGCCGTCGGATACACCGTTGTATCTGCTGCACTCTCCGCAAAACCCAGCGCCATGAGCTGTTCCATCTTGTCCTGGGCGTTGACGACGGTTCTGGTGGCTATGTCGCCTTGTCCGGAACTTGTAGCAACGGCCACGCTGAACACACCCGCAAGTGGCACGATTCCCATCAACAAGACCACTGAAGCAATCATCATCTCGATGAGCGACGAGCCACGCTCGCGAGCCGGGACAACTAACTTCCGCTGAAGGTTTTGCTTGTGTGCGCTCATTGTTGCGACCACCCTCCCCCGTTGTATCGCCACACGCGGGTGTGGCCGCCGACCGTGACGCTGACTGCATAGGCGTTGCCCTGGTCATCGGCCAGGTAGATCACGTCATTCGGGTTCGCTGCCCCCGCGCCATCGATCGGTATACCCCGCGAATTGAATACTGTTTGGACAGTTTGCTGCATCGGATTTTGCCCTCCGGCTGCAGTCGTGGCGGCGCCAAAGCCAAACGATATGCTCTGAGACAAGAACTGCGTACCGCCTTCAGCCTGAAAGGTCGCAGTGGCCTTGTCCCAGACTTGCACGGTGTAGGTGTTGGGGACTACTGTCGTGTCGATCACAAGCTGAGCATTGGTGAAATCAGTCTCGGCGCGCAGCCGCGCCAGCGAAAGTTGGTGAGCAACGGCCCGAGTGCTGCCTGCGAGGCGATACGCCCGTAACGTCGCCATCGCTCCAGGCAGGGCAATGGCACTAAGGACTAGGATAACCGCAACAGAAACTACAAGTTCGAGCAGCGAGAATCCAGCGGATCCTTTGCGGACTTTACGAATGTTCACTGTTCGCCCTCCCAATCTGCTGAGAGTGAGCCTAAGGTTTCTGCGTCAATCAAGACAATGAGCCTAAAGGGCTAATTCCTTTGACCTTAGTACTGAACCCGTTTTGGTACTTGCCCTGCTAACTTCTAGGGCACATTCCGTCAACCCGCTAAAACGATTGACTTTAGGGCTGATAGGGAAGAAGAGTTCCTGGCGCGTGCTCCTGTTGTGTTACGATTTGTAACAGTTTGCGACGATTCTTTCACCGAAGAGGCCCTTCACCACGAACTCGTACCTGACCGTAAGGCCAGGGGCAAATCAAGCGAATCACCACTTCGATTTTGGCCGCGGCTGCGGCTTATGTAGCTTTGGTCCGAACCTGGGAAGGAAACAAAGCGGATGCCTAGATTTGGCAACCCTGACCGAATGGGATCTCTCGATAATCAACCGGACTTGCTGACACGACTCGAGACCCTCGGAGAAATAACATCACACCCGAGGCGGGAGCATCGGCGGCTCGCACGATGAGGAGTCCGTCCCCGTCGGATTCTGGTGCAGAAGGGTCGGCCCAGTTGATTTTATGAACCAGCTCCATAGGAACGCATGCGGCTATGGCAATGACTGGGTATTCGGCGTTGTAGCGAAGCTCTCCACCCGCCAAGATCACTACGCGTCGCTCATTTGCCTTCCCTACCAGGATGTAGGCATTGGACTTTTTGGAGTTGGAATAAAAACCTGGGATTTTTCCGCTGGCTTGCTGACCCGAGCCGCGCAGCCAAGCAACCGCATCAGAATCAAAATCCACCGGTGTCGCAGGCCTGTAACGGTCAATCCTCGGGATAATGCTGGCGTCTTGCGGCGCTACTCGAAAAGACTGAGAATCCTCATTGGCTGCCGAGCCGGCATCGCCTGCTGGGTGGGTGGCAATCCATAAAATGTACAATCCTAGGGAGACTGCCACCATGACTATGGGCCAGCTGAGAACGCGCCCGTCCTTCAGAATCTGTTTGGCCGTCGCAGCACTGGCTCGAAGAGACCCCTGCAGCCTTTGCCTTGCACCTTCCGTCTCTGCCACACCGTCTAACGGCAATGGCTCCGAGGGAACAATCGGCGGCGGGCGTTGCGGGAGCGCGTTTGGAACCCAGTCTGGGTCCCAATCCTCAGGAGGAGAGGCAATCCCCCAGAAGTGCTGCGACATTCCTGCAAATTCAACCCCAACCTGGCCCCCGCCTTCTGGGTCGCGCTTTACGAAACGGAGGACATGGCATTCGATTTCTTGCTTGGTTTGCGGATGAACCAAACGCAGCGTTTGTCCAATATCAACTGGCATAGAGAGAGCGAGGAGCGCGCCGTGCGCGCTTACATCCACAGTCTTACCCTTCCCAAAGATGGGTTCTTCGTCTTCTCCGTAGACGTAAACGTCCAAGGGCATTTCGACACGAACCCGCTGGCTGCGCCGCCACCCACCCAGCTCGCTAAACTTCTTGCCTACAGCGGGGTTGGACGGCCTTGGGCTGTCCTCCGTGGCGGAAGGGCTTGGGGCGTCCTCGACGACAGTCGGCAATCCTCGTTGTTGAACTGGGGGCATCCCTGCTCTCCTTACTGTCCTTCAATTGCCCATTGATCTTAAGTAGGGCTGCGGGCCCGCGCAATAGTACGTGCTGTTAGCGGTAACAGCAGTTCACGCGGCGTCCCAACCTGTACTTTGGCACCGGGCTTCAGTTCGGGGAGTAGCTTGGGCAGCTCAGGCCGTCCTTGGCCAGGAATGCTTTCTGCAAAATGTGGGAACAGGATTGCACACAGAGCGCCGATGCCCAGTTTCTATGTTGGAAGCAAAAGGGTTACGGCAGCTTTAACCTGGCTGTGTAATTGCTCGCATAAGAGCGGCGCAAAGGAGTTCAACGCGATGCAATGCAAACGGTCGGACCTCAGAATGTCCTTACGATTTCTTCTGCCTGCAGTCGTGTTTTTGTCGTTCTTCTCGGTGGTCCCGCATGCTGCCGCCGACAGCCTCACATTCACTATCGCCGACCCCAATATAATCGGCTTTGCAAACCCGACAAGCTGTGGCGGGTCTACGCTATGCAACAACGGGAGCGCTTACGATCTGAGCCTGATCAACTCTTGGTTTGCAACACCTACCTCCGCCCAGTCGTATTTGGTGTTTAACGACACGGGTCACGACATCACAAGCCTTACGCTAACGTTCACCGGTGCATTCCAGGCAACTGCGGGTAGCACCGAGGTGTTCCAGTGCAATTTTGGTCCCCCAAGCCCCTACTTGGCGTGCTCGATTAGCGGTTCCGGCGGGACGGTTAACAGCAGTGGCGGCTCCAGTGTTCAGGCGAGCTTCACCTCTCCTGCGTTTCCTGTGTCGTTCACGTGGACAACCTCAGGGGCAGGGTGGCTGGCGGGCACAACTTTTGACCTGCAAACCGCCTCATGGGTCAGCAATGTCGGCCCAACATCCGTACCCGAGCCTTCAGCGCTGGCTCTGATGGGCAGTGGGTTTTTGGGCCTGGGTCTGCTAACTTTCGTTCTCCGCAGATAACGGACCCGAGATTAAGGACAGGGAGTACAAGCCCCTTTCGGGTCGGCCAACCTCCGGAATTGCCGTCCTGCACTCAGACTATCTCGGTAGCAGATAAGGCACTTACAAGTAGTCTCCAACTTTTCCTTGACAGGGATCGTAATCATGTGGTAATATGTTTTTTGAAGCTTAGCCACCAACCCGGTCATCCTCCCTTGCCTTCCCGCTTTTGCGTCCGTCCCCGGTCCCTTTCGGCTTTTGACTGTCAACTGTTGACCTCCTCTTCTTCAACCTTCCAATGCGCGGGGCGTCTACCCCGGCTGCCTCGCCTGCCCCGACCTTGTCGGGGACTTTGTCGGGGAACATCTCGGGCACCGGGACCGGGCGTCGGCGCCTGTCCCGACTTGGTCGGGGCCTCGACTTTGTCGGGAAGTTTCTCGGGGCGTTGGATTGTTCTTCTCTTGGGTTGACCCTCAATCTGCGCCCTTCTTGCTCCGCGTAGCCAGAGATAGGATTTCGGCTGAGGTTCTTGTCGTAGGCGTACGTATGGAACTTTAGAAGCGATTTAGATTGAGGTTAGATGAATTTTTGTATTGACACGCCCCTGAGTAAGACGTAAATAGCAACCAAATGGCCGTGAGTGGTTGTGGAAATTCAGCATGTGTTTACGTTATTCCGTTTGAGCGGGTTGGTGTTCTTCACAGGTTGCCGGGAATTTTTTCCATAGCCACTCTCCATCGCGTTCAGAGTGGCATTTCGATCATCCCGACGATTGGCTGGGGTTTGATCCCGAGGAGGGTGGTCTATGTATAGGCGTTTTGTATGTTTGACGAATCTATCGGTTGTTCTTCTGGTGTGCTCACTGTCGTTCGCGCTGTTGCCAGCAGCATCTGCGCAAGAAACGACGGCAGGTATTCAGGGAACGGTAAGAGACGCTCAAGGCGCAGTCGTTCCTGGAGCCACGGTCGAGGCTA
>WNGE01003447.1_pt1 | contig 20423 bp, 19 predicted proteins | sample 5400651 | NCBI WGS metagenome assembly WNGE01 (sample SAMN13153370, study PRJNA577476) | soil metagenome | isolation source: 60 cm soil or saprolite under grassland replicate 2 | place: USA:California | collected 2016-06-15 | reverse complement strand
GGAACGCGGACGTCGGCCCGCTGTCCGGCAAGACGATCGTCACCGTCATCGTGTGGCTGGTCGCGTGGGTGGTTCTGCACCTCGTGTACCGGCGCACGGCGTTCGAGACCAGGCGGGCGCTGGCGATCGCGTTGATCCTCGTTGCGCTCGGTATCGTCGGCACATTCCCGATCTTCTTCCAGGCGTTCGCCCCCGAGTGACGCCTTCGTACCCAGACGCCGGGACCCCGACGGCCATACCGGTCGGGGTCCCGGCCACAGACGCACCACCGCGTCGATCAGGGCAGCGCCCCTTCCGCCGCACCAAGCAGATCGCGCCCGGTCAGGCGGGGCGTGGCTGGTGCCGGCCGGGCGCGGTCGCCCGGTATCCCGACCCGCAGCGCCACCATGGGATGACCGGTGTGACCGAGCAGGTCGTAGAGCGTGCGTCGGGCGGCGGGTACTTCGATCACGTCGGTCATCGGGGAGGTCGCCAGCCGGTCGGCGGTGGCGGTGAGCAGGACGGCGGACAGCGCCTCGCCCGCGGCCAGCCATGAGGCCGGGTCGTCGCCGTCAGTGAACAGCACCGCGTAGCGGGCGTGCCGGTCGGCGACGTCGGCGATGACCGGCCGGTCGGCCGCGTCCGGGGCGAAGTCGCGGACGGGCACCCGGCGGCGGCCGGTCGGGCCGGCCGTGTCGACCGGCACCCCGTCACCGGGTACCTCGTCGCCGTTGCCGGCGGACGGGCGGGTCCAGGCGCCGAGTTCGGTCCGGTAGGCCGGGTCGGCGAGCTCCGCCTCGGCGGCGTGGCTGGCCGCGACGGTCAGCAGCACCACGTCCGCGGGCCGCAGCACGTGCAGGTGCGCGCCGTGCTGCTCGGCGGCGTCCCGCAGCCGGTCGAGGGCGGGTTCGGGCACCGGCTCGTCGGCGAAGGGCCGCCGGTCGGTGCGGCGTAGCGCGATGGCCTGCTGGAAGCGCACGGCGGCGGGCGCCGGGGCGGTGACATCCGCGACCGTCAGGATGGCGAGAAGGTCGGGGTCGGCTTCGGCGGGCAGCCTGGTGACGAGCGGCACGGCACCGGTGCCGGCGAGCGCGACGCACGCGTGATGCAATGCCACTCCGCAGCTGAGGATGAGCATGCGCCCTTCCGGATCGACGACCGGCAACTGCCGCTCCCGATCGGCGCGCAGCTCGGCCAGCTCGTCGTGGATGTTCCAGAGCCACGGCTGGCTGTTGAAGATCGACGGGGCGCGCTGGGCGGTGATCGCAGCCTGCGTCAACGCCCGGGTCGCCGGGCGCGCCCGCGCGACCGGAGTGCGGTCCGTCAGGTGGATCGTGGGCATGGGTGCGCCGTCTCCTTCGTCATCCGCACCGACTATGCCCGGCGGCGGCGCGGGGCGCGAAGGCCATTCGGCCCCTCTTCGCGGGTCGTCACCCCCGTTCCGGTTCCGCACACGCCCGTACGGCGGTCGAGACCAGGGGGCCTGCGGGACGGAGGGGATATCTGGGACCGACGACCCGACGCATTCGGGACTTTCGGCCCTGAGGCGCCGTTACTACCGGCGGCCAGGATCGGGCCTTGGCCGGATCGCACATTCTGGTTGCGCACAGTTACGTAGCGAACAAGCATGGCTTTCCGGGGCGAAGATCGAGGGAGCGGACGCATGGCGGTTGACGACCGGACGGCGGAGCCCGGTTCGGGTGGCGCGGCGGGTATGCCCGGTGGTTCTGCTGGCCGGGCGCTCCTGGCGGTGGGCGGGCTGCTGCGGCGGGCCGAGGTGTCGCCGGACGGGCGGGCGCTCTACCAGATCGGTGGCCGCGACGCCGACACCTTCTACCGGGACCGCTGGTCCTACGACAAGGTGGTCCGCTCGACGCACGGGGTCAACTGCACCGGGTCGTGTTCGTGGAAGGTGTACGTCAAGGACGGCATCATCACATGGGAGGCGCAGCAGACCGACTACCCGTCGGTGGGCGCCGACCGGCCGGAGTACGAGCCGCGGGGCTGCCCGCGGGGGGCCGCGTTCTCCTGGTACACCTACTCGCCGACCCGGGTGCGCTACCCGTACGCCCGCGGGGTACTGGTCGACATGTACAGGTCGGCGAAGGCCGCCAACAACGGCGACCCCGTAGCCGCGTGGGCGGACATCCAGGCCGATCCGGAGCGCCGGCGGACCTACCAGCGGGCCCGGGGCAAGGGCGGACTGGTCCGGGTCTCATGGGACGAGGCGCTGGAGATGGTGGCCGCGGCGCACGTGCATGCGATCAAGGAGTACGGGCCGGACCGGGTGGCCGGTTTCTCACCCATTCCCGCGATGTCGATGGTCTCGCACGCCGTGGGCGCGCGGTTCATCTCGCTCATCGGCGGGTCGATGCTGTCGTTCTACGACTGGTACGCCGACCTGCCGGTGGCCTCCCCGCAGATGTTCGGCGACCAGACCGACGTGCCCGAGTCCGCGGACTGGTGGGACGCCGCCTATCTGGTGATGTGGGGCTCCAACGTGCCGGTCACCCGCACTCCGGACGCGCACTGGATGGCCGAGGCGCGCTACCGCGGCCAGAAGGTCGTCGTGGTCAGCCCCGACTACGCCGACAACGTGAAGTTCGCCGACGAGTGGCTGCCGGCCCAGCCCGGCACCGACGGGGCGCTGGCGATGGCGATGGGGCACGTGATCCTGCGCGAGTTCTTCGTCGACCGGTCCACGCCCCGGTTCCTCGACTACGTCAAGCGCTACACCGACCTGCCGTTCCTCGTAACCCTCGAACCGCACGGCGACGGCACCTATCTGCCGGGCAAGTTCCTCACCGCCGCCGACCTCGGCCACGGAGGCGAGCACGCGGCGTTCAAGCCGGTCGTCTGGGACGACGCCGCGGGGGCGCCGGCCGCCCCGAACGGCTCGGTCGGCTTCCGCTGGGGCGAGAGCGGCGCGGGCCGCTGGAACCTGAACCTGGAGGGCATCGAGCCGGCGCTGGGCTGCCCCACGGGAGGTGAGGCGGCCGAGGTCTCCCTGGCGCGCTTCGACACCCCGGAGCCCGGGGTCCTGCGCCGGGGCGTGCCGGTGCGGGAGGTGCACGGCCGGATCGTGACCACCGTGTACGACCTGCTGCTGGCGCAGTACGGGGTGGACCGCGCCGGGCTGCCGGGGCAGTGGCCGGTCGGCTACGACGACGCCACCGAGCCGTACACGCCCGGGTGGCAGGAGCCGATCACCGGCGTGCCCGCGGATGCCTGTGCCCGCATCGCGCGCGAGTTCGCCGACAACGCCGACCGCAGTGGTGGCCGGTCGATGATCCTCATGGGTGCCGGCACGAACCACTGGTTCCACTCCGACACCATCTACCGGGCCATGCTGGCCCTGACCACACTCACCGGCTGCCAGGGCGTCAACGGCGGCGGTTGGGCGCACTACGTGGGGCAGGAGAAGTGCCGGCCGGTCACCGGCTGGGCCAACCTGGCGTTCGGGCTGGACTGGTCGCGCCCACCGCGGCAGATGATCGGTACGGCGTACTGGTACCTGCACACCGACCAGTGGCGCTATGACACCTACGACGCCGGGGTGCTCGCCTCCCCGACCGGCGATGGGCTTTTCACCGGCCGGCACACCGCTGACCTGCTCGCCGAGTCGGCCCGCCGGGGGTGGATGCCGTCCATGCCCACGTTCGATCGCAACCCACTCGACGTCGCTGACGAGGCCCTCGCCGCCGAGCCGGACGACCCGGCCGGCCACATCGCGCGGGCAATCCACGACGGACGGCTCGGCTTCGCCGGCCAGGACCCGGACGCACCGCGGAACTGGCCGCGCGTGCTCACCGTCTGGCGGGCCAACCTGCTCGGGTCCTCGGCCAAGGGCAACGAGTACTTCCTGCGCCACCTGCTCGGCACCGACGCCTCGTTGCGGGCGACCGAGACGCCGCCGGACAAGCGCCCGCGTGAGGTGCGATGGCGCGACGAGGCGCCGCAGGGAAAGCTCGACCTGCTGCTGTCGCTGGACTTCCGGATGACCTCGACCACGCTGTTCTCCGACGTGGTGCTGCCGGCGGCGACCTGGTACGAGAAGCACGACCTGTCCAGCACCGACATGCACCCGTTCGTGCACGCGTTCAGCCCGGCGATCGCTCCGCCGTGGCAGACGCGTACCGACTTCGACGCCTTCCACGGCATCGCCCGTGCGTTCTCCGCGCTGGCCGCGACACACCTCGGCGTGCGCCGGGACGTCGTGGCGGTGCCGCTGACCCACGACACGCCCGACGAACTCGCCAGCCCGCACGGGGTGCCGGCCGACACCGCGCCGAAGCTGGTCATCGTGGAGCGCGACTATGGGGCGGTCGCCGGCCGGATGGCCGCGCTCGGGCCGCTGCTGGACCGTCTCGGCACGACGACCAAGGGCGTCACCGTCGACGTCGGCCCGGAGGTCGAGTTCCTGCGCAAGGTGAACGGCGAGGTGCGCGGCGGGCCGGGCGACGGGCGGCCGGCGCTGGCCACGGACGTGCACGCGTGCGAGGCGATCCTGGCGCTGTCCGGCACGACCAACGGTCGGGTCGCCACCGAAGGCTTCCGGTTCCTGGAACGGCGTACCGGCACCCGGCTGGCCGACCTGTCCGCCGAGCACGAGGGCAAGCAGATCCGCTTCGCCGACACCCAGTCCCGGCCGGTACCGGTGATCACCAGCCCGGAGTGGTCGGGCAGCGAGCACGGCGGCCGGCGGTACTCGCCGTTCACGCTGAACACCGAGCGGCTCAAGCCCTGGCACACGCTCACCGGGCGGCAGCATCTCTTCCTCGACCACGACTGGATGCACGAGTTGGGTGAGGGGTTGCCGGTGTTCCGGCCGCCGCTGGACATGCATCGGCTGTTCGGCGAACCGCGCCTGGGCCCCAACGGCCTGGAAATGACGGTGCGGTACCTGACTCCGCACTCGAAGTGGTCCATCCACTCCGAGTACCAGGACAACCTGCTGATGCTCACGCTGTCCCGGGGCGGCCCGACGATCTGGATGAGCGAAGCCGACGCCGCCCGGATCGGGGTGCGCGACAACGAGTGGGTGGAGGCGGTCAACCGCAACGGTGTCGTCGTCGCCCGCGCGGTCGTCACACACAAGATGCCCGAGGGGACCGTGTACATGTACCACGCCCAGGAGCGGGTGGTGGATGTGCCGATCGCGAAGGCGTCCGGGCGCCGGGGCGGCATCCACAACTCCCTGACCCGGTTGCTCATCAAGCCCACGCACCTCATCGGCGGGTACGCGCAACTGTCGTTCGCCTTCAACTACCTCGGCCCGACCGGAAACCAGCGCGACGAGGTGACCGTGATCCGCCGCCGTGACCAGGAGGTGCAGTACTGATGCGGGTGATGGCGCAGATGGCCATGGTGATGAACCTCGACAAGTGCATCGGGTGCCACACCTGCTCGGTCACCTGCAAGCAGGCGTGGACCAACCGCTCGGGCGTGGAGTACGTCTGGTTCAACAACGTCGAGACCCGTCCCGGACAGGGCTATCCGCGCACCTACCAGGACCAGGAGCGCTGGCAGGGCGGCTGGGTTCGCACCCGCCGGGGACGGCTCAAGCCGCGCGCCGGTGGGCGACTGAAGAAACTCTTCACCATCTTCGCCAACCCGAAGCTTCCGTCCATCCAGGACTACTACGAGCCGTGGACCTACGACTACGAACACCTGCTGACCGCGCCGGCCGGCGAGCAGACCCCGGTGGCCCGGCCCAAGTCGCTGCTCACCGGCAAGGACACGAAGATTTCGTGGAGCGCCAACTGGGACGACTCCCTGGCCGGTGGCAACGAGTTGATCAGTGCGGACCCGATCCTGCAACGCGTGTCGCAGACCGTGCGGCAGGAGTACGAGAAGGCGTTCATGTTCTTCCTGCCGCGTATCTGCGAGCACTGCCTCAACCCGTCGTGTGCCGCCTCCTGCCCGTCCGGTGCGATCTACAAGCGCGCCGAGGACGGCATCGTGCTGGTCGATCAGGACCGCTGCCGCGGTTGGCGGATGTGCGTGACCGGCTGCCCGTACAAGAAGATCTACTTCAACCACCGCACCGGCAAGGCCGAGAAGTGCACGTTCTGCTTCCCGCGCGTGGAGATCGGCATCCCCACCGTCTGCTCGGAGACGTGCGTGGGCCGGCTGCGCTACATCGGCCTGATGCTCTACGACGCCGACGCGGTGGGCCGCGCGGCGGCCGTCGCGAACGAAACGGATCTCTACGAGTCGCAACTGTCGGTCTTCCTCGACCCGCACGACCCCGCGGTGGCCACGGCGGCGCGGGCGGCGGGCATCCCCGAGGACTGGATCGACGCCGCGAAGCGCTCCCCGGTCTGGGATCTGATCATGAAGTACCGGGTGGCGCTGCCGCTGCACCCGGAGTACCGGACCATGCCGATGGTCTGGTACGTGCCGCCACTGTCGCCGGTGGTCGACGTGCTGCGCGACACCGGCCATGACGGTGAGGACGCGGGCAACCTGTTCGGCGCGGTGGAAGCGCTGCGCATCCCGGTGGAATACCTGGCCGAACTGTTCACCGCCGGCGACCCCGCCCCGGTCACCGGCGTGCTGCGGCGGCTCGGCGCGATGCGCGCGTACCAGCGGAAGGTCAACCTGGGCGAGGAGCGCGACGAGTCCGTGGCGACCGCCGTCGGCATGACCGGCCCGCAGATCGAAGACATGTACCGGCTGCTGGCGATCGCGAAGTACGAGGAGCGCTACGTGATCCCGGCCGCGCACGCGGAGACCGCGCACGGCCTGGAAGAGCTGGCCACCGGATGCAGCCTGGACTACGAGGGCGGCCCCGGCATGGGCGGCTCCGGCCCGTTCGGCGAGGTCTCGGGCCGGCCGGTGCCGATCGCGGTGGAAAACTTCCACGCCTTGGCCGACCGCCAGCGCGCGGACACGTTCGTCGACCCGGCAGACCCTGCCAAGGCCCGGATCAACCTGCTCAACTGGGACGGCAAGGGCAGGCCGGACGGGCTGTTCCCACCGAAGAAGGATGACGCATGAACCGCGCGATAGCCGCCCGGGCCGCCTCACTGCTGCTGCGCTACCCCGACGCCGAGGTCCTCGCCGCGCTGCCCACGCTGACCGCGGCGCTCGACGAGCTGCCGGCGAGGCTCGCCGGACCGTTGCGTCGCGTGGCCGACCACCGCGCCGGTGCCGCCCCGACCGCCCTGGCCGCCGAGTACGTCCAGCTGTTCGACTTCCGGCGCCGCTGCTGCCTGCACCTGACCTACTACACCTGCGGAGACACCCGAAACCGGGGCGCCGCGCTGGTCGCCTTCTCCGCCGCGTACCGGGAGGCGGGTCTGCACGTCGCGGACGGTGAGCTGCCCGACTACCTGCCGGCCGTCCTTGATCTGGCGGCCGTCCATGACGGCGGCTGGGCCCTGCTGGGCGCCAACCGGGTGGGCGTCGACCTCCTCGCCGAAGCCCTGGCCGCGGAGACATCCGTCTACCGCCACGCGGTCGAGGCGGTGCGTGCGCTGCTGCCGCCGCCCGGTCCGCGCGACCTGGCCGCGGCGCTCACCCTTGCCCGCGGCGGCCCGCCGCGCGAGGAGGTCGGCCTGGAACCGTACGCGTTGAGGAGTGGCCGATGAACACCGTCCTGTGGGTGATCGTGCCCTACCTGTCCATCGTGGTCTTCGTGGGCGGGCTGATCTGGCGGCACCGCTACGACAAGTTCGGCTGGACCACTCGCTCCTCACAGCTCTACGAGACTGCGGTGCTGCGCTGGGGCAGCCCGCTGTTCCACTTCGGCGTGCTGCTCGTCCTGCTCGGCCATATCGGCGGGTTGCTGATCCCCAAAGCGTGGACCGAGGTTGTCGGCGTCACCGAGCACACCTACCACCTGATGGCGGTCTGGCTGGGCACCGTCGCGGGCCTGTGCACCCTGATCGGCCTGGGGATCCTGATCGCGCGGCGCCGGCTGGTCGGGCCGGTGTTCACCGCCACGACCCGCAACGACAAGGCCATGTACGTGGTGCTGCTCGGCGTCATCGTGCTCGGGCTCGTCGCCACCGTCCGGGCCAACGCCCTCGGTGACGGCTACGACTACCGGGAAACCGTCTCGCCGTGGTTCCGCTCGCTGTTCTACTTGCGCGCGGACCCTGCCGTGATGGCGGGCGTCCCGATCGGCTTCCAGTTACACGTGCTCGCCGCGTTCGCACTGCTCGCGTTCTGGCCGTTCACCCGGCTCGTCCACGCCTTCAGCGCGCCCGTCGGCTACCTCACCCGCCCGTACGTTGTCTATCGCAGCCGCGATGTCCGTGCGCGCCCCGGTCTGCGCCCCGCACGTCCGGGCTGGGATACCCCGCCACGTCCGGCACGCAAGGCCCCCACCCGCGGTCGGTGAGCCGGCCGGGCCGGGGGTCCTAACAAGATCGGGACCTTTGGCCCCCGCGGAGGTTGCCACCGGCCGTAGCTCGCACGGACGCCGGGTCCGTAGCGTCGAGCAGGCGCCGAACCCGGCGCAACTGCTGTGGAGGTGGGCATATGACGACCGTCACCAGGTCTGGAGCGGCAGGCCGGACGCGGGCCGCCGGGGCCGTGGCGAACCTGACGGTTGCCACCATCGGGTTCATGGTCAACTTCTGGGCGTGGGCGCTGCTGGGCCCGCTCGGACCGGGCATCAAGGAGCGGCTGGGCCTCAGCTTCGCGGCGCAGTCGCTGCTGGTCGCGGTGCCGGTGATCGTCGGCTCGATCGGGCGCGTCCCGGTCGGCGCGCTCACCGACCGGTTCGGCGCCCGGGTCATGTTTCCGATCGTCAGCCTCGCCACCGTGATCCCGGTGCTGGTGCTGGCCTACAGCCAGTCCTCGTACTGGGCCATGATCGTGGCCGGGTTCTTCCTGGGCATCGGCGGCACCGCGTTCGCCGTGGGCGTACCGCTGGTGTCCGGCTGGTACCCGCCGGCCCGCCGGGGCTTCGCCCTCGGCGTGTTCGGCGTCGGAATGGGCGGCACGGCGATCTCCAACTTCACCACCGTGCGGCTGGCCGACGCGTACGGCCCGAAGGCGCCGTTCTTCCTTGTCGCGGCCGTGCTCGTGGGCTTCGCCGTGGTCGCCGTCCTCCTGGTGCGGGACGCGCCCGGTCAGCTCGCCGGGGGTTCGGCGCTGCAGCGCACCGCCGCCGTTGCGCGGCTGCCGGTGACCTGGCAACTCTGCTTCCTGTACGCGGTCGGCTTCGGCGGCTTCGTTGCCTTCAGCGTCTACCTGCCCGCCTACCTGCGCACCGCGTACCACCTCAGCCAGAACGATGCCGCGCTGCGCACCGCCGGCTTCGTCGTGCTCGCCGTCATCGCGCGCCCCATCGGTGGCTGGCTGGCCGACCGGCTGCACCCGGTACCCGTGCTCGTCGCATGCTTCTCCGGGGTCGCCATCCTCGCCGTCGTCCAGGCCTTCCAGCCGGCCCTGATCCCGGTCGGCACGGTCGCGTTCCTCGGCATGGCGGCGTTCCTCGGCGCGGCCAGTGGCGCCGTGTTCGCTCTTGTCGGCAAGGTCGCCCCCGCCGACAAGGTGGGCGCCGTCACGGGCGTCGTCGGTGCCGCCGGCGGCCTTGGAGGGTTCGTCCCGCCCCTGGTGATGGGTGCGGTATACGGCTCGGAGCATTCGTACGCCATCGGTCTGATGCTGTTGTCCGACGTCGCTCTGGCGGCCGCCGTCTACACCGGGTTCAAGATGGCCGGCCTGGCCCGCGGCGCGGCGCCGGCTCGCGACCCGGCAGTGGCCCGCGGTACGCGGGCCCCGGCCAAGACGGCACGCTCCGCCAGGCGCCCGCGCACGGCGGGCTGACCGACCCCGCCCAGGCTTCGCCTCGTGACGTGAGGCCCCCGATCGCCGGCCGCATGGCCCTGGCCCGTCCGGTGTTCGACCCCGCGACGCCGACTCTGTTCGACTTCCGCACGCCGCAGGGCGACGGCGCGCGCTTCGTTTACGTGCTGCCCGACGACCCGCACCGCGCCCTGGTGGAGCTCACCGAGTTCGTGCCCCGCGGGGCACAGCCGCCCACTCCGGCTGCCCGCGGCGCCGCCCTCGCGGGGTACCTGCGCGACGTGCTCCGCGGCGGCGACCACGAAATCCTGCGCACCGAGTCGGCGGTGCTGCCGCTACGGGCATATCCCCCCGCGCGCGGGTCGGGGCGGGTGCTGGCGATCGGCGCCCGGGGCGGCCTGGTCAAGGCCAGCACCGGGTACGCGTACCAGCGCATCCAGCGCGACAGTGCGGCCATCGCCCGCTCCCTGGCGCGGCACGGCCACCCCTTCGACATCCCGCCGCCCCGACGGCGGCACCGCCTGCTCGACGCCGTGCTGCTCGACGTGCTCGACCGCGACCCGGCCCAGTTGGAGCGGGCCTTCGCCCGGCTGTTCTTTGCCAACCCCGCCGAACGGGTGCTGCGGTTCCTCGACGAGGACAGCGCCGTGCGAGGCGAGCTGGGCCTGGTCGTCTCCCTGCCGAAGGCGCCAAACGTGCGTGCCCTCGCCACCCGGGCGATGCGCCGGACGCCCGCGCTCGTTGGGCCGGCGCTCGGGAGCTGAGCGGGACCGGCGCGGGACTTCCGGCCCTTCTGTTTCCTGATCGCCGCCGACATGGTGGGATGAGATGGGTGGGCCGGGAGGTGGCCGAGATGATCCTGGTTGTCTACCTCGTCATGATGCTGGCGTTGCTCGCGGCGTTCGTCGTCGGTTCGCGCATCAGCCGCCGACCCGAGCGCAGCGCGGCGGCCGTTCCCCCGCCGCCGCAGATGGCGCATCCGGCCCTGTCCGAGGCGGGCGGCGGCGTGGACGTCGTTGACGACGACGCGGAACTGGCGGAGATCCTGCTGGCGAACCAGTTGCTCATCGGCGCGCTGCCGTCGGTCACCTATCGGCGGGAGATGGCGGCGCTCGCGGCACAGGACGCCCTGCGCCACCCGGTGGTCCTGCCCCCGGAGCACGGCACCTGACCGCTGACCGTGCGGCCTTCTGGGGGAAACCGGTGGTCGGTAGCATCGAGGCATGGGCGAAGACGCCGGCTGGGAGGCACCGTCGCTGCACCTGTCGCCGTTGTCGCGCGTACGCCTGGATGAGCTGCTGCAGGAGCTGCTGGACCGGGTCGGCGAGGTGGCCGCGAGCCGGGAGCGGCTCCGCGCGCTGCTGGACGCGGTCGTGGGCATCGGCACCGACCTTGAGCTGCGCAGCACCCTCGAGCGGATCGTGGTCGCGGCGTGCCGGCTGACGGATGCCAAGTATGGGGCGGTCGGTGTCATCGGCCCCGACCGGACTCTGATCGAGTTCATCACCCACGGGATCAGCGCGCAGATCCATGAGCGCATCGGCGACCTGCCCCGCGGGCACGGCGTGCTCGGCCTGCTGATCGAGGACCCCCGACCCATCCGGCTGCCCGACATCACGGCGCACCCACGCGCCTACGGGTTTCCCAAGCACCACCCGCCGATGCACAGCTTCCTCGGGGTGCCGGTGCGCATCCGCGACCAGGTGTTCGGCAACCTGTACCTCGCGGAGAAGCGCGGCGGCGGGCAGTTCACCGACGACGACGAGGAGCTCATCACCGCGCTGTCGGTGGCCGCCGGCGCCGCGATCGAGAACGCCCGGCTCTACGCCCAGGCGCGCCGCCGGCAGCGCTGGCTGGAGGCCGCCGCGGAGATCACCGGAGTCCTCCTCGGCGAGATCAACCGCACGACCGCGCTCCAGCTCGTCGCCGATCGGGCCCGGGAGGTGGCCGAGGCCGACCTGGCGCTGGTCCTGATCTACCACGACAGCGCGGACGAGCTGAGTGTCGAGGTCGCCGCCGGCGCCGTCCCTGACGGGCTGGCCGGCTGCACGATCGGCAACGCCAGCGGTGAGTTCGCGGCGGTGCTCACCGACCGGCACATCAGCGTGGTGGAGGATCTCGGCAAGGCCGCTGAGTGGCCGGTGCCGCTGCAGACCGGGACCGCGCTGCTGGTGCCCCTCGCCGCCAACGGCGAGACCCTGGGCGCCCTCGCCGTGGCCTACCGGCAGGGCAGCGTCGCGTTCGCCGAGGACCCGGACGTGGCACTGGTCGAGACGTTCGCCGGTCAGGCCGCGCTGGCGCTGGAACGGGCCCGGGCCCAGGAAGAGCGCGAGATGCTGGCGGTGCTCGGCGACCGCGAGCGGATCGCCCGTGACCTGCACGATGTGGTGATCCAGCGGCTGTTCGCCGCCGGCATGCACCTGCAGGGCGCGGCGCGGCATGCGGCGCGACCCGAGGTCAGGCAGCGCATCGACGGGGTCGTCGACGATCTCGACACGACCATCCGCGACATTCGGGGAGCGATCTTCGAGCTGCGCGCACCGGTCGGCGGCGAACTGCGCGGCGAGATCCGCAGCCTGGCGGAGGAGGTCCGGGGTCCGCTCGGCTTCCGTCCGGACCTGATCATGGAGGGACCGATCGACGGTGCGGTGCCCGAACCGGTCCGGCCGGCGGTGCTCGCGGTGCTGCGCGAGGCGCTGTCCAACGTCGCTCGACACGCTCGGGCCAGCGCGGTGAGGGTGACCGTGGGCGTCGGCTCGGGCCGGCTCGAGCTCCGGATCGTCGACAATGGTGTGGGCATCGGCGAGGTGACCAGCGTCGGGGGCGTGCGCAACATGTGCCGGCGGGCCGAGGAGCTGGGCGGCACATGCACGGTGGAGCGCGCCACCCCGAGCGGCACTCTCGTCACGTGGAGCGTGCCGATCTAACCCTTGCCGAGCAGTTTGGCGGCGAGGACCGCGGCCTGGGTGCGCCGCTCCAGGCCGAGCTTGGCGAGCAGGCTCGACACGTAGTTCTTGATGGTCTTCTCCGACAGGAACATGCGCTCGGCGATCTCCCGGTTGGTGAGGCCCTCGGCGACCAGCGCGAGGATACGCCGCTCCTGCTCGGTGAGGCCCTTGAACTCGTCGGGCTGCTCCGGGCCCCGGCGGATCCGGTCCAGCACCCGGGCGGTGACGGACGGGTCCAGCAGCGACTGGCCGGCGGCCACCCGCCGCACCGCGTCGACGAGGTCGGTGCCCCGGATCTGCTTGAGCACGTAGCCTGCCGCGCCGGCCATGATCGCCGAGAAGAGCGCCTCGTCATCCTCGTACGAGGTGAGGATCAGCGCCTGGATGGTCGGGTCGACCGAGCGGATCCCTCGGCAGACGTCGATGCCGCTGCCGTCGGGCAGCCGGGCGTCCAGCACGGCGACGTCCGGGCGCAGCGCCGGGATGCGGTGCTCGGCATCCACGGCGGAGCCAGACTCACCCACGACCTCGATGTCGCCCTCGCGTTCGAGCAGGTCGCGCAGGCCATGGCGGACCACCTCGTGGTCGTCGAGCAGATATACCCGGATCACTTCTCGTTTCTACCCCATGGCTTGCTGTGCCGATAGGTCAAGGGCCGGCGGGACACCCGTCCCTGGCATGACGGGTCAAACGACTCTGCACGTCGCGCACGCACGCGTCGCACAGTGGGCACGGAGGAGGCGGTGATGGCCACTATCGAGTTCGCCGAGCGGGGCGCGACAACGCGGACCGACCCGGCCACGTACGCGCTGACGAGGGCCGCCCTCGCCACGCGGGGGTCGCCCTCGCTCCTCGCCAGCCAGCCGTGCCGGTGGCGGATGGCCCGGGACACCGCGGAACTGCGTGCCGACCGGAACCATCGGTCGGGTCCGGTCGACCGGGACGCCCGGCTGCTCATGCTCAGCTGTGGGGCAGCACTGCACCAGGTGCGGACCGCGCTGGCCGGTGCGGGGGTGTTCGCCGAGGTCACGCGGCTGCCCGAGCCCGCGGATGCCGGTCTCCTGGCCCGGGTCCGGGTCTCCGGATACGGACAACCCGTTCCGGCGGCGGTACGCGCACAGCAGGCGATGGCGCTCCGGTGCACCGACGGTGCCCCTGTCGCCGACGTCGAGGTGCCGGCCGGGGCGTTGGCGGAGCTGCGCGCCGCGGCCGAGGGCGAGGGTGCCCGCCTGTCCGTACTCGGTGCCGACGACCTGGCCATTCTCGAGGCAGCCGCGGAGCCGGTCGATCAGTTCACCCGGTACGCCGTGCTGTTCGCGGACGCCGACACCCCGCTGTCGTGGCTTCGCGCCGGGGAAGCGCTGTCCGACGTGGCGCTGACCGCGACGATGCGCCGGCTCGCGATCTCGCCCATGATCGACGTGGTCGATGCGCCCGCCGGCCGGCGTCTGCTGCGCGAATTGCTCGGTGATTGCGGGTACCCCATGCTCGTGCTCCGCGTCGCCGTACCCGCCGATCTTGCCCGGATCCCGGCGTCACCCCGGCGCCCGGCCGTCCAGACCTTCGTCATTACCACCGAGGTGACACCGTCATGAGCTGGTTGAATAAGGCAGATTTCCGCGCCGCTGTCGACGCGGCGACCCGCGCGCCGTCGATGCTCAACACCCAGCCGTGGCAGTTCCGGTTGGGCGATGACCAGATAGACCTGCTGTTCGACCCGCGTCGGCGCCTGCCCACGGTCGACGCGTCGGGCTGGGCGGCCCGGATCGGCTGCGGTGCGGCGCTGCTCAACCTGCGGCTTGCGCTGGCCGTGCAGGGTAAACGTGCCGCCGTCCGGCTCACGCCCGACCGCGACGGTGCTCCCCACCTGCTGGCCAGGCTGACCCCGCAACCGGCGCGCCCACCGACGCCGACGGAGCTGCGCCTTTACCACGCGATCCCGAACCGGCACAGCAACCGCGGGCCGTTCTTGGACAAGCCGTTGCCCGCTTTGGCACGGGCCAAGTTGATCGCGGCGGCCCGCGAGGAGAACGCGCGACTGGATCTGCTGATCGGGCCGATCGCAGTCGAGGCCGCGGCGTTGATGGTCCAGTCCGCGCACGATCTTCTCGCCCGCGACGCCGGCTACCAGGCCGAGTTGTCGGCGTGGATCCGGCGGCCGGAGACGGCCACGGACGGGATTCCGGTCTTCGCGGGAGGACCGGCACCCCAGCCCGACGAACTGCTGCCCAGGCGCGACTTCGGGGGGCCGGAGCTGCCGATCCACCGCGACTACGAACGCGACCCCCTGCTGGCCGTGCTCAGCGTGGCCGGAGACTGGCCCGCCGACCAGATCCAGGCGGGGCAGGCATTGCAGCGGGTGCTGCTGACGGCCACCGACCTCGGGCTCGGGGCGTCGATGTTCTCCCAGCCGATCGAGGTGGCCGCCGTGCGCGAGCAGTTGCGGCGCGCCCTGGGCCGCCAGGCACCACCACAGATGCTCCTGCGCATCGGGTACGCGGCGAGCGCGCCACCCAGCCCGCGCCGCCCGGCCGAAGAGGTCATCGTCAGCTAGGGTGGGCGACGGTAGGGTTAATAGGACGCAACGGCCGTTACCGGTCGATGTCAATCACGTCCGCGGCATCGCGTCGCGGCGTGGCCGGCACCCCCGTGGTCGGCTCCGCCACACCGATCCGGAGCACCAGGAACGGGTACCCGATGCCGGAGAGCATGCTGCGCAGCAGCTCACGCGTGCCGGCCACCTCGGCGACGTCGCTCATCGGCGACACCGACACGCCTTCGCCCACGGCGGTGAGCAGCACCGCCGACACGGCCTCACCCGCTCGCAGCCAGGCCAGCGGACGGTCCTCGTCGCCCGCGAGCACCGCGAACGTCGCCGCGTTGTCGGTGCCCGCGCCGGCCGCCAGCTCTCCGGCTCGCGAAAGGTCGAACTCCCGTACGGGCACCGTCCGCCGTGCCGGGCCGGGGGTGGTGTCCAGTGGCACCCCGTCCGGGCTGCCCTCGGGACGGTTGGTCCAGCGGCCCAGCTCCTCCCGGTAGGCGGGGTCAGCCAACTCGACCGCCTGGGCCTCGGCGACCGCCGACGCCAGGACGGGGGTGTCCTCCGCACGCAGGCGGTGCAGGTAGGCCCCCTCGTGCGCGGCCGCCTCGCGCAGCCGCTCGAGAGCTTCAGCAGGCACCGGCTGGTCGGTGAACACCCGCCGGTCGGTGTGCCGGATCAGGCTCGCCTCGTACCGCCGGATATCCGCTGTCCGGGGTGCGTGCTGGCCGGTGATGCGGATCTGTGCGAGCAGGTCCGGCCGGGTCGGGTCGGGCAGCCGGTCGACGTCCGCGGTGCGGCCCTCGGCATCCAGCGCGATACGCGCGTGGTGCAGGGCGATGCCGCAACTGATGGTGCTGAGCCGGTGATCGGGATCGACGACCGGCAGCTGCCGGTCGGGGTCGGCGTACAGCTCAAGGGTGTCACCGGCCACATGCCAGCGCCACGGCTGGGTGTTGAAGATCGACGGGGCGCGCAGCGCGGCCTCGGCGGCAGCGATCAACGCGTCGGTGTCGGTGCTGGGCATGGTTCGTGACCTCTCTGGTTGTCGTCACTATCACCGTGCCGGCAGACGGCCCACCCGGTCAGGGCCGAAGGTCCCGCCGGCGCGGTTCTTCCGGGCCGGCGCGGGCCGCTCGAGCGCGGGACCTTCGGGCGGCCGGCACCGGCCACCTGGCACCGCGCTTCTGCGGCGAAGCCGAGAAGGCTCAACGCAACGAAGCAACGCCGACCAGGAGGCCGTCATGGACCCGCAGCCCGCATCATCCCACCGCCGCGTCGCCACTCTCGTGCTCGATCGTCCCGCTGTGCCCGTGTCCGCTCCGCCGGAGCGTCATACCCAGGTCTGCCGGGTCGACACGCGCGCACGCCGGGCGAAGCCCGGGCGACCGCGGTCGTGGCGGGCGCGCTGGTCATAGCCCACCTAGCTGCTCAGAGCTTCGGCCGGAGCCGGGAACCGTCGCCGTCACGCCTCCACCTTCTGCACCGCGGCATGCTTGGGCACCCGCTCGGCGTGCGGGACCGGCACGATCAGGACCGGGCAGATGGCCGCCCGGATGCACTCGTGGGCCACGGAACCGAGGACGGCGTGGTAGAGGCGGCTGTGGCCGTGGCTGCCCAGGACCAGCATGTCGGCGTCCCGCGCCGCGCGGGTGAGCACCTTCGCGGGCGCTCCCTCGATCGCCTCGGTGGCGATGGTGACGTCCGGGTACAGGGTGCGGACGGCGTCGACCGAGCGGGCGAGCGCCTTTTCGGCCCGCGCGCTTTCCTCGCCGGGGTGGGTCCTGGCGACGACGGCGCCTTCGATGCCGTCCCAGGTCCAGGCGGTGACGGCCTGGACACTGCCGCCGCGTCGCCGGGCCTCGCGTGCCGCCCACTCAAGGGCCCGGTTGCCGTCGTCGGAGCCGTCGACGCCGGCGACGATGCGGTAGGTGCTCATCGATACCTCCCTTGTTTGTCTTCAGGGTGGCCCGACCCCGGTGGCCGCGCCTGTGCCGAAGGTCCCGATCGATGCGGGGCTGATGGCACTCCCCGAGACAGCCCGCCTGCGGTTGGATGGACCAAAGCGTCGCGAGGCCGCTCGCGGCCGCACGCCGCCGCGGCGCGCGCGGTCGAACAATCCGGGGAGCAGCGATGGACACCGCATTCGACCTACTGGCCGCCCAACCCTTCCTGGCCGGGCTGACCGACCACCAACTGAACCGGCTCGCGCCGTGGTCGCGGCGGTCTCTGGTCCACGCCGGCAACCGGTTGTTCCGCGAAGGTAGCCCGGCTGACCGGTTCTGGCTGATCAAGTCCGGCCGGGTGAACCTCGACACGCACATTCCGGGCCGCGGTGAAGTCGTGATCGACACGGTCGGTCCTGGCGACGTGCTCGGCTGGTCGTGGCTGTTCCCGCCGTACCGGTGGCACTTCGGTGCGGTCGCGGTCGAGACGACGATGTCCATCGAGCTGGACGGTCCGTCCGTCCGCTCGCTGTGCGAGCGCGACCCGGAGCTTGGCTACGAACTGTCCACCCGCTTCATGCAGGTGATGGTGGAACGGCTGCAGGCCACCCGGCTTCGCCTTCTCGACCTGTACGAGGTGCCCTCGTGACGCCGAGCCAGTCGTTGATTACCACGACATGGAGGGTGGCCAGGTAGCGCACCGCGAGTTCGGCCTGACGGTGTTCGTGTTCGGGCGGCGGAGCTTACGGTTCACCCGGTAGTGCGGTAGTGGTAACGGCATATTTCATCGAAACCCGCCCGCTCGTACAGCCGGAGAGCCGGGACGTTGTCGCGCTCCACTTGGAGATACATGCGCTCGGCTTCGTGTGCACCGGCCCAACCGGCCAGCGCGGCGAGCAAACTGCGGGCCGCGCCCTTCCCACGAGCCTCGGGAAGCGTGGCCATGCCGAACACTCCCGCCCAGCCGGTGTCGGCGACCGCGCGGCCCACCGCAACGACATCATCCGCCACCATCGCGCAGGCGTAGGTACACGGCCGGTCCACCCGATCGAGCATGTCCCGCTCCGAACAGGAGTCGCCACCATGCACGGCTTGCCAGATTTCGAACCACATGCTTGTCAAGCGTTCGTCCAGTCGAACCCGCAGCGCCCCTGTCGGCACCTGTTCCAGGACCCGCGCGCATGACGCTACCTGCAACGACACCGAGCTCGTGCGGCGGTAGCCACGCTCTGCCAAGACTGTGTCGAGCGCTTCTGGACACGCTCCCGGGCTGATCTGGAACCGCGCGGCCGCGCCGTGACCGGCATAGAACTTCTCCGCCCCAACAACCCTGCGCACCAGGTCACCCGGTCTGGCATCACCATGTGGCAGCACCGTTCCGACCCACCAGGCACAGCTGGGGGCATGGCGCAGCCACCACCCTTCAGTCTGGCATCACCATGTGGCAGCACCGTTCCGACCCACCAGGCACAGCTGGGGGCATGGCGCAGCCACCACCCTTCAACAACCTCAACATGCTCCGCCGGAAGAGCCCGGGCCGTTCTCTCCTGTAGGCCCCTCACCATTCTCTCCTGTAGGCCCCTCACCATCTCCGGGCTGCTCATGGCACACAATGCCAAGGCGCGCATCCCCTCTGAATGCTGGCTATTGTCAAACACACACAGATCTTCGCGTGTCGGGAAGCACTTCTAGAGATTCATAGCCCGCCCGCGGGCTGTTTGACGAGACCGGCCGATCGACACGGCGTCGTGGAACAACGCCACCGTGATCACGTCGGTCACGTCCGTCCACGTGCGTCGCCCCCTTGTTCGAAGTCGATCCGCATGACCACCCGCCGGACGGTGGGGCGGCTGACCTCCTCGAACCCGGCGTCCTCGAAGACCGGACGGGCCCCCACGTGCACTTCGCCCCAGGTGATCTCCTTGCCCGGCTGGGTGATCATCGGGTAGGCCTCGAGCGCCCGGGCGCCGCGCTCCCGGGCGAAGTCGATCGTGGCCCGGGCGAGGAGATAGGTGAGGCCGCGGCCGCGGTAGCCCTTCCGGACCACGAAGCAGGTCACCGCCCAGATCTCGTCGTCGTCCTTGTCCTCGTAACGGCCGGTCCATGGGACGCGAGAGGTGCGCAACTTGGGGTACGACGTCCGCGGCTCGACCGCCACCCAGCCCGCCGGCTCGTCGTCGATGTAGGCCACCAGCCCGCTCGTGGCCGCGGCGTTCGGGTCGCCGCAGGCGGTCTGCGCCCGGAGCATCGCGGTCCGCTGCTCCTGCGTGGAGTCCCGCCAGATACAGCCGACGACCTTGAGCCTCTGGCACTGGCACCGGCCCGGGTCGGTGGTGCCGAAGATCGCGGCGAAGTCGTCCCAAGACGCCTCGTTGGCCGGGACGATGGTCAGCTGCTCGGCCGGGATCGGCGCCTGCATAGCCGTCATCATGGCTGCGGCGGGTCCTCTCCCACCAGACCGTCGACGGCCTCGCGGAGGAGGTCGGCGTGGCCGACGTGGCGGGCGTACTCGTCGTGCAGGTCGACGAGCAACCGGCGGATGTTGGGCGACCCGCCTGACTCGGTGGTGAACCTCGCCGGCTGGTCGAGCCCCCCGTCGGCGAGCAGCGCGGCGACCGCGGCACGCGACCGCTCGACCGCACCGCGGACCGGCTCGCCGACAAGCTCGGCGTCTCGGACCGGGCCGCCCGGCGCTACGTCGGCATCCTCCGCGAGGCCGGCATCCCGATCGAGTCCGTCCGTGGGCCCTGCGGCGGCTACCGCTCCGAGGCCGGGTCGGAGTGGGTCATCGAGGTCGACCCGTGGGCGGTCGTCGTACGCCACGGCCGGTGGTACCTGCTGTGTCGGTCCCACACCACGAACGCCCGCCGGGCACACCGGATCGACCGGGTCCGCGCAGTGGAGGTGCTCGACGACACCGTCAGCCCACCCGCCGACCTCGACCCGGTCGCCATGCTCGAGGAGCATCTCGCCGTGGGATGGGAGTACGACGTGGAGGTCGTCATCGACGCGCCCGTCGACACCGTGGCGCGTTGCCTCCCCCGCGCCATCGGACAGCTCGAGCCGCTCGATGCCGAGACCACCCGCCTGGTCGGCAGCACCAGCAACCCGGTGTGGTACGCCGAGCAGCTCGCGGCGATCCCGGCGTCGTACCGGATCGTGAGGTGCCCCGAGCTCCAGGAGGCCGCGCGCGTCCTCGGGCAGCGGCTACTGGCGGCGGGTGAGAGTCCACGTCCCTGACCTTGT
>WNGE01002927.1_pt1 | contig 20425 bp, 17 predicted proteins | sample 5400651 | NCBI WGS metagenome assembly WNGE01 (sample SAMN13153370, study PRJNA577476) | soil metagenome | isolation source: 60 cm soil or saprolite under grassland replicate 2 | place: USA:California | collected 2016-06-15 | reverse complement strand
GTAGTGCTAAAGTCGGGGGCATGACGCATGAAGGGTCACCGTTGGAGGTGACGCTGAAGACCGACCGGGATTCCTACAAGTTGGGGGATGAGATCACTGTTCAAGTGCTGCTGACGAACAGGTCGAAATCTCCACTGTACATTTATGCTGCCCTCGATTGGGGCGAGTCCGCGAGTCTGTCCCTCTGGCTGAAAGATGCGGTTTCGGGGAAGGATGTGCCGGAGGAGTTCATCGCCGATGCGCTGCCGCCGCCACCGGGTTCCAAGGATGCGTTTGTGAAGATCCTCCCTGACCATGTTTACGGCGTGGTGCTGAGATCGAAGTTGGCGCAACTCAACGTGCAAAAGAGCGGCACGTATGAGCTGGTCGCCGAGTATCACAGCCCGATTCCATCGAGCATGAACTTTGGCTTGCCGATCTGGAGCCGCGAAAAGGGAGCTGTTCCTTCACACCGGGTGACGATTACGGTAGGCGAGTGATCCTGACCGCCGAGCAGAGTAGCTGATCGTTGCGTTCCTGGACGGCTGGGAGCAGCGATCCGTGAGCGGGTGAGTTTCAGGGGAAGGTACTCTGGTTGCCGTGGCGTTCTGGGAGTTTTTTCTTTAGGCTGGGAGGACACAGCTCGACATTGGGAACAAAATAGGGTTCACCGAAAACGAACGACACTCTCTAGAACTCTGGATTGATGACAAAAACCGTGCCGCGATGCAGCAACACATGGAGCAAGGATACAGTTATTGACAAGGGAGCCACCATGCTTGTGTTCTCAAGGTTTGTCCGAATTTACCCGTTAGCTATTGCTACAATTTTCTTGTTTCAGATAGGTGGCAAAATGGCCCTATCCAAAGTTTCACAACGGGCAGAGACTTCTAGCGAAGGTCCGCCTATAAGGGTGGTCATCTGGACGGACCATGGGAAATATTCGCTGGGTGACTCCGTAAAGCTGGATGTCTCCCTCAAAAATACCGGCGACGCTCCCACGTATGTCGACCGAAGGATGTTCTGGACCGGGTTGGGAGGCGGCCTGAAACTGGAGATCAGCGATGAACAGGGCAAACCTGTTCCCGCACGCGTCCTCAGTGACGCTATAATGCCTCCGCCGAAGGAGGGGGACACCTCGATCCTCATTCGACTTGACGAAGGGTTCTTCTACGGGACCTCGGCGAATCTCCTGGTCAAGGATTTCTTCCCCAAACCTGGGAGGTACTCAATCCGCGTCATATACAAGAGTTGGCTTCGCAAGGAATTCGTTGCGCCTCAACTGCGCGACCTGCCTGCAATTTGGGCGGACACGCCGCAGATCGCCTCCGCGCCGGTGTGGATCGATGTAGCTCAATAACCGCACCGGCCCGGGTGCCCCAGGTCTCGCACTTTTCGAGACCTGGGCTCCCAAATGCGGGCAATCTTCCCGCTTCGCGCCATAACTCCTTGTGCTAGTGTGAGTTGTCTGCCAGTATGTATGATAATATATGTACAATAAAGCAGCTACAAAGTGTTCCACGTGGAACATTACGCGTATTTGCGCGCCGCCAGAGCCTGTTTTCCGGAGCGGAAGAGTCGGCCCAGTGTCAGTCCGGGGTTGCATTCGTGCTATGTCGATTGGCCCACAGCTCACTTCTTACGTTCCACCAGAAACCGCGCCAGCGATTTCAGCGTCTCGGCGCGTTCGCCATATCGATCCAACTGCGCGCACGCCTGGTCCACCAAGGCGTCCGCCCTGCGGAGAGACTCTTCCACTCCGAAGAGCGCTGGGTACGTCGCCTTTTCGGCGGCCGTGTCTTTGCCCGCGGTTTTGCCAAGCTGCTCCGACGTCTGCGTCACGTCGAGCACATCGTCGACAATCTGGAACGCCAAGCCGATCGACTGCCCGTAGGTTCGCAGCCGATCCACGTCCGACGGCGCGGCTCCGGCATAGATCCCCCCGCTGACCACGCTCGCCGTGATGAGCGCGGCCGTCTTCGAGCGGTGAATGTATTCCAGGGTGGGCAGGTCGGGTTTCTTGTGTTCCGCCTCCAGGTCCACCACCTGTCCGCCAATCATGCCGTCGATGGTGCCGGTCGCGTGCGCAATCTCGCGAATGATTGAGACCCGCGCCTCCGCCGGACACTGGATCTGCGCCAACACTTCATAAGCCTGGGTCTGCAACCCATCTCCGGCCAGAATCGCGGTAGCCTCTCCAAACGCTTTATGGCAGGTCGGCCGCCCGCGCCGCAAGTCATCGTTGTCGAGCGCGGGCAGATCGTCATGGATCAGCGAGTAGGTGTGCAGCATTTCGAGCGCGGCACCCACGTCTTCAATGCCAGGGGGCAGCGCTCCGTGCCGCGAAGGCGCGCCGATCAGCCGTCCCGCTTCCATGCAAAGGATAGGCCGCAGCCGCTTGCCCCCGGCAAACACGCTGTGCCGCATGGCCTGATGGATGGAGGTTGGATGTTGAGTCGCCAGCGGCAGGAGTCGTTCGAGCGCCGCGTCGGCGGTTTCGCGCCCCTGCTCCAAGACCTGTTTCAGCATCGCACCGCAGTATAGCAAGGGGCACGCGACACAAATGAAAAAGGACGCCGGTCGGCGTCCTTCTCAAAAACACACACTTGTGCTCAAGCGGCCTCGCGGTGTGCATGCTCGCGCATCACCGACCGCACCACTTCATCTTGCCGCGGCTCGCAAATGTCCGATGCGCCCTTATTGAGCGCTTCAGTCCAGAGTTCCTCATCCGCCAGGCGGTGCGTGCAAACGATCGACAGACTGGGGAACTCTCGATGCAAACGCTCCAGTTCCCCCCAGTAGGATTTTTCCATGTCCAGCACCAGCACCTCGGCTCGATTGCGGGCGATGGTTGGACGCAACTCCTCCTCGCTGCGGGCAAGATGAACGGATTCAAAGTGCTGGGCAAGACTGTTCGCCAGGATCTGAGCGGTTCTGGCATCATTCTGATAGAGGACTACACTCATTGGCTCCATAGATTCCCCCTGCTTCACCGCTTGCGCGGTGGCCTTTGGCTGCGACAGCAAACTGCTACCACAGGCGTTTGAACGACTCCGAGCGCGAACGGCGCTACTTCCGCAACGCCTTCTCGGCCGGGGGCTCGAACGGTTCGGTTTGGAGCTTTCCGTTCTGTTTTAACAGAATCTCTACTTTTCCTTCCGCTTCCTCCAGTTGCTTCCTGCAGGCCGCGGAAAGCTGCATGCCTTCTTCAAAAAGCGTCAGAGACTTTTCCAGAGGAACCTCCCCTTTTTCTAGTTCCTGGACGATTCTCTCCAGACGCTCGAGGCAGTCTTCAAACTTCACCAATCCTCGTTGCTCCTGTACCTATTGTAATGCCGTTTTTCTGTGGAAATGTCCAGAGAAATTATCAAATTCTAATATTTTTTTGTGCACTTGGGGCATGGCTTTACACGGAGTTTACACGAGTCAGGCGCGCTACGATCCCAGAGCTTCTAAAACATCTACTGCCGAGGCGTAGCGCCCTAGGGGCGCGCTGATCTGCGCCCCCTGCACCCGGTCCCGGACCGCCGCCAGCATCGCCCGCGCTATGGCTACCCCCTCCTCGCGAGCCGCTTCCGGAGTTGCCGCCTTCGCCATCCGGTTGAGAATTTTATCGGGCACGGACACCCGGAGCTCGTTCTTCATAAATTCCGCATTCCGCACGCTCACTAACGGCCAGATTCCGGCAATGACGGGAATTCGGCAGTGCTCGATCCGCTTCAGGAAGTTCTCCAGCAGGTTCAAGTCGAATACCGGCTGCGTCACGACGTACTCCGCCCCCGCTTGTACCTTATACTCGAAGCGCCGGATCTCCTCGTCCAAGTTCGGCAGACCCGGATTCGCTCCCACGCCAATCACAAAACTCGTTCCCGTTCCGATCGGGTTGCCACCTAAGTCCAGTCCTCTGTTCAGGTTGTGGACGATATTGACCAGGCCGATCGAGTCCACATCGAACACCGCCGTGGCATCAGGATAATTCCCCATCTTGGGCGGGTCGCCGGTGATGCAGATCAGGTTGTGGATCCCGGTCGCCGCCGCCCCCAACAGGTCCGACTGGATGCCGAGCACGTTCCGGTCGCGGCAGGTGTAGTGCAGAATGGCCTCGATCCCGACCGCCTGCTGCATCAGCAAGGACAAGGCCTGGTTACTCATCCGAGCCGACGCTCGCGGGCTGTCCGGGATGTTGACGGCATCGACCCCGACGGATTTGACGAACTTGGCCCCCTCCACTTCCTTGCGAATGTCGATTCCCTTGGGCGGCACGATTTCCACCATCGTGACGAACTCCCCCGCCGCCAGCTTCGCTCCCAAGCGCGAGCGCTCGGCGATGGGAACCGTGGCAGGAGCCGAGGGAGCGGCGTGAGCATGGACTCCAGCGGAGATAGCAGTTTTGGCGCGCGCATCGCCAGCCCGCAGCGCCGATTTCATCGCGTGGATGTGTTCGGGTGTAGTTCCGCAGCATCCGCCAATCAACCGGACTCCGGCGGCAGCAAACTTGCGCGCGTAGCTCGCCATGTATTCCGGCGAGCACAAATAAATATTCCGTCCTTCTACCGAGCGCGGCATGCCGGCATTGGGTTGCGCGGCCAGGGGCAGGGAAGTGACGGCTCGAACGCGCTCAATTGCATCCAGCATCGCCACCGGTCCCACGCTGCAATTGATCCCGAGGACATCCACGTTCCATTCCGCCAGCCGCGCCGCGAAGGCCTCCGGATCGGAACCGTCGAGGCAGTTGCCGTCTTCGTCAATCGTGACTTGGGCCACGATCGGGATTTTCGGATTCGCGTCCCGGCCGGCGAGCACCGCCTGGTGCAGTTCTTCGACGTAGCCGAAGGTCTCGAGCATCAGCAGGTCCACGCCGCCTTCGACCAACGCGGCGATTTGTTCGCGAAACGACGCGCGGGCTTCTTCAAACGAAGTCTTGCCCAGTGGCTCAATGCGTATTCCCAACGGACCGATCGACCCGGCCACCCAGACGTCGAAACTCTTGGCGGCGTCGCGCGCCACCTGAGCGCCCGCCAAGTTAATGTCGCGTACACGGTCGGCGAGGCTGTGCCGCGCCAGGCGGAAGCTGTTCGCGCCGAATGTGTTGGTTTCAACGATTTCGGCGCCCGCCTGCAAATACTCGTGGTGGACGCCGCGGATCAGTTCCGGCTGCGACAGGTTCAGCTCGTCATAACATCGGTTGATGAAGACACCCTTGGCGTAGAGCAGCGTGCCCATCGCCCCATCGCAGAGCATGGGCGACTGCTTCAAGCGTTCGATAAAGTTCTGCGCCATTTGCTTGAGAATACAGGAAGGAACGAGGTCTCCGCATCCGCCGGGAATCGGGATTCGACCGGCTTTTACTCTTTCAAGAGACCGAGTATGCTTGCAGCATCTAATAAGGTGCTTTTAAAGGAACAGGCCTCATGTTTGACATCACCAAGGACATCCAATCGCTGACCACCTTCCGCCGCCGGTCCGGCGACTTCATGAAGCAGCTTAAGAAGAGCAAACGCCCGGTGGTGCTGACCGTAAACGGGAAGGCCGCGGCCATCGTGCAGGACGCCAAAGCCTATCAGCGCCTGCTCGACCTTGCCGCCCGCGCGGATGCGGAGGCAGGCATCCGTCAGGGTTTGGAGGATGTAGGCCACGGACGCACTCGCCCGGCGCGACAGGTATTTGATTTTGACGAGACTCGCCGCAAAACATCTTAAGATCCGCTACTGCGGGCTGCGGAAGCTCAAGCCATCCGATCTCGCGTAGGCTAAGCGCGCCTATTTTATGGAGAACACCACCTCGAATTCCGCGACCCGGCCCAAGCGGCTTCTCTCCATCGATGGCGGAGGCCTCGCCGGCTTGATCCCGGCCGAGTCTTTAATCGCAATCGAAACCCAACTCAACGCCATCACCGGCCGCGAGGCCCCGCTCTGTGACCGCTTTGACCTGATTGGAGGCACCAGCACCGGCGCGATCCTCGCCGCCGGTCTCTGCCTTGGCTTGAAGGCTGAGCAGCTGCGCGACTTCTACCTCGACTACGGCAAAGAAATTTTCACCAAGGTTTTGCTGCCCGAGCGTTTCTGGCACAGTTACCCGAGTGGACCGCTCGAACGACACTTGAAAGACGTTTTCGGCGAAGACGCCGCCCTGGGAAGCGGAAAGCTGCGCACCCACATCCTCATCGTTTCCAAGAATGTCACCCTCGGAACCACTTGGTTCTTCACCAACAATCCCAGGGGCCGGTACTTTGCCAACAACGCTGGACTGCCGCTCTGGCAGATCGTCCGGGCCAGCACCGCTGCCCCGACCTTCTTCCCGCCGCAGCCGCTCTCTGTGCCCGACGACCACGGCCAGCCCCAGGCCCACGAATTCGTCGACGGCGGCGTAAGCAGTTACAACAATCCGTCGTTGCAGGTTTTTCTCGAGGCCACCGACCCGCGATACCAGTTCGGATGGCCCACCGGGGCCGACAGACTCCTGCTGATCTCACTCGGAACCGGCTTCAGCACGGTCACCGTTCCTGAAGGGGACGCTGGAGAGTACAACCTGCTCGACTGGGCTCGATACTTAATCAAGGAACTTATGGGGGATGCGAACCTGCAGCAGAATGTGCTGATGCACCTGATCGGCCAGTCCCCCAAGGGGAAGGAGTCTAGCCCGGTTGCGGAAACCGCAGCGGCGCGAGCCTCCGGATTCCCGGCCCCCGATGCCCTGGACTTCATGAGCGCGGGACTGGGTTTCAGCAAGGCTCTGACCTACCAGCGCATCACCATCAGCTTGACCCGCGAGCGCCTCGACGGCCTGAACCTGTCCGACATCGATCCGAAAAAAGTACGAGAAATGGACGCGGCCGACCAGATCGGCAACCTCCAGCGCATCGGCAAGGCGGTCGCTAACGAGCAGGTTAGAATGGATTTGCTTAAGCAGTTCTTCGTTTGACAGTGCCCTCCTGGGCTGGCCTTCCCCTGGGCGCAACGGGTGCGCGAACCGCACCGCGGCGGCAACCTAGGCCGCCTTCGCCTTTGCTATAATCCGTTTCTTGCATCCAAGTGATTATCCTGCATTCTCCTGGAGTTCCAGGTTTTGAGAAGAAACCTATTGCTACTAGTGCTCCTGCTGGCCAGCCTGATACTGCTGCGCTGTTACAACGCCAATACAAACACAACGGGCACGGGTGGCAATCTCAAAGACCGTGCCTTCTTTACCGAGAACGTCAGCAGCGGCACTGTAACGGCAGGCGTCTACGTTGTGGACGCCCAACACGACCTCCGTCCTTCCGTTGCTCCGATTGCCGCTGGCATTGCCCCAGGCCTGATGGTGCTCACGCCCAGCCGGACCCAGACCCTGGTATTCAGTTCGACCGAGAACCAGTTGACCGTCATTATCAACGCCAGCCAGTCTGCCGCCGGTCAGATCACGCTGCCCGGCTTCACCGAAAGCTTTGTCGTCTCGCCCGACGGCAGCACCGCTTACGCTGCCGTGCCAACCGCTTCTGTGGTGGGGCAATCTCCCGGGGCAGTGAAGGTCGTCTCGCTGAGCAGTATCGCGTTCACCGCAGAGATTGACATTCCCGCCGTTCGTTTTCTTGCGATCAGCAACACGGGCAACCGGATTCTCGCCTTCAGCGATAATTCCGATGCGGTGTCCGTGATCACGCCGTCGAAAATTGTGACGGGTAATGCCGTGACCTCCGTCGGCGGTTTCGACCGTCCGGTCGCCGCGTTCTTCAGCCCGGACGATACCACTGCTTTCGTCGTGAACTGTGGCGCCGAGTGCGGCGGAACCCAGGCCAGCGTGCAAACTCTCGATTTGACGTCGAACAGCGCGGGCGCCGCCGTCAACGTTCCCGCTGCTACCGTCGCAGTGGTGAACGGCACGACCATGTATCTGGCTGGAACACCATTTGCGTCAGCGGGCGGAAGTCTCGTCCCCTCCTTGCCCTGCAGCACCGGGCAAAACGCCACGCGGGCCGAGTTTTGCGGGCAGCTCAGTATTTTCGACCTTGCCACTATGAGTCTGGTTGATCCCGCGACCACGATCGTCATCACCGACGGCTACCACAATCGCATGGCTCTCGGAGCCAACGGTCAGCTCTTCATCGGCGCGCGCACCTGCGCCGAGGTCACTGCGGTGAACACAGGCGATGAAGTGCGCGGCTGCCTTTCCATCTACAACACGCCAACCGGCGCGGTCGTGATTCCTCCCGCCAACGGCGAGGTCACCGGTATTCAGCCCATCGCCCAGCGCGCGGTAGTGTATGTGGTGCAGGGTGGATCGCTCGGAATCTACGACGCCAGGACCGACAAGCTGCAGACCACCCAGATCACTACTCTGGTCGGCCAGTTCGTGGACGTGAAGACGGTGGACTTCTAAGAAGTCTCTGAACAAGTGTGGCGCGGACACTCCTATCCGCGAAAAAGCCAGCAGTGTGTACGCCTGTTTTCTGTAAGCCAACTCTTGTTCAGAAGCTCCCTAGCCTCGCCGTCGTGGTTATCCACAGCAGCGCGACACTTTAGTAGTTAGCCGATCGTGCCATTTACACCCTTCTACCAAGCAATTAAGGTGATTCATCGGCAGTTCTTTGATAGGCAGCTCTAAAGAAGGGCGATGTAGCAAGCGTCCCATGATTTAGCCAGTTGGGACGCTTTCGTTTTGCGCCTGAGCTATGGAGAGTAAAGCAGTCTTTTCCGTTTTTCGATTCATTGCGGATGTGCTCGCCATCGGCACCGGAGTGATCGTATTTTTTGTAGTGGGTCTGCTGTTTCAGCGCGAGCGTGCCAAAGAGGCGATCGCGCAGGTTCGCCGCGCCGTGGAGCGCAATTCCTCTCAACCTGGAATTGCCGCATCACGATCGAAGGGGGACGGATCACCCTGTATTAACCCCATAAAATGATTTTGAAGGGTACTTCGCTGCGCTGTCTCCGCGGGTCACACGAACAATAGCCTGCAGCAATAGAAAATCGTCCAGGAAGCGATTAGAACGCGTTCTGGCTCCGGGACAATTTCGGGATGCCCCAAGGTCCGATCGCCGATCCTGGGGCTTTCTAGTGCGTTTGCGGGCATTCCACGTGACAGTCGGACGGTCCATGCGAGTTGTCCAAGGAAACGGCGCCAAGGTCCTGACGGCTATAACTAATTGATAATGGTTGTAAATTATCGATTATGCGTCAGCGGCGTCCCAGACGTCCAGTTTGGCCGAAGTCCCAGAGGCAAGAGCTAAGGAACCTCTGAGCAAGTATTGGCTTGCACTGAACAGGCGTGCTCAATGCTGGCTTTACGCGGACAGGAGTGTCCGCGCCACACTTGTTCAGAGGCTCCCTAAGAGCTAAGAGCCGGAAGCCAAAACCAAGAGCTAACCGCCTACTCCAGCGTCATCTCATGCATCTTGTGTCGCTCGACCGTTTCCTTCGAGAAGGGAAACGCGAACGTCGTACCTCCGTACCACGCCGGCCACTGGTCCATGTAGTACGGACTGAGAAAGATCCCGCTCTCTCCCGTGACCAGGTTGAGCGTGCTTTCGTCAAAGTTGGCGAAGTTCCACGTCAGGCGTTCCGAAGGGCCGAACCCGCGTCCCACCGCTCTCACTGTTTGCGAGCTTCCGCTCAGCGGATGAAGTCCCGGCCCCGTCCAGCGCCCGAGGAGCGGCAGATGGCCCAGCACCAGATGGTTGATTTCGACCGGATAGTTTTTTCCCCACTTCCACTCGCCCACGTCCGCGGGCACTCCCGGCTGCTTGAGCGCGTTTTCGACTGCCGCGGCCAGCAAGCTCTCGTAGTCCGGATATCCCGGCGGGAGCCAGCGAGCGGGCTGTTTGGTGAGCACGGTCTCCAGCCACACGCTTGCCATGCTCCAGCGATAGCTTCTCCAACTCAGTGGACCGCGGGGCGAGCCCTCCGGCGCCGGGCCTAGTTTTGGTTCGAGCAGCAGCAGCGCCAGTTCCTGCCGCGACTTCGTCTCAATCGTGGGCGCAGCGGAGTCGGCCGACATCCGTCCATCCCAATCGCGCAGAATCTCCGCCGCCCGCTTCGCGCGGCTCGAAGGGTTGGCGGCGTGATCGAGCGCATACACGAACTTCTCGGCGCAGAAGCGGTCGTAAGTGGATGACACATCCATCTGCAAAGCCAGCATGTCCGCGGGCGCAAACTTCTTTCCCGACTCCAGCACCCGGTAGATGCGGTCGGTGCGCCACGGCGCATCCCATTCGATGCTGATCGAATACTTGTACTTGTCGGGAGCGATGCGCCCGTTCGCCGTCGCCAGAATTCCGGTGGGCGGATCGTACGCGCGCGGCATGTCGTCGAACGGAATGTAGCCTTTCCACTCATGCGCATCGTCGCTGCCCGCCACCGGCAAGCTGCCATCGCCCGCCCGGATCGGAATTCGCCCGGTCGCCTGGTAGCCGATGTGGCCATCGACGTCGCCATACATCACGTTTTGCCCAGGCGCCGAAAAAGTCGAAAAGGCCTTGCGGAACTCTTCCCAATTCGCTGCCGAGTCGACATCGAAGAAGGGCAGTCCCATGCCGTCGTACAGTGTCCAGCGCAGCGCGATCTTACGGATTTCCCCTGGGACCAGCTCGCTGATGATCGGGCCGTGCCGCGTCGTCACCACTTCGAGCGCGACGTCGGGCTTTCCCTTGATGTGGATGACTTCCTGCCGCCGCTCGGGATCGCGCCAACCGGCAGGCGTTTTGTACTGGCCGCGCTCGTTGAACTCTTCGATGTAGTCGTCTTCGACGGTCGGCCCGACGTTGGTGAATCCCCAGCCGATGCGCCGGTTGTGGCCCACGATGACGAACGGCACACCCGGCAGCGTGACGCCCGCCACGTCGAAGCTACCACTCTTCGTTCTTAGGTGCGCCTCAAACCACAGGTTCGGCATCTGGTGGTCGAGATGCATGTCGTTCGAGAGCAGCGGCTTTCCGGTAACCGTATGCTGGCCGGAAACGACCCAGTCGTTCGATCCGGGCCGAAACAGATCTTCTTCGATCATGGCAAGCTCGGCTGCCGTGAGGGCTGAGATCAGGTGGTTCGTCCCGGTGGAGGGATCGACTTCCTCCTCGTCCTCGTTATCGTTAGCGCCGCTGTCGGCGGCCGGTTCCTCGGCCATGCCACGCCGCAGATCGGTCGGCGGACGGTCGCGCCACGATGAATTCAGGTACAGGTCCGCCGTCAGCTCCGGTCCGAGTTTTGCCAGAATCTTCTCCCGCGTCAGCGCGCGCGCGTAGCTGTAGTGGTTCAGGTCCTGCACCATGCGCGCGCCCACCAGCAGCGAGTCGGTGACCGTCCACGGACGTGGCTGATACTTCATCAAGCGAAACTCAAGCGAAAGCCGGCCGCGATGCGATTCAAGAAACGCGTTCACGCCGCGCGCGTAGTCTTCGAAATAGGCCCGGTCGCGCGCGGAGATGGTTTTCTTCGCCGCTTCCGCCGCGACTCGAAGACCCAGAATCCGCTGCTCGCGGTCCATCTTCACGGTATCTTCGCCAATGATCTCAGAAAGCTGGCCCGCCGCAGCGCGCCGAATCACGTCCATCTGCCACAGGCGATCCTGCGCAGTGACGTATCCCTGTGCGAAGAAAAGATCGTCGAGCGTGGCCGCTTCGATGGTTGGTACGCCGTGCTCATCCCGCACCACCCGCACCTGCGCCGAAACCCCATGGACCGAGACAGAGCCATCCAACTGCGGCAGGGGAGAGCGGGCGATCCAGTACAGTAACCAAAGGCCGATGATCACCGCCGCCAGCAGGAGGCCAACGGCGTAGTAGAGGATTCGCAGCGCCGGATTGCACCGGCGGACTTCAGGCAGGAAAGCGGTAGCAGACATTTACTGGAAGATTGTAGGGGTGCGCTCGACCGGTGACAACCAGCTTGAGTGGTTCACCTCCGCGATGCGATTAGAAAGTTTGGCCGAGTCGAATTCCAAAATTGGGCTCTGTACAGCTCTCGCCATGCCCCTTCATTAGCCCTAAGCCGTCCGCCGGCTCCAGCAGGCACTTGCCTCGCTTCTCGCGCCCGCCTTCACCAGGCTCTCGACCACCGAGAGCAAAACATCGGGACCATCGCCTTTGTGCAGCACTGCATAGGCGAACCACCTCAAAGACTCGGGGATCTCGCCTAGATAGCCGCTCCAGATCACGACGGGGAGGGTGGGTTGCTCCTGTGCCATCACCTGAGCGACCTGATTACCGTCCATGCCCGGCATATTAAAGTCGAGCACGACAACATCGACGGAATGCTTGCGACTGAGAGCAAGGCCGGTTGGGCCGTCGGGTGCGAGCAGGACGCTGTATCCCTTGCTTTCCAGGAGGAGTTGCTGAACCTCAAGAATGTTTCGGTTGTCGTCAATGCAGAGAATCGTAGCCATGAGCGCCATCCCACATGATGTGTACCACCCCAAATGAGGAAAAACTGGCGTGAGTGATTGCAGGCTACCCGCAATTCGTGGAAGCTGTCGGTTCTGAGACGAACGCGCGAACGTGCGCTGGCGTACAAAGAACTAGTGCGACCCATCCTGCCAGTCTTTCACCTGGCGCGTCATGGCTCCGTAGCACTCGCAAGCTGCTTCTTCCAGCTTTTGGCGGTCGACGATTTTTACGTCTCCGCGACTATGAGAGATCAATCCCGCTTTCTGCAACATGCCAGCGGCCACGGTCACACTGGAGCGGCGCGTCCCCAGCATCTGGGCGAGAAATTCCTGCGTCAGCGGCAGCGAATTCGAATCGACCCGGTCGGCGCTCATCAGCAGCCATCGGGCTAGTCTCTCATTGACTTCGTGCAACCGGTTGCAGGCTGCAATCTGAGTTACCTGGGCAGCCATGATCTGCGAGAACTGCTGCAGCCGGCGTTCCAGGGTTGGGCACTGACGAAGAATTGTTATCAACGTTTCGCCATCGACCCGGAAAGCCGAGGCGTCGATCTGAGCGATCGCCCGGGTAGGGGCGGTGCGAAAGCCGGCCACCAGCGGCAAACCGATAAAGCCTTCTTTGCCGACCAGACCTACTTCTACACTCTTTCCGTCCTCAAACACGCTCAGAATCGAAATCAAGCCGGTGTTGCAGAAATAGGCGGATTTCAAGCTGTCGCCCGGCTCATGCAACACGTGGTGAGTTTTCAGGTGCATTAATTCCAATTTCGGGTACAGCATCTGGGATTCTTTGGAGGGGAGGCCGAGCAGGATATGGTTATGGATGTGGTTTCCGTCACCGTCATTGGAGGGTGGCTTAAGAGAGGACAACACTGTAGGCGGACGTGCCTTGAGGGCCATAACGCCTCCTTACGCGACTGAATTGTCCGATTTCGCAGGGAACCGTCGCCTAGGAAAGGCGCGCGGCGGAGGGATGCTAGAAAAGACAGTTTAAGCATACTCCCTTATTCCGTCCGTCGGCACAAATAAATGTTTTGCATACAACACTCTTTTGTCGTGCACACGGCTTTGTAGTGCACACTACCGCGCACAAATTTGTGCGCTACCGTACAGTTCTTACCCGATTTACACCCGTCGCTGAAAGAGTAGGGTTGGAGGTAACCCTTCCTCGTGCCGTCCGCCGACCTGTCCGTTACGGCGCGGCCAGCAGCCTGCCTAGGGTCTTCGGAGGCTGGAGGCTGTATGACGCATACCATTCTGATCGTGGATGACAATCTATTTATTCGCCGAGGGTTGCGTGAACTCTTCCAGCGGGAAGAGGATTTCGACGTCTGCGGAGACGCAGAAAACGGAAGGGAAGCGGTTGAGAAAGCTCAGGCATTGCATCCTGACTTGATTCTGCTGGACCTCTCGATGCCAGTGATGAACGGCCTCGACGCAGCCCGTGTGCTGAAGCGGGTGATGCCGGAAGTCCCCGTCCTCATGTACAGCGCGTTCGGCGATTCTTTCACCGAGAGAGAAGCCCGTTCCGCAGGTGTATCGGCGTTCGTTTCAAAGTCTGAGCGCACCTCGGTCTTGCTCGGCAAAGCGCGCAATCTGGTTATTTAGATTCCCGCTCGATGACGGGCATACTTCGCACCCCTGACCGCGATCAATCAGCCAAAAGCCAGAGCTGCACTGGATCATGACTCGGTCGCGATTCCTGCGGCGGCGCCCGAGTCTCCTTCGTTTTCACCAGACCCGGCGTCCTGCCCATTGTCGTTGTTCCCGCGGAGACTCTCCGGCATGGCATCGTAATTCTTATCCCGCTCGCGGCGGAGTGAACAAACCGCTTCTGCCACGGGCTGCTAGGCTTGACTCCCACGTCTCAGGAAAGCATGAGAAGTCGTGTTGACGGATAATCGCCCCCCAAGTCTTCCGGCTGCCCGGAAAATCGGCAGCTGGAAGACGAGTGCGGCAGCTTAGTCGTCGGCATCTCTTGGTGCTGAACCCAGCACCAGATGCATAGCTGCGTCGAACAAGGTTTGCTGCTGTTGCTCATACTCGCTGGATTCCAGCCGGTTTTGTTGTGTCGCCTTGTCATGCAACCGATCTGCCTCTACCGAGAGGCGAACGAGCACACCCAGACGGCGGCTGTCACGATCTGGAGCGGAGGTATCGAGGTGATTCACCAGGGCCCAGATTCGCTTGCCCTCCTGCGAGGGCGTGTAGGCCGTGTCAGGATGGAAGGTGAGATTCGCTGCGGTGATGCCATTGTACTGGGGCTGGAACATGTCCCGCAGATCGGTCGCAAACAGATCGCCGAGATTGTTGGGCGGAAGGCCGAGGAGCAACTCCTCGGTCTTCACCACCGACGCCGTCGTGTAGTGCCGTTTGGCGACGAACCCCGGCTTGGCAAAGGGGCTAATTGCCAGAAGCGGCGTGCGATGTGGGTGGATGTGATCGAGCGAAGATTGTGCGTCATCCCAGGTTACGAAGATCGCACTGCCCACCCCGGTTTTTGCGTTGAAGTAGACCGGGCTCTCCATGATGTGCCTGACCACCAAGCCCAGAGCGACGTCGGCGTCGGCAACTTGTTGGAGGGGTGCCGTACCCACGGCCCCCGCGTTGGGCGCTTGCGCGCCGCCGGTGTGGTCATTGGGTTGATAAATGTAGAGAAATTTCGGGAGCGTTCCCGCTTGCAGCATGCGATCAAAATCGGCGATGAACTCCTGCGCCCGGCGCTGATCGGAGATGTTGAAGGTATATCCGGGATATTTCCGGTCGATGCGCGGTTCGCCATTGGGGTTATCGCCTCCCAGTATCGCCACAACCGGCATGGCCATAAAGTAAGACTGACCCAAACCGCTGGTGGCCGAAGTTACATCCCCGAGATTTACCAGCGGATCGGTGACCTGGAAGCCATCGGCCTGGAGCTCCGGATAGCCCAGGTTCCCGCTGGTGGGATCGTTGAGCGTTGTGGGAGTGCTGGTGCCAGTATCGGTCCCTTCGATACGGACCATGGCGCCATAATCCTTGAAGGTGACGCCGTGGCGCGCTGCATTATTGAAGATATATCCCGCCTCGGGATAGTCCTCCGGCTCGAAATTCTTGTTTACCAGCAGGCCCCGGCCAGCTTTCACGAGCAGCGTCTTTTCCGTATAATCGGTGGCCGTGCCCGATGCCGCGAACTGGTGTCCGGCATCGCTTTCTTCCGAGTCGGAGTAGTAATTCACCGCCGCGGCAAACGCGCTGGCGAGCGCCTGCGTATTTACGGAAACGCCGGTGTTTTGCCCGTTCGTGTAGGTTGAGCCATCGCGATTATTGAAGGTCATGCTTGCGAAGGGAGAGAAGTGTTGCGATAAATTGCCCAGCATGGAGTCGAATGTTTTGTTTTCGTGCAGGATGAAAAAGACATGTTTGATCTTTTTCGATGGTTGGCCGCCCGTCGGTATGACTGTGTCATCGAGGTGCTTCTGCACAGCGAAGTTGTTCTTCAGGACCGTCGTCTTGTCCAGCTTCGTGGCAAACAGATCTACCTTCTGCAGGGTCCCGAAAATATAGTTGCTGTCCACGCTGGGATCGGAACCGATTCCGGAAGGCGGTGGGTTCCCCGCGCTGGTGTTAATCGCAGGGTTGATGTCCTCGCCTATTCCCTTGGCGTTCGAAATATAGAGGAAATGTCCGTCTGAGCTGATGGCTAAAGCGGTGGGATACCAGTTTGTGGGGATGCGCCCGAGCACTCGCGGACTCAAGGGATCCGTCGTATCCAACACGGCCACCGAGTTGATCCCCGCTTCGGCCACGAAGAGGCGCCTGTTGTCCGGGGAGACCACCAATGCATTCGGGTAAGCGCCATGGACTCTTGTATCTCGACGATTGCCGTCGCCCCGATTCCCAACCTCGACCAGCGAGAGATCGACATCGGGCAGCTTTCGGTTTCCGTTGAGCAGGATAACTCCCAAGCTGTCGCTGTTAGTCTTCGTTACAAACAGCACTTCGGTGCTGCCATGGTGGACGATGGCGGTGGCTGAGGGATGCGTGTCGCCAACGTTACGGAGTGTGTCCAGCCGATGTCCCTGATACTTAGAACCTACCAGCGCCAACGCAGCCCCATTTCCGCCCGGCGCATTAAGCATCGACACCGAAGACGTTCTAGGGTCCGCGCCCGAAGTGCTGGTGGGCGCGACGTAGAACCCATCGGGCTGGTTCGGGCCTGTGGTGGCCAGTGCTATCAAGTTGCCGTTCGCATCATAGGTCGGACTCTCGAACTTGTATTCGGTTATGCCCCAATTCGAAACTGCAACCTGCTCGCCGCCGGCTCCGACCGAGACCGAGTAAGGGAAAAATCCAACGGGAACTTGCTTCACGATCGTCAAAGTAGTCGTGTCGATCACCGCAACGCTGTTATCGCCATTACAGGCTACATACAGAAAACGCCCATCCGGGCTCAGGGCGGAACCGGCGGGGAAAGTGATCTTCGCGCCCGCGGTGCGACTGAAGCCGGAAGGAACTGGCGGCAGGTTTCCGGTCGCATCGGGAGTAGTAAATTGCGGACCCGGGGTGTAGTTCGACACAAATCCGCTGGCGTGCGGCTGAATCGGAGGGATGGCGATTTTGGGAGTCGCCGCCGGGCTGATCGCTCCCGACGTTGACAGCGAGAAGATCTTCACGTCGTTATCGGCGCCGCCCGAGGCCCACACCGTATATGGTCCCGTGCCGCTCACCTGCATGCCGACAAAAAACCTTCCCGTCACGTTGAACTGCGATACAACCTGCATGGTCGCCGTATCAATGACGGAGAGCGAATATCCTCCCAGATTGATTGCACTCTGGTAAGAGGGCAAGTTGGTTTCACGCTCGTCGTCGTTACTGCTGATCAGAAACTTTCCGTCTGGAGTCAGCGCCGCACCCAGGGGATTCATGCCAATCTGGATGGTCGTACCAGCGGGTGTGACCATACGCCCATTGGGGAGAACCCCGGCGAAGTAGCTGCCAAATTTGTTTGGGCCGGCGAAGAGCTCGGCGCCCGCGTAAACTCCTGTCTCCGAACTGCCGTACACGGGCGCTGTTACCTTGCCCCAGTTATTCGGCCGTATCGCCGTCGATTGGGAAAAGATACTGGTTGGAAACGAAGACACGACCATTAAGAGCAACATTAGTTGGAAAAATGAGCGGACGCTGGGTCTGGAACATGCCGGAATTGTCTGCCTGAGCGAAGCAAGGTTGACTACGGGAGATTTCATCATTCGCCTCCATGTCGCGTTTTGCGTACTCTGAGTGGTGGGCGAAAGCTACAGGATATGTATGAATGAGACGTAACGGTTTTGTTAAAATCCGGTGAATCGTCGGTTGACCCGCCTTATCTTAATCTTGCGGCCGGGTGCTCCTGCTGGCCCCGAAAGCCCTTCTGCATGGGCACTTCGACGTGGCCATGATTGTGCTCCCGTCTTCTTGAATATGCCGTTCTAAGATTCCGCGATGGCGCGAGAGCTGCTGGGGTCTCTCCACCTGTGCCACGCAGATGGCCGACAACGACTTTGCACTTGGGCTGATTGTCGGGGATCGGCCGCTTGAGTTCGCTAAAACGCCAGGTGTGCCCCTACAGAATAAACGTTCGGGCTACGGCTGGTGGGTGACAGCGCAAGGGTGCGTGTTGTTGGGATGGCTGATCGTGGAGATGGCGATGCTGAGGTTGGTGGTGTGGCCACACTACTTGCATTAGGCCGCCCAACACACCCGGTACGCGGGACGGGAAGCTGCCTGGTCGGCGAACCACAAGAAGCATTCGCATCCCCGAGCCCGGACCTTTGGGCGAGACCCTCCTTGAAGCCAAGGTCCCAGCGATTGTGCTGGCATTCTTGGTAAACAATCCGCGAGGGGGATGCGTGGAATCCGTCTTCACGTTCGCTAGCCACCCGGTTTTCCTGGCAGTCATCGGACCTCAACACCGCCATCCGCGCAATGGGGATGACCGCAATCACATCCAATCTCGGTTTCGTCTGCGCCGGCATCCCTACATATCTCGCTGCAGTACTTGTCACCGGAGGCAACCTGACACCGGCAAGATGGGTCTGCGCACTCCTGCATAATACTGTTAGCCATGGCAATCGTTTCGGTGGCGCCGTTTTCGCGTTCTGCCCTTCCAGCCAATTATTCTTTCGCGACCGCATGGCTTTTGCGCCGTCATTGCAGGATGCCGAACGAAGAACTCCGGTCGATCCCCGGTACAACTTCCGCCCCGTTGCCAGCATCTACATTTCCTGCTGGAGGTGACTATGAAACGAATTACAACTGCCTTCTCGTTTGCCTTCTTTTTGATCTTCGGAGTGTTCGCGTACCCCCAAGAAGCAAGCGACAATAATAAGCCGCAGCAACAGGAAGAACAGAAACCTGAGGCCAAGCCGGAACAGGCAAAACCTCCGAAGCAACAAGAAGAGCCAAAGCCGTCCAAATCGGAAAAGCCAACGCAAGAACAGCCGCCAAAACCGGAAGGTGCCAAGCCCGCTCACGAACAACACGATCAGAACGCAGCCCAGGCTCGGCAGGGACGTGCTGCAGGCAAGGGCGGCCACATCCCAGACGCCAAATTCCGTGCCAGCTTCGGCCGGCAGCACACCTTCGTCATCAGCCGTCCGGTGATTGTTGAGAATCGCCCCCGATTCCAATCCGGAGGCTTTTGGTTCGAAATCATCGATCCATGGCCCGCGGATTGGACCTACACCGACGGTTGCTATATCGAATATATCGATGGGGAGTACTTCCTATTCGATGTGCTCCATCCCGGCTTGCGCGTCGCGGTTCTTGTAATCCTGTGATTTGCCAGGTGGGAATGGGGGTGTTTGTCATCGGTCACAATGTTGGTGAAGGACGGGCCGCACATGCAACGGCGTCTCTTAAATGGGTGAAAAGTTATGGCGGGTTATTAAGTCTTGCGTGATCCGAAAACCAAGGTGAGAACGCCCCCAGCGAGAAGAGCAATACCTACCGCAGGGGTAGCTTCTCGCTAGTCTCGGTCTGGACGCCAATTTTAGCGTCTCCGATCCTCACGCTGTGATTCTCGCGGTGAGGAATTGGTACGATCAAAGACAGCAGTCCCAGCACCAGCAGCAAGACTCCGACAAAGGCAAGGTTCTTCATAATGGACCTTCTCTCAGATCGGGTTGCGTCCTTGAATCACACGAATCAGCACAACCGCCACCGCCACCAGCAGAAGAATATGAATGTAACCACCCAGCGTGTACGAACTCACCGTTCCCAGCAGCCACAGTACTAGCAGTATCACAAAGATCGTCCAAAGCATATTGGTCCTCGGCTTTCGACAACTGAAGTTCCCTCAACAGGGACAAGTTCGGTCGCGACGCGCTGGACTTGGTTGCAGAAATGGACCTGTTAAGTTGTCTGCGATGCGACTGGGCTGGACTCCGCTGGGCCTCTTGTCTTTCCGTTATTTCCTGGCGCAGTGCCTCTTGTGTTTGCAGCCGCTCCGTGAAATCCCGCGTGACTTTTCCAAAGCCGATCAGTTTGCCGGCATCGTCGCGCATGGCGGTGATCACCACACTCGCCCAAAACCGGGACCCATCTTTGCGGACACGCCAGCCTTCATCGGTTTTTTGACTTCCGCGCTCACGATCTTTCGGGATGAACGCTTTCGTTTCGGATGCGGATTTCTGACTGGTTGATGCCCTCCCTGACTGTCCATTCCCACATCATTGGAGTAAAGACGAGCAGACCACACGCCGCTCTCTACGGGATCGCCGCCACGCAATCTAACAGGTCTAGGGGATACCAATCGACCGCAGAACCTCGGACACTACCCGTTGAATCAAGAAACGGACTCAAGCAACAGATTTTGGAGGCTTCCGATGATGTCAAGAATAGGCCTGTTTTTCTGCTCCGCGCTCGTACTCTGCCTCGCGGCAGTATCCGCTGGCGCAGGTAGTATGACGTCCAACCTGCAGACGGCAACTCCGTCCGGCCAGACTGCCTCTCCTACGCCGCAGACGGCAACTCCGCCTGCGCAGACTGCCTCTCCTGCGCCGCAGACCGCGACTCCGCCCGCCCAGACCGCGACTCCGCCCGCGCAGACTGCCTCTCCTGTACCGCAGACAGCAATTCC
>WNGE01006439.1_pt1 | contig 20437 bp, 11 predicted proteins | sample 5400651 | NCBI WGS metagenome assembly WNGE01 (sample SAMN13153370, study PRJNA577476) | soil metagenome | isolation source: 60 cm soil or saprolite under grassland replicate 2 | place: USA:California | collected 2016-06-15 | reverse complement strand
TCTGAAAGCGCCGACGAAGTGCCGGAAATTTGCGCGTTGCTGGTCAAAGCAATTAGCGATGATCCGCCGGCGAAAATAAGTGACGGCGATACCATTCGCGAGGGTTATTCAGTTGAGCTCGATGAGCTGCGCTCGATTAGCCGTAACGCGAAACAGATTATTGCCACCCTCGAAGCCACTGAACGCACGCGCAGCGGAATTAACAACCTGCGCATCAAGTTCAACAACGTCTTCGGCTACTTCATAGAGGTTTCAAAGGGAAACGCGGCGCGCGTGCCCGCCGAATATGAACGAAGACAAACGCTCACTAACGCCGAACGGTTTACAACCCCTGAGCTGCGTGACTGGGAAAAGAAAGTGTTGGGCGCCGAAGATCGAATCATCGAAATTGAAAATGCACTCTTCTCTGACGTGTGCCGGCAAGTGGCGGCCGAGACAAAACGCATCCAGGCAACGGCCCGCGCGTTGGCTGCTCTCGACGCGCTTTCCTCGCTGGCGGAAACCGCGGCGCGGCGACGTTATGTCAAACCCGCTATCCACGACGGCGACGAGGTAGAGATAGTGCAGGGTCGACACCCGGTGATCGAAGTCTTCAATGAAGATCCTTTTGTGCCGAATAGCGTCTACCTCAACAACTCAACTGACCGGCTTCTGATCATTACCGGTCCAAACATGGGCGGCAAAAGCACGGTGCTGCGGCAGACAGCAATCATTTGCATCCTCGCACAGATGGGCAGCTTCGTTCCGGCTGAGAAGGCACGTCTGCCGCTACTTGATCGCGTTTGGACGCGAGTGGGCGCTTCAGACGATCTGACCCGTGGCCGTTCGACTTTCATGGTAGAGATGACTGAGACAGCCGCGATTCTTCATAGCTCCACGCCGCGGTCGTTGGTGTTGCTCGATGAGATTGGCCGCGGCACGGCGACCTTCGATGGGCTTTCAATCGCCTGGGCTGTTGCCGAATATCTTCACGACTCGTCCGAGCATGCAGCGAAGACCCTTTTTGCCACTCACTACCATGAGCTGACGGAACTGGCCGAACGATTACCCGGCGCCCAGAACTACCAAATCACGGCGGCGGAGCGTGAAGGCGAAGTGGTCTTCCTGCATCGGCTCGAAAGAGGTCGCGCTTCGAAGTCATACGGAATCCAGGTCGCGCGTTTAGCGGGACTGCCCCCTGCGGTGCTTGCCAATGCACGTGAGGTATTAGCGCGACTGGAGCGTTATGAGTTGGACGTATTTGCCGAGGAGGATGCCATTGCTGCGCAGGCGGCTGTCAGAACTGCCGAGGCGCATGCCGCAGCGGGACAAGCGGGCGTGAGTAGGAGCGGAAGTTCCATGACTCCCTCAGGTTCTTCGCGCAGCTCTGCTTCGACGGATGAGGCTTTGGAAGCTGCGGCCCGACGTGCCGGTCGTAGAAAAGCAGTGGCTCAGGCTTCCCTCTTCGATCTTGCCAATCAGAAAGTTGTCGAGGAAATTCGCAATGTCGATCCGGAGACGTTGTCGCCTGAAGAGGCTAAAGAGATGCTACGCAAACTGCGCCAGCAGATGATGTGAAGACCAGGAATATTAGCCGCAGATTTACGCGAATAAACGCGGATCAGAACCGACGCTTATCAGGTTAGCCTGTGTGGTTATGTCTGATCCTTGGTGCACTTCAGATCATTCAGCGAAAGCGACGTGCAGCGCCAAGCAAATACAGAACCGGGAGCGTAGCGACCGGCTGCGAGCCTCGCTCGAGTGAACATAACAATTACAGCTCAAAATTAGAAGCGGAGCAGTAGCGCCGCGTTTATTCGCGTAAATCCGCGGCTAATTTTTCGGTGGGTTTGACGGCGCATCATTCACGGCAAACCAATCTCCCTTGCCGTCATCCGTGCGCAGCATGCGCATGATCTCATCAAAGTTGAAGGGCCGAGCACCGCGCCTGCCAAATACCGAAATCTGATTTCCGCTTTCGTCCACTGCACGGTCTCGATCGAGTGGTTTTGAGATCGCCAATGCTTCGCCTTTCGTCTTGAACGTCGCAATCAATAACGGCTTCGGTCGCGGGCTAAACCCGGCGTATTCGGGCATCGTTTCCGGCGAGGTCAGTTGCAGTATGCGCAAACCATTCCGGCCATCGGCAACATATCCAAAAAGGCTGGCGTTGGTCATCGCGACCTTCACCTGGTGTACATCATTCAGCTGGCCGCCGGCGTTGTACGTCTGATCGAGACGCGGTTTTTCCGGTTGCTCCACATCGATGATCGCAATGCCGTCTTTGCCGTTTGCAACGTAGGCATAGGTTCGAGCGACATAAACGTCGTGCGCATCGGCTAGCGGAACGAAGCCGCCGACAATCACCCGAGCCCGCTCGGGCAACGTCAGATCCAGCACCTTCAACCCGTCGTCATCAACGATGAAGCCGTAACGAAACTGAATCGCGATCGCGCGCGGATTACGAAATTCCGGCGGGCGAATCTGCTGGGCGATTCGAGGATTCAAAGGATCGTCGATGTCGATGATGATGAGTCCGTGCATCGTGGTGACGTAAGCATAGTGGCCGGCGATCGTAATGTTGTTCGCATCATTGAGCGCCCCGCCGGGATTGAAGGCGCCGTTCAAATACTTCGCCGGGTCCAGCGAACGTTTCAAATAATTGTTCAGCGGATCTCCGTCAAGCAGGGTTGCGGCGTTGACCAGGATAAGTCCCTCAAACTTATCGACGATGTACAGATATGCGTAGAGCGGATGGATAGGTTGCTCTTCATTCAAGAGTTGTTTGCGCGCGTCGCCGGTCAGTCCAGCTGCGCTTGCCGGATCGACCATGGTTCCGTTGCTTTTCATTCGCCAGCGAGCTGGATCGACTGCGAGTGTCGTCGGTGCGGCAACTGCCGCTGCATATTTCGTCTTGACCCAAAACTTTTGCCCGAACCGCGAAACAGGTGCGGTGGTGATCCGTTCCGAAAATCCTTTCTGATCGATCTGCGCCACGTCGTAAACGCGCAGGCCTCCTTCCCCGGCAGCCACGTAGGCATACTCGCCGCGCAATTGCACCTGCAGCACGCGCGGATTGCCCACATGCTCGTAGGCAGTTTTCAGTTCGCTCCCTTCTTTAACAAACTTTTCGTAGTTGTCAGGATAGGCAATCTTATGAAGCGAACTGCCTAAAACCGCCTGGGGTTCGCTGTGCTCGGTCGCAACGACTACTTCGAGAGCATCGTCCGCCGCCACATACACGTAGCGACCCATGAAATTAACAAAGTTTGTGCCTTGCAAAAGTAGTTGTGCCAGCCACGCGTTATTGTCGTTCTTTACCGAAACGTGACAGTCGGTGCAGGTTTTCGTTTCTGTCGCGCGCACCGTATGCGGCACATGTGTATTGAAAGCCTGACCGGCAAATCCTTCCGCGGACGTGGTCTGTTGCTGCGAATAGATCCATTCGCGGTTTTGATTTTGCGAGCTGACCAGCACCGCCGAAGACGAACGCACGGGAGCTACACGATTACCGGTCACGGTGCCATCACGACCGAGCATGAAAATGTCGTCACGTAAAACCTGAAAGTTGTATTGAGTGAAGTTGCGCGAATCGCCCCCCTCATTATGCCGGTTAGGCATTTTGCGATTCGACTGCATTGACAAGTGACAACCAAAACAGCTCGTCACCCAGGATGAATGGCAGGCGACACAGGTCATCTCCGAATCGCGGTGCGCCAGTTCACGATCGTTCTTCGGCACATCACCCCAGCTTGCGTTGTCTTTGCGAATCGTTTTCGAGTAGCGCGACTTCTCACTGTAGTCGCGGGTGCCCGGCGTGATCGTGTCGAGGGTTTGCATCACACGCCACCAGCGCCCAGGTACAACCATAGAATTTTGAATGATGTCGCCGGCTTTCAGCTCGACGTCTTTCCCGGTTTCGTCCTGCTTCTTTCGGTCGCGCGCAATTTTTTGAAAGAGCGGAATCTTCGCGCCTGTTTCATCACGCACCCGCAGTCGCGTCAGATCCTGTCCGACCAGCGGTTGGCTTTGTGATTTCCGCCGCTCGGCTGCTTGTCCTGTCGCTCGGGCCGCAGCAGGACCGGAAGTGAACAAGTTCGCGCGGCTGCGAATCGAGCCGTGACAGTCTTCGCAGGTGATTTCTATAGCCGCGCGCGGCTCGTTATAAAGATTGCCGTCACCATGTGCATCCTGGCGGAAGTGGCAATCGACGCAATGCAATCCCTTCTCGAGGTGAATATCGTTTAGATGAACAGCTTTTTTGAATTTTTCCGGATCGTCAGGCGAAACGAGCTTGCCTTGGGTGTCTAATAAGTTTCCTTTCCGATCGCGCTTGAAGACTTTGCGAAATAGCCAACCGTGACTATGAAAATCGCCAAACTGCGTGGTTTTCAACCCGGCATTGAATTCAGGCGAACCAGTTTTGGCGAGAAACTCAAGCTCGGACCACAGCCCGCGTACGCTGGCTCCCTCCGGATTGCGCTGAAGCTTTTCTCGCTCCTCGTCTGGCGACGGATTGTGTTGCTGCTTCGGGTACATCTTCTCTCCATCGCTCTCGTTGTCCCACCATGTCATGCCGAGATAACTGGCCACCATGTTTGTGCCCGGGTGCATATGACAAACCATGCATTGCGACGTCGGAATTTGGCTGGTGAACTGATGTTTGATGGGATGACCCGATTCGTTCTTCGGAATATTTGTATCGCTGGTTTCCGAATGGCCAAGGTTTCCGGCGTTGTGATAGGCGGCTGAATGTGAAGGATCGCGATCGTTTGCATAGATGACGTGGCAGGCGGAACATCCCGACGAACGAAAGTCTCCCGGATGATCGTTGCTTCCGAGGAAGTTCAGCGTGGGATCGTGCAGGCGCGTTTTCTGCAATCCGAGAAACACAGGATCAGTGCGTTGCGCACTACCAAAACCACGCGCGCTTAGTCCCTTATCCGGTTTGCCCGGATCTTCGTCTTTGTCCGGCAACCCAACCTCCAAACGCCGCTTTCCTCCGCGCTCAAAAACACGCAGAACATTGCCGGGTTGCGAAATCTCCCAACGCGGGATGGGATCGAGAAATGCGAGCAGACCTTTGGCGCGCCCGTCTTCAGACATAGGTTTCGGCGTCTGGATCAAGCTTTGCGGTGCTCCGTTTTCGCTGTAGCTTTCGCCAAAACGAGCATCCTTGAGCGGGAAGCTGCCGTTGTTGTAGAGCGCAGCGCCCCACAGCATCGCTCCGTGCGTCATCATGCTGCGTGCAACATTCTTCGACTCGATGTCGTGACATGCACTGCCGCCGCAGGTCTTCGCAGCGACACGCAGATCACCGGGATTGATGAAGCGGATAAACTCCCAACTCTCTCGCGCAAGCAGCGTGGTGGTGCGTTCAGGGTTTGCGCCGGTGTACTTGCCCTCGCGCTGCCACTGCGCCGGAAACTTTGCGCGGACGTGGGCCTCTTGCTTGATTTGCTGAATCGACTTTGGATCGTCGCTGGTCTTGCGAGGCACGGGGTTGCCACCGTGGCAGGCGGTGCAGGTGAGTCCAACCGCATCCTTGCCATCTTTCAACTGATCGAGTGTCTCGGTCGTGCCGTATTTGTGCATCGGCTCGATCTGCCCGTGACAGGTGACGCAGCCTTCGATCTGTGGGACTAGTGTCGGCCGGTCCTGGGCTGTATCTACGAAAGACGTGTTTGGAATAATGGACTTCGATTTGTGTGGAAATAGATTGTTAAGCTGGGCCGATTGTTGAATGGAGGACACTGCGGCGAAGCCCAGTGTGACGCTGAACAAGGTAACAATCAGAGTTAGCGCAAGTATCGATCGGCTCATTCCGTTAGTTCAAAGAAGGCGTCCACCACAGAGACACAGAGAGCACGGAGGTTGCACAGAGACTAATTGTCGTATCCCATGATCTTTCTGTGAATCCCATCCTTGAGTACCACCACATTAAAATTAATTAACAATCCCACGCGCCAGCCTCCCAGTCGCAGGTAAGTAAGGATCTGGGCATCATGAATCGGCGCGAGAGCCTCAACCGATTTTGTTTCGACCACTACGATGCCTGCGACGAGAATATCAACCCGATATCCGCATTCCAGCCGAATTCCTTTGTACTCCAATGGCAGAGGTTCTTCTTTCTTATATGGAATACCTCTCAACATTAACTCTCGACACAAACACTTTCGATACGCTGACTCTAGTAATCCAGGCCCAAGCTTTCTGTGAACTTCTATCGCCGCTCCTATCACTTCACGCGTCAACTCATTGATTGGAACACTCATAACTTAGACTCCACATTATCTTTCTTTGTGCAACCTCTGTGTTCTCTGTGTCTCTGTGGTGAGCCTAAGCTGACTCGGATTCAACTTACAAGAAAGATGCTCCAAAACAATCCCTGACGAAGATGCCAAGAAGCTTGTGCGCAATATCAAAACACCAGCTTCAGCTGCGCAAACAGCGAATACAGCGGCTTGCTTGGGCTAATCACATCTGGCTCGCAGAAATCGCCGACATTCGGCGGACAGTTGCGGGAGCGGTCAGTGAATATGTCGCGAAAGCCTCGACCGGTCTGAAGCGTAGAAGCGCCGAAGGTAACCGTGACGTTGTTTATCAAGAACGGCCGGTATGCGACACCAAGGCTGTAGTCTAATCCGATATCGTGCCTGATGCGGTTTTGAAAAAGCACATACTCCAGCGGCTCAGTGTGATGAAACCGAAGATAGTTGACGTTGAAAACCGTCTTGATTCGCTGAGTAAGTTCCACATCGACGCCGCCGTTGTAAATGAAGATACCGGGATTCACAAAATTCGCCTGGCCCTGCGTTTTGCTGCTGCGTAAACTCGGTAGGACGCTGTTTGGCTGTACCAGCCCCACCCCTGTCTGGGTTAAACGAATGCCGTTGCGATTCCAATAGGAGAATTGCCCGCCCACGAAATTTGGATCGTCGAAGATCGCGTCAAAGCCCGTCGCCTTGTTATCCGTCGGATTTCCATCACCCTGCGCCCAGAAGAAAGAGCCTTTGAAGCGCAAGTAGTCATGATCAACAGAAGCCTCAACGGCCGCCATATTTGATCTTACTCGTACGCTGCGGCCGGCGATCGGATTTCGATCGTCGCGGCCAAACGCGTAGTAATAAGCATGCGTCAGATTGAGTTTGCCCAGATGGCCGTCGCCCGTCAGGCCAAGATAACCAACCTTGATCGCATGGGGTCGAACATCGCCAATCAACGCCGGACGAACTAGAAAGCCGTTCCGGTCATATTTCACACTGCGCCGATCGTCGTTGTAATGCAGGCTTCCCTGAATTGTGTAGCCCTTGCGAATGAAGTCCTGGCGAAAGATGTTGGCGACGTAGACGTTTTGATGCCGCGTATCGAAGCGATTGAGGCCGCTGTTTGTATCCTTCTCCAGCATCGAGAAATAAGCGGCGTTGTATTGAATGCGATTGTTGTCGGCAGCGCCGAAGAAGCGAATGCCGAGGTTGTTATCAGAAAAAATGAAGCCACGAAAATCTGAGACAAATGGTTGGATGCCGGCTCGCACGGAAACAAAATCGTAGTTTGCATTAACATCCCATAGCTTCACTTCGCCAAACGCCTCTTCAAATGAAACATGCGTGTCGGTGCGGTTTGTTCCTCGTCTGACATCGATGTTCACTACGCCATTCTCGCGAGCATTGAGGTAGTTGGGAATGCTGAATGTCGGCGATATCTTAATCGCCCAATCGCGTGGTTTGAAGGTGGTGTCGCCATGGAAGAGTTCAAAGCTGAGCTGGAGAGTTTCACCGGCAGCGAACTGTTCCGGCTGCCCAAAAAACTCAGCGCTGCGCGGGTCAACACTGCTTACGCCGGAAGGCGTCGGCGCGCGTCTTTGTTCGACTCCGGTCGTGCTGACAGCCGACAAAATCATAAAGATATTGTTGCCCTTGATTGGATAGTCGCCCTTTAACACGCTCTGATGGTAAGGATCCCACCAATGCCCGCGCTTGAAAGGGATGTCACGGCCGCGCGCGGCCCGATCGCCATAACGATCGTATTCCGGGAAACCAACCCGCCAGCGATCTGGAGCTTCATGTCGATCCAACTCGGTCTGCGGCTCGGAAGGAACCGTTTCCCTTCCCGCGTGCCCAGGGGGTTTTTCGGCCCGTTGTTCCGGTATTGCCTTCACTTCAAGCTGGTCGACCGGAATATCTATGACTGTCTCTTTTCCGGCTTCGACGATCACATTCTCGAGCGCGTCGCCGCGGGCAATCGCAAACTCACCATAGTTTTTGTCCTTATCAAACCTGGCAACATGCGGCGCAGCCACGCGGAGGCGATAAGCGCCGGCATTCAACCGCATTGAATACATGCCATCGAGACCACTACGTGTGCGTTTCCATTTTCCGCTGACCTGATTGGTGGCAATCACCACCGCTCCCACCACCGGCGCTCCGGAAGTGGCGCGAATACTGCCCTTAATACTTCCCGTACTTTGGCCCTGCACTGAAGGGCACAGCGCCGCGGTAAGGAGCACTGCCGCGCAAACGTGGCCCAGGAGCAATAAACCGCCAGACTGGACCACAAAGATCGCAAGGCGTTTCGCAAAGAAATGCCAGGGCAATTGTTCTCGGTGTAAAGACAATTTCTTTGGGGACTTTGCGAAAGACTTTGCGTCCTTTGCGGTTGAACTCATGTTCACTCTTTACTCAACCGCCTCCCGATGCAGGACGAATAAATGGCAACCCTGAATTTTCTATGAAACTAGACGTGCGTTTGCCTTGTAACATACGAGTGACAGCTAGGCAATGGAAATTCGGGTAGTGAGTCAGTTTGAAATTCTCATTAACACCGCACTTTAGTGCGGTGATCCATCGGGCCGATGTCAGACTAACCGTTTCAACGGTTTACCAGTGAAACCGTTAAAACGGTTAGGAAGAGTTGGCCGCCTGTGAACACCTGACTGAAGTCAGGTGTTAATGAGAATTTCAGACTGACCCACTACGGAAATTCGCAGCGGTATGAATCTACAGCGGTTGCAAGCTTTGTGATACATTGTGCGCCGGCTTGCGAATGCCGTTCGCCGAATGTCCGCGATGCTTTCAGGTTCACATTCCCGCTTCCGAATTTTCCTTCCCTTGTGCGTAGGCGCTCTTTTCTGTGGCGCCGCGCTGATCCAGTTTGACAAAGTCGGCGCCCAGTCCGCCGCCCCGGTTCTCGTCAGTCACGAAGACTCAACTCGCGCTCTTTCCTTTGAATCCGTAACTCAGCAACGCGAGCCTTTTTCTACCGTCTCGCCCGTTAAGTTTGGCACAGACAATCAGACGCGAATTATGTTATTCGCGATGAATCTAACCTTGCAGACCGGTGACACTGTGGCTTCCGTTAGTGTTGAAGCCGAGGATTTCGCACATCAGGTTTACCAGTTGCCGGTCGAATATATCGGCGCTGTAGCAGATCAACCATGGGCGACGTCCGTAGTCGTACGGTTGAGCGATGACTTGAACGATGTCGGCGACGTTTTAGTAAGACTTAGCTATCGCGGACTCGCCAGTAACCGCGTTCGGGTTGCGCTTGGCCATGTCGGTGGCGGTCTCCCGGATGACCAGGGAGCATTGCCGACGCCAGGATCACCTATTCCCTTCGGACCCAGCACAACCGCCGGCAACCTATCTATTGGCGACGTGCAGACAATCATCAGCCAGGCAGTTTCTGCTGCCGTTTCGCTCAATCGCGCCGTGACCGTGTCAGTCACCGATCGCGAAGCAAACGTGCTGGGGGTGTTTGTGATGACCGGCGCTGCAGCAAATACAACCATTCGCAGCGTCGGAACGATAGGCCGCGGTCTCGAAGGCACTGTAGTGCCGGCGTCACTGGCTGCGACATCCAAGGCCGGGACAGGCTCGTTGTTCAGCACTTCCGGAAATGCATTTTCCACGCGCACGGCCGGCTTCATTATTCAAGAACACTTTCCGCCTGGCGTCCAGTTTCGTTCCGGTGGTCCACTATATGGCGTTCAGTTTTCATCTCTTCCCTGTTCCGACATCAAGAAACCGGCCTTGCCCCTGGGACTGTCGGGCGATCCTGGTGGCTTGCCGATTTATAAAGACGGTGTGGCGGTAGGTGGGGTTGGTATTGAAGGTGACGGCATCTACACGGTCGATCGCGATCCGACCGATTTCGATCAGCCTTTCGAGGAGCTAATTGCTGCTTCCGCCGTTCGCGGCTTCGAAGCGCCCGCGTTGATACGCGCCGACAATATCCTCGTCGATGGCATTCGTTTGCCTTACTCAAACGTAACAAATCCCCCTGCTCCCGCAACGCTTAGCTTTGGTAGCCTGCCGGGCGTCTTGCCGGTGGCTTTTCCTATTCGGAGCGCGCAAACCTCGGCATTCGTTCCCGCGAATGTTGGCGGGGTGGCCGGGGAAGTCGATACGCGTTTCTTTCCATTCACCGGCGGCGCAGTCCCGGCTGGCCCGGACGCGTTAACCGCGAGCGACGTGCAAACGATAATTGCGCATGCGGCGCAACAGGCAAACATCACCCGTGCCGCGATACGACAGCCACTCGGCAGTAATGCACGAGTGACGATCGCCGTGGTCGATGCGGCCGGTACCGTGCTGGGCGTCTTTCGCCAACTGGATGCGCCGGTATTTGGTTTCGATGTGGCGGTGCAGAAGGCAAGGACTGCGTCATTCTATTCAAGCGCTCCAGCCGCCGCTCTCCTGCGGGGCGCCGGCTTTTCTTCTTATGCGGACCGCGCCCTGGCAGACGGTTTGAAGTTGGACGGCTCGATAGCATTTACCGATCGCGCCGGCGGTTTCCTGCATCGCCCATTTTTTCCCGACGGCATCAACAACACGGCTGCCGGGCCATTTAGTACAGAGCTCAGCGAGTGGAGTCCTTTTAACGTTGGCCTGCAACTTGATTTGATCAAAACAAATCTGCTCGCGGCGATCGGCGGCGTCAGTGTTCCCTGCAGCACGATTCCAAACTTGCCCAATGGCATTCAGATTTTTCCCGGTAGCGTTCCTGTCTATAAAAACGGCGTGCTCGTCGGAGCAGTCGGAATAAGCGGCGATGGTGTGGATCAGGACGACTTGATCAGCGCCGGCGGCGGCAATGGCTATTCGCCGGCGCCGGAAATTCGGTCCGACCAGGTTTTTGTTCGCGGCGTGAGGTTGCCCTTTCTGAAGTTTCCGCGTAGTCCGGACCTTTAGTCGCAGTGAGGCCGATTGATTCGTAACCTCTTCATCAATCGGGCTTCTTTAATTTCGTGATGGTGCGTTTCCTTTATCTCATTTTGCTCGCCTGCCTGCTGGCCTTGGTGTGTCTCGCGCAAACGCCGTCCCTGCCTCAAGGCGCGCGGGCCGTCCTTCGTTTAAGAGTGAGAGTCAAGATGGGCGACTCAACTAAGGGACTCTCGCGTAAGCGATTCTTTCTGGTCAGGGGTTCACTTGAACAAAACAAGAATTTAGTTGAAACGATTGAGCGGCGGCCCGTGGTTTCGCGCGATTGTTATTACCGCGCCGCCGGCGCTAGCGAGGCATTGATCAAGTGGCTCAAGGACAATGATTGCGAGTCTGTCTATTGCCGCGAGATTCAGCCGGACGACATGGAGGGCGCGGGTGCGGTGCCAGAATTTGTGACCGCGGCATTGGCAAGTGAAAAAGAGTTTGGCAGTCGGGAGTTGGCGCGCAAATGGCTAACGGTGAACCTACCGGAGAAACTTCGCAACGGCTTTTACAAGAATCGCCAGGATGAGTTGCGAGCAACTCTCAAACAAGCCGAGGAGACATCCGGCGCAAAAGTGTTTTCCGTGATGACCGATCGAAACGGCACGGCCTATTTCACCGACCTCGAGCCCGGAGCGTACACACTCTCAAATATGCTCGCGACTGAGATTGGAGAGATTGCGGCCATTTGGAATTGCGAGGTGCAGCTGAAGCAGGACGATCGTGCGTTTGAGAAACCGTTTCTAATATCGAATCGAAAAGATAAGAACGTTAAGTGCGTGGCGGTCGAGAAGCCGCTGCCAGTTTGCGGGTCGGTGCCCAAATGAGACTTTAGCGCAGACTGTTTGTATTGCCTCTGTGCTGCCTCTGCGTACTCTGTGTCTCTGTGGTGAATGGTTCTTAGACTGCGCGGTCCACCACGGAGACACAGAGTACACAGAGGGTGCACAGAGAATGAATCGCGCATTAGCCGATGACACGAATTGTCCGACCCGCAATTACTATCCTGGCGTCGAGTGTTTTTTTCCTGGGCGCGACCTGCTTTCTCATGAATGGCGCCTCCGCCCAGAAACAAAGGCGAAGGCCCCCGGCGCGGTCTCGGCCGATTATTCATGCCGCGACAATCGACTACTCGCGATTCTCTCACACCACCAAAAAGCATCAGGGAGCCTGCAATAGCTGCCACAAGATTCCGACGGACAACTGGAAAAAAGTAAGGGACTTTCCTGACGTCGCTGATTTTCCCGGGCACGACGCATGTGTTAGTTGCCATCGTTCGCAGTTTTTCAAAGCTGCCAGGCCGGCGATCTGTTCCGTTTGCCACTCGAAGGTTTCGCCGCGCGACGACGTACGTTTCGCTTTTCGAAATCCTGCCGTTCCACGCCAGTTCCTAATCGAGTTTCCGCACGACAAGCATCAAGATGTGATCGCCCAACTAATTCGCTTCGTTCCGGCAAAACAGGAACCGTTATTCGTGCGAGCTGCATTCACATCCTCAGTTTCCGCCGCTGATGATAAAGCGAAACACTTTAACAACTGCGAAATCTGTCACGGGACGCGAGCCACTGCTCCGCTCGACGCCGAAACGCCTTTCATTGAAGTTTCGTCATGCACGCGAGCAACACGTGCAGGAATGCAGCAGCTGTCACATCAACATCACTAAGGCAACAACGCTGCGCGGTTTGCAACCGGACGTCCCTATTACGTCCTGCACCGAATGTCATAACAAGGATGGGCTCCGGCTGGACGTCAGCAAGGAACTGGAAGCACTCGACAAAAATCGCGATTTCGTTTGCACCTACTGTCACACGTCGGATGTGGGGAAGCTTGATCCGCCGCCTGTTCATTACTTGATTGCCGGTCGAGAAGCGATGAAGCGCAGGGACATAAAGTGAGCTTTCGGACGTTCAAAAACCTGCGGCTTCTTAAGCGTTTCAACTGCTCTCGTGTGGTCTGGTTCATCTCTCTGTTTTGCCTCTGTGTTATCTGTGTCTCTGTGGTGAACCTAACCCACGCCACACTCACCACAGAGATACAGAGAACACATAGTTTGCACAGAGAGTTCTTGCTTGCCGGATCGCCGCAAGGTCCGGAACTTGACTATTCAAACTTCAAACACACGAGCCAGCGTCACGCTTCACTCGCTTGCACTGCCTGTCATCAGCGCAATGATAATTCCGCGACGCCGCGATTTCCAGGACATAAGGCGTGCACTGGCTGCCACCTGGCTCAATTTGTTACGCCCGATGTTCCGACGTGCGCCATCTGTCACACCGACGTCAACAGTTCAAATCCGCCACTGCGAAGTTTTCCTGCGAAGTTCAAGGAGAGCTTCAACATGAAATTCGATCACGCTCAACACATGACAGGCTCCGCCCGGCCACAGCGTGGATGCGCAGCCTGCCACGGCCGTTTAGGCGGCCGCGCGGCGGCGCTCGCAATTCCTTCAGGTATCGTTGCGCACAATCAGTGTTATATCTGCCACACGCCGAGCAGTAGGTCTCAGTCGGGCAAAGAAATTGCTTCGTGTGGAGTTTGTCACGACCAAAAACCTTACGCTCGCACCGCGACCAACGCGCGCGCTTTTCGCTTCGCCTTCAGTCATACGAAACATGGTCCCGCCTGTGCCGATTGTCATCTGCTGACTGCGGGTGCGCCGCAATCTCGCCAGGTGAGTTCGCCGGCGCCTGCCGAACATTTTCCTTCAACGCGCGGGCTGGCGTGTTTAAGCTGCCACAACGGTAGGCGTTCCTTCGGCGGGGACCTGGCATTCAGAGACTGCCGGCGTTGCCACACATCTTCGAGTTTCAAAATGCCCCTGTGAGGAGAAGATAACAGTCAATGCAAGCGTGCCGGAGAAATTAGCCGCGGATGATCCGGATGAACGCGAATAAGAAAGAAATCATCCCCGCAGAGATCCATTACTTAGATCGAGGCGCACAAGCGATCCTGCCGATGTTCCGCGATATTTACTTGCGTTCCAATTTTTGCATCTGATTCGCGTCATCCGCGTAAATCCGCGGCTGATACCCGACTATAAGAATAGGTTTGACACGTTGCGGGATCGGTAATTAAGATTGCTTTGTCTTGAAATTCCCTCCCCCTGCTATTTCCATGGAGCTTCTTCCTAAACTTTCCCACTTGAGGCTAAGGTGATGAGAAAATTGTTGGTCCTGATCCTGGCGTTGGCGTGTCTGGCTGTAATTGTTGTTGCTAATGGCTCGGCCTTTAGCGGTCAACAGGAGATTCCGAAGGAAAGCAAGACTCAGCCGAAGGAAGTGGTGCTGGACAAGGACAGCCAGTCAGACAAGTATGGCGAGGTGCCCTTCAATCACGAGAACCACGCCACGAAGACTTATAGCGTCGATGGCAAAAGCGTCCTGGCATGCGTCGAATGTCATCACACTGATCAGCCGGCGTCGGCCCTGCAACCGCCTCTAAAGACTTCGGAAAGGCCAGTGGCATTGACCGCGGCGGTGTTAGAAGCTGCTGACGCAAAGCCTGTGAAAACGTGCCGAGCCTGTCATCTGCAAGCAGGCGACGATAGTGCGACCATTCCTTCTGTAACCTATACGGGGAAGACGGCACCCACGAAACTGACAAATGAAGTGGCTTATCATATGAACTGCAACATCTGCCATGATAAGGCGATTGCGGCACGGCCTGCGCTCAAAGGAAAAGTGCCCGGCTCAAACGATTGCTTACCCTGCCACAAGCCCGTGAGTTAACAAGAGATCCAACCCCGCAGCAGACCGGGAATTTTAGGCGGACGATGATCTGTCATCTCCACACGCGGCATCATTGCGCTGCTGCGTAAGCAAAGAGTCCGGCACCGTGGGTCGACGAACACGGAACCAAGGGCAGTAACTACGGTGTGGAAACGCGGTTTGCGGCTGTGCCGCCCGATGTGCGGAAGGGCTGTGCCCTTCCGGCTGGAGTTCATGGAATCAGGGGCTATGCCCCAACTCAGGGGGCGTAGCCCCGGAATGATTAGGATGCTACCTCCGGTGGGGCGGAGCCGCCACCGCACATCGGGCGGCACAGCCGCGAACCTCAAAGTTCGGCGCACTCTAAAAAGCGACCGGAAACCTCCTCACAAGATCATCTATTTTCCTTCAACAAAAGAGTCAGCAACGATGGATTCCAATGCCGTTTGTCTTTGACATGCTGAACGTGACATGAAGTGCAATTAGGTTTGTCCTTGGCAATTAGTACTCGACTCGTCCCCAACTCCAGACGGCCATTATGGCAGGTTCCGCAGGTGGTCCGCGGCGTTTCCCGATCTATGGGATTAAAAGTTTTGTGGCAGCTCGAGCAAGACAATTCGCCTTCCCGATTTCCCTGCAGGCCCTGGGCCCGCACTCGTTGCACATGAAGCGCATGAAATTGTTTGCTGCGCCACTTCTCTTCGGTGTCGCTGGGCAGACGCGTCACGGCGATCTGTTTTAGCGCCCACTCTTCATCGTTCAATCCCTGCCACTTCCACTTTCCATTGTCTACGGGATAGCCAAAGGTCCCTCCGTGAGGTGTGCCGACCTTGCGACCGTTGTAGGAATTTTTGTTCGCACCGTTGTGGCATTCAGTACATGCCAATAGTGCCGCCGGGCCAGGTTTGAATTCTATTCCGCGGTGCTCGGCATGACATGAAACACAGCCAATGCCCGCGTTCGCATGGGGCGCTATTACCGTGGCAACAAAAGCCTCAGCGTTGTGACACTGTGAACAATTGGCCTCCATGCTGCCACTGAAAGAATGACAATTTGTGCAGGAGTTTGCATTAGGCCTGACGGCAATCGGCGGAGAGATACTAAGCGCCGACCGTGTGTGCGCGCGCGACACCGGAGCAGGAGCATAGGCGCTTGCATACCAGTAAGCGGCGGCGATAGAAAGCAACCCTACAACGATCGCGCCCCAAACAAAAAATGAGACTGGCCAGTGGGACTTCAGATCTGTAGTGGGTGTCCAGTTGAATTGCGCCTTCCCGGTGCGCCGTTGACTCCTGGGGAAGAGCGGCGACGGACGAACCATCTTGCCGGCTTCGCGAATTCGCTTGTCCCAGAAAATGTCGAGAGCTTTATCACCTGGAAGCGGGGCCGCGCGTGTCCTGGCCTGGATCTTCTTTTCTCCCGGAAGCTGATCCTGATCCAGTTTTGTGGTGGTGCCAAGGTTTGGACTGCTTGCGCTGGTAGTTTCTACCACTGTGCCGATCTGAAGCGAGACCTTAATGACCAGCGCCTCCTCAGTCAGATCTATCTCCAGCAGGAACGGCCCGACCTCAAGAATGTCGCCCGGGGCCAGGGCTTCGTTTTCTTGAACCGCCTTTCCGTTGAGCATTACTGGATTGGACGGGCGCAGACTAAACAAAAAATAGCTTCCGTCTACCAGCTTAATTCCCGCTTGCGCTCGCGAGACTGCCGGGTGATTAAGCAGGACTTCACATTCCTGCAAGCGGCCGATGAGCAGGCCGTCGGTAATGATGGTTACAGGATCCTGAACCAGATCCTCACGGACGATGTGGTATTTATTTTCCTGCGGCATCCATTTCAGTGTCAGTGTCGGCGTACCAGCGGGGCAAGCACCTTCCCAACCTGGGAGCTGTTCTCCAGCTCAGTTAATTCTGCCTTGATGCCCTTCGATCAAAAATCAAACGGTCAACCGAAACAACCTCAAGGTCGGGAAGGCGGGCTTGCCCTCGCTGTTTGGCTAACACTCATCGCAAACGTTCTGTTTGACAGTCTATTTCACCGCGAAATAGACGACCTGAATAACGTGAACGATCATTAGCGCCAGCATTATGGAGGTCGAGATTACGTGCGGCACCACCCAAACCTTCAAAATCTTGTGGAGATAAATTAGAGCGTCCACGCGCCGCAAGGTGACGGCGGTTTCGACGGCCCGCAACAACAACGCTCTCTCCTCGTTGGTGGCCAGCCGAGTCAGTCGCTCCTTAAATGCCCTGCGCGCGTTAGCTAGTAGTGCAGTCAGCGCCTCGCGACGTCTGAACTGCCGCATCAGAAACGAGAAACTTAGAAACTTTCCGACCACTCGTTTTTCAATCTCTTCCTTTAACCAACCTTCGCTTTGTTTCTTTATCTCGTCAAACTCTTCTTGCAGTTCGCCACGGCGTGCGACCAAATCCTCAATCAGCAAGGGTTCACCTTCGATGCTTGTCAACATCCTCGGCGCGACGACATAAGACGCGATGCCAAAAAGACCCGAGGCAATCACAATCGCAAATGCAATGTACAGGAGAGTAGTTAAAACTCCTCCGGTGCGACTGCCGGCGTGCAACATCAGGATCACACCCGCAAACGCACCGACGTAAACGTGGACCAGCATCCAATAGCGAAGGGCGCCGGCCCGCCTACGGTAGACCTGCTTGCGCAGCGGATAGGTCATAACTGCGGCAATACCGAATAGCCCGACGAGTCCGGTAACCCATCGCATGGTTAACCACGTTCCCGTCAACAACGCATCAAACCCGCGTGCCGACAGGCCCCAAATTACCGCTAACGCGGCTACCAGTATTAGTGCGACGCCGCCGATGTGAAGAGTTTTGGCCAGCGGATCACTCTTATGAATGTTTCGCCCGAAAGCCTGAGTTTGATCGCGAAAGATAAGCCCCTTGGTTTTTTCAACCTCGGTAAAGTAAGTGGCGGGATCAACACGCAGCAGCGCCCCGGTTGGGCAGTTCTCTTCACACGAATACGCCTGCCGCGTTGCGCTCTGCGGATTGAGCGGGGTGTGTTCACATAGATTACATTTGATCGCGACCACATCATCAGCAGGAGTTAACGGAAGGGACGGAATAGCAGATGTCGTGAAACCAAACGTCTTCCGGAGAGTTCCCATCAAGTCAAACGTGACTACCGGTTCTCCGTTCCTGGGCACCATCGAGATTGCGTCGTAAGGACATTGCGTAGCGCAATCGAAACAGCCGATGCAGGTTGCCGGATCGATATCAACGTAGCCACGTGGATCTCGAAATATGGCACCGGTAGGACAGCCCGTTAGACATTCGGGATCCTTGCAATGCATGCACACCTGTGGCGAAAGCACATGCTGCGTGCGTTCACTACCAATCGAGGTGGGACGCGTGATGCTTATGCCGCGACGCAACAGGCGTGATTGCCCATGAACTTTGTGACAGGCGAGCGAACAGTTGCCGCAGCGCACACACAAATCCATATCCATGACCAGCAGGTTGGCGCCATCAACAATGCCAGTCGTTATCTCTGCCTCCGCGGATGCCATCGCGCGTAAATCCTCGACAGACTCGATGGACGGCGGATTATCGTCGACCCTTGAGAAAGCGTCGAAGGCGGCTACGATTTGCTCACGCAACCTGGGATCTGCCGCCAAACCCGCAAGCGGAATCTCCAGAACCTCGGTTCGCGCCATCGCCGAGGCGCTATATTTCCAACTTGATTGTTCACCCGAACCTTCGAGCCCAAGGCAATTGCCGGCGCCAAGAAAATCCACGCCGATCGTTTGGCCCATGCTAACGGCGACACTGGTTGAGGCGGGATCGAGCGGGACGCCACGCACGCGCCTGACCCAGCCGCTCTTAATCAGAATAAGATTTTCAACGGGAGTATCCTCCTGACAAAGCAAGTGGTGCTTTCCGTAGACCATGAACTTGCCGATCTCTTTGAGCTTGCGAATTATTGCTTCATTTGCTGCATGCCCTTCCTCGGTCAAATCCTCCAGCAAACGCCCAAGCCCATGGGCTCGATAGGTTTCATCAAGCACGTGGCCAAACTTTGGAAGTTTTCTCAACAGACGAAGGGCCGGGCGCGTGACCTCGAGGACCATGGCAGTCTCATGTTTCGGCACAACTACCGTGGCATTCCGTTCTACGCCGGCAAGCACGGCCATTTCGCCAAAACATGTACCCGGCAGCAGTCGGCTAATCTTTCGCCGATCGCCCGCGGTCTCCTCTATGTAAACGTCGAGCGCGCCTGCCATTGAAAGGTAAAAAGTGTTACCGCCCCACTCGCCCTGTCGCATAATCGTTTCGCCCTCGTCATAGGCGAGCAAACGAACATACGGGCCCACACGTTTGCCACTGGGGTTTTGTTTCCCTTCCACAATCACTTCCAGGTCGTTGGCATTCTTCAATTTTCCATTCACTTCGATGAAGAGTTCGGACGTAAGCTCCAGCGACTTCAATCCTGAGAGGATTGCGTCTTTGTCCGTGATTTCGCGTGGCATGATCGATTTATACTACGTAAGAGAGAAAAAGATAAATAAGTATTGGATTTCTCGGTGCGCATCAGCTTGGAGTCTTGAGCTGTAGGTCGGATTCGACTGCAGAACAGCAACAACAGCCGTCCGGGGCTGTGCCGCCTGATGTGCGGAAGGTCTGTGACTGTCTGTGACCTTCTGGAAAGGCATGGGAAACTTTGGGGCTTCGCTCATTTACGGGCATAGCTCGTATGAGGACCGAGTCGACGGTGGGGCATAGCCGCCACCGCACATCAGACGGCAGAGCCGCAAGTATGTAGAGGACCGGATCACACTGATTGTGAAACCCAACATGAAAGATAGCCTTTTCGTTGGCCGCTACCTTTATTTTGTCTTATAGTGAAACCCGATGTTTCATCCTGTTTGGAAAATTATATAGGCGAGCTTTTACGCGCAGAGGCTGCGACAGTTCTCTGCTTCGTTTCAACATGTCATTGGAATCACTTCTATCGCTCCCTCTCGAGCAGCAAGTAGGACAATTTTTTTTTATCGGTCTCAGCGGCACTGAACTTGACGCGGACGCGCGGGCGCTGATTCAGGAAGTGCAGCCGGGCGGAGTCATCATCTTCGGCCGCAACGTCGGCGGTCCGCAGCAGTTGCGTGAGCTGCTCGATGGTGTGCGCGAGCTTGTGCCGACTAATCCGCTCCTTGGTGTCGATCAGGAAGGAGGCCTTGTAGATCGGCTGCGGAAAATTTTTACTCCTATGCCTTCGGCGAGAACAATCCGGCAACACGGCGACCTTGCAGGGTCGCGCGAGCTGGGAAGAATTACGGGTGAGGCACTGCGCCTGTTGGGGTTCAACATGAATTTCGCGCCCGTCATGTCAATCATGACAGACGAGCGCGACCTGCTTTCCAACGGACTATACTCGCGATCATTTGGCCGTTCGCCTGGTGAAGTGCTGGGCTATACGACGGTCTATCTACGCGGTTTGCAGGAAACCGGGATAGTTGCCTGTCTCAAACACTTTCCCGGTATTGGCGCCGGCGAAGTTGATTCCCAC
>WNGE01009547.1_pt1 | contig 20443 bp, 27 predicted proteins | sample 5400651 | NCBI WGS metagenome assembly WNGE01 (sample SAMN13153370, study PRJNA577476) | soil metagenome | isolation source: 60 cm soil or saprolite under grassland replicate 2 | place: USA:California | collected 2016-06-15 | reverse complement strand
GTCCCCAGTGGCCTCCGATACACTCGCCCCGGCTCGGAGGCCCAGCCTCCCGCCACCAGCCCGAGTGGCGTAGTGGTAGCGCAGCCGACTCGTAATCGGCAGGTCGGGGGTTCGAGTCCCCCCTCGGGCTCCAGGTCAGCGCACATTTTCAGTCTCCTGTCCCACCTTCGGGCTAACCTCCTGGCTAACCATCGTGCCGATTGAGCGTTAGCCGGAGGTGCTCAGGAGTGGCGATCTACGAGCGTCGCGACGGGTGGGAGGTGCGTGTCTACGCGGGCGTCGACCCGGTCACGGGCAAGCCGCATCGCATCAGCCGACAGGTGAAGGGCAGCCGCAGGAAGGCTGAGCGGGAAGAGACCAGGCTCAAGGCGCAGGTGATGGAAGGCCGCCACCGCGGCGCCCGGGCCAAGACCCTGGCCGAGCTGGTCGACCTGTACCTGGAGTGGCGCGAGCACAACGACAAGCCGATCGGTCCGAGGACCATCCAGGGCTATCGCGCGCTGGCCGAGGGGAGGATCAAGCCGGGGCTCGGGAAGCTGCGGCTGCCCCAGGTCGACCCGCCGGCGCTGGATCGGTTCTACATGGCCTTGCGCAAGAACGGGAGTCTTCGCAAGCGTGGCGAGCCGCTGTCGGCGAGCCGGCTCCGCGATGTGCACGCGGTCATCTCCGGTGCGCTGGCGCTGGCCGCCCGGTACGGCTGGATCCCCTACAACCCGGCGACGTTGATGAAGCCGCCCGCACCGCGGAGCGCCAAGCGGCCGATGCCTACCAACGCGCAGGCGCGGCAGGCGCTCCAAGCCGCCGCGAAGAAGGATCCTGAGCTGTACCTGTTCCTGCGGCTGGAGGCGACCACCGGGCTTCGGCCTGGCGAGGTCTGCGCGTTGTGGTGGGAGAACTTCGACCTGGACGCTGGTGACCTGGTGGTCGGCTACAACGTCGTGCATGCCAAGGGCCTGTCGGGCGGGTACGTGCGCAAGCGAACCAAGAGCCGCCACGGCGATGACCGGCCGATCGCCCTCGGCAGGGCCACGTCCGGGCTGCTCAAGGAGCACCGGGCCCGGTGCGAGGCCAGGGCGAGGGAGTGGGGCGGCGAGCTGGCGCCGGATGCCTACGTGTTCAGCGCGGACGAGGCCGGCCGGCGACCGCTGCGGGTGGACACGATGACGCGGCGGTTCGGCGAGCTGGCCAGGGACCTTGGGCACGGCTACACGCTGTACGGCTTCCGCCACTTCGTGGCCACCCAGCTCGGCGCGGTGGCGACCACCGCGACGATCCGCGAGCGGATGGGCCACGGCAGCCTCCAAGTGACCAGCGGGTACGTGCACCGGGTCAGCGAGGCCGACCGCCAGGCCGCACGCCACATGGACGGGCTGCTGGATGGCGAAGGCAAGCAAGAGCGCGAGTGATGCCGTGCGGCCACCGAGCTTCCTCTTGAGACCGGCGTCACTCGGTGCGGCGCGACACAATGGGCAAGCGGTTCGGCAGCTCGCCGCTGAGCTTGCCCACGGGGCTCGGCGGCCTCGCCATGACCGGGATCCATGTCTACCAAGTCAGCGAGGCCGACCGGGCGGCAGCACGCCACATGAGCGATCTACTCGACATGGCGCACCAAGTCCACGAGCAAGGCTGAGGCCAACTCGGGGCGCTCGGTGAAGACGCGAATGGGCGCACCCTGTGACGACCTGTGCTGCGGCGTCATCCGGCGTCACATGAAGAAGCGATGACCAGTAAAGCCCCCCTGTATGCCAACTCACGCGTCGTCGCGTAGGCTCCAGGGTCATGGCGACCGGATCTGGCGATAGGGCATCCCAGAGGACACGAGGGTACGAGGGCTTCGACGAGCACCGCCTCAAGCACATGGAGTTCATCCAGGCCGTTGTCGGACGCCTCGCTAGCAACTCCTTCTTCGTCAAGGGCTGGGCTATCACGGTGGCCGGCGCGTTCATCGGGTTCGCTATTAACTCCGATGATTTCCGGCTGGCACTAGCTGCGCTAGTCCCCACCATCGCCTTCTGGGGGCTCGACACGTACTTCTTGAAGTCGGAGCGCCTATTCCGCGGACTCTACGATCAGGTGCGAAAGGGCGACGAGCACGTGGAGCCGTTTTTCATGGGTGCCACAAGTCGTGAGTTCGTGAGACGCGTGAGGGACGGGCAGACAGATTGCGACAGGTACACCGCATCGTTCTCGAGGACAGTGCTAACCCGTACGCTCGCCTCGTTCTACCTCCCGTTGGTCGCGGCCAGCGGTATCGTCGCCGCGATCGTGCATGGCCGCGTCTGACGGTAGTGAAGACAAGTCGCCGACGCACTTCCTTCTATACGCCTTCGCATGTCTTACGAATACGGTTGGCAAGCCCGTGTAGATCAGCGTCCTGGCGCTCATCCTTTTCCGGCCATATCTGATCCATGCGATCCGCATGCCACCGCGGTAAGACATGAAGGTGAAGGTGGTATACTGTTTGCTCCGCCGCCTGGCCGGCGGATGTAATTAGGTTCATCCCGGCCGGTGCGAGCACGGCCCGGATCGCTCTACCCACGCGTATTACTGCCGTCATCAATTCGGCTCCCAGAGCCGCGTCGGCCTCCCACAGGTTGGAGACATGACGACGGGGAACGACGAGGGTGTGCCCCGGCGTCGCGGGATCGAGCGGGAAGAACGCCAGCCACGCCTCACCTTCGCAGACGACTTCCACTGAGACGTCATCCCCGCGGACAATCGCGCAGAACTCGCACGCTTCCACCTGCGCGCCAAGTTCCGACGCCACCACAGCTGCACCCCCAAGATGTCACGCCCGGCGTTAGCACTAGTAGTTGGACCGATCCCGAATCGCTTCCTCTACCCACCCTTCGAGATTTCCCTTGATGTGATCGTAGACATACGTGCTCGTGGTGGAGGGCGGGTTGTGCGCCTTGACGATCGACGACAAGCTGGTGCCGTCGACGTTAAACCCGTCGAACGGATTGGCGCCCTTGGACGACTGATTCCCCGAAAGGTCCTTGAGGTTGTGGATGTACACACCCACGAGCCCCTTCCGCAGATCCCATCCCTTCTTAATCTCGTAGTTGACCCACTTTCGGCCAGCGGTTGCGCTTCCGATGAGCACCACAACACATGACCTTCCGGTCATCTGGTCATCGATCCAGTTCTTGATCGCAGAGTCGCCGCCCTTCTTAACCTCCTCCCAGGCATTCGACGAGAGAAGCTGCTGACCCTCGATAACCCCCATGTTGCGTACCTGGGCGACGCGATGCACGTCGGGCTTGTAGTGAAAGCTGTGGAACACCCTTCTAGCCATCCATCATCCCTCCTGAGACGCATCCGCGGTCCATGCGGCGATCTCGTCACTCTATGAGCAGGCTGCCGCCCTTACCCATCTCGATCCATCCGAGCTGACCGGGGTGTCCTATCACAGGTGAGCAAGCGACGGCCAACGCCCGATGTCGCCACAACAGCTACTGTCCGCGAGCGGCTGAGCACGACAGCCTCGCAGTGACCGGGATCTACGTGCGCTAGGTCGCGGCACGCCACGTGAGCGACCTGCTCGACCAGACAGCCGAGGGCGACAGCGACCGCGCTTCGTGAGCTGAAGCCCGAATTCTCGCGGCGCAACGGGGGAGGGGTGGCGGGCTGGGGAGCGGGCAGTGCTCGGACGGGCCGTTGGCGGCGCGAGAGCGGCCCTCTGACGCCCGTAGGGGGTCGAACGCATGTTCTGGGGTGTGGGGAGGCTTGGAGCGGCGTTCTCGGGCCTCGTGGCGATTGCTCCTCAAGGGGGGAGAGGTTCTCGGCTGCATCTGGGTTTCGGCCTCGCAGGCCGAGCTGGAAGGCTCCCCGGGTCGCCAGGGTTGGGGCTTGCCAGGCACGCGCCGCCCCGGGGCGACCACCGGGCCGCTGGGAGGGCGCGCGTGGTGCCGGGCTCGCCGGCCCCGCGCGGATACCCCACCCCTGGCCCGTCGGAGCGCGCACGGCACCGCGCATCCCCTAAAGGGGGGATGCGCGCATGCGCGGTGCCGCGCGCGGTCCTCCAGAGGGGCGCGCATCCGCGCACGCAACCGCGCATGCGCGCCCGTGCGCGGTCCCAAACCGGGCGCAGCCGGGTAACCCGGACGCTGATGGTGAGCGATGGGCCCGGCTGCGCGTGGCGTGTGGCGGGGCGGACACCCCCGCTGAGCTGCGGCGTGCGCGCATGCGCGGTTCCGGCTCGATACCCCATGGGGGTTTAGATGGGGCCGTGCTGGTCCGGGTCGGAGTCGCCGGTTTCGGCGGGGTTGTCGTCGGGGGTGACGGGGGACCAGTAGCGCGCTCGGCCGTTGGGGTCGTCGGTGCCCTCGGCCAGCCCGGCGGCCTCCAGCTCGGTTAGGGCGGCCTGGATGGTGCGCTGCTTGAGCGCGTGGCCTTGGGCGGCGGTGGCGTCGCCGAGCTGCTTGACGGTCTGCATCGGCCCGCCGGCGCGCAGCGCGGCCAGCACCCACCCGCAGGAGGGCCGCAGCCCGGCTGCGGGGTTGCCGGGGTCGGCGCCGGTGGGGTCGTCGTCGGCCAGCACCTCTGCCGCGTACTCCAGCGGGCTGGCCAGGTCGGCGGGGTCGAGGGCGCGGACGGTGCGGCGCACCCGAAAGCGGGTGTCGGGGATCTCCCCGCCGACCAGCTCGAAGCCCAGTACCACGGCGCTGGCGCCCTCCGGCGTGGTGGCGCGGTGGGCGACGGCGGCGGAGGCGAGCACGCGGCCCCAGGCGGAGGGGCCGGCGCCGGTGATGCGTTTGGGGCCGGTGCCCTCGCCGGTCTTGTTCCAGTGGGTGACCACCACCAGCGCGGCGCCGGCTGCCTGGCAGATGGCCTGGATGGGCGTGAGCAGGGCGCCCATCTCGTACAGGTTGCCGCCGTTGGCTTGGCCGGCCGCGGCAAGATACAGCGGGTCGAGGATGACCAGCCGCGCCGGTCGGTCGCCGAGCTCGGCCTCCAGCTCCGCTAGGTCGCCCCCGTCACGCAGCTTCGGCACCCGGAAGCACAGCCGCAGCCCCCGCTCGGTCGCGAGCTGGTCGAGGTCCACGCGCTTGTGGGCGGCGATGGCGCGCAGCCGCCGCACGATCGAGCGCTCCCCACCTTCCCCGAGGAACACCAGCACCCGGCCCGGGGTGGGGCAGGCGAAGCGGCCGAACCAGGGGTGGCCGGCGGCCACGCTGACGCCCAGGTCGAGCGCCGCCCAGGTCTTGCCGGCCTTGTCCTCAGCGGCCAGCACCCCGTAGGCGTCGGCTGGCCACAGGCCCTCGATCAGCCAGGCGGGCGGGCCGGCGGCGTCGACCCGGGCGATGACCTCGGCCAGGTCCTCGATCACCAGCCCGCGCCCGAGCGTCCCGGCCGGCGCCTCGGGATCGGGGCGGCGGGGCAGGCGCCGCACGTTGCTGCCGTTGCCGCCGGCGGGCTCGCTTATGGGCGCCTCGGGCCAGGGCACCCCGTCCCGGTCGAGGTCGATACGGTCACCGGTCACCTGGCGGCCCCCTGCCGGGGTGGGCTGGGCAGGTCGGCGCGGGGGTGGGCGGTGCCGTTGCGCAGGCCCGAGGCGATGGTGGGGCCGATCTCCCGCACCGACAGACCGACCTGGTGGGCGACATCGGCCAGCGCCGCGGTGATCTCGGCGGGGTCGAGGTGGCCGGCGCCAGCGAGCCGGCCGAGGCGGAACGCGGCCAGGTACAGCGCGCGGTTGCGGCCATGCCGGCCGGGCTCGCCCGGCGGGACCGCGGCCAGGCGGGCGCATTCGGCGGCAAGTGCCGCCGGCCCGTAGCCGCCGCCGACCACCCGCATTCCTCCCCCGGCGCCGCGGCGCGTGCTTGGCCGCGGCGGTGGGGCCAGCAGTGCCCGCAGCGCCGCCGGCGCCTCGGGCAGCTCCAGCCCGAGCGGTCGGACCCACCGGTAACGCCGCCCGGACGGGTGCACCGAGGGGGCGACCAGGATGTAGCCGCCGCGGCCGCGCCAGTCCACCCCGGGCAGGATCTCCCCGGGGCTGCCGGCCCCGGTCGGGGCGAACAGCACGTGCCACCCTCCCCCGCCGGTGCGCGCCAGCGGCCCGGTGCTGAGCACGGCGCCGGCGTTGTGCAGAACGGCGCGAAGCGCCTCCACACCCTCCGGGGTGTCGGGGTCGGCCACGTCGAACCGGTCACCCGTCCGAACGGCGACGTTGGCGGCTGGCCAGCGCCGCCACCAGCGCCGCACGGTGGCCAGGCCGCAGGTGGCCTCGTGCACCCCACCCCGCCCCGGCCGGTCGGCGCGTAGGCGGGGGTGCTTGCCGGGCCGGTGGCAGGCGGCGCCCGCCCGGCAGGTGCAGCCGCCGCCGTGGGCGGGCTGGAAGCAGGGCAGGACCGGGTAGCCCAAGGTGGCGTAGACCTCGGCCGCTCGGCCAGGGGGCAGGTCGTCGCCGAGCGCGTCAAGCAGCACGGCGGGGTCCAGCCGGGCGGGCTCGCCGGAGGGGGTTGGGACCGGTGGGCAGGTCACGGGTCAGGCTCCTTCCACGGTCGAGCCGGCAGCGGGCGGGTGGTCGAGCTGGAGTTGTTGGCGCAGTGGCCGGTTGGACCAGATGACCTCCACCCCACGGGCGGCGCGGCCGCCAGAGACCAGCGAGCTGGGCTTGTCGACCGGGCGCTCAACCCGCCACCAGCCGGCGTACAGGTCCTCGTACAGCGGCGACGGGTAGCCGGAGAGCAGCACCGCCGCGGGGGCCGCATGCAGGGTGGCGGCCAGCTCGCGATGCTCCGCCTCGCTGGCATACTCCACCGCGTAGTCAGCGCCGCGGCGCTTGGCCAGCGCGCTGCGGGTCGCCTCCAGGTACGGCGGGTCAAGGTAGATGACCGCGTTGGCCGCGCCATACTTGCTGATGACCTCGACCGCTGGGCGGTCCTCGATGATCACCCGGCGCAGCCGCTCCGCGGCGGCCTGGAGGTGGTCGGCCAGGGAGGCGAACTTGTGGGCGTGGTTGTGACCGTTGGTGTTGAACGCGGCCGCGAACCCGCTTGCGCGGCGCAGCGTCTTGCCGACGGTCATGTTGAGGCGGACGAACACCCGCCGGGCCCGCTCCAGGTCGTCCAGGCCGTCGGGTGCCAGGTCGAAGTCGCGGGGGTGGGCGGGCCACCAGCCTTTCGTCGCGCCGGTGAACCGGCAGACAGGGCACGGCCCGAGATCCCGCGGGCTGGTGACGTGGGCGCGGTCGACTTCCAGGTGGGTGCCGCACCAGTTGCACATGAACGCCCTGACCTGGCCGCTGCGCAGCGCTGGCGGGACCGGGTGGTCCTCCGGAGGGGTGCTGTCCAGGGTGGCGGCGGCCAGCTCGCCGCGGGCGTAGGGGGTCAGATGTAGCGCCCGGGCCAGCTCGGGCCCGCGGTCGCGCAGCACCCGGAACAGGCAGACCAGGTCGCCGTCGCGGTCGTTGATGACCTCGGTCGGCGATGGCGGCTTGGCGAACAGTACCGCCGCGCTGCCACAGAACGGCTCCACGTAGGTGCGGTGTGGTGGGAGCAGGCTGGCGATCCACGGTCCCAGCCGGCCCTTGGACCCCAGGTACTGCGTCGGTGGTCTCACGCCGGCCACCACCCCGGTGCCCTGGCCAGGACGGCGAGTGCCGTCATCGGCTGGCACCCCCGTCCCGGTCGTCGCGGTCTTGGGGGTGCAGCGGGGTGGGGGTGCCGGCGCGGCAGGCTTGGAAGGTCGCCCACAGCGCGGCGCCCTGGTCCAGCGGCAGGCGCGCCCTGGCGCTGAGGGCGTCCCACTGCCCTGCCTCCACCAGGTGGTGGCAGGGCGGGCAGGCGTACCAGTCCCCGCCGGGCACGATCACCAACGTGTCGCCGATCAGGACCGTGGCGAGCTGGCCGCCCCGGGCCGGGTAGCGCCAGGCGGCCGGGGCGGCGGCGCAGAAGTCGCAGGTGCGGGCACGCTGGGTAGGGGCCACGCCGCGGCGGTCGTCGCCCGCTGTGGGCGGACGCTGGGCGGTCTCCAGGTCTTGGAGCGCGGTGACGGCGGCCTGGGCGGCGTCGGAGAAGGCGTGGTAGCGCCAGCCGGCAAGCTCGGGGGTGTTGGGCGCGCCGGCGACCTGGCCGGTGGCCAGCAGGTGGCCGTGGCCATCGCGGACCTGCCAGGTGAAGGTCAGGTGCCGGCCGCCGGGATCGAGTACCCGCAGCTCCACCGCAGGGACCTGGTTGGCGGATGGCCGCTTGGGATGGGCGCTCATCCGGCCAGCCCTCCCCGGGGTGGCCGCTGGGCGGGGTTGGCGAGCTTGGCCCGCTCGGCCGCATACAGGGCCTGATACTCGGCTGGGTGGGCGAGCTGGAGCAGACGCCGGGCGCGGCGGGTGATCTTGTAGACGAGCTTGGGGCCGGCAGGGCGGGCCTGGGCGTAGCCGGCTAGCAGCGCCAGGTACTCCTGGCGGTGGGCGTGGCGCTGCTGGTTGGTGGTCACCATGAACGCCCGTGGGGTTGGCCAGTCGGGGTGGGCGGCGCGGAGCTGCTGGTAGCGGGAGTGCCAGTCGGCCTGGTGGCGGCGGGCCAGCTCGGCCAGTGCCCTGGCGCGGGCCTGGTCCCAGACCTCGGCGGGGGCGGTGTCGGGGGCCAGCTCCTGGCGGGCCTGCTGCCGGTAACGCTGGTACTCGTCGGGATGGCGGCGGGCCAGCTCCCGCAGCGCCCGGTCGCGGCTGGTGCCGTAGCCGCCGCGGTTTTGGCGCTGGCGGCGGCAGTCCTTGCATTCGGCGGAGCGGCCGGTGCGGGCGTGCCGGTCGAGGTCGAACAGCTCCACCCGCTTGACCTGCCGGCAGTCGTAGCAGCGCTTGGTCAGCATGGCCGGCTCCCTTCGACCTGGGCCTGTGACTGCGGGCCGGCGTGGCGGGCGCGTTCGACCAGGCCGAGGACGACCAGGAAGGTGGGGGTGTCGCACCAGTGGCACAGCCAGTCGATGGTGCGGCGGTCGAAGGCGCCAAGCTTCACCCCGTGCAGGGCGCCATGCAGCATCGTGGTGCGCTGGTCGAAGCCGAGGTGCTGCCCGCGGGGTGGCCGGGGGTAGGGGCCGTTTGGCTGCTCAGGTAGGCTGGTCGGGTCCATGCGTCCTCCCGGGTTCGGGATGGTTCGTGTGGTGGGCGGGGCGCGTCCGTCCTTTGCGGGGTTCCGGGTTCGCGCCCCGCCGGGCCTGTCAGGGCTTGGTGGAGCTGGGCGGCCCAGCGGGATCGGGATGTACTCGTAGGGCGCCGGCGCGGTCGGGCTGACCGTCGCGGTGATGGTGGATCGCGGTTGTCGGGGTGGGCGTGGCGGCCCTCCAGGGTGGCCAGGCCGGGCAGCGTCAACGCGGCCGGCGTCATGCGGGCAGCTCCAGGCGGCGCCAGCGGCGCAGCCGGCGGGTCCGTTCGGTGTGGGTCTCGCCGGCGTAGATGCCGTACTCGCCGGTTTCGTCGGCGTGGATGCGGCACAGCAGCCGCACCGAGCAGCGCCGGCAGATGGCCTTGGCCTTGGCGATCTGCTCAGCGGCGTCGGGGGCGGTCTCCTCCACCGTGAACCAGTCCGGGTTCACCTCGGGGGCGGTGCACGCGCCCTGGGCCATCCATTCCCGCCCGGTGCGCCAGGGCCCGCCGGGCAGCGCGCGGGCGCCCTGCCACGGCACGGGCTGGCTGTGGGCGGGGCGGCCGGCCCGACCGGGTCCGGGCTCGGTCAGGGTTGCTTGCGTTGCCATGGCGGTCACCTCCCCTGGTGGGGTCCGCACGATGGGGCGAGGCGGATGCGGCGTTTGCGGGCGATGGCCTCGATCAGCTCCACGCGGCGCAGGCACCTGCCGGTGGAGCGGGCGGCGCGCATGCCGACGGCGTTGTCCAGCAGCCGCCGCCACGCCCAGTACTCCTCCCGAAGCACTTCTGGGGGCATGTCGAGGTAGCGCACGGGTCACGACCTCCCCGCCGGGGCGGCTTGCTCGTCCGCCGGGGTGTGGGTGGTCGCTCCCCCGCGGTGGACGTCCGGGCGTTGTTCGGGCGTCGGCGTGGCGGCGATGCGGCGCAGCATCAGCAACAGCCACCAACGTGCGGGTGTGCGGGTCGACCTGGCCGCGCCAGCGGGTGGCCATCGGCTCGACCGCAACCGCCCTGGCGTGGTCCGGCAGCGGCAGGTACGGCTGGGGCAGGTCGCCTACCTCCGGGAGCCAAGGAAGGCGCGGGAGGTCCGGGTGCGGGGCGGCCAGACGCAGACGCTCAAGATCCAGCAGGCTCCACATGATCAGGCGGGAGCCGAGCACCGCCTGGTGGATCGTGGGCACGGCCTCCTGGGCTGGGACCGCGCCGGCGGGAACGTGCTGCGTGCGCGGGCCGACCAGCCGCACCAGCACGTCGACCAGCGGGCCGCCGTCCAGGTCGACCGCGCGGACCCTGGCCGCGGTGGGCGGCCGGCGGCGCCCTGCCGGGGTCGGCGGCGGGACGTGCAGGTCGACCTGGACGACCGCGGCGCCAGTCCAGGCCAGCAGCTCGCGGGCCCGCTCGGCGATGAACGGCCGGGCCTCGGCGAGCTGGGCTTGGCGGCGGCGCAGCCGCGCGACGTGGCGGCAGGCCGGACAGAGCGGCCGGCGATCGTTGGGGTCGACGGTCAGGGGCCGTTGGCAGTGGGCGCCGCAGTCGGCGCAGGTCCGCTGCCGGCCCGAGCGCGCGGCCGCGGCGGCGAGCTGGCGGGCGGTGGCCTTGGTGGGTAGGCAGGTGCGGGCGTCGTAGAGCGGGATGCTGGTCTTGTGGCCGCTCCAGTCGCGGGTGTCGACCCAGGCGGCGGGCTGGCGGCCGTCGTGGGTGCGCGGGTACTCCAGCTCGCTCAGCGTGGTGGCCGGCATCAGGTGGTCGGGCACCTGCCACCAGCCTGCGTACGTCGTCATCGTGCTGTCGCCTCCTGGTCGGTGCGGGCGTGGGGGTGGACGGCGGCGTCTGCCGGTCAGGGCCCGCGGTGGGTTGCGCGGGCGCCGCTCCCCCGCCGGCGGGTCAGTGCTTGCGGCGCCGCCCGTTGGTCTGCTGCCGGGCGGCGGCCGTCCAGTCGTCCCAGATCTGGTGCACGTAGCGCTCCGACACCTGCACGCCCTGGCCGTTGAGCGCGGCGGTCAGCTCGCGGGCGGCGGCTCTGGGGCCAAGCCCGTTCAGCCGCCCGAGTTGGTCGCTGCCGAGCGCGGCCAGGTGCGCCTCGACCTGGCGGCGCTTGGTCGCCTCCGCCTGCTCGCCGTTTCCGTCGAGCACCTCCGGCGGCTGTCCTGTTTGTTGGATTTGCGAATAGGGGGCGGCATGGGGCGGGTACAGGGCGCCCGGCGCCGGGGCGGGGTAGCCGGTGGGGGACAGCGCGGCGGCGCTGTTGAGCGGCCGGCCCAGGTGCAGCATCACCCACTTGACGATGCTGATGAGCACCTGGAAGGAGACCATCATCAGGATCGGGGGGAGCGCGGCCACCACACAGCGGGGCACGGTCAGCGGGTCGTCCAGACCGCCGATCAGGGCGGCGTGCCACACGTTGAAGGCGATGGTGCACAGCCCGCACACCCACATCGCGGTGTACGGCCAGCCCTTGGTGACCTCCTCGGAGCGGGTGGTGGCGCGCATGATCCCGCCAAGGATCGCGGCGCTCTCGCCGACGATGAAGGCGAAGTCGACCAGCCCCGGGAAGATCTCGGTGATCCCGGCGCCGTACAGGCCGAGCTGGTCGACCAGGTGGAAGATCGCGTTGTAGCTGGTCGCGCACGCCGCTGCGGCGATCGCGAAGACGCCGAAGGCGACCGCGAAGATGATGATGCGGCCGGCGGCGGGGATGTGGCGGAACTTGGTCACAGGCTCCTCCAGGTCGAAGGCGAGGCAGGGGAGAGCGGCCGGGCCTGGCGCAGGGCCTCACGCCAGCGCCGGTGCGGGGGCAGGTGGCTGAACGGATCGGTAGTCGACGTCGACGGGGCCGGCTCGGGGATGGGGTCGAACAGGCTCGGCTGATCGGGCCCGGCCGCCGCCGGCGCCGGCGGGGGAGCCGGCCGGCGCTGCGGCGGGGTGGGGCGGACGTCGAGGACCTGGAGCGGGCCGAGGCCGTGCTCCAGGACCTCCAGCGCCCGGGCCAGGTCAGGGTCGAGGCCGGGGTGGCTCATCGGCTGTTCCGTGGCGTTGTTGTGGGCGGATGGCTGCGGCGGGCCGCCTCCTGGCCGGCCTGCCAGAGACAGGCGAGCCAGTCGCGTACCTGCACGACCGAGGGGCAGGCGTCGCCGGCGACGTTCGCCGCGGTGCCGGCGCGGGCCGCGGGATGCTTGGCCGCTGGCGCCGGTGTCTGCCGCATGCCGGTGGCGGTGACCAGCAGCACGGCCAGCAGCGCCACCGCGGCGTACTCGGCGAGCATCCGGACCAGCCGCCAGGTTGAGTCATAGCGGTGTACGGCCAGCAGCAGCACCAGCAGGCCGGCCAGGCCGACCTCAAGCCAGCCACGATCCGACAGCGACAGGCCCGGGCCGGGGTCGTGCACGGCGACCCAGCCGAATACGGTCAAGAACCCGGCTGCCAGCGGCACCGTCCAGAGCCAACGGGTCCGCCGGGTGGCCGGGTGCCGGGTGAGGGGGCTGCGGAGGGGTCCGGTGTCGGCCCGTTCGAGCGCGCCGGGGAACAGGCGCTGGAGCATCAGCGGTCACCTCCCGCGCTCGAGCTCGGCGACGTCGGCGGCTGGTCAGGCTCGGGGATCCACTGGCCGTTGGCGTCGGTGGCTGGCGGGCCGGCCGGGGTGGGCACGTAGCCCTCGGACCCGGGCGCCGCGGCCGCGGTGGTGGTCGGGGTGGGCACGACCGCGATGGACGGCGCCGCCGGCGCGGGCCGTGGGGCGGCGTGGCCGGTCAGGGTCGGGACGGTGAAGGCGAAGGCGAGCGCGGCCAGCGCGGCCAGCGCCAGGACCGCCACGGCGGCGGCCAAGCGGCGCAGCCGCCGGCGGCGGCGGGTGGGGCGGGGCAGCTCGTGCGCGGGAACACCCCAGGGGGTGCCGACGTAGCGGGCCTCGGTCGCGTCGTGGTCGGCGGCGTGCTGGCGGGCCTGGCGCAGCCCTGCGCGCCAGCCGCGAGGCTCGCTGTAGGCGCGGCAACCGCCGTGGCGGCAGGTGAACGCACACGCGCCGTTGCGGTAGCGCGTGAGGACGCCGGCGCCGACGTGGAGGGTCTTGGGACGGGACATGCGATGGTCCTTCCTGTGGTGATGGCCGGTGGTGGCTGCGGGGGCGCGTCCGGGGAGCCGGGCCGGGTTGGCGCCCCCGGCAGGAGAGCGGGGGCTAGCGCCGGCGGCGGCGGCTGCCCCAGAGGCCGACGAGGGCCAGCGGGATTGCTCCCAGCGCGAAGACGGCGAGGGTGGCGATGAACGTGGCGAGGTCATGCACGGCGGATCACCCCCTCCCTGCCTGGTAGGAGCGGGCGAGCGTCAGGACCTGGTCGACGTACCAGCCGGCGTGGTTGTAGGCGTAGACCGCGCCGCGCAGGTCGCGGCCACCTCGGGCGCCGTTGGCGCACAGCAGCCGCGCGGCCGCGGGGATCGCGTAGCGGGCCTGGTAGACGTGCGCCAGGATCCCGTCGCCGTAGTGGTCCCAGGTCGAGGGTGGGCCGTTGCGGACGTTGAACTGCATCGGCCCGGCGCAGCAGCCGAAGGCGTTGACGCCGCTGGTGACGCCTGGGACGCTGCTGCGGCCGTGGTTGGTCTCCACCTTCCCGATCCCGGCCAGCACGCCCCAGGGCAGCCCAGGGCACGCCCGGGCCGACGTCCGATACAGCGCCAGGTAGGTGGCGGGGATCTCGGCGCGGGCCGCCCCGCTCGGCGCCGGCGGGGGAGCGGAGCTCGCGCCTCGCGCAGCCGGCCGCTTCGCCTCGTGGTGCGGGGGCGTAGCGGCGTCAGCGGCGGGCTTGGCGCCCACCAGCAGCGCCAGGAAGATTAGCAGCCAGACACCATCGCCGCGCCGCTCGTTCACCGGCCACCTCTCGCCTGGGTGGGGCCGGCGAAGCCGACGTGCAGATGGTCCTGGTGGCCGGCATCGGTGTACCAGGGACGCCGGCCGAACGCCCACGGCGAGCCCACCTCGCTCGGGCGCACGCCGGCGCCGCCGCGACCGATCCAGCGGGCGAGCTCGCGTGCGGCCGCGTTGGAGGCCTCGACCGGGTGGCCGTCGACCTGGTCGACGTCGACCGCGCGCCACACGCTGTGGTTGGACACCCGGTCAGTCCCGTGGACATACCAGGAGTGGCCAGTGCGAATGCATGACACGCGCACGCGGTGCTGCGTGGCGATCGCCACCAGCAACGCGCGGACGCGGCGGTCGAGCCGGGGCGAGGCGTAGTCGCCCGCGGGCTGGCAGCCGGCCGCAGCGGTGAAGGTGAGGCCCGCCGGCGGCGGCACGCCCGCGGTGGGGGGAGGGCCGCCGGCGGGGTGGCCGGCGCGAGGGGTGGCCGGGTTGCTGGTGTTGGCCGCCACCAGCAGCCCGAGGGCCACCAGCACCCACACGCCGGTGCTGCTGCGGCGCTGCTGCGGCGCCGGCCGGGCGATCACGAGAGCCCTCCGACCTGGAGCGCCGCCGCGGCAGTGGCAGGCTCGGGGTATGTCAACTCGGGGAACGCGAGGTTCCACTCGGCGGCGGCGTCCCAGAGCACCGGGTCGTGCACGAACCGGCGCCGCGGCGCCGGCGGGGGAGGGTCGGGCAGGTCCGGGTAGCGGCGCCACCAGCCAGCCGGGTTGCAGACCGGGCACAGCGGCTTGAGGCTGGTCTTGGCGCCGGCGCGCAGCGAGTCCGCGTCGGGCTTGCGGCGCTGCTTGAGGCGTTGCTCTAGCGCGCGGGCCTGGGAGCCGTACCAGACCCTGACCAGCTCCACCGTGCAGCCCGCATGCAGTGCCGCAGCCAGCAGCCGCGAGCCGGTGCCGTTGTTGCGGCGGGTGACCGGGTCGTAGCCGCCGGCCAGGTGCTCAGGCCAGCGCCTGGGCAGGTTGGTGGTGAAGCCCAGGTAGTGGGAGGCGTGGCCGTAGGCGGGCCAGATGTGCCCCAGGTAGCAGCAGCGGCCACGCCGGGGCGCGCAGCCGGCCAGCCACACCGGCCGCAGCTTCTGCCGGTCGGCGCCGCAGCTCGGGCAGTCCCGGCCGGCCGGGCGGAGCCGGTAGCCGACCCAGCCGCAGGCACACTCCACGCGATGCACCGGCCTGACCGCGCCGGCGGGGGAGGAGAGGTCGGCGGCGGTCATCGGACCCGCTCCCGCAGCCGTTCCCTGTGGCGCTCCTTGGGGGTCAGTCCGCCGCGGATGCCGTAGTCCTCACCCGGTGGGGTCGCCAGCGCGTCGGCAAGACAGGCAGTCCGGACCGGGCAGCGCGCGCAGACCCGCTTGGCGCGGGCGGCCTTGCCGTGCTGACCCGGTGCGGGGAAGAACAGCTCCGGGTCCACCCCCGGCGCCGCGCAGGCCGCCCGCCGCCGCCAGCCACCCGGGACGAGCCGGGCGCTCACCGGCGCGCACCGCCTTCCAGCTTGGCCAGGACCGGCCCGGCGGTCTGGTTGATCTCGGCGACCAGAGCCCGCACCGAGGCCTTGGCGTCGCGCAGGTTCGGGTAGCCGGATCTTGCCGGTGGCCGTGGGCGGGGGAGGGTGGCGACCGGCAGCGGCCAGCGCAGCTCCAGCCGCGCCAGCGCGGCATGCCGGGCGTCCTCCGGCTCGGACCAGTCGCGCCCCAGGTAGGTGGTCCAGCTCCACCACGGCGAGCCCAGCCGCATCGGCAGGGAGGTGGCCAGGGCGACCTTGAGGACCAGCCGGCCAGGGTCGGGGTCCTCGCCGTAGCCGACGTGGTGGTCGAGCACGCGGGGATGCCAGCGCACGTAGCCGGGGCTCATGATCGGGCCGCTGGCCACCTGCAACGCGGCGATGGCGAACTCGCCGGGGTCCTCGGTGATGCCGTCCGTGGCTTCGCGCCAGGGGTCGAACAGTTCGGTGTGGCTGCGCAGGTAGGCGCCGTAGCGGCTGATCCGGTCGGAGGCGTTGCTGCGGTCCCAGTCCTCGTCAACCCAACAGGCCTTTGGAGGCGTGGCGGTCATGGCCGCCCACCCCCTGGCGGGGTGGGCTCGGGGTCGGTGGGGTGCAGCAGCCGGCCGGCCCGGTGACCTGCTCCCAGGTCTCGCCCGCGACCCGGGACAGCCCGCCGGCGACGTCCTCGAGCTGGGCGGCCTTGTCGTGCAGGTAGAACCAGTCGCCGTGGTCGATCGCCTGGGCGCAGCGGGAGATGAAGTCCAGCACCCGCACGTACTGCTCGACCAGGCGGATCTCCGCGTCGGTGGGGTTGGTGGGGGCGGTCATGCCGGCCTCACCGCCTCGCCGCCCAGGGCCTGGCGGACCAGGTCAGGAACCGGCTCGCAATCGGGACAGTCCAGGCCCTGGCCGTGCTGGCAGGCGGTCAGCAGGAGCCGGCCGGTCAGGTAGAAGCGGGCCAGGCCAGGGGTCTTGCGGGAGGGGTAGGGGCCGTGCAGACGGTCGAGGTCCAACAGCTCGCGTAGCCGCGCGATGGCCTGGTCGGCGACCTCGGGGGCGCCGATGACGCGGACGTCCAGCAGCTCGCTCACGCGGCGTCACCGCCTGTGGAGCTCAGGCGCAGTGCGTCAACTAGGGCGGCGGGGACTTCGATCAGGGTCGTGCCCGACTGGTCCAACTGGTCGAGCATCTGGTCGAGGCCGACGGAGCACGTCAACTCACCAGCGGCGAGCACGTCGGCCAGAGTGCGGCCGTCTGCCGTCTTCTTGGACGGCAGCGTAGGATTGCCCTGCATCGGGGCGACTCCGATCTCTCGATGCCTGGCCTCGGCAGAGCCTTCCGGCGGGACGGTGTAGCCGCACCATCCCCGGCTCTCGCCGAGGCCCTTGCTTTGCCTAGTGCCACCTTCCTTTCGCAGATAGTGTTTAGCACACTAGGCCTGTACTAAACACCTGTCAACACCTGGACTTTCCCAGAGAGTACGGACCCCGGCTGTCCTGCTGTAATGTGTGCTAGCACACCAGCATGATCGAGATCAGCTGGAGCAAAGGAGTAGCGAGGTGGCCCCACCGGTCCGCCGGACAGATCCGCCGTACCTGCGAGTGGTAGCGGCCATACGCGACCGGATTTCGTCCGGGGAGCTCAGAGAGGGTGACCGGGTGCCATCGGCGCGGGAGATGACGCGCGAGTGGGGCATCTCGCTGGCCACAGCGTCCAAGGTGCTTGCAACCCTTCGCTCCGAAGGGTTTGTCCGGGCTGTGCAAGGCGTCGGCACCGTCGTCAGCGCTGCTGAGACCATGCGGCTTGGCGCCAGGGATCGCATGGTTTCGCACAGGCGAGGCGGACGTATCTACCCGACCGGCCTATCTCGGCGTCGACATCCTGGTACGACGGCGCCCTTGCCGGAACCTGCTCCCGGCTGCTCCAATCTGAGCGGATCCAGGAGGGCACCCCCGCCTACATCGAGGCGGCCACCGGCCGGCACGTCGCAACCGGCAGGGATCAGCTCGCCGCTGATGAGGCGTCCGCCGAGGACGCCCAGGACCTCGATGTCGCACTCGGCGCCCCGGTCCTGCGCGGGCGGAACTGGTACTGGGACAGCAGCGGCGGCGTGATCGAGTACGGCGAGAGCGTCTCGATTCCGCGCCGGTGGACCGCCTACGACTACGAGATCGGAGATCGCGTATGAAGCTCCTGCACTCCGGCAAGGTCCGCGACGTCTACCTCGACGGCGAGGATCTCTTGCTGGTCACGTCGGACCGAGCGAGCGTGTACGACGTCGTATTGCCAACGGAGATCCCCGACAAGGGCAAGATCCTGACCCAGCTCTCGCTGTGGTGGTTCGAGCAGCTCGGCGACGTGGTGCCCCATCACGTGATCTCGAGTACCGACGTGCCAGCCGAGTGGGCAGGCCGAGCGATCCGGTGCCGCCGGCTCGACATGCTGCCGGTGGAGTGCATCGCCCGCGGCTATCTGGTGGGGCTAGGGCTGCGGGAGTACGAGAAGCACGGCGCCGTGTCAGGAGTGCCGCTGCCACCGGGTCTCGTGGAGGCTGACCGGCTGCCCGAGCCGATCTTCACGCCAACGACCAAGGCAACCGTAGGCCATGACGAGTTCATCACTCTCCACGACGTGGCGGAGCTGGTCGGGGACGAAACCACCAGGCGGCTCCGCGGGATCACCCTGGAGATCTACTGGTGGGGCGCCAGGCTCGCCCTTAAACAAGGTGTCATCATTGCCGACACCAAGCTTGAGTTCGGGCACGACTCGACTGGCGCGCTGGTGCTCGGTGACGAGCTGCTGACCTCGGATTCCTCCCGGTTCTGGCGTGCCGAAGACTGGCGGCCTGGTCGCGCTCAGCACGCGCTGGACAAGCAGTACCTGCGCGACTGGTCGGCAACGCTGTCCGACTGGGACCGCACCCCTCCCGGGCCTCCCATCCCGCCCGAGGTCGTTGAGGCGACCAGGCAGCGATACATTGAGGTCTTCGAGCGCATCACCGGCCTCACTTGGCCGTTCATGATCGACTTCACGATCAGCACGAGGGAGCGGGCCTAATGACCGAGCACCAGCGCTTCCAGTCTTACGACCAGATCACGTTCCTGTCCGAGGTGCAGGCACTCCTGCGCGAGCGCGGCCTCACGCCGGACCTTCCAGAGGACCGGTACGACCAAGCGATAGCCGGCGCGCAGCAGCTCTTGGCGGCGATGGGCATCATCCCCACGATCCCATCGGAGGTCGCCCTGAGCCTCAAGGGCGACACCGACTGGATGGACCACGACGAGGCGCACCGACCGCACCAGCCGCGCACATAGGCGGGAGAGCTACACGGCTGCAAGATGCGGCGAGCAGCGCAAAGCAGAGCCCCGACCGAGTGGTCGGGGCTCTCACGATGGGCGCCCGATCCAACTTCAGCTTTCGAGCGGTGTGCCGGTGACTCGGAACGTCCGTACGGCCGACGCAGGCGACCAGCCGGTCGAAGTGATGGACACCTCTCGTATGGCGAGGTCGTCTCGTACCGGTTCGAGATCAAGGTGTGAGCCCGCGGGGAGGGAGCTGGCCGGGCGTGAGGTCGCCACCGATCACCGCGGCGCTGACGCTCAGCCTGACCGGGCGATACCAGCGCCAAGGGACCCAAGCCGCTGAGGCGATACGGCTCTGGGCGGAGGCGGCCGGCGTCCGGTTGACGCTTGTCGACGACCAGGGCTCGAAGGAGGTCGCGCTCGGGGCGTACGGCCGATGGATCGAGAGCGTGGACTTGCTGGTCGGTCCGTATGCGAGCGGGCTGGTGCGGGCGATCATTCCGCTGGTGCACGATGCGGGGCGGGTGCTCTGGAATCACGGTGGCTCGGCTGACGACCTCGCGCAGCCTGGCATTGCGTCCCTTCCTGCCCCAGCGTCGTCGTATTTCGACGGCGTCGTCGACGAGGCGGCCGACCGCAATGTCAGCCGGCTGATCGTCGTCCAGGCACCCGGCCCGTTTGCGCGCGCGGTCGCCAACGGTGCCAGGGCCCGGGCGTCGGAACGCGGGATCGAAGGTCAGGTGGTCGAGGCCTCGGCGATCGAGGCCGAAGACGTCGCGGAGACGGCCCTCCTGGTTGCCGGTCCGTTCGAACATGACGCTGCGGTGGTGCGTGGCCTCCGCCATCGAGGTCAGTCTCCGGCGCTCTTGGCCGCCGTGGCTGCTGGAATCCCGGCGTTCGGGCGGGAGCTCGGGGAGGCGGCTGAGAGCATACTCGGGCCGGTGCAATGGTGGCCAAGCGCAGACGCGCCGAAGGTCGGTCCTTCGGGGACCGACTTCGTCACGCAGTACCAGCGCCGGACCGGCAGGGAGCCCTCCTATCCGCCCGCCCAGGCGGCCGCCGCCGGCTATCTCGCCCAGGCCGCGAATGGCCTGGGGCTGGAGGCCGAGGACATACCGCAATGGGCAACCTCAACCCTGCTGGGTGACTTTGCTCTCGATGCCGCTTGGCATTAGGTGGGCCACCGCGTGACGACCATCCGCTGGCACCGCGGCCGGATGGCGCGGATCGCCCATTGAGTCCACCGATCGGCGGGCAACACGATCCCGGCGGCGGACCGCCCCGTCGCTGGCAGCGTCTTCAGCACCCGCTGCTGCGCTGGCAAGCTCCGCAGCCCTGCCCGCGTACCGGAGCCGGCCTCACCCGACCCAGCTCCGGGCGATCGCCGCGATGTCAACCCCCCACGCCATCCCCTCCGCCCGCACCTGCGGCAATCCCTACGCAGGCCGCCCGCGTACCCCCTTGCCGGCCGGAGCCGGTCATCACCGCTGGTAGAGCCCCCTCGTGGGGCCAGTCGCCCGCAAGAACCACGGGCGACTGGCCCCCCTTGGGGGAGAGGTGCGAGCGCGCTTGATCCATCCGACAGCCTCCCGGCTGTGTGGAAGCCGCCTTCGGCGGCGATCGACCAATTCAGCCGTCCGGCTGCCGCATGGAGCGCTCGCAATTTCC